>Ga0056115_1000861_pt1 | contig 13636 bp, 5 predicted proteins | sample WorMetOlspDAHAB1_FD_77007 | JGI IMG/M metagenome (GOLD analysis project Ga0056115, IMG submission 77007) | Marine gutless worms symbiont microbial communities from Max Planck institute for Marine Microbiology, Germany - Olavius sp. DAHAB.1 ...
CTGTGTGTGTGTGTGTGTGTGTGTGTGTGTGTGTGCGCGTGCGTGTGTGTGTGTGGTCGACTATCTGGCAAACAGCATCAGATGAGTTGTTCAAAGTGACCACCCTGTTGCCTAAGTTTACCTTGCATACAAACTGAAAGTCGTAATCAAGAAAATAAGTAAGCAGTTACAAAAGATTTTGCCTCAACAATGCTTTAGTCTCTGATAACGGTGCACTCGTTATACTGATGTTAGTCGAGCGGTAGCCTCTCGGCTAAAAAGTGGGTAAAAGAAGATTTTTAATCAACATTCTTGATTGCCAGGTTCGTGTACAGCGCCCGGTTGCTATAGACTTATACGTCTGTTTAGTCGGGAGGCAGTTAATAAAGTCAGGGAGGAAGGAAGTCTGTAGCTTGACACTGTTTCCGAAGAAAAACCGCACGCTCCTTTCTGCTCGCGTGCCGGTGCAATTACTTTAGCGAAATGATTTAATTAGCTACCTGCAGTAATTTACTGAAGACGTGGTCATCCTCGCAGATACGTGAAACACGTGCGTAACAACTCGACGCCGCATGCACAATAGCTGTCAGTTTTGACGGTATCGATGACGGTCTGCGCGATAATCTGTGAGGTCCAGAAATTTTGTTACTGTGCGATTCTACCAAAGCCAAGCTGAAAACGTTACGCTACGAAATCGGACACGCTATAGCATAGCATTCAGAAACGTCAAGATTAAAGACCACGAAAGATCGCCGGATATAGTTGTTCCGTACACATCGCATACAACGCAAATGGCGTATATATATATGCAGAATGAAGCAATCTATGCTACAGTATTCATATAATTATGTTTTTTGTGACTAGTCTGTTGTAGGCTGAGTTGTACAGGTTTTCTTAGATGTTAAACTAAAAATCATATTTTAAATGACTATATGCCACTGCCAACATAATGTAACTAAGTAAGCAAATTTTTAATAGTGTGTCAAACGCACGTAAGCGTACAAGATAGGCCTAATCACATAATTTGTGCATACTTTTTATTTGTTTTATTCTACATTTTTACTGTATTGATGTGCTCTTTACTTTTGATGTACATAGTGGCTCACAAAAGTAGGCCTAAACAAATACCAAATTATCAAAAAAATCGTGTTAAATCGTATTAATGGCTTTTCAGCATCCTGTATGTATATATTGCTGCTTTTTGATGTACTACGTTTATTTATTGTAAAAAAAAACCTTACATGGTTGTCGAGGAATTGTATTTTGCGCGGTGGGGTACTTCCGAGCCACCCGTTACAAGCACATGAACAAGCGACTACGCATTGTTGACAGTATATAGGTCTGCTTTGTCGACATGCAACGAAAACGAGTCATCTTGGAGGGCGAGAAGCTCCATATGTGGTTGCATCAACGACGATTCTGACAGCTAATTACTTCGTCATCGAATAGATGTGTTCGCGGTCTGCGCACGGCGGTTTGTCTGACTTCGCTGATGTGACGCTGACAGTGTGAACAGTAATTCGACGGCATAGCGACAGCGGTCGCTCGTCATCGGCGACACATTGGCCTCACACGCTCAGCAGCATCAACAACATCATCATAATCATTATCATCATCATCATCATCACCATTGATTGAGTGATTGATTATGAAATGATTTTCGTCGATGTTGAAAACCAAAAAAAAAACTGCAATTTGATTGTCTCACGTTATAAATGTGTTTTGGATACAGACGTTGCTTCAGTGTCACACGAAAAATGTTAATAGATTTAAGCCTCGTCCCTTGTTTTGAAACACTGCTTACCGACTGTCAATTCAAATTTGGTTGTCTAAACAAGGTAGTCGATAATTTACTTTCGTGAATTTTCTGTTTGCGGTCCTGATGTGTGGAATAGTCAGCCTACTGCGCACCGTATAATAGGCCCTATCGACAGTTATCCAGACGTGCACCCAAGTCGCATTTATTTAGCTGTGCTTTTTCCTCATAACTGACATTGTACTGTAATGCACAGTCGGTCATGTTATTGTAGACTGGACACTATAACATTTTATTGTATTGTGTTGTATTGTAAATGTATAATTTCATGCATGCATGACCTTGTATAATCGTTGTGCTTTGTGTATTTTCGTAAATTTTAACATTATTATTACTATTATAATATATTATAATTATCCTTTTTTCAAATAATATAGATCATTTTTCTCTGTTTTAATATGTGCGTAATGCGTATGAGCCGAACAGCCTGATATAAAATTGCTTGACTGGGGTTTAACGCACAATAAGGCTATATCGTCACATCGTGCCTACAAGAAATAAACATTTATTATATTGTATTGTAACTGTAGAAGACAGAATGATTAGAGAGTCCGAAATGACGAAGTCACTGCACGGGCCTGACGTAGGTTTAGGAACGGCTAAAGACGTGAGTCTTCTGATGGTGCCCACACAATTGAAATAAAACACTGAAACAAACAACCCAAAACGCTCAAACAGCCATGAAACATTTTATTGCAGCTTAGTCATCGTTTCGGCGTAAAATGACCGGGTTTTGGAATTCTTCTTCTGTTAGAATATCCGACGAATTTTGCCTCATCCTCGCCGCTGCTCTTCGTACTGTGCATCGGTAGGGTAAACTTACAGCACCGATCCACGCGTTTTTTTTATTTCTACAAGAAATCGAATCAATATTTTCCCGATACAACGCGGAACGCTCTGCATATAGTGGAAGGAAGTGATCTTGTAACTAGATTAAACTGACCTATTTGAAATCTATAAGACTACGAAATAAATTATCTTACTTTTGCATTCCTAATATCTTTTCTTGTTACATGGGCAAGCGTTTTTTTCAAATATAGGGCTACCGCTAATGAGTAGTTTTCTACTCGAGTAATCGTCCGAGTAACTTAACGAGTACTGAGTACTCGTTAATACCGGAAGTACTTTAATACAAGCTGCTAATTTCTAGGCTGGCAAGTTGCATATGAAAGCGCGAAGCCCCAAATTGGACACAAATATGGCCTCCTCCAATCATTAAAGCTTGCAAGCAGGATAGTGCCAGTGGAACGTTGCTTTACAAAACCATATTGAAATGGGCGCAGAATCTTATAAAAATAAATGGTCTGATATCCGGTTGGAAATAATTCTTTCCAATGTTTTAAACAGAACACAGGTGAGTGAAATAGGTACTTCTATTGACGACTACTGCAGTCACACTGACCTAGCTTGTTGTCAAGCTGTCGTTGTTGCTACATTATTTTTGCTTATCTGCCAATCTGGCGTCAAATTTGAGCGGATAAGAGAAAGAATATCATAAATTGAAATTAATCTTGTTTGTATGACCTAATTCGTGACGTAATGTCTTCCTCAGTTACTGTGTTTGAAGCTGTGATATGGATAAAATAAGCACGAATGATAAATCTCAATCGAAAACCTGAAAAACAGAAAAGGCGAGATAGGAATAATTTATACATAAACTCATATCTACATTGTGGTCTATGAGTGGATGTCACAGAATGCGAAGGCAACTGATACAAGAAGGGAGCTCTGACATCAGTTACACTTTATTACCTATGACGCAGTGTTGTGGATAACGTACAGTAATTGACGTCACAATCTGGGTCACGCATAGAATATTTAATTCTAACTGATAATATCATAATAATTTTTTGTTCGGCGTTCGGCGTCCTAGGATTTTAGTTTTATTAGCATAGCATTTGTTTGTATAGTCATTTACTACTGTGCATGTTTTTGTTTTGAGAATGCTTTCGGCTGACAAGTCACACATTAAACAAAGATGATGATGATGACTAAAATTTGACGAAACAACCTAATCTCATTGGCAGTTTGTAATAGCTTATAATACGATTTATTCGTCATTCGGTAGCGACTTATTATTTTGGACCGCCCCAGTATATATTCGGCGATTGTCGTTTAATTTTAGCCTTTGAGACGACGGACACGGTGACTCTAGCAGAAGCGTCAGCCGCAACGGCTGAGTCGAATATTGTCGCCACCGGCAAAAACTGGCGACTAGCACGTGACGACGAACGAACGACTGACTGCCCGTCGCTTGAGCGTCGGTGCAGCGGCCCGCTGGCACGATATATGCGGCCGACCGGCTACTGTACAATATAAGACGGCCGCTGTCGGCTCCATCAGGCACTGTCACGGTCAGTTGTCGTCTGCAGCGGTTCGCGGCGGAAAAATCGACGAAACACAATCAGCTAAAGTTTCAGCTTTTACGGCGACGACGACGACAACATCTCGTTGTTCACTGTACGTATCGCTGTCGCGTTGCCAGAATTAGGCCGAGATTTTGTCTTCTATGCTAGTGTGTAAGTTGCTGCACGCTCTAGGGTGAGTAGTATGCAAGTGTAGCGGCGGCAGTGTGACAATGACAGCGGAAAGTTGTACAAAAACGATGCAAACAACATCGTCTCGTATGAATTTGTCAGGATGCACAGGACATGTGACTATATTTTGTTGACTGCTCACTATTGCGTGCTGTTCAAGTAGTATTGTTGGGGTTAAAGTTAGGCGCTTAGATTTAGATTCAGTGTCTGGTCGGTTAGTGGTTATGCACATGTATTTTAACTACTTTCGGTTGTCATTGTCAAACGCCCACGCCGTATGCAAGGACAAAAAATCACACAGGAAAGCTGAACGAAGTCTAACAGAGTCGTAGTTTGACATAGTCAATTATCTGTATATGTACATGTACAAGCTGAGAGACATGGGGGAATTTCAAATTATTGCGTATAGCCAACACAACAATAAAAACCTACCTGTGCCATATCAATATTGCTTAATTTTAACAACGTCTTATGTTGCTATGTAATTTCATTTTGATAAGCTTCGTCGGAATTTATGAAGTTTATGTTCACATTATGACGGTGTAAGTGCAGCACTGGCACTGCGTGAGACCACCCACATAGGCCCTGATTCTTTTGAGACTGCGGCGCCTTATAAATTTTTTACCTACCTACCTATTAGAACGGCATTTTTGTCAAACGCAGACGCTCCACTCTGCACTGTGAGCCATAAAATGCACCCTTCTTAATGTTACCATAATTTAACCAAATCGATTCATAGTTTGGTAATTCTTTGCAAACTGTTACCTGAATTAATTGTTAACAAGAAGTAGGCTACTAAAACGCCATTTTAGTTCTCAGGATTCTTTACAATATAGAATTGAATAAAAATTTCAAAATCGTTTATTTAAAGGCAGTCAAAACATATCTAGTCTGGACTCGTGTAAAAATTTTGAAGCAAAACACTTATGCAAGTTTAAAAGCTAACAACAATTTGTTGACAACTGTGAAGAACACTTCATAGCATTGGCGTCGACACATGCTGTATGACGAACTCGCCATTGATCAATCGCCTGATCAACAGTGCTTTGATGGGTGCCTGACCAAGCTTCAATCAGACACAGTTTCAGCTCATCCACGTCCATAACACACTTTCGATAAACACGCTCCTGCGGTATTCCCATATATAGTGCAATCAACAGGATTAAGGTCGTTACTGTTAGGCCACGAGTCTGGACAGGCTCGTAGCCAGGGGCAGAATTTTTGACCCCCCTCTAAAATTGGCTTGCCCCCTACAGTTTAAGTCTAACTACGTGCCTGATGTAGCCCATGGATTTCGTGTATAGAGTGAATGTCGTGGATATAGATATTTAGGTTTTCCGGATTGCTGCAAGTGACCATTTAATGAAAGCTATGGAAGAAATGAAATAAAAATAAAGTATAAAACATATAAGCATTGCAGAGGAAGTAGGCCGGTAAGACAGTTACTGTAGCATACACGTAAAGCACATAATTATCAAGTGTAATGGCTCACATGACGCCGAAACGAATTTAAAAGTTGGGGCACACGTCCGTTTTTTGTCTTGCCCCTTCAGTTTTTTGGCTGTGCAACTACAATTAGTCGTTTTTGCGAGCGCTTTCGTGACGTGATGGGCAGCACAGTTTGGTCGGTTTATTGTTTGCTGTTCTTCTACTCATGGTACCCCCGTGTCCAGCCATTTGTAAAATGGGAGACACGTGCCCCCCCCGCGCCGTATGGAGTGGGCGCCACTGGTTCATGAGATATGTTGCAAGATTCACAGTGGCTTTTCATCACGTTTCGAAGTTCTTACCTAATGTATTTTTAATGCTTGAATGATGGGTGTTTTTTTTCGTTTGTTTTCCACGTCGTTTCGTCGCCGTCGACTAACGAGTTTCGTGTGTGGTACTATACGCTGATGCCAACGTCTGCGTGCGTGCGTGACACCGCTTTCAAGAGACGCCATCTTCACACGGCTCGTCACACTGAGGGCGGTCCGAGAACCGTAGTTTCAAAGGGCACTTTTTTCGTGCGAGCTTCTGCGTTCAAAGCAGCGGTTTCGTGTCTGATTTTTTTGCCGTGCAATTTGCGTTATATTTCGGCGAACATGAAATGTTTCGCCAGCAACGAATTAGGTCTCCACTGGACGACGCTATTCAGTCTACAACAGTCGCCTCCTCCATGCTATACGCATTCTATGTTGGGCATGTTGTAGCAGTGTAATGTCGTAAGCTCGCCCTATGCTTGCAAACCGTTTTTGTGTTGAATTATAGGCCCACACCAGTCGAAATGCACGGTCTGCGAATGACATTGGCGTGTTATTATGCGGTTTAACATGTGCTGTAATGCTGCTGGTTAACTGTTTAAATATGTAGTTATACTATGATATTTTTCGCGACTGCGCTTCGTGTGATCCGGCGACCTTAACTTTTGACATTCAAATTTACCGTCAGATGTCAAAGCGTATGTTCTTCATGCACGCCTGTTGTAAAGGACATTTCTTGCATTACCTTTTCCGCCTCCGAAATGACCTGTATTGTGTCGGGTGGGGTGTTAAACTATACTTACTCACTTGCATTACCTTTAGGCTACCTGGTGGCCTGGAGATATTTTCATCAAAAAAAACGAAACTGGTCGTGCGTCCATGTATCTTTCTTCGATTTGAGGATTCTGATTCATTGCTAATTTAGTAGCATGGCCCGATAACAGCGTTCGGGCGCGGAGCCTTAATTGTCTGTCGCCGGCCCAACTTCGTGGAACTCTTTAGCGGAACGTCTCCATAATCCAACACTCAGTTCTGACAGTTTAGGAAACCACTTAAAACGGAATAATTAGAAAGTCATTAAATACATTAAGCGCAGTAGAGATGCCGCCTGATTCTGCGCTTCTGACATTGATATTCACAGCAAACACAAAGTTGCAAGCAGATTTAAAACAATTAACGACAACATTAAGACAATTATTTGAAAAAGGCGGGCCTATAAACATGTCTGGATTTTCTAGTATTTTCTATTCAGATTTATCAGAGCTTATAATACGCACCTGTGACCCTAGCCTTTGACATTCATTGACATTTGATTTATTTGGCCTATGTTTTGCTTAGAGCAATGTATACGCTTTCACTTTCAACAATGCCAGCCACCACATTTGAGTGACTTTCCGGGCGAAAAATGCAACACGTTTCTTGTCTGGCCATTCAACGCGTCGTGACCTTGAGCTAAAAAACTGATCCACGTCATCTACAGGGTGGTCCAAAAACTAATTGAACTTCCGAAATATCATTGGGCCAAACTCGTATTAAAAACTCGTCAATAAGGTTAGACTTTTCGTCGAAAAAGAAGCAAAGAAAAACAGCATAGGAATATTGTAAGTTGGCATTAAATACTTAAGTATTCTATGCGTTATCTTTTTTGAGACATCATCCATTAGTGTGATTCAGTGTTAGATATGGGGAAAATAAGTGTGTATGAAAAATCGTAATTGAAAACATGAAAAGGAGAAAAAGATGGAAATCAAAGACAGCTTTTCTCCACTTTCCATCTAAAAGATGATTTAGGAGTGAAATTTAGGTGACGTGATGCAAGAGGAAGCGCTTACAGTCTTTGAGTTATCGCAGCTACGCTAATAATTGGCGTCACAAATTAGGTCACGCGTAGAATATTTAATACCAAGTGATAATATTTTAGTACTTGTTTTTGACACTTCAAGTTGACGACAAAATTTAATATCATTGACAGGCTTTAATAATTATGGCTTAATAATCATGATTTTTAGATAACTCACTTTTTTGGTGCACCCTGTATATGATTTTCGATTTATGGACATTATATGTATGTCGACGTCGTTAAATTAACCTTAATTACTGCGAGGTTGAAACCGAAACCAAAACCTCTCGTTTCCCGATGCTCATTGCGTGTGGACACTGTTGATATTCTCAATATCTTTGTTAAGTTTTAGATTAATCGGACTTTCAGCTTTTTCCTGTCCTGTTAACAAACTGCGTTACATCGACGCATAATTATGCAGCGTTGTGTATTTTTGATCTGTCCGACTGTATGCGATGTGCAGCGATGTGCTTTGGCGTCACAAACAGTAGCCTACTAATAACTATAGAAACCGCGAGTGTCGCCGCCCCGAGAGCTAAACATACCGGCAGGAAAGATTGTGCATTAGAACTGCAATGGCCATGAAATTATGACAGCTAAATTTTTCTGCCGGGTGTTCGGAAAAACGCAGTAACTGTGCCGCAATTTTTTCTATAATCGGAATCTTCAAATTCGTTAGCTGGGAAGGGCGTTATGAAAACAAATGTACTACGAGAAACGTCTACAAACCGTCAGCTATGCAGTGCATCAAAAGTTATCGAAATTCTTAACATTTTTATGGAGTTACGGAGCGAGCGTCATACCAGGGTTTGCCCAACGTTGTTCTGGCCCGATACCCTCCGTCAATCCTAGTTGATCGCTGACACCCCCATCGTTGTTGATCTAAATTCACTTTTCGACAAACGTTGCGAGGCACCAATTTTCGAATGTTAGCATTACTTCAAGAAAACGAGCCTGACAGTGACACTCCCTGGATATGCGTCGGACACCCCAGCGGGATGCCGACACCCCAGGTTGGGAACCCCTGCGTTATACGAACAATATCAACGTCCCAAAATGGGCGCCTCTATGTAACAAACGGTACAAATAATAATTATTAAGTGGGTTTCGTTACCATTGAAGACTGGCTGACCTTTGCGTGAACTCCGTCAAGTCGTAGGTACGACTACAACCATTTTTACTTATGGTTAACGCAATAGTACGGCGTTACGTTACGTTTTGGTTCGGAATTTTTCCGGTTTGGAATTCACAGCTTACGAGGGCGGAGTGATGAAAAAGTAGCGCTGACATCATTTACGTCATATGACGCATATCGCAATATTGCGCCTCGCGCAGAGTAATTAACGTCACTAATTAGGTCATGCATAGAATATTGGTACCAAATGATAACATTATGGTTCTTGATTGACACTACTTTGATTTGACGAAAAAAAAATCTAATTTCATTGTCAGGCTTCAGTGCGATTTATTGGTGATTCTGCTGTGGCTTACTTTTTCGGGTCACCCTGTACATGCTCATCTCAAGACGACGACGATGATAACAGGTGCGTGCGATGCGGTGTTTGTTTCGTTTAGTGTCGGTCGACGTCAATGATGGCAGATAACGCCAGCACAAAGGCGGCGACGGCTGCGGATGCTGCAGACTGCGCGATGATTGAGAGCCTCTTCGGCGAAGCAAATCTCTTCAGCGGCAACGTAACCAACTCGACGCTGGCCAACGCCAGTTTCCTGGCGTTGTCGTCGTCGACGGCTTTCGACTGGGTCGGCGTCCGCGCCATGTTCTTCGTCAACCCGGTGTTCTGCGCGTTCGGCATCCTCGGCAACCTCATGACCATCATCGTACTGTGACGCGGCGGGGAACAGCGTGAGGGTGACTAGGCTGCGGCGCTTCGGGGACGACCCAGGCGGCGATGTGCGCCATAGACGGCAGAACGTTACTGTTCCGTCTGGCAAGAGATTTATTCGCCGCGCCCTCGCGACTTCCCATCGGTCGTCAGCAACGCGTGTGTGAAATCTCCGAGCTGAACTGAAATTGCTGAAGTCGTTACGATCATCGTACTGTGCCGCCGGCGCATGAAAGCGGCGATGAGTTGCCGCATCGAGCGCGCCTCAAGGGCAGGACTCATCGGTCTGGCGGTCGCCGACCTACTCTGCTGTGCGGCGGCGCTCGCCGTAACGTGCGGTCGCGGAATGAGTCCCGGCTACCGCAGCGTCCTGTACTGGCAGCACGAACAGGTGCGCGTTCTCAGCACCGTCTACGGCCCGTTCGTCCAAAACGCCTGCGTCAAGTCCAACACGTGGTTGACGGTGGTCGTCGCTGTCGGCAGGTACTTGGTGATATGTCGTCCGCTGCACGCTCGCTACCTGGTCAGCGTCACCGCCACCCGACTGTCCATTATCGCCGCGTTTATCGTGGCTATTCTCATCGAGCTACCCACTCTCTGGACGACGGCCGTGATCCGGCTGGAGTGTCCGGGCGCCAGCTACATCGTCCTCGACCACGGCCAGCTCATCGTCGACAGCAGGTTGAAGATGACCTACGACGTCGTGTCGATATCGCTCGGCTTCATCGTTCCGGTCGGCGTTCTCGTCTTCTGCAACACCCGTCTTATCTGTTCGCTGAGACAGTCGTACCAGATGGCTCGTCGATACCGCGCGTCGACGTCTGGTCGAGTGTCGAGAGGACTGGCGGTCAAGTCGACGCCGGAAACTGCCGAGACTCGTCTGACGCTGACTCTTGTCTGCATCGTGGCCATGTTTCTGCTCCTCATCACGCCGTCGGAGCTGGTCAATCTGTATTTCTACGCGGCGAGAGCGACCGAAGGCCAGCTCGTCGAAGCGGCGATTGTCATCACCAACACGCTGCAGACGGCCAACTTCTCCTTTAACTTTGTGCTCTACTTGGCTGTCAACGCGCAGTTCCGCGGCGCCGTGGGCGAGGCGTGCCACTGCCCGGCGGGATCGGCGCTCTGCTGCCGCCAGCTGCCGACGTCGACGGGCGCCATCACTCTCGAGACGGTGGTGCCTCGCCCGTCGCCGGGGTTGGCCAGCACCGGGACCGGGGCGGGCATCGTGGACACCGGCCACGACGGACGACCGGAGGAGATGACGAGCGCGGTGGACGTCCACGTGGTCGAGCAGAGAGTGACGCTCAGACGCCGCGAAGACAACGACATGGTGCATCCAGTAGACGAATGTTAGAACTAATGTCGCTATCTGAGGAAATCTCACTAACGTCGGCGGCACCGCACAGATGAGGCGCTTCTCGATGTCCGTGAAGTAGGCACTAAATGTTGCTGATTTCTAGCGTGTTTTCATATTCGCTACGTGCCGTGTGGCTGTGTTTATTTTCCGCAACAGGGTGGCTCAAAATAATACCGTGCGAAGCATTTGGAAACGCATTTCCACATTTATGGGATGTTTTCGACGTCCCGCAGTCAGATAAATAAGTTCCCGATTTCGAAAAAGCTCAATATAAATGTCTTACAAAAACACTCAACTGCAAAGTCGTGCACACTTCGTTGCAGAAACGTGCAGCTTTTGCAACAACGTCACAAGATCAACGTCAGTAATCTCTTCGCTGCTGTATATGCCCACTAATCTCCGATTAACGTTTGCCTAATAGCCCATATCCGTACTTGTGTTTCTGCACTACCTCTGTAAAAATAAGATCTATTCATGAGATTGTCCTCTACAGCGTTACCATGAATTACGTTAATGTATATTTCGCATTTCAAGTGTCAACTTCGTATGCCAGAAAGCATTTTTAGCGTATTCAACTGGCTCTCGAAGGTCATACCAATGAGCCATGCATTTTGTTTTACAGTCACATAATATGCATTCGTTTTGATCTACACTGTCTCCACCAACGCCCTTTCGTTTTTGGTGTAGCTCATAGACCGATTTTGATAATTGTTGGTTTATTGCATTTTCATATAATTGGACTACTGATTGTTGCAAAGTTGCCCACGTCGCAATTTCTTTAAATATTCATTTCCAGCATTATTCGACAGCATAATGAATACGCCTGAACAGCACGTTTTGCAATATAGGCAACATCGTTTTGAAACAAGGTTGCAAAGGATAACAGCTATAGTATCAACACCTCGTGTCACATGTAAGTAAGTAAAAAAGTAAAGTAAATATCGATTTGTAGGCCTATATGTATTTGTGTGCAGTAAATAAGGGCTAAATATTTGCGCGATTCCGTGAAACGGTGACACCTCTTATGCGCTCATGTTTATGAGGTCCGTCAAAGAGATGCGTTTTCAATTCCCTCCAATAAACGTTCAGCCTCGACGGCCGGATGACGCAACGAATCTGGCAGTGAGTTCCAAACAGTCGGCCGGCGACTGAGAAAGTCCGGACGCCAAATGTGCTGCGCCGCCGATACCGATACATGCATTACAGAAACTGTACCAAATTGTTCTGATCGGCTGAGTTTGGCTGAGTTACTCAAAAATGCCGAAAAGCATCCACGATACTTTTTTCGCGGAAGGGGTACAATGTAAAACTTTGAATTTGTATTGGAATCCCTCGGTCATTTCTGCGCAGTATTGTCGTTGCGGCCGTTTCCAATCAGTTTGTACAGGAACTGTCGAAGATGGACTGCGAAAAATAAGCTAGTGCGGCGCAACACAATTCAAGGTGAAGTCACACTTTTTTCATTACTCTGCATGTTGAGAGGTTGTGTGAATACGCCTTATAACATCGGAAGAATTAGGTTAACTATAACTATGCCTAAATGTTTTTTCAAACTTCAAAAGTCTGGATTATGCGATGCAAACGTATTATGCAGTGAAACGACATCGTCTTGAGCTAAACGTCAGATCGTTTATAATTACTTATTTGTGTGCAGTTAATGAGGGCTAAATATTGGCTGTTGACGGGTTGACATTGCTATGCCTATTCAGTGCAGCCGTTGCAGCGTGTACTTTGACTGGTGCCTTTTTAGGACGATTTGGGTTAATGTGAAATGCGCGAAGTCTTCGTACTACGAGTGAGAGTTTCAGGTAACAATGTCCAGACGAGAGCCTCAGCCACATAAGCCGAGGCTAACATTGGGCCCAATGCGCAACTCTGTACAAGGCGGAATGTCAAGCCTTCAATAACTGGTGCTTGTGGGTCTGTTTGTCCATGGTCATTGTGTCAACGAGTGAGTCAGCTTAGAGCGGAGTTTAACGCCCCATCCTACGCAACATAAGACGGGTCATTTCGGAGGCGGATGTCAACGAAACAAAGGGTGCAGATAGTTAGCTGTTGAATGTTTACCCGAGTGGGTTTTAGAAGCCCGGGCAACACTCTGACCTCCCAGTCGGCCATGCACGGTCACGCTAGTTATGGACTAAGCTTGAAAATTAAGCTTCGGGCTCCGATTAAACCAGGCAGAACGGTCGAGGCAGTGTGGTCCCGCAATATAAAACCAGCACCGACAACCGCCACTTCCAACGGTGACAAAGTTAAGTGAAATTAGTGAATGCGGTCGAATTTTTTTCCAATCGCCATCCCTGCCCTCCACCCGCAACATGTGCGCGTTTGCGTTAATTCCTGAATAAAATCGAAAATGTGTTTTCTAATAAGCTGTTGTTTCAAATAAGTAACGAAAAGGACAGCTATGCATGCGAATCGACTTGTTAGGAAGTTTACGTATAGTTACAGAGTTACGCTCGGGCAGATACAGGTTTGCAACTGTCGCAAATTGATGCCTTTGATTATGGTATAC
>Ga0056115_1000864_pt1 | contig 13626 bp, 10 predicted proteins | sample WorMetOlspDAHAB1_FD_77007 | JGI IMG/M metagenome (GOLD analysis project Ga0056115, IMG submission 77007) | Marine gutless worms symbiont microbial communities from Max Planck institute for Marine Microbiology, Germany - Olavius sp. DAHAB.1 ...
CTTCAGTTACGCTCCGTTACGGACGAGCAAAATTAACATGTCAGAATCATGTGATTTACGAGGCATTTGCCACTCTCTCAGTTTGGGGATGGGCCTCGCACTCATATCTCTTCTGTGGGTTGCTTCATTTCTTTTGATGTTCAACAGGATAGGGCCCATACATATTGCATAGTGACGGGGGGGCAGAGAGTCTGGACCCCGGAGTGCTCCTTTGACTCCTGGTCACACCAGTCACATTATCTTAAACATCCCCTTTGTGTACGATGTTTATAATAACTAAATAGTCATTGTGTGCATAATGCTTGCGAAGGCGTGTCGCAGAACTACGCTCGCAAATATCACATTCCAATTGACAAGCTGGACTTCGAGTATGAACTAATGTCTACTGGAGGAAAGACGATGCTGGCACAGCCGCCCGAAGGCGCTTATGTCTATGTGAGTCATGTTGTCTGCTTGCTATATCGTCATCATAACCATCGCTATCATCATTGTCCTTTGGAACAAGCTGTTATTTATTTAGTTGTTAGTATTTATTATTACGCCATTGACAGCAGCAACGTAGACGATCGACATTCGCGTATACTGCATACAGTAAAATTCAAGGCAGACAAACCGGGGAACTCAAAAAACGGAACAAAACACGTAAAAGATTTATGCCATTGAGCGGCCAACACTGTATACGTCGCGCACTGCTGCTAAATGGTCCCACAACTGTTCTGCGGAAAGTCCAATGCATGACAAATTTCTTCTAGCCTGTTTATAGGGAGGAGAGTTAAAGGCAGAAAAATGGAAAGCGGGTGGAACGTGCATGAAAGATGTGGGAAGAGGAGAAAAAGAAAGAGGTGCGGACGGAAGGATGGAAGGACAAAAGGGGGAAAAAGGAGGGGATTTGTCTACTGCCTCCTTGCTCTACTGACACTGGCCGAAATGACATACTCTACGTATGACCTAATTTGTGACGTCATCAGTTGCTGTGTTTGAAGCTGCGATATGGGTAAAATCAGTGTATATGATAAAATCGTAATGAAAAAAAGAAAAAAGGAGAAAATATGGAAATTGAAGAAATTTAGACATAATTCTCCATCTAAAAGAAGATTTAGGAATGGAATTTACAGCTTGCTAATGCGAGCTGAAGCCAGAGGGAGCGCTGACACCATTTACTGCATGTGACGCATATCGCTACTTTGCGGGCCGGGAATTGTTAATGACGTCACAAAAGTAGGCCACGCACAGAATATTTATTACCAACGGATTGTATTATAGTGCTTGATTCGTACTTTAACTTTACGAAGAAATCTAATCTCGTTGGCAATCTTTAATACGATTTTTTGAAAACCCTGTATATTGTGTCGGGTGGTGCGTTAAAACTTTGCCCACTCACTCTATTGATCCTGGCTATAATAGTCCAGCGACGTACAAGTTTTTTTTTATTGCGTTGCTTGTGTGTTTCAGGGTCTGTTCATAGAGGGCGCTCGCTGGGACCGCCAAGAGATGACGCTGAACGAATCCCTTCCCAAGATCCTGTACGACACTCTGCCGCTGATCTGGCTCAAGCCGGGCGTGGCGGCCGAGTTCAGGAAGCGCCCGGTATACCGCTGTCCAGTGTACAAGACGAGTGCGCGGCGGGGCACTCTGAGTACAACCGGTCATTCGACCAACTTCGTGCTCATGTTGCACATTCCGTCCAAGAAGCCGGAGAGTCACTGGATTAATCGCGGAGTCGCTGCGCTCTGTCAGCTCAGCGATTAATAACTGCACATTCTTATCACGTGGGTCGGGTCCGTTCACGTGTTGGGTCGCGTCGGGTCACAAAAATTATTCGATTGTGATGGGTGTTGTCGGGTCCATTGATCAAAATGCAAACGTACATACAAACGTACAATATAAACTGCCGATGATGCAATTAACTGATTAACCACAGCGACGGTAGTTGCCAATTTTGACTTCACAAGTAACAGCAATCATCAAATTGTTTATTCATGTCTATAACCTTTATTCGGATTTGACCGTGCACCCAGTTTTTTTACTTGCAGCAGACTTCAGTAAATCGAAAATCCGTGTAGCAATGAGTCTTATCGGGTCGGATTCGGAAAACAATGTTAGTGGGTTAGATTGGGTCGAATCATCTACAGCGCGGGTTGGGTCAAGAATTTTGGACCCGTGTCTATCTCTGTGTCGCCTAATATTCATTTATTTATTTCGTTATTTATTTCGTTTATTATCATGCCATCGGCAGCAGACATGCGACGCAGTGCATTAGACAAACAGTATTGTGTCAACTTGCTGTTAACAAAATGAATCAAATGCAATGCGCGCATGTTCATTGTCAGTGTTTGCAGGACGTTTCTTGATCGTTTTTTTTGTATTGGCTACTTTTCAACGTTGCGATTGTTTAAACTTCCAGTTTCTGTCAATCCTGTCAGTATTCTTAATAGTGTTTCGTCTGCAGGTGAATACTCTGTCTTCTGTTGTTCACACACTTGGTGTTCAACTGATGTTACGTAATAAATGTGCATGGTTTTTAAACGAAGCTCGAGTTTTAAAATAAATATCGCCGTATTAATGCTCAATAACACACTGTCAATACCGAGGCAGTAATTTTCGTTCTGTAAATGAATGAACGTATTTGCGTCAGGCTACATACACTGTGAGCCATAAAATTTGCGCCCTTTTTACAGATACACGAATGAATTTCTCATTATCTGCATGTTTGATATTCTCTGTATAATTGAAAACAGGGAACCGGCTTAAGATTGAAGCTTGATCAGACATCCGTCAAAGCATCATTGATCAGATGATTGATCGGCGAGTTCGTCTTAATGCATGTGTCGACGCCAAAGAAAAGCACTGACATTGCACAAGGTAGTGTAGCGACACACTCGAGGTGTGATGGGATCTTTAGTGACAGTGTTATTACAAATGCTCTGATTCTGAATGTGAAAGAAGTTTGAAAATCGGTCAATATTCGACGAAGTTGAGGCGTACAAAACAAAGTGTGCCAGTATTTTTGGACCACCCTGTATTTTTAATATTTCTGTAGCCGTCAGACTTTTAATAATAATATTTTGCGCCTACATGTAGGCAAGTCTACTGCAGATCAACGACTCATTTACCAAAAAAAATCTTTATATGCGACACATTTATGACGAACTTATACGACAAAGCTACAAAAATCGCAACATCCATAGTCATGACGTCATCCCATCCTAATTTCACGAACAAGGCTCACTACAACAAAATTCGTCACTCCTTGCAAATTGCAACTCGAAAAATATCGTTGACTCGTAACATAGAACTACTCGTATACTCCCTGTCTTACATCCTGTCTGGACATGAGAATATACCTTGAGCTGTTCTGGCACAGTGTCGTTTGGTATCTCCTGTGGCAGTTGTTGCTAGAGATTGGAAAATTTAATTAAACTCGTTCACGAAAACTTCACTGAAAAAGTTTCTCTAAAAGTTTCAGTGAAAATTTAACATCTTAACACAGGCCTTCTATAGATTGACAGTTTTGTTTTCAGAGAGATGTTTCAATGTAATTAGTAACTAGCGTGTGAAATTAGTTTAAACTGATATGTATAAATTGTAGATGAAGCTACTAATTCGCAACTTTTTCACGAGGAAAACGACAATAAACTATGCGTTTTTCAATCTTTGAACGAAACTGGCAAACTCAGTCCTTGAATTTTTTAAATCATGAACTATATAAAAGTACATAATTGAAATTTTCAGCGCACATCTCTATATGTAGCCGGTCGTAATGACAGCATATGATCCCGTCACTGATTTAAGGCGAGGTTACACTAATCGCAAGCCGACTGGTTCAAGCCATCTTCACACTGCACTCTGGATGGCATAAGTGTAGCGGAGCAACGGCTTCATCGTTTTCGTCTGCTGTCGACGCCATATTGCGCACAATGCGACTTCCGATTCCTCTTGTCACGTAACTTCTGATAACGTCATCGCCCGCGATGTCGATTCCGCTGCCAGCGAACCTGTCGTATGGAGTCAGCATGTTAATAGCAACTACAGTGACGTCATTTTGTTTTCAGTAGCTGCCGCCGCCAACTCAACTCTGTTGAGACATTCAGTATACCTTCAACATGGCGACTTGGTATATACGCTAGCTTCAATGGCGTCACTGCACCTCATAGCCATTTGATAGCATGATCTAACTGCGTGAATTTCCGTTAACTCTCGTTAACTTTCGCTTTGACATTGGTAAGGTGGACTCGCAGCTTTGGCTTATGCCACCCTAAACTAATTCGTTCTATTATTATTATTATTATTATTATGTAACTGAAGTCAATAAATATGAACACCGGGCGACGATAGTGACAAGTGACGGATTACTAGAATGGAGGATGGCGCAAAAAGTAAGCTATACCGAGTAAACAATAAATCGTATTGAACCTGCTGCCATTATAGCTAGATTTTTCATCAAATTCGAATATAAAAAGTAGCACAAAAAGATTATAAATTGGCATTAAATATTTTATGCGTGACAGTTTGTGACATCTCATCAGATGCTGTGCTTGAAGCTGCGATATGATTACTCAGCAGTATATTATGACACTATATCAATCTACTGCGGCGTAATATCTCCCGTTTCTGCGATATTGGTAAAGTAGGTGTAAATGACAAATCTAAAAAAATCCTTTAATCAAGAAAAGATAAGACCGAAGAATTTTATTACATAAATTTCTATCTAACAAATAATTCCGGAGTGGAACTCACAGCTTGCTAAAGCGAATTGTTGAGAGTGGGAAGCGTGACGTTAATAACACTATGACTCACTATGACAGATTCGTGGATCGCGAACAGTAACTAACCTCACAAATTACATCATGCACAGGAGATTAGTGTTTTTTGACATTTTACTCTGACAAAAATATAATTTAATTGACATGTTTTAATGCAATATAATACATCCCATTGATAATTTGGTAGGGGATTTACTTTTTTGGGCCATCCTGTGTGTCACCTGAAGTAAGTGTTGCTGCTGTCATCTGTGCATTTGAGTGTTTTGCACGAGTACATTAAGCTCGTTACCAGCAGCATCACACCTTCACAACACAACAATCAATAAATCAATCAATCGATCAATTAACATCGAGTTGGATGAATGTGCCCCAACAAAACTGTCACCAAAGCAGAGTCATTTCGAGGGGAACGCCGTTCCCATTGTTTGAAAGCTGCGGAAACGCATGGGAACGACGTTCTCATTGTTAGTGTTTAAGAACGCAATATTGACGGCATTGCAAATCATTTTTCCAGCCAAAAATGCACTAAATTTTAGGATTTTACATATGCAAGCTCAAATTTTTTTCGTGGGGTAATACCCCAGGACCGCCGCAAGCGCCCCCGGTGCACGGACCCAGACAGCAATTTCCGCTTGGCTCACCAGCGTTCCCAACTTCCCATTGTTCCTGTTTAACGAAACGACCACTGTACCAAAGTCGAACATAATTTAGCGACATATTCACCGGCGTAGACATCGCACAAATTTTTAAAAAGAAACAAACAACCGGAGGAAATTGATCGGAACGAAAAAAGAAATCGGCTACAAAGACCAATACACTCCAGATTATCCCACAAAATAGCAAACAGCACACGAAACACGAACAGTTTTGGCCTATAAATATAAAAATATAATACAATACAACCACAAATTAATACAAATATGCATTACAGACAATAGAACTATACTGCTACAATAATAGTAATAATAATGCCGCTGTTTATTATACTGTACAAGTGGACAGCGTTCTTTGTGCATTAGGTTCATTAGAAATTCATTCATTCATCGTTTACTACGCCAAAGGCAGCAGATACAATACCATTAAAACATTACAGAAAAAGGAAAAAAAGTACTACTCGTTTATAAAACAGAAAAAAACGCAGCGGACACTAAAGCGAAGATGAACAAACATTACTGACGACGATGATCTAATTAATGGTCAATAATTAGAGAGACCTGATAAGCAATTTTACAACCTGATATTGCGGTCAGCCAAATTCGCGGCAGTCGAACGAAACATCCGACGGACAGCAGAACGTAGAGAACTGCTCTTTTCCAGCTGTCCAGCCACATCAGTGACGTCCAGCACGCTCGACACCTGCTGCTGCTGCTGCTGCTGTCACTATCGAGTATCGAACACACACACGGATATCGCGCCCGCTTTGCTTCATTAAACGCACTCGTAAACAGTCAGTTGCATGTTACCAATTTACCATGGGTCCGCAATCGAATCTTTTCGCATCAAGCGATGTAGCGAAATTATCGCGGCAATAAACAGTAAACGAAGTGTTCGTATTAATTCATTGGCCCCACTGTTAAAGTCCTGTTACTTTGTCATCAAGCTCTACTGCTAATTAGTATACTGCTGGGGCCCGATTTACACAGAATCCTAAGTGCTACTTATGAGCTACTTATCATAAGTGGAACTTGTGATAAACTTATAAGAAACTTAGGATTCTTTGTAAATTGGGCCGATTGATAGGTCCTATGAGCGATTCGTGAAAATTAAATAACTTACTTACTTACTTACTTAAACAACATTATGTGGATTATAAAAAATAGTTATTTGTGATCATTTCCATCACTGCTCGTACTTTCATTTGAATAGTTTATTTCGCATAGAATGCAGCACATAAAAGACAACTATAGAAAAAAAACTACATTCTTGAAATCTACCGCAGCTGTCATTTTGCCGCGCTGATAGCATAAAGGCAATGTCATAGACCTGCACCTTAACGCATAATGCAACTGCGTTATAAGAGTAGCCTATACTATTTATTAGAGTAATGTTGTGAAAATTAATGAGCCTACGCTGTATTGCCAAGTTTTGAAAAGTGTTGGATAGGCTTATAGCTTTTTTTACATACCGGTATGGGCTTTTATGCTTTTTCTGTTTTACTGTGCTGTCTTTTCTCATACCCTGTTGACTTTTGGCGTAATACACGAATAATAATAGGCCGAATCATAATCATCATCATAGTTTACCTTGTACAGATTGACAGCCAGAAGTCAACGACGCCGATCAGTTCGATGAACGTTACGATAACGGCAACGCATCTCAATACATCAACAACGGACATACTGTACATAAAAATTAGAGAAAAATCCAATGCAGTATTCATACTTTTCTAACTCTATCTGTCTGCTGCGTATAACAGTCTCATCTAAGAGTAATTACAGTATACAAGGGACTTGCAGAATCGAACTGACATTTTTTCAGCCATTGTTCTGATCCAGCCGTTTCCCGTTCGATAAATATTATGGACTTGCCATAAGAATGTAAAGCAAAAAGGGAAGGGGCACAACAAAAAAATTACTCGGCGCTTTTCTCGGCCACTGCGCCGGACGTGTCCCCCCACTTTCAAATTCGTTTCAGCGCCACTGCGCACGTAGACCTCTAGGATATAATATGGGCCTAATGTGTCAATCTCCATCTGTCACAAACCGACGACGAACAAATGAACGAACGGACAGACGCCAGGAATCGAATTTGGTGCATTTTAGCTTTAAAATGTGACATCTGGTGGCAATATTTTAATAATTTTACTGATAATCAACTGCTCGAATTTCGTGTATTTATTGGTTGATTCCGGATTTTTATCCCCCCTTAAATTTCTAGTTAAGGGGGAGTATCCCCCCTTAAGTTTCTATTTAAGGTGCTTCGTCCACCCATGGGATGGACGCCCTGACAGACACAACGGACAGACGTCCGTCTATCCGTCCGTGCGTTCATCTCTTAGATGGAGTTTATGACATAATGAAAAACATACACGAAGAGGAACACCCACAGCACATTTCAATAACTGCAGCACTGTGCATGTTAAACCAATACGCCAAACGCGTGTCGATCGAGATACAGCGTCCAGTCACAAACTCATATATCCTCTGCGCCGCAGACGCCATTCGTAAGGCAACGCATAACATTTTTCTGATGTGTAGAGATTTTTTCCTGCATTTGACAGCGCGTAAAGACACTATTCCAGTACGCTAATGTTTTACAGTTCCATACCACGCATGTTTATGTAGTCATTTTAGGATCAGTTACGACATAGTCCGGAGTGGATTAGGAGAGCATCATCTACGATTAAAATGTATTGTTACTAACTGGACATTTTCGTATGAGTAGCTATTGTAGTTAAGTTCTTTTGTGTTTCTGAGTGTGTTTCTGTGCTCCTGTCTGTTTCTGTCTGTCTGCTTTTTTCTATCGGCCGTGTTGCCTTAAACAATTGACTTGATATAATTTGAATAATAATAATAATAATAATTAACACAACAATTTATAAGGTGTCGTAGTGAGGCGTGAGTTACTTAGGCCTACATATTGTGATTGTTATAAACAGACTCGCTGTTTGTTCTTCCCTTGAGTCTCTGGCTAGTGGCTACGCTTGGCGTCGGATATTTACATCGAGTGGTTTAGCCTAGTACTTATTGTAAATATTGGCTGTATTCATTTTCTATATGTGCTGTCTACCTTTGCGGTGAATAAACGTTGTATGTGTTACAACAGTAAGACTAGACTGCACTGTAGACATGGTCGATACGAGTATGTCATGATATAAATATTATACTTGCGTGTAGGCCTGAAAATGGAGGAGATACGGGTCTGGTTGGCATGCGCCATGCATTATACCCTCAGCTGATATTAAACATGAGATTCTTCTGACATATCGAATACGTCAGTTCAGCATACGAATTGTCGGCCGTAGCATACATCTGCCTGAAGTCTAGTCGCATTCCATAATTCAAGACGTGCTGCTTCCATGCAGAGATATACATACGTAATGTGGATGTTTATCGCATGCAGAAGCAGGACGGGTGCAGCTTGTATGGAAGTGCAATAAGCCCAACTTCCATTCCTTCGACTTCACCAAGACAAGTTGTGTGTCTCGTGTATTGTCTCGTCGACGTTCAGCATAGTTCTATAGTTCGACTCGACACGATACGCTCGACAAGATACGTCGAGTGCGTTGAACAGACTATCGACAGTCCAAGATAAATATGGCTTACGCGTAGACAGTGAAGTCTGTGAAAAGAAGCTCATCCCTTTACGGTGCTTTGAGCCGGCGCTGGTTAAACCCAATTCATCATCGTATGATCATCCAGTGAATTTGTAGTGCGCCTATTACATGCTGAGCATGGGTGCATTCCAAGAGTAACATACTAATGACCAGAATGTCAATGCACATTAAATACTAGGTTAAAAAGATGTGTCTTCAGCAATTTCCTAAAAACAGCAATGTCAGGTTCAGCACGGGTATGTTCGGGCAATGAGTTCCATGCAGCAGGACCGGCGTGCTAAATTAAGTTAGCATACATGATACAACACACGCGAGCCGGATGGCCGGTGTCACGCAACACCTACTGACATTAACAGCTAGCGCCTTTAAGCGACTGAAGCAATTATATGCCAGCAGACCTAGTCGCAGGGCCTAGCGCTACGCAGAACTCGCAGTTTCTTCCCAGCGGTGACCGAAACCATCTCCAGTATAGTCATTGCAGCTATACACGGAGGGATGATAAGGCTGAGTAGGCCTATAAGTGGCCTTAAAAATACCGTTATGGTAGATCCGCCAAAAGTGGTCACCAATCCCAGTACTAACCGGGTTCGACGTACAGTATCTTAACTTTGTTGATGTGACCAAAGGCCGTTACCACTACAGGGTGGCCAAAACTATCAAGAACCATCATTAAATCGTATTAAATATCGCCAGTGCGGCTACATTTCTCATCAATTTTGAGTATAAAATGAGCACAAAAATATTAGTAATGTGTATTAAATATTCTATGTGTGACCCAATTTGTGACGTCATCAGCTGCTATGTTTGAAGCTGCGACATGGGTAAAATCAATGTATATGACAAAATCGTGAAGATAAAATCTGGAAATCGAATGAATTTTTACATAAATCTCCATCTAAGAGATGGTTTAGGAATGGAATTCACAGTTTGTTAAAGCGAGCTGATGCCAGAGTAAGCGCTGACATCATTTACCGTATTTGACGCATATCGCTACTTTGAAGGTCAGGCATAGTTACTAACGTCAAAAAGTAGGTCAGACAGAAAATATTTAATACTGACGGATAATGTTATAGTGCTTGATCATTTCTTTATTTTGACGAAGTAATCTAATCTCATTGATAGACTTTAATACGATTTAACACAATTTTTGATAATTTGGTAGTGGCTTACTTTTAAGGCCACCCTGTATGTCAAACCAGCCACATTCGAGCCGTGTCCAAAACATGTCAAAGACTAGTTTACGACTTGCTGTACACAACAAGTCTGCGTGAAGTTGTGGTAGTGGAATGTGGCCAATATACGCTAAGCGGTGTAGGGCAGTATACGACATTTATGTGGTAATGGCTCTCAATGACTCACAGCATGTCCTACCCAAAAACGATGTAGCTATTTAACCCTCTGCCCGGCAACGGAATTTGGACGACGTACGCAGGCAAAGGGGGAGGGAGGTATAATTACGCTACTGTAACTTTAAACCGTTGCAGATATTAACACAAAACTGTTTGCTTGTGAGGATAATCTTTAATATACAATTATGTCACTGTAATATCACATGACCCCTGTGTGATTTATGACGTCACCGACAATGTTAAAATTTTAGCGTCAACTAACACAACCTAGACTTGGCTGCGGTTTTTCACCATCAGCACTTCGAACATTGCTTAGTTTACGGCTGTCTGTAAACCTCACAGACCTAGGAAGAGAAAGCAAACCATCATGTTAGTGTACCATCTTGTGTTGAATATCCAAGATGGCGGTGGAAAACCGGAAGTAGTAATAACGTAGAAAGTTACACGACAACAACGTCATTCCAAATCCAAAATCGGCTCGATATCAAGAAAACAACATTTGACCTAGAGGGAAAGGACAATGGGCGACAGCAACTTCTACAGTTAAACAAAACTACTTCCGGTTTGCAACAATCACGATTAATTTCATGCGTAACGAGTTGTCGCACACTGCTGGCAAACATACTATTGGTATTATTTGCGGAAGCTATAGAATAGCTCTTTACACGGTCCTGCAAAGTGCCATAGATGGTGAGATATTACCCCTTCCGGTCCGTGTTCGCCATGTTGAAAATTCGCGAACATGTTTTCATGTTTATATACTTCTCTGTGGCGAGTATTTCACAGCTAGTACATTTGTCGACGTTGCGTGCGTGTTTCATAGCCACTCACGTCTGCAGCGCTAAACTCCTTTTTTCCGACTTACAAAATTCACTTCATAGACCTGTAGCGAAAACCCGGAAGTAGATATAATGATGCCGTCATTTGCTTCTACAGCCCAAGTTATTCAGTGATTATGAAACATAAACAACTTCACATTCCCCTGATAACTACGCGAGATTTTGCAAAAACCACTGTGGGGATATTCGGATTTTCGCTACAGGTCTACGGTCAGTGGCGGTTCTAGCCAGAATCTAGGGGGCACGACCCCATGCGAGGTCTGAGGCTGTGCCTCCAGTAGAATCCATAGAGGCGGGGCTCTGAGGAATGGAAGTCCTCAGTGAGGTCTGGGGACAAAGCCCCGGGAAGGGATCTTTAAGACGAAGTCTTCCAGAAGCTGAAGCAAAATGTTAAAGTACTGTAAAAATTTTAATGTTTCCTGCAAAAAATATGATGTAATAGGGAATGGGCAGCGCTAACATGGGCTATTTGCCGTTAATTAGGTGCACACTGCATGAAAAACACAGACCTAGCCTTTTGTATATGTGTTAAAGAACAGATCTAATTTTGAGTGGAATTTAAATCTGAAGTTCGTGTCATCAAACTTTTAAGTGACATTCATAAAAACCGGCCTTGAGACACCGATAAACGTCGACTCTGCTAATAAAATTGACAATGGGTCTGGGACGAAGACCCAAAGTTGAAGCAAAATTTTAAAATACTGTACAAATTTTTAAAGTTAATTTTGCATCACACTACCACTAGTTTGCCGAAGATGAAGCACCGACCGTTTGGAACTCACTGCCAGACAATGTCGTCAACTCGAACACTTTGGTAACTTTTAAAAAGCGACTGAAAACTTACCTTTTTCACATGGTCATGTGAAACGTTCTTGCCATCGAGCGCCTCTGCATTTCTTATTATGGCGCTATACAAGTTTTATCATTGTATTGTATTGTATTGTATTGTATTGAAACAAAATTTTAAAATTGTTAACGTTAATGGTACATCACACTGTCTGCGCATATTCATTGCTGTTAACTGTCAGGATGGAGCAATTCATATATGTCGCCATGAAAGTGAATTGGAGGACTGAGACAAAACTGGGAGCGGACCTGTGCCCCTCCGGCCCTATGGCCTAAAACCGCCATTGCAGATGGTAAAAGTTCATCTAAAAAAACAGTGACTTACAAAACATACAAGCCGAGCATTTCTCGATAATAGAGTGTCTCTGCGCTGACGCCCCACAGACCTGCAAAATAACACAAAATACTAGGTTATATACACTATACAGAATTGTACGATGTACGTCTGGGCTGCATAAAAATATCTTCTGTGATAATTCTCCACTTCACTTCACTTTTAATCTTTTAGAAACACAGTTGACAAAACGCAACTGACAAAGTTAGTAGCTACATAGTTAAAAATTAATACATGTCTTTAAACAAGTGTCTATCAAAAAAGTTTCTGCTGTCACACCTAACGGGGAGCGCACGATCATGACGTCTAGGCCCAAGGCTGTACAGGTAGGCCCCTAGTCATTATACGGTCAGGCAACAAGTTATGAAGCACTTGACTATCGCTCGCCAAGACGCTCGCAAACTAAGTGTCATCATTAAATGGTGCGGTTATAAAGGCCTACGTGGGTATACGTATACAATGGCATCATTTTATCTACTGTATGTTTGTTGCCGTCGCCATGTTGTCATCTTAAGTAACTCAAAGTAAGTAGCTTCTTGTATGGCGAGTGCGTCGCAGCAGTGTAACGAAGTAAACATAACACTACCGGCCCCTTACTGTGTTTGTGGAAATGCACTTGTCGAGCTACACCACCACAAAGTAGCCATACGGAGACTCGGTTTTATGTTGATTTCAATAATGCTCAATAACTCCACCCCGTATAGGCCCATACTAATACTGGTCGCGCTTTTGTTGCATATCTTCGTGTCCGTAGTTATTCGCGATTGTGTTTGTTGTAAGTCTTCTGAATCCTCACCAATCTGCTTACCGTCGGCACCATTCCACCGAAACATCTCTCTTATACATCCACGACCACATCATCACTGCTATTGGTTCACAAAAACTATCTTTTCTCTGTCTCCTTGATCTTTCTGCTGCCTTTGACACCATAGACCATGAGATTTTACTCACTCGGCTCTCATCCTGGTTTGGTATTCACGGCTCTGTTCTCAACTGGTTTAAGTCCTACCTCTTATCTCGCACCTTCTGTGTAAAATGTAATGACTGCTTCTCTACCTTACACACCTCAATGTATGGCGTTCCTCAAGGCTCTGTCCTCGGTCCTTTGCTCTCCATAATGTATACAACTCCTCTCAGTACTCTCATTTCGTCTCTGTCATTATATCACCACCTCTATGCTGATGACACACAACTTTTTCTCTCCTTTCATCCCTCAGAC
>Ga0056115_1000865_pt1 | contig 13614 bp, 14 predicted proteins | sample WorMetOlspDAHAB1_FD_77007 | JGI IMG/M metagenome (GOLD analysis project Ga0056115, IMG submission 77007) | Marine gutless worms symbiont microbial communities from Max Planck institute for Marine Microbiology, Germany - Olavius sp. DAHAB.1 ...
GCCTTTAGATTTCGGTCGGTTTTGCTCATAAAATCCATCTCCTTAATTACTCCACCCGGAAAAATTCCAATATTTAAATGATTCCAAATGCAGGTAGGGTTTAAACATGCTTGATTTCTCATATTTCCGGGTGGAGTAATTAAGGAGATGGATTTTATGAGCAAAACCGACCGAAATCTAAAGGCTGCGATTGCCAACGAATCTCTTGCCCGCAACCGGTATTCGTATTTCGCGATTATGGCAGAAAGAGAAGGGTATCGATATATTGCCAAAATTTTTGAGGAAATCGCCGAAAACGAAAAATACCATGCCATGGAAGAACTCAAGCTTTTGATGGGTGACCGGGATACCTTGACCAACCTTAAAGAATCAGTCGACGGAGAACAGTATGAATTTAAAGAAATGTATCCCCGCTATGCCACCGAGGCTGAAGTGGAAGGCAACCGGGCGGCCACGATTCTGTTTCAGCAGATCAGCAAGATTGAAAGGCAGCATTACGACCGCTTTAAAAAGCTCCTTGAAATGGTGGCAGCCGGCAAAGTGTTTAAACGGGATGCCCCCATCAAATGGAAATGCAGCATTTGCGGGTATGCTTATGACGGACTTGAGCCGCCTAAGCGATGTCCTTACTGCAGGCACCCGCAGGAGTATTACGAACCGGCCAACCTGGATGTCTAGGGGGAAATATGGCAAAATACATATGCAGCGTCTGTGAATACGTCCATGATGAAAAAACAGCCGGTCAAAATTGGGATGACCTGCCTGACGAGTGGGTGTGCCCGGTCTGTGATTCTCCAAAAAATTATTTTTCGAAGACGGATGCGGCCGAGACTGCACCCGAGCCGATCGATGACAATGCGGTCGAAGGAACAGATACTCCCGCACTCATCGATCTTCAGAAAACCATGGCTGAGGCTGAGCCTTATTTTGCGGATATTCAAGAAATTGCCCGCAGCAGCCAGACCGTGGATGAACCCATGCGCACCAAAGCGCCAGTCATCTCATGGGATGAAATCCTCATCAAAGGCGCACAACTGGCCAGGACCCCACTCGATCACGAGGATCCGGTAAACACCAAAACCGTCATCGGCCCGCGCTCCGGGTCACCGCTGGTTATCGAAACACCGATTTATATTTCGCACATGTCCTTCGGTGCCCTTTCCAAACAGGCGAAAACTGCGCTGGCTAAAGGCAGCGCAGCGCTAAAAACGCTCATCTGTTCGGGCGAAGGCGGCATCCTGCCGGAAGAATTCGAGGCGGCCTACCGCTATATATTCGAGTATGTTCCCAATCAATATAGTGTCACCGAGGAAAACCTGAAAAAAGTAGATGCTATTGAGATCAAAATCGGGCAATCTGCAAAACCGGGACTGGGAGGACATCTTCCCGGCAAGAAGGTGACATCGGAGATCGCCCGGCTCCGGGGATTCAAAGAAGGGGAAGATATCATCAGCCCGTCTCACTTTAAGGATATCCGCAACAAGCAGGACTTGAAAAACCGGGTGGATTGGCTGAGAGAAACCTCGGGCGGCAAACCGATTGGCATTAAACTGGCGGCCGGAGACATCGAGGCTGACCTGGTAATTGCCGTTTATGCGGGACCGGATTTTATCACTATCGACGGCCGGGCCGGGGCAACCGGCTCGGCACCCAAATTTGTCAAGGCGAGCACCTCTATCCCCACCCTGTTTGCTATTTATCGGGCCCGAAAATACCTGGATAAAAATGCCGCAACAGATATCAGCTTAACGATTACCGGTGGATTGCGGATTTCCTCGGATTTTGCCAAGGCACTGGCGCTGGGAGCGGATGCGGTGGCCATCAGTACATCAGCGCTGGTCGCCATCGGTTGCCAGCAGTACCGCGTGTGCAACACCGGTAAATGCCCGATGGGAATCGCCACTCAGGATCCCGAATTGTGCCGCCGCCTGGACATAGATCAGGCCGCCAAAAAACTTGAAAACTTTCTGCGGGTTTCCACTGAAGAGCTCAAAGATTTTGCTCGACTCACCGGAAACGATGACGTTCATAAACTTTCAATTCAGGACTTATGTACCACGAGTTCAGAAATTTCCGGGCACACGGATATCGAGCATGTATAGTTAGCGCGTTAGCCATAATAAACTGCCCCGCGGCAAGCCGTGGAGTATCATTCGATTGATTTTGTCTTTTTTAACGCAGCAAGCTGCGGGGTATTAAACCCGGCAGATTTCGCAATTTGGACTTCACATTTATTATAATCTGCGTAATCTGTGGATTAACGTTCCAATATTAGTTTTCTTCATTCAGAAAAATTGCGCCCGGCAATTTGTCTGCTTAAGGCCTCATATTCCTTGGTTAAAGATTGGTAAAATTCCGGGGTCGACCAGATCGGATCATCGTCATCCGGCACCTGCTCCATCACGGATTCTTTTTTACAGATCGCAAAGCCCCTGGCCAGGTAGTTGTTCAGGGCATACTTATGGTCATTTGTGCAGGTGTGCACCCACACCCTTTGGGGTTTTAGCTCCCAGGCCAGTCGGATGGCTTCCGACAATAAATAACCGCCCAGTCCCATCCCGATGTACTGGGGTAAAAGCCCGAAAAATGCAACCTCGACATTTTCTGCCTGCTGATCGAGTTCAATATAGCCAAATGGCGATCCTTGAACATATCCGATCCAGGTCGAGGTTGTCTCATTCTCGACCAGAGCCTTCCAGTCTGCAAGTGTCCATTTTAAGCGGCTGTACCATTTCCAGGGGCGCCCGACATTCACGAAGAAGAAATGATTTATGACCGGTGTCGGGATTTCGACTTTCTTTACCCGGACATCGTTTCTTGCAAGAGTTTTGGGTCTGAATTTTTCTGGCGACAGCATTTCAAGTTCGGTAGTTGTGACTTCGATTTCCATTTAAGTATCCAGGTATAGCAATCAATTTAATAGGAGATGATTTAAGGTACCATTATTTTTTGCCAAATTTCAACTTTCTATTTACACCCCCTGAAAAATTACGTAAGAAAATTGACAGCCACCATGAAATGCGCCGTTGGTTCGACGTTTATTCGAGATTGATTTATTTGAATTCTCCTTATTTTTTTAAGATAGAGGAATTAAATGACCGCGATTACAAAAGAACTCTTTGGTAAAGCACTGGACGGATCCCGGGTGGATCTGTATACCCTAGCTAATGATCGGGGTGTTAAAATTAAGGTTACCAACTACGGCGGGATTATTGTTTCCATAATCTGCCCGGATCGGAACGGACAACCTGCTGATATCACCCTGGGATACGACAGCCTGGATGAATATCTTGCTCAACAGCTGTACTTCGGCTGTATCGTCGGACGTTATGCCAACCGCATTGCCAACAGTAAATTCATTCTAAACGGTGACGTATACGCGCTTAACAGCAACGAAGGCAACAATCATCTGCATGGCGGCATCAGCGGTTTTGATAAAAAAATATGGAAAACCAGCGAAGTAGATGAACAGGAAGGCCGGGGTCTGAAATTTAGCGGTGTCAGTGCGGATGGCGAGGAGGGATATCCCGGCCGGCTTGCCATCACCTTCAGCTATATTTTAAGCGACGCCAATGAATTGATCATCCGGTATAAAGCCACCACGGATAAGCCGACCATTATAAATTTAACCCAGCATTCCATGTTTAATCTTAGCGGAGATATGTCTCAGAATATCCTCAATCATAAACTGTTGCTGGATGCGGACCGGATAACACCGGTTAGTTCAAACTTGCTGCCCACCGGAGAGTTAAGGAGTGTTGCCGGAACTCCGTTTGATTTCAGACAGCCGGCCCCAATCGGCGCCCGAATCAATTCCGACGATATTCAGTTGGTCTACGGCAACGGCTATGATCACAACTGGGTACTCAACAATCCCGACGGGTCGCTGAATCTAGCGGCCAGAGTCACTGAACCGAACACCGGAAGAGTTCTGGAAGCTTATACAACCGAGCCGGGTTTGCAGCTGTACACCGGGAATTATCTTGACGGCAGCAGCATTGGCAAAGGCGGTGTTGCATATCAGCAGCACGCCGGATTCGCTCTTGAGGCCCAGCATTTTCCGAATTCTCCCAATCATCCGAATTTCCCAACCACTGTGCTAAATCGGGGGGATACCTATTCCCAGACGACAGTTTACAAATTCGCTACCGATTCCACAGGATAAACGCTTACCAAAAGGAATATTTTTTAATGGCTAAAAAACACTATATACATATGATAATCATTGCATTTGCTTTGATCTTTGGTATCGTTGGGTGTGCGGAAGTAAAACAAAGCCGAAAAAATCTAAAAAGAATAAAATATAATAAAGAATGGATGCTAAGAGAAAATTGGAAGGATTACGAGGTCTATAAAAGATGGCGGCCCGCCGTTAGTTTCCAGCGCGGTGCTACCGCGTTTATATATAAATTAAAGGATGACAAAGTCATCCTTTTGGATAATAATTGGATCCCTGTGACCACCGAGGAGGTAAAAGCGAGTACCAAAATTCACGTAAGCGTTTGGTCCGCAGAAATTCGAGGATATAACGAAGAGCTTTATGGATACTTGATTTACAGTGGTGATGACCAACCCAGTGTAAGAATTATTGATGAGAAAACCGTACGGCTATCCTATCACTATGGACGGCGCTATAGTCATTAGTCTTCTGAAAATCGAACTCGTTTAGAAGGATGTGATTATGAATATATTTTCGGTATATGTTTGAGCTGAAGATTACTATCGGGTACTGCCGCAAGAACTTGGAGGCTCAAAAAATGGCGATAAACGTTTGAAGGTCATGGCTTTCCCGCCTCTGGGAATAGATACTCTTTCCGCTGTAGTTCGTCAACATGGTTATCAAGTGCGTATGTTTGACACATGCCATCTGCAGATGAAACCGCACCATATAGCTCAAGCGGTCAAAGAGGAACAACCTGTGGTCATTGCAATTGCCACTCATGAGTCGGGCAAACTTTACCGGTTTGGCCTATGGCATCAAAGCCGGTTCCCAGAAAGTACTCGATCGACTCAATAAAAATCAGACATTTGGAAGTTGCTATCCGCCCCGATCCGCCTGCGATCACTTTCACGCCTGCTCGAACTTCCCGCGATAATGATTGATCTCGGTGTTAAATAACCAGATAGGTAGCCTACGAAAAATTGACCGATCCCCAAACTTGTGATATCTGAATACGATGTAACTCAATACATATAAAGGAAATCAAGCAATATGGAAGTTCCTCTATGGCAGTGGAGTGCCACCAATATAGCGAAAGCCATTCGAGAAAAGAGAATATCGAGTCAGGAGGTGATCCAGGCACACCTTGATCGTATTGAGGCTGTGAATCATAAAGTGAATGCAGTTACTATTGTCCTCGAAGAAGATGCCATGCGCTCAGCAAGCGAAGCAGACAAGAAGATTGCGGCAGAAGAAGAACTTGGTCCGCTTCATGGTGTTCCTATGACCTTCAAGGAAAACATTGATCTTGTTGGCTCCGCAACGACTCATGGAATCGTTGATTTAAAAGACTCTATGCCGCAATCGGATGCCCCTGTTGTCACGCACCTCAAGCAGGCGGGTGCAATTCCGATAGGTCGAACCAATATGCCCGACTTTGGTTTACGCTGGCACACTGATAATGATTTGAGAGGTGCCACCCTCAATCCCTGGGATCCCTCCCTAACGCCAGGTGGTTCGAGTGGTGGGGAAGCGGTTTCCATTGCGACCGGAATGTCCCCTCTCGGAGTAGGAAATGATATGGGCGGCTCGCTCCGTTATCCTTCACAATGTTGTGGAATCACTGCGCTGAAACCCACCTTTGGCAGGATATCCCGTATTGCTACCTCAATTTTTCCTGCCCCCCCTCTGTTTTACGATCAATTCGCATGTGTTAATGGACCGATGGCACGACATGTTCAGGATCTTCGTCTCGCTTTAGATATAATGAGCCAGCCTGATCCAAGGGATCCATGTTGGACGCCTGCTTCGCTTTTGGGTTCCACGATGCCCGGTCCTGTCAAAGTGGCCTTGACCACAGATCCTACAGGGCATGGAGGCTCTCCCGTTGTTGCAGAGGCAGTTCGAAATGCGGCAGATGTTCTGGCCAACGCCGGATATGTTATCGAGGAGATTGATCCGCCTTCTATCAGTGAGTCGGCTCAGATAGTTCAACAGATTTCTGTCATGGAAATCAAAAGCTATCTGCCGGGGATGCTTCCGATCATTTCCCAGGAAGCCAAAAAAATTCTTGAAATAATTATAGGAGATACGGAACCGGATCTGCCGACTTACATGAGGGCCATAGCGGAACGACACAGAATTGCCCACGAATGGAACTTGTTTATGGAACAATATCCTTTGGTTCTGGGGCCCGTATCAACTTTGCAACCTTTCGAAGTCGATTATGATCTTGCTGGGCATGAACAGTTAGATTACTTTATACGGTCTATCCAGCTAACCGAAATCTGCAATCTGCTCGGTTTACCAAGTGTTGCCAGTCCTATTCAAGTGGTCGATGGTTTACCTCAAGGGGTACAGTTTATCGGTCCACGTTATCATGAAGATCTCTGTTTTGATGCCGCGGATATCATTGAACAACAACAAGGGGTGTTCACACCGATTGATCCTCGGGATAATCTCAACGAGGTTTGAAACTTTGACAAAGAGGAGCCTTTTCAGAATAATTAAAGTTTTGCTTACGATACGAATTGTTGAATCGGCGAATCTTGTTGATATCCATCTGATCGCAACTGAACCTTGATTATCGATCTCCTTCATAGAAATGTAATAGAGTTGAACTTACCCAATTACATGTAAATGAAGTTGTATGTATCAATCCTGAAAATTTTAGTGATATTAATTTGTTAGACAAAACTTGCATAGCACACTGCGGCTTTAGAAGCCGGAGTTCTGAAACTTAATGATGGAGGTTGATAATGACTGATTTGCCCAAGACAATGCGTGGAGTGTGGTTGATTGGTCATGGCGATATGGACATGCTGGACATCCGTCAGGATATACCATTACCTGTTCCAGGAACTCGTGATGTGCTCGTACGCGTTGCCGCTGCGGGCGTCAATAATACAGATATTAATACACGGACGGCATGGTATTCAAAAAAAGAGGGCGCCGGTGAAGATGCCAGCTGGTCGGGCAAGCCTCTAAAATTCCCACGCATCCAGGGGGCTGATGTTTGCGGTTATATTATTGCTGTAGGAAGAGAAGTCAGCTCTGCTAGAATTGGTGATAGAGTATTGATCGAACCTTGTATAAGAGAGGCAAACGGAAAAATTCTCGATCAACCCTGGTATTTTGGCTCTGAATGTGACGGTGGCTTCGCTGAATATACTGTTGTGGCAGCCCGACATGCCCACAAAATTGACAGCGAACTGTCCGATGTTTATCTGGCCTCTTTCCCATGCTCCTATTCGACTGCAGAAAATCTGCTGACACGTTCAAATGTTAATTCAGGAGAACGCGTCTTAGTAACAGGCGCATCTGGAGGTGTCGGCTCTGCTGCGGTCCAACTGGCCAAGGCTCGGGGCGCATATGTTTGGGCAATGACCAGCCCGGCTAAATCGGATGCGCTACGCGAACTGGGTGCCGATGAGACGATTTCACGAGAAACAGATTTATTCGAGGTGCCCGCCTCAAACAATATGGATGTCGTGATCGACCTCGTGGCTGGTGACAAGTGGCCCCAGTATTTGGAAGTTTTGCGTCCCGGTGGTCGCTATGCGGTGGCGGGTGCCATTGCCGGTCCACTTGTTGAGTTGGATGTCAGAACCCTATATCTGAAAGATCTCAGTCTGTTTGGGTGCACAGTTCTTGAACCTGAGGTGTTCACTATTCTGATTAAACGCATTGAGCAAGGAACGATAAAACCGATTGTAGCCCAATCGTTTTCCCTGGAAGAAATCTGTGACGCGCAAACCATGTTCTTGAAAAAGCAACATGTTGGGAAAATTGTGCTAAAGATATAATTTATTTTCGCATGAGTTTATTCCGCACCACGGAGGATGCTTTCTGATGCGATGTGAAGTTGAGCCCTAAAAGTTTATCCATTCGGATTCGGTAAATGAGCATAAACTCTGAGTCCTGTCAATTTAGACCAAATCACTAATATTGGCGGATTATAGATACTATCAATTACTCTGCATTCTGGGGTTTGGCTACAAATAATTTAGGGAAACTTTTTATTCATTGAACTATACCGTTTGCGTCGGGGTTCCCATGCGAATCAGAATCCTGCATGCAACATCCATTGCGGATTTGCAATATCGTTTAGAATTTGAGGGAAGTCAATGCAGATCGACTATTCGAAGCAATTGCCGCGCCAATTCAGAGCTTGTGCGGTGCGCTTATATTTAGATGCATTTCAAGACAAGCTCATACCTATTCTTGGCAATGATGGCAGAGCACAAGACGTTCTTGAAAAGAACCTTGACAGAACACAATGCATTGCGGCTATTTGCGATCAGAGACTTGTCGGCATCCTGGCTATTCAGAACGACAAGGGCAGCTTCCTCAATCCATCTCTGAGAACCATGATCAAAGTGTACGGTATCCATGGTGGAATCATCCGGATGTGCGCGTTAGCTCTACTACATCACTCAACTGCCTCCGATGAACTTTACGTCGTTGGCATTGCTGTAGTAGACGAGATGAGGGGTAACGGAATTGGCTCACGATTATTGAATATGTTAGAAAGAATTGCTTTTCAGAAAGGGATTCGAACGATTTCTCTTGAAGTCGTAGACACGAATCCAAGAGTTGAGGCTCTTTATAAACGGGCTGGTTTTATTTTAGAAAAGCAGAGGACAATCTGGCCGTTAGGTTATTTCATAAAATTTCCTTTCAATTCAACAAGCCTCATGGTGAAAAATTTAGGCTAACCCGAACATCAATGTAAGAAATGATATCAAAAATCCCCTGTTTTAGAGAGGTTCTCAATTTGTACTTCGGCACCAGACGGTATTAAAAATGAATAAAATGGATGTTATGATGAACAAACAACACTTTGATCGTGATGTCTATCTGCAGCGCGTTGAGTATGATGGAAGGACAGTGCCTACGGTGGAAACACTGAAATCGCTCCACCAGGCCCAACTCTATTCAGTTCCGTTTGAAAATTTCGATATCCAATTAGGTCGAGAAATCTACCTGGGTCCAGAAGCAATCTTTGAAAAACTGGTTAACAAGAGGCGCGGCGGATAATGTAGGCGTTCTGATTATCAAAAAAATGAAAGATTTCTCAATCAACCACAGGACCACAGGCTAACCACAAAGTATTGATCCTGCACAACCTTGTGTAGCGGTTCCAAATAATTCGGACAAATTCAGGATATCGCTTATGACACAGCCAATAAATTATTTAGATGCGGCTTCGGTGTTTTCTGGAAAAATTTTGGCAAAATTTGCTTTGAAGCCGGATCCACCATGGGTTTCTGAATATTATGTCAACAATGCGTGGTTTGAAACAGCCCAATTGTATCAAACCAAACCCTGCGCACCTCTGCTTGAAAAAAAGACGAAAGCGGACATTGCCATCATTGGCGGCGGGTTTACAGGACTGTCCTCCGCCTATCACCTTGCCAGGAAATTTCCGTCCAAAAGGATTGTTTTGCTTGAAGCTGCCAGATGCGGATATGGTGCCAGTGGAAGAAATGGCGGACATGCCATTGTTTTCCCCACGACGCAGATTCTGGAAGTATATAAAAGGCTGGGGCGTGAGTCCGCAAGTGAGTATGTATCGGTAGCTAGGCAGGGGATGGATACCATTAAAGCTTTAATCGGCAAGCACCAATGCTCGGTCAACTGCGCTAATACCTCCTAACACAAATAAAGGTTCTACTTGGGGATTGATGACTCCGGTTGATTCTGTGTAGCTTTCGTTTATGCCTCTGAAAGCTACTCCCGGTAGTGTCTGCTCCTGGTTGTATTTGTACGCCTGCCCATTTACTTGAAAAAATGGCAGATGTTCCAACACTGGAGAGACTCTCGGAAAGATTTCAATTACCCCTCTCGCTAAAGGATCTTGAACTAGTTTTGCTGCTTCTAATAATGTTAATGCCATAATGAATTACCTCACTTTGTTTTATACCCCGTTTCCATAATCTGTTGGGGCGTCATGTTATCAAAATTTGTGGGCGATTTTCCGCCCGGTTTTTTACTATCCAAAGAGTCGTTTGGTTTAGGATCGAATAATCCCTTTGAAGTTGCATTTTGAAGCCACTTTATAAGCCGCCTCGGTGGGAGATCAGGTATTAGATCCTGATACTCTTCCGGTACTTGCCCCTTCAAATCATTGGCGACTTCTTTTAATTCGGCTTCTGCTGCTTTGCGTTTTTCTTGCTCCGAATCAATTCTCTCCAGAATCTTTTTAATATCCTGGGGCTCGTTTGGTTCACTTGGAGCTTTTTTTGGTTCTTTCGATTCTTCCGGCATTGTCACCTCCCTGATTATTGAAGTTCCATTATTTCATTTTTAACTTTTAGCAGATGGGATAAAGCGTCTTCACGATTTCCCTGGAAGTCTGGATTCATTTCAAGCAGAATATCCACGGGGCTGATCACTCCCATTGCAAGTTGAATATCCCAAACTGCAGACTGAGTTTTCGGGTCTACCTGGGGAATTGGATCTGCGAAATCAATGGTGAGAGTGGCCGTTTCAGAAAATTTTTGTGGATTGTGAGTGTTCCAGACTACCTTAATGATCTGGAAAAGTTGCTTTTCGTAGTTTCTCCACAGGGCAATGTCATCCTGTCTTATTTCGGCAAGCTCTCCTTTGTCCACCAGCTTACTTAAGCCGCTTGCCTCGGTTACATCGGTTGACATACTGCCTGCTGAGAGCCCATTTGAGACACAAGCCCATTTAATAATTTTATCAATGGCATCTACAACCTGTTTGATTTCAGCCTTCTGGGATTCGAAACCGATTTCTCCGTTTTCTGGCAACTCCACAAGCGAACCGGGATCAACTCTGACTTTGCCCCCGGCTGGTGTTCCTTTTATGTATCCGACTCCAAAACTTTGCTGGGAAAGCAGGTAAATCAAATCAACAAGTTTTATATTTATGGCCTCTTGTAGAGCGATTAGATCGGACCCCCCCGGAAGCCAGAAACTATTTGAAGTAGGTGGAAAATCAAAAGTCCCTAAGAATGGCAAAATTTTATAGGGATTCGCTTTCTGTTCTATGATGTTTCCCCGGTAGTCCAATTTTTTCCAGTTTTGAGGAGTCCACAGGGAGTATGAAATATCCTCGATTTTTTCTGAGTTTCCATAATCGGTTACAAGTACACTTTCTAAAGTTTCCGGGCTTTCTCCGGTCTCCACATCGAGAATGTTGCCGGTGAGAATGTCCAAATCGAGTTTGTTGTTTCTCCAAACCGGACGCAGGAGTATGGTTTTAAGAAGCTTGCAATACCGACTAGCTTGCTTCATTTTAATATTCATATTGGAGGTGAACTCAAGTTCACGGAATATTTTCTGATCAGCTTCAGTTCCTTCAATAGTGCGAATTGGATTCTCCTGGTAAACCTGGGCAAGATTGTTGATAATTTTCTTTACGAGATTAAGTTCGACCTTCACCATTGAAGAGGGATCACTGAATAATTCATTCAGTTTGACTTCTAAATGCGATAACTGTTCATCATGATAGTAGTCGAGCCGTTTTGCTGCCTCTTCCTTTCTGGCTTGATTCGCCTGACTGCTAACATGGAAGCCAATTTTGTTGATTGTAAAAGGTACGGACGATTGAAATAACATTCTCTCTCCTATGCTGCCTGAAAGACTCTGGCTCCCTCTAACTTCACCTTGAGATCGAAAAATTCTTGAATAGTAAGCTCGGATTCCATCTGATGAGACTTAAATTCTCGAAACATTGAGACTACTTCATGATATGCGGGGCAGGATTCTTTACAAAAAAGCTCTAAGCCACCTCCCATCAAAAAACAAACATGCCTGCGATTAAATTTTAGCTGACAGGAAATGTTGCCAAGCGTATATAGACTCATTATCGCAGTGCGAAGACTGTAGATTGCCCAGGCAGTCGAATAGACAGTATCATCATGAAACCTCTGACTACCGTGACCGAAAGAGTAACCCTTCCCGCCTTTACGTTGTGAGTATGTGAAGGTGGAAAGCTCGGAATCAAACCTTTGTTGAGTTTTCGGGTACCTGAATCTCCCTTCTGAAAAAATTCGATACATTTCCGGGAATGCAGAATTTTGAGCGGTATCGGTTGCAGTAACAATCTCGTAAGGGATCTTCATGTCTCCGAGGTACGGGGCTAAGTCGGTAATTTCGTAGTTTTCAAGACAAACATTATCCAGTGTGTAGCGTTCATGATCCCGGAGTATGGATTTTTTAATAAGTCTGGATGAGTTCAGCGAGAAAATTTCCTGATTAAGAATGTGAAAAACAGGTTCTCCATGTTCGGGACTAGCCGTTTTTAAGATCACCGTCCAAACGGTAGAGTCACCACCGAGGGCAGGGGAGAGCGATTTCGCCCGGTCTAATCCGGCACCTACCTTGTAGGATCTGCCTTTGGTTAAGGATTTAAGATCGGAAACAGGAAGTTTGTAGTTCCGTTTGCAAAGATCCCTGATCTCTTTGGGGAAGAGTGCGTTTTTAGCGTCTGATCTCTGACCGAGTATGTCCCGCTTGAAGTCCACAGGTAATACGGTTTTTTCAAGGCGTTTAGCCTTAATTCTGTCAATCCAGGCGGGAGCTTCTTTAGAGTAGTGGTTGAAGTCCTGGTAATTGATGTAGTCGCAAAAAATTGTATCATCCCTATCGGCCTCTTTTTGAAGTTCGTGAACATGCCCATCGGTAGCATCCACATTGGCGTCGATTAGGCAGAGACTCCCCTCAGAATCAAGAAGGGAGGCTTGTAGAGCGTTCCAGGGTGCTAAATCCGGGCAAGCGTGGAAGTCAGAAACCCAAATGACATTGGACTTACTTCCAAATGAAGTAGCAACATTAACACCCGTTTGCATCTGGATTACAGAGTTAGAGGATTTGCACTTGATTTCAAAACTGTAAATTGATTTTTCTGATATATATTTTCTTAATTTTGGACTATGAAGAATGATATTCTTAAGAGTATTGAACTGAACCCGGCGTGAATGAACTTCCGAGTTTCCAAGGAGTTGAATACAGTAGTTTTCGCGAGAAGTAAGTAACCATAATATAATGAGTGCAAAGATAGTGCTTTTGCCGTGCCTACGAGGATGTATAAGAAGACTCAAGGAATGGAGGAAGTTATGGGAATTATCAACCTTTAACACGTTTTTGATAATTTGTCTCTGTCTTGAGGTAGGTACATATTTTTCATATTTATTAAACCTAGTTAAAATACGAGGGGAGCAGTCTTCAAGCCAGTTCCAAAACCCATTACAACCGGGTTTGTTCCATCGAATTTGGGGGCTATTCGCAGAGGGAGCAAATTTTCCCTGAGCGTTTCGAGTGGAATGTCTATTTGATTTGGGAAAGGCCATGGCAAAGATACAATTCTCCGTTAAGGGATTTAATGCATCTTTGCCACGGTTCAGGCGTGCTGCCGAGGGTCAAAGATTTCAGGATTTAATTATAGATCATACATACAACAATAAATAAAATTAATCAACAGGA
>Ga0056115_1000866_pt1 | contig 13608 bp, 13 predicted proteins | sample WorMetOlspDAHAB1_FD_77007 | JGI IMG/M metagenome (GOLD analysis project Ga0056115, IMG submission 77007) | Marine gutless worms symbiont microbial communities from Max Planck institute for Marine Microbiology, Germany - Olavius sp. DAHAB.1 ...
AATTATAAACTGTAGACTATTTTGACATAAAAATAAAAAAAAATAAATGCTATATTAAAAATTACACAACTAATAACAAAACCTATCAATATAAAGCTGGAGTGATGGACTGACGTCTTATTATATTTACAAGCAGAAGTTTTACCAACCCAGCTGACCGGATCGTTTAAAGTCAAGATGCATTCTTCGGACCCCGCAAACGCTGTATCCGCGTCGCTGGAAGACACAGACGACCAGCGCCAGACAGTGCGACGGAATAAGCGGCGACATCGCCAGGAAAATGTCGCTGTACGTCATCGCGCATAGCAGGGCCGCCTGGCTTTTCGCGGCGGCGGGCGACGGCTGGGACTTCCGGCGTCCCTTCCCGGAGACGCGGGGCCGAGACGGCGATTCCCCGACGGCGATAACCCGGCTGTCGGGCACACGGCCGCCGAACCACCGAACCACCTCGGCGGCGGTCTGGTGCGCGTTGCGCGGGCAGTAGATCAGGCAGCTGTCGCGGCTGCGACCTCCGAAGAGCGCCGAGAGCGAGCTCGGGTCCATTCGGCGAGCTAGAACCGGGTCGGACGGCCCCACCTCGTCCAGCCACACCGCCCGCGCTCCGGCGCCGCGAAGACCCACTGCCAGCACCGGTCCGCACTTCGCCGAACCCTGCTGGAACGACGTTGCAGCGTGGCTGGCGGTCGGATATAGGAGTCTGAGTCCGGCGACGCTGAGACCGGACTGAAGCACGCGGCCGAGTACCCCCATTGTTGCCTTCCCGTCGAGAAAGAGGCCGCCAGAGAGCAGCGACATCGTGGTTTGAAGACCGCCGTCAACGTCGTCGGCCGACACAGGGTCCGGAAAACAGTCGTCGCCCGTCTCGACCGTCTCCCAGAAAAATCCGACCGGAACACCGAAGAGGCGCGCCACCGCTGCGGCGTCCGGGTTCGGCTGCATGAAGGTGGAAAGCGGGCGCGCGTTGACTGTGTGGAGCGGCGGACAGTAGACGAACGACGGCTCGTCCGACGTCGCGTCGACGTCGTCCGCCGATCGAATCTCGCGAGCAACTGTGTCGTCCAGCCACGGACAGACCGTGTGCAGAGTGTTCGTCGTCAAAAAGCGGCCGAGAATCTTCTGAAACGGCGACGCATCTTTCTGCCAAACAACGAACACAAGACGCACCTGTTCCTGATTTGTTGGCGGCGTGGCTCAGTGTTTAGGATGTCGGTCTTTGGCTGGCGGACTTTCCCAGATATATATGCCTGATCTATGGTTGATATGTGACCACTAACGGCATTATGGCGCTATATAAATTTCGTATTATTATTATTATTATTATAAAGTGTCCGCTGTTGGTCAACCAACCAGGCCAACTCAGCCTTCCACCCATCTGGGGCCGGAAAATAAGTAGTAATTTATGGATTACGGGGGGTGGAGACCATTAAACGGCAAACCAGGGCGGCGTATGGCTGTTTGGTCGTAGGTCAAAGTCCGTGGGCACGGGCTGAGCCTACGGCCTATAGGCTGTACGCCTGCTCTGTCTATGACAGAAAAGCGCCGCTGCAGCTGCAGTTGCGGCTTGTGGCGCTATACAAGTGTTATATGCCTTTGCCATTTGCCACAGTTAATGACGACTGACGTCTATGGCTGCAGCATGTTCCAAAGTACCCGCCGCGTTATGGTACCTCGTAAACTGTCGTGTTCAATTCCCCCAACTTTTCACGGCAAACTTCTTCGCACAGACTGTGTTTGAAAGTTGCAGTTAATTGATATAACGCACGCACGGACTTGCTAACGGAACCTAAAACTGAAATTACGAAAGTACAAATATTTCCCGAAAAAATTAAATTCCCGTGACTTTTCCCCGAGTCTTCCCTGATTTTCCGCTCTTTCGCCGTCTTTTCCCTGGCCTTTTTTCAATTCCCTGACTTATCCAGTTTTCGATATTTTTCAGAAAAAGTGCATGGAAACACTGTACAATGCCTGTGGCAAAGGCCTGAAAGCAAAGTGAATGACAACGATAGCCATTGGCGTACTCAGAGGAGGGGGGGGGGTTAGAGGTTAAAAGTCTCCCATTGCATATTCATATTTTTATGAAATTGTGCGTGTGTACTAAACTAATGTTCCAGGTTCACTGCTCTAAATTCTAAATTCGTTTCACAGGAGAAAGTTGAAAATTGTTCACAAAGCTTAAGTTTCTGGGGACTTCACGTCCTAGACCGGCACCGCGCGAGGCTTTGTCCCTGTGCCCCACTGCGAGACTTCGGCACTCCAAGACCCCCTGGCTCGGCCTCATATCGGAAAACTCCTAGATACGCCGCTGTGTATACCAATCCCTAGTAAATTGTTGGGTACGCCCATAACGACGATGGGCGAATGTTCGGTTTATAGCAGCCTACAGGCGGACTCAAAGGTCACGTTTGCAGCCTGGACTACGGTCGAGTTGGAGGGCACCTTGCGACGACCGACTTTCGCCCAGATGACCCAAAGTGAACTCTCGCATATGGCTGGCGCCGTAGATAAAAGCACTATAAATATCGTCGTGGGTATTAGTATATTACTACTAGTATAACGAGAGCACCTTTGATCTGGATCGGAAGTCCCGAGCGGTGAACTGTTTGACGGGCATGACGGCGGCATGAAGCGCCAACTGTCCGTCAATCAGCATCTGCTGAAGACCAATTACGCGAAACGGAGCCACGTCACTCTCCGCGTCATCGCTGACGTCGGTTACCACGGCAACAAGAGACAGCAGCCATGACACGAGAGCCGCGTAGCTTGCCGACATTTTGCCGACTGCAAATAAACGTACAGGCGAATGCCAATAGTAGTAGTAATAATAATAATAATAATAATGGTGCAATGCTTTCTCGTAAACAGTAATAATTTTTAGTAGCAGTAGTTAGTAGTAGTAGTACTAGTAGTAGTAGTATTGTTTTACCGTGTCTTTTATCGTCTGTGTTTTTGTTATAATAAACGATAATAATAATAATAATAATAAAAACTAGTAAATAAAAGCAAAACAGCAAAACACTACGCAAGTAGTAGACTTAGTCAGTTAGTTATCCCCAAAAGAACTCAAGATCACTTTTAGTGGTAAATTATTATTTAAAAGTTAGGCGAGAAAAAGAGGTAAAGTCCTTCCAAAGTAATGGCTCAAAGGGCAACGCTGATCTCCCAACGCCACAGGAAGTTGCAGGACCATGGACAGGTGGTCCGGTGTGTCGCACGGTGCGCCTGTTTACCTCCAAGCGTTCGCTGGGACCAAGCTATACTGCTTGGTGACAAAAGCAAGTGTGTGAGTGGTTTGCGTGGGCGATAACAGAACTCGGTACCTGTCGACCGAGCCAAATTGTAAGTTATGTTTTTTAGGTCTGGGCTCATATATCTGTGAAAATTGCGAAATTTAGCCAGCAACAACAGTGAAGACCAGAAAAAGAAAGCTGAGAGGGCCTTAACCAGAAAATGAATTCCAGGTTTTGATGGGGCAGGAGGGGGCACAGATGCCATATGTCACCCACTTTTCGTATTTCTACGGCCAGATACCGTCTGAGCTGCCACGCGGACAATCAGCAATAAGCCTTGTGCGAAAACTAGTGGCTTTTGAAGCACCATTTTACTGGCGGAAAATGAACGCTCAGAAAATTGACCGGCGTACCTGGGTCAATGGACTTGGAGTTGTGAGCGGTGTTGCAGTGTCCAGCTATAAGACCACACGAGGCAAGGTTCACTGTGAGCAGAATGACTTCGGCGTCTGATGTCCAGTCCGGCGGCAGAGGGTTCGGTGTCGGTTCATAGGACACTTCCTACATCCACAACAGCACAATTTAATCCAGTGGCGTACCCAGAGGGAGGGTTAGAAGGGTTCATGCCCCCCAACTGAATCGTCAGAATTTTTATAATTGCGTGTTTTCAACATATACTGTCCAAGCTCTGTTCGTATACTCATTAACTCCTATATTTTCTACAGAAAAACGTAAAAAGTTTTACAATCATTTCACATTTTGCTTAGCTTCTGCGGAACTTTGTCCCCAGACCCTCTACCGGGGCTTTGACATTATGGACATACATGGACAGTGGAGAGACCCCTTAGCCCGGCCCCCACCACGTGAACCCCCTCCATTGTAAAATCCTGGCTACGTCTATGATTTAGTCACTTATTCTCCCACGACTAAAACAGCCTGGCGCTTGAAACTAGCAAAGGTCAGACAGAGTGTTCTCACGATGTCGTATAATGTGGGCGTGGCTTCAGCAGGTGCTTGTTTGCCTCTCGCCGACATCGTTGGCCGCAGCGCCTGCAGCGACTCTCCAAGCCTGATACGCGTTCTTCGCTCCTCCTGTCTCAACTGCTGTTCCTTCCTATATACGAACACCGCACCACAGTTTATTTTGCAATAACACGCAGAAACACAGAGCTGCACATAATTACTGTAATAATAATAATAATAATAACAACAACAATAATAAACAATTAATAAGTTATTACTGATAATAATAAGTAATAATATTAATAATAAGTAATAATATTACTCAGCAATGGTTTCTTCTTCCAGCTTTGCCTTGCAATTAAACTAACCAGGCCAACTCAGCCTTCCATCCCTTCGAAGTCGGTAAATGAGTAGTAATCCATGTAATTACATGGATTACGGAGGTAGAGACCATTAAACGGCAGACCAGGGCTGCGTATCGCTGTTTGGTCGTAGGTCAAAGTCCGTGGGCGCAGGCTTGGCCTACGGCCTATAGGATGTATGCCGGCTATATCTGTGACACAAAAAGCGCCGCTGCAGCTGCGGTATGCAGCTTGTGGCGCTAAATAAGTGTTACATGTCTTTGCCTAACCATTATAACAATGACAAGACAACCAGATAATTCATCACTTATCTGCCAGCAAACAAACATACATAAAACACAAAATCACAGACACAGGAAAAGAGGAGCACAAAGTATGGGTAGATATAAACGAAACAAAGATCCGCATGAGAAATGCTAATAATAGTAGATAGCAGACTTCAATCAAATCAAATTATAAAGTAAATGAGGTGACAGCATGAGACCAGGTACAGTTAGATGAATTTACTGCAATCGATTAGTCACAAATTTTTCCCCCCAAAAAACAACAACATAAGCAACCTCAATGCATCTTTCTTCGTGGGAGTTTCATGCTCATTCTTCTGCACTGGTTCAGCCGTGGCAACCGACTGACTTGATATCACGTGGTACTTCGACTCAACTGGGTCTAACTGCTCAACCGGCGAGTCGGATCTCATCACGGTTTGGATTTCCCGGCTGACGTCGGGTTTTTCCGAGGACTGCGGTTGCAGTTTCGATACCGGAAGATGTCCCGCTAAGCGCTGTGCCGCGTGAGGCAACGAAGGACGATGACGTTTCAGCGTGACGAATCTGTCACCATTCGAACGAATTTCAGTGCATTTAAAATTTTTTTAGCTTCTAACTTCAAATTGTTGTCCAGGTCACAAAAAATAGCACTGACGACGACAACATTCAAAAGCATTATATAATATAAACAAAAACTAAAACTTTAAGAACTAGTAGTTATTTTCGGCCGGCCAAATCCATAAAATTAAATTACAATTTTCTCGATGCAACACGATCATAAAATTGTCAAAAATTTTGGTATGTGAAAGGCTTATATGAAATTTGAACAAATTAATGAGACATCTAAAAACCAGCCAACTGTGTCGAAGCACCTGAAGGACAAAACGTTTGTTTGAGAACCTGAGATATATAGGATCAATCTCGTGAAAATTGGCTCCGAAAAACTGCTATTTTTGACATACTTTGGAGGCACGGTCACAAACTGAACAGAACTCCCAGTTTGAAGACAAGTGATGACTCGACGTCTCTGCTCAATCCATAATGTACCGTCACCATCGGAATCGTCTGACGAACTGTCAGACCTACAAGAACAACCACAGCAGTCAATCAAGCACATACGTAAGCTGCAGTTACACACGTGGCAAATTCTTTAGATGAAAATTCACGTTTTTGATCCATATCTTTTATTATCTTCGTTTCGCGTTTTCACTGCATATTTTATCACAAACACGTACTTCACCACATCAACGCTTCACGCACATCACGCATTACCTCACACATAGAATATCGAATACCAACTTAGTGTTTCTTTTACACTCATGTTCAACCCAAAAGTCCAGTTTCTTTGGCAGGTTTTAACGTGATTTATTGAAAGTTCAGCAGGGATAGGGCTTACTTTGTTGAACTACCGTACCTGGTGGTTAAAAGAAGGAAAAAACAGCCACAGATAATGGTAGTTCTGCACTTACTCAGCTGATGCTGGGTGAATACCAAGAACTCTCTGAACTGTTTCTAAACTGTGTTGTTGCTGGCCGTGGTCGTCATGGTTACGCAGGTCAATGAAAATAGTTTCATTTGACGCACTGTCCTTCCTCCTCGGTGCCAAGCCGCCATCTTCAAACCAAAAAAACACAGAATAATTATTCTTTCTAGATCATAACCAGCCTAATAATCGTATCATAACATGTTTTATAGTTAATATTTGCGCCATTTAATTTCTGATCCACAATGGCAGTTGTTCTGGCAGCCAGGAGGGGAAACACTCGACAATAAAGATGGACAGTGAACCCTTGACAAAAAGTGACTGCATACACTGATAGGGATAAATTTCAGAAATCACTAAAATGCAAAGTAAAAAAGCTGCTAGTTGTTTGCGACAGACCGAATTCGAAAAAAATGAACCACCAGCAGTTTATTTAACGACAACAAAATTACAAAAACAGATCAACATATAAAATTTTTTAAACAGTTAAAAGAGTGCGTCAAAACAATGCCCGTATTTTTTTGTGTAATGTGCAGAAAAATGAAAACCGGCTGCAGTGTTATGTGACAGCACACGAGTGACAATATTATTTCACTTACTAAGATCGCGTGTGTTGGTTCCGGCCGATTTCGTCGACGGCTCGCACGAAGTACCACAATCTACACACCGAACAAACACACCAGCCACAAAAATCAGCCTAACCCCAGGTGCAGCAAGAAATTTAATTTTGGGCCATAAAATGTAGGTTAATATGGGAGATCACAGAAATTTAGCATTCACTGCAATGGTACAGTCACCGACGTGTAGTTGGTATTAGATATTCTATGTGTGAGGTAATGCGTGATGTGACTTTTATGACTCGGATTTTGGGGGTCGGACTTGCGATTTTTGGGGTCGTACTTGCGATTTTGGGGGTCGTACTTGCGATTTTTGGGGTCGTACTTGCGATTTTGGGGGTCGTACTTGCGATTTTGGGGGTCGGACTTGCGATTTTGGGGGTCGGACTTGCGGCTGGAGATCACGGGTTAAATCCCAGCCACTGCACTGTTGAGTGCGACCTTGGGAAACTCGTTCAAACACAATTGCCTCTGTGTCACCAAGCAGTTTAATTTGGAATGGGCATAAGCTGGGGAGTAAAGAGGCGCACCATGTCGACACTGGCTCTGTGTCCATGGTGCTGCAGCTTCGGCTGGTGCCTGAACTTTACTTGTCTATGCTCCTGATCCCAACTCTTATAACAAGTTACAATGGAAAACCATTTAATCAATAAAAATATGCCTTGTAGCATCATATTCCGAAAGTATTCGAGGGGCCGGGTGCCATGTGACATAGGCGCCGACTTTTCATTCTGAGTACCGGGGCACAACTTAAGAGACTATATCAGAGTAACGTTTACTATAGGTCGAAAAATGTGTTTACGCCCATTAAACATTACTCTGTAATACATTACAAACCTAATCGAACAGCGAATTATTTAATTACCAAAAAGCAGGCTACAACAAGTAAAAATTGGAGGAGATGGTTGCGATCGACCGCCGATCGCCAATGAATTATTGACCAAAAAGTACCGGGGCCTAAAAAAAGATATGTTTGCCCCGGTACTTTTAGAAGTAGCCTACCGGGGCAAATGACCCGTTGCCCCTGTGGGTTCGGCGCCTATGCCATGTGACATCGATTCTTGAACAATGGCACAATTTTTGCTGGAAATACTAACGTATGACTTGAGCAACTAGCACTGAGCACCACACCAACGCTACTTTATAACGCAATTTCACATTAAATTTAGCACTCTTTAATGCAACTTTATTTAATCTCTAGTCTTTGTATTGTCTGTACGGCATTAAGATAAGCAAAAATAAAAAAATGAAATCGCAACAGCCGCTGAATTTGTTTCAGTGGCTGTCAATTTTCAGCTTCTCCCATCTCCAAACAGAATAACAGTAATGTGGCCGTTTGAAGCCACTAGTTGTGAGATCATAATCAGCTTGTATTACTTAAAGAACTCGAAACTTACAGGGTGGCCCTAAAAAGTAATCGTCTGTGAAATTATCAATAAATGGTATTAAAATCTGCCAGTGAAATCAAATTTGAGCGCCAAAAAGCATCAGAATGCTACAAGTTTGTATATTAAATATTCTATGTATGACGTAATATGCGACCGCCATGTGTAATACGTGGGCCACCGTACAGATATTACCTTGAGCAGTGGAACAGGTCTTCGTTCGTGTGTCGGTGTGGAACGAAGTCTTAGCACCGAGAGCGCCAGTGGATGGATCTACATCTGCTAGACATCCGGCGCCGGAGTACAACATGGAGAACTTTGCCAACTTTTCCAGCAGAGACAGGTCATCATCGCAAACATCACCTGAAACACAGCGTCAAAAGCGATCGTCTGGACGGCGACGCGACAAAACCAAAGTGCTCCGTGTTCTACCGGCCGCCTGTCCGCCCAGCAACAATTGGTGGTGACAACAACAATGGGATGATAGCAGATCGACTGACACTGCTGTTCTGCTCTCAAGCTGCAAGGCTCGATTCGTCACTCAACTGATTTCCATGCAGTGCCGACTGGAAGCAGCGTTCTAGATGATGTGATGTGGATCAGCTGCGTCTGAACAACCAGTCCCCAGCTGACCTGTGGCGTTCTGCCCTGCAGTCGTTTGATAAAACAAGAGCAATGGGAACGCTGGCGAGCAAAGCAGAAATTGGTGGTGTCTAGGTCCAAGCACGAAAGGCGCTTTTGCAGGGGTTCTGGGGTTATCAGCCCCGGATAAATTTTGAGATCGTGTATGCAAAATTCTGCAATACAGTGCATTTTTGGCCAGAAAATAGTTCGCAATGTCGTCCATAATGCGTTCTTGAACATTTTAACAGTAGCATCACTAATCCCATTCGTTCAGGCAGCTTTTCAACAATGGGACGAACGGCGTACCCACGCGTTCTCTCTCGAAATGATCCGTGGGTCTGCCATTATTCTGGATTGATGCTATCGTCCACTGCGATAACATCAATGACGATGTTACCTCAGATATTTCTGGATTATTTTCATGAAAATCAGACTATCTACTCTCATCACACAAGACAAAAAAAAAATCTTCATTTGTATAGTGTTCACTCAATTTTTGGTCAAAGGTCTTTTAAATTCCATGGTGCCTCACTATGGAATGAGCTCCCTCAATACCTCAAATATATCCAGTCAGTTAAAAAGTTTAAGGAATTGCTAAAATTACATCTTTTTAAGTTGAATTCTGTATAAATATTTATGTTATGTTAAAAGTATGTTGCTGCATGTAGCTATTGTGACGTTGTTTTTTTTGTTTAATTTTATTTTTCAGCTGTAGGCATTTTTAAAGAATTTTTTATTTCACATGATTTTTTACCATTTATATTATGTATTATTTGAACTGCAATACATGATTGCTGCTGTTCATTGTTATGTAGTTTATTTCACAGCCTATGCCTCTTGTTGCTCTCTGTCTTATTCTCTGTGTTACATGCCCGCATCTATTTGGTTCAACACACACGTCGACCAATGGTTCTGTCTCCAACCAACAGGAAGGGGCATTAACAACCAGAAATTTCGGATGCGAATGTAAATGTTGCTTAATGCGCGAGATTGCATAGTACTTTTGTTCGTGTCTGCGAAGTGACTTCGTCATTTTGACACGTTGATCGTCTTTACTTACTTACTAACTTACTTACTTACAGAAAGTTAACTTTGAGTACTGACAGCAGACCCGTCATTGACTGTAGCTGTGTAATGCCTACTTTCACGTTTTCTTTTCTTTTCTCTTGTTTTTATGTGTACTTTGTGTATGATTTAATAATAATAATAATAATTATTATTTTAATACATAATTACCTGTGTATTTTTAGATTTTTGGGTTTTTAGTGATCATTGTTTGCACTGTGTACTTTCTGCTTCGTTTGCTGTGATTGTGTTACGTCCAGTTTTATCATTTCTTGTGTACTGCGTGTACGATTCTCATAATAAATAAATAAATAAATAAATAGTAAAACCACAAATACTACACGCCACTTATACTAGTTAGTAGTTAGTAAACGTCAGGACAGCCGAAAGAAACAATACACTACACTGCAGATGACAGGTTCTGCTCAAAGACAACCGCAGTCCGCCACACACTAAAGACACTCAATAGTGTGAGCAGTGAGATCAAGAACTGAACCCACTAGATTTAATACTGTCACGTTTCAAGACAAAAAACTAAAACTGACTTGTACGACAAGTGCGCTCGGGCTGACATCTTACTGGCATCAAGTCAGCAGTGTCGCCTCCGCCATACGACGAAAAATCGTTTCCCTTTACGCCGGAACAAATATCTGTCAGCAAAACAACCGCATCGTTTTTTCAAGCATTCACACCCCGAAGACGCGTACCACATCTGCACAATTTTTTGCTAGTTTCTAACAGACGTAGCGCATTGCGTGCTTGTTGTTGTTGCTTTTGTGTAGGCGTTTTGGTATTTTTTTGTATATTTCGTCATTACATTGTAACTATCATAGGCACCAGCATTGGTGGGCGTTTGCCTCTCTGGTTTTGCCTGCATTTATGCGAATAAAGTTCTCTGTCTCTCTCTCTCTCTACCAGCAATCTTCCATCTTCCGCTGGTGTAACTGATTCCCCGCATAGGCTGTGGGGCAAGGCGAGCTGCCATAGTGGATACCCAAATGCATCAGTGGCATGAAAGTATGGGCAAGCTGATTACACGCTGATGACACTGTCACGAAACAGTAGACCCATAAATTGGCATAAACCAAATGGACACAATGTACTGGAAACAGGTCTGGCGTCACACTGGCCATGAAGCAAAACTTTTTGGTATATCTATCAATCCACCTATGGACTAAAGGCCTACAAGAGAAAGATGAGCGAGCACCCCATATCATACGACTATGGCACATATACCTACACCTTTAGCAAGTCTCTACTAACTATACATATTTTTACAAGTTTTACAAGTTACATGTCTCAATTGATGCAATATATAAAGATATGCAAACCTGATAAAAAATTCAAAATGGTCACGTGTCACTTTAACAGACAGCATCTGCTACAAAAGCAAATACTAAAAACAAAATAACAACTACCTATGCGAAAATTACTGATTCCGGAGGAGATTTGTGGAGATATTTAGAAGCTTATCTTGGTCATTTTTGAGACACGGTGCATGTTAGCACTGCCAATCAATCGATCGATCGATCGATCGATATCGATCGATATCAATCGATCGATCGATCGGATCGATCGATCGATCGATCGATCGATCAATCAATCAACTATGTTATAGTGCGCCTAAAAGTCGACCAACTGCAAACTTTGTCTGCTGCACTTATGGCATACCGATTGAATCATCTGAAAATGCTAATGTTGGAGCATCTGGAGGAATAAACTTTGACACTATTTCTCGCGAGTTTTCTTCCAGTTTTGCTATTCTTGGTCGAAGTCCACAACAACGATCAGATCCAGCTTTCTGTTTCTGTCCACTAAGCCTGGTCTTTGCCGCGTCAGCATTGTCTTCAAATATGTCGCAATCGAGGCTGCAATTGTTGTTTGACAAAAAATCGTCGCTGAAATGCCGCAGATTTGCGAAGAGATCGGCTAATGAGTTGAACTCTTCAAATGGTTTTTCCAGTTCCCGCAACATTACAGTGACAGCAGCTGGCAAAGAAATGGATATACTGCCAGAGTCAGTATCCGTCAAATCAACCACAGCTTGACTCGAAACATCAGCAGATTCTTTGAGGTACGAAGGCATTTGTTTAGGACGAACAACGTCAATTTCACTTAACTCTGAACAGCCAACACTCAAATCGCATTTGTTTCGAGTGAATATTGGTATGTCGTCTTCCGAGTTCACCTAGTAACAGAAACACATGTCCACAGCAACAAGTTTTCACAATCATTGTTCCACAAATTCGCAAAAAAAATAAACCAAACAAATACATCTTCTGCAGAAATAGCGTAATTCAAAAACATGCTAATTGTTGCATATGCGTAGTGCAATGCATATTACATGTGTACCAGTAGTCCAGTATTGTACTATAATATATGCAGACTTATTTTATCAATGCTGTCTGATTAAATTGCTGACAGCTACAATTTGTTTGATAAAAACCAAAAGGCACTCACTGGTTATGCAACTCACCAGAAAGACAACATAACAACAAGATTAAAAATACAAAATGATCAACGTAACACAAATATTAACAACAGCACATATTGTCAGGCTAATAAATGTAACTTACATCTGACAGATCAAAGTCTATTGAAGGCAATTTACTAGCGATATCAGCAAATAATGTGTCAAGTTTTGGCCCCAGCGTTATGTCTGCCGACACATTATCGCCAGATGCATCAAGGTCGACCAATTCATTGGAATCAGTAACTGCGCAATCCAAAACAGTTGCATCTCGAGCTAAACGGCTGCTTGGATGAGCATTTTTGTGACCCGGCAGCAATAGATCATCATGCCTCTTCATTTTTGCAGCTTCAAACAGAACGAAAACATATTCTAATGACCGTAGAAAGAAACATAACATAAACAGTAAACTTACTGCATATCTGTATAACAAAGCTGGACAAAAACATTAATTACAAATTTACATGTACTATACCATATTCTCTTATGACAGTGAATGACTTCGATAAAAACAGACAGGACAGCAATGACAGCAACACATTGCAACTCCAGCTGTTGTCTAGTTTTACTATACAAGCAACCAACTGTAAAATATCAAATTTCATACAAACATTAAAAAAATCTAACAGTGTTCCATAATAACTATATTAAGCCTCACAGCATGTATTATTTAACTGCAGTTTATCACAAGTAATTTTGGTGTTAGCTGGAGAATGATTTGATCCCACCCAGCTGTATTTTGTGGCCCAAAATGTGATCTTGTTAGAAATTGACAACAATGTTCCGGGCGATTGAGAAACATTAATAACAGATGTACGAAAATATGATGATCAGTTCACCTATTTCGGTACAACACAAGCGACAGAAAAACTGCAAAAATACTAACATCAGTATTCAGCTGTGCAACACAGTCGTGTAAAATGCTGGGAAAACTGCGTAATTTTTATCACCAAAAGTTTATTATCATGGTAATGACATGCATGCACGTATTATCACACTATATATCATGTATATCATCATCACCATCATCAAGAGCATGCCCCATCCTGGAGCGTAGCCGTTTCCACTGTCCGCTTCCACCGTTCACGATCCTGAGCCCGTTGCCAAACTGACACCAAGCCGATGTTGAGTGGCCGCAAGTCCTGT
>Ga0056115_1000867_pt1 | contig 13605 bp, 5 predicted proteins | sample WorMetOlspDAHAB1_FD_77007 | JGI IMG/M metagenome (GOLD analysis project Ga0056115, IMG submission 77007) | Marine gutless worms symbiont microbial communities from Max Planck institute for Marine Microbiology, Germany - Olavius sp. DAHAB.1 ...
ATCGTTGCCAAGCGATGATTTTTACACAGCACGTGGCATGTCACGAAGCGTCACTCAGCAGCCAAGCCACTTTTGAGTGACCATCATTTTCGAAAGATGTTTTCGACATGTCAATGTTGTCAACTCGCCGTCATCCGAGACGACTAGCGGCGGCGGCGGCAGCATTTTCTCCTGTTCGTCGTCGTCGTCGTCGGTCGCGATTAATAACGCCATTAAAAAATTAGCGTCGTTCGTTCATTGGTCGCAAATGGCGCATGCAGATGGAGAGCGGCGGGCGCAGGCAATGGATGCAACTGCAGCGCAGTGTTTATTGCGACGCGCCGCTGCCATTAGCCACCAAGACACAATGGCTGACCGCCGCCGCCGTCGCATGATTAAGGAAGCGAGCTGGACGACTGCAACTTACGATGTCATCGCATCAGCGACTGCTCCGCCGCAGCGCACATCTATATATGAATGCATAAACGACGAGGCGGGACGAGCGCAGCTGAGGCAGACAGACGGCTGGTGGCTCAAGGATGCGAAGATCATCATCGGCCGTTGGGCGGGCGGAAAACCGCGCTGGCGGGGTCGCCGGCCTATAGTCGATTAACGAGAACGTATCGCAAACGACAAAAAGGAGCCATGTCACGACGACGTAATGGCAGCGCGTTCAGTCGGGTCACGTGACGTGATGTCATTTCCTGCAGTGAACATGCACACCATTCATTCGTCGCAGACCTTTCCAACAATAATGCGCTGCCTTTCCAACGGTGCAACCGACCGGCTAGTAGCGCTAATCAGAACACATATACTCACTATTAACGTAAAAAAAACTGCATTTTACAGTAGGTTAGTTAACTGAAAACAGCAAATATCAGAAAAAGGAGATATTAGTTAGCGCTACGTCGTCTAAGTGACAATGTACTGTCGAGTAATCGAGTGATATCATCTTTTTTCTGATATTTGCTGTTAATTTTGTTCATTCTGCTTCCCACTGCTGATACGGTTAACGTATGACCAAAACAAATCCGACATTAGCTCCTTAGACTTAACTGTCCATATACTTTTGTGAAGCTGTTTAGAACAGATGATATGATCTTTATCATTCGTCGTACACAGAGCAGCGATGGCAAGTGCAAATAATGTTCAAACGCGTTGAAGAGTTTCAAATGATGTCAAAGGCTCAATATGTCAACATGTGAAATTGTCTGGTTCTATGCTACATTGTTGCTTCTACGTATAGCATATTCATGTTCATTTCGGTTATGTAAATAGGCCTCTTAAGTTATACTGTTGTCTTTTTGTTTTGTTGGTTTCACTGTATTTTTGTGTGCTACAGTTTCAACGGTGAATACAAGTCGTTCATAACAAACAACTAAACAACTTCATCTGTTCTGTTGGTCACCGAAGCAACAATTGTTGCTGTGCCGTCGGCAACAGCACTGCAACCACTTCACAGAGACCATCAACTTAACTCAACGGCCGGCCGACGTCAGTCGCAAAGCACATATCGGCGGCGACAGACGGACGACCAAAGACAACTAACTGGCTGGCTGTGACGCCCCGCCGGCCTCTGTCGACATGCAAGCAACGGTCGTTACTACTCGTATGCGCCAAAGACGACCGCGACGATCCTTTGAACTTGTTCGTTTTCCCATGACAAGCAAGCAGCGAAAATGTCAGTGTTTCGGCTGCAAAAGCTATCACGTTGATTTTCGAGACAAAATCCAATTCACGTGTCTGGTTCTATCTCCATAATATAACGATAAAAGATGTGACATTTTACATTACACTGTTGCCGAAGTTTTCTGACAAGCTCTTTCTTAAAATGGTACCGTATCAATTTACCAAGAAGTATTTATAAAGTTTGAATTTCGCTTTCATTTTAGTATAGATTATGCAATCGCTAAATAGCACACTGACATGCCAGAGGTGGATGTTGGACCCTACTGCATGACAGGGTCAGCGCCGTGTTAAAGTGGCAGCTAAAAGCAAGCGTGACGGGGATACAGAAAAATTCTAGGACTTTGCGCGGCGGAGATAAGCTTATCCGTCTGTGGACTGAAATCTGCAGGACAATATCTCGACTGCGTAACTTATGCATCGAAGGCGAATGATGCTTGGTTATTGATGGAAATCGAGGCATTCATCTTACAGGCGGCGGCGGCGGCGGCATCAACGCGACGACAGTCACTATAGCTACGAGTGGTCGTCGTCAATCTGTCGTCATTTGGATCGCGACGCCGCAGCAACAGTCAACCACGTCGAAGCGTTCGACGGATCAGCGCTGCCACATGACAGCTGCACGCGCGATATCGCAGCGACACGACAGGTTCGACTTTCCGTCAACGACGCTGTAATGAAGACGAATCGTAAAGACGGCGACTGAGCGTCGGACGACGACGGCGGCGGCGCGGCGGCGGCAAAGCGAGGCGAGACGAGGCGAGGCGGGCGCCGCCGTGTGTCCGACCGACACTTGCCGTCACACCCGCCCGGCCGTCGCGGCGCGGCGCCGACAACCCGTCGGTGGCTCATTGATCTACGAAACGAACGAACGCGTGATGACGATTATGACGTCGTCGATCGGATGAGATGTGAGCATCAGCGATCGCTATGCATGCAGACCATCTGGCGACGTCGACCCATGGCGACCCACTGTGCCGCCCGCGTCGACACAGATCCACGAGGCGACACACCGCTGTCTCAGCAGACATCACCATCGATCGCATTCGGTCATGCATTCATCAAGCATGTCGACGCTATTGGCTCGTAATGGCTGTTCGGTCGACGAGCAACATTTGTCAAGACGACAACGAACATGTCGCTGCCACTCACGTCACTTGAAGCCAATTGGCATCAGCCACTCAGTCGGCATGCAGTACCAACACTCTACTTTACAAACTGCAGATTTTGACTGTGTTGACAGTAGTCGAAAATTTTCGTTTGGTCTAAGTTAAGACTCAGTGGCGCAGTTGGACTTGCGATGGAAGATAGGGTTCAATCGCAGCTGCTTCTCTGTAGAATGCGACCTCGGTAAAGTCGTTCACACACATTTGCCTTCGTCACATAGCAATATAATTTGGTACAAAGTATAGGAGTAAAGTGCATGAGAGTAAAGAGGGACACCGTGCGATGCATGTGCATGCACCGACGTGCATGATCTTGCAGCTTCGGTTGGCACCTCTACCTGGCTGACAGCCTTAAAATTATGAACTAAATGGCTCGGGATGACTTAACTGTTCTTACTAAGTTTAAATTGTCTTTTGCTGGTCATTTTGTTTTTCATGTTTGTTACTATTATTGTTGTCTTTGATACTGAGAAACGGTGAATCAAATAAGTTTATACAGCAGGGCTGTGAAACGTGTTAAAACCAGGTCGTACCAACACAATGACAAAAACAACACAAAACTGTTGACTGACCGAAAGTTGCTGAACCACTTGATGAGTTGTGCAGTGTTGTGTTTGTTGAATCGGACGTCCGGAAAATAGACTTTCAACACGGATGAACTCGGATAGCGAACGTAGAAGAACATCAGCTTCGCTTTTCTGAGATGCATCGGCGTCAGGGTGCTTGTCTGTATTAGCAGCAAGTTAAGGTGTTTGCATGTCGATTTATAAATTGTATTTACTGAATTGTATTGATTGAATATCTAATCCAAAATGTTTTACATTGTCTGCTTTTCATCTTCGTCATCGTAATCATCATCATCAAGAAAATTGTAAGGTGCCTATTACAGTAATATTACGCGTTACTGTAATATGCGCTTTACAACTTTACAAAAGCTCTATACATAAAAGTAAACCACAAAACCGTAACATTAAAATAATATTTTAACATATATTAAACAAATGAAGTTAAATTACATTAAAAATAGGATAGAGCATACTACAGCATTTCCGTCATTCTCGCAATTTGTAATTAATTGTAATTAATTAACAAAATAGTTCGAATGTCAGCGAGGTTTAACGAAGAAGCTGCTATAGGCGTCGTCTGAATGAATGTGACTGTAATTCGACAAACATCAAATAATCAATAAATCGATTGCGACTAATTCTTAAGAACGAGACGACGATATCGTGACCCGTTGTACATGGCGGCGAAGTGGCACAAGCTGCGGGAGTCTGACGTCAGCCGGAACTTGAAAGAGAAGACGGGCAAGTGAGCATGCAAGCAAGCCAATGCGCGCTCAATTGGCATGCATTCGTCTTTCTGTTGGTGTCAATGCGACAGCGCGCGCCATGCAGCACACGCCTCATCGATCGACTGGTCTGAGCAAGTTCTTGCTCGAAAGCGATCGACGCTAACAGAAGCAGACGCCATCGAAGCAAACTGATCGATTGAGCTGATCTCATTCGGCGACTTCCGCCGTAGCCGACACAACAGACGCCGCTGCCGCCGATGTCGCCGGCCGCTTGCAGGTGCGCGCGCCTGAATTAAAGACTTGCAGCTACGGCTGCTGCAGTGCTGATGAATCTATAGACAACAAACCGCAGGCGTAGTGGAGCGGAGGGAGGAGGAACGCCGTCGGTGTGACACTATTATTCTGTCGATCGTACACCACGTCTTCATTGACGTCTCCTTTTAAAGGCTGTGTGCACGCCACGCGCTCCACCAGCCGCGTATTAATCAAATATTAACACGACCATTTTCTGTCGCTCACGGCTTAGTCAGTTTGTCGATCGCTGTGACATCGAAAACGCAATGATCGCATTTCGAGTTGAGTTGATGTCTTTGAGCGAACAAAAAACAGCATGAATCACCGGCAGTCGAATCACCCGTCGATTGCATCCTGTGAGATCATGCAGTGAGATCATTTTCATTTCTGTTTCTAAAAATGCCCGCCGAACGTCTACTCACCTGTAGATGTCATCAGATATGTGACGCTAACAAAAGCCACGTTTTCGTTCGTCGACAATCATCGCCGCTAGAATGCGAACGAATGCATGCAATGTCGCTGAAGAAACTGCTGCAGCCATGCAGCCTGCCGAGCAGCCTGCCGAGCGTGCACAACTGCACATGTATACAAAGCAAGCGAAGCGTGTGTCGAAATGACAAACGATGTATCCGAATCCGACAAGGACAAGTTCGGCTGCATGCCTGTGTAACGTTGTCGTCCCATCATACACCGCGACAACGGTGAACAAACCATATGCACAGCCAGTGCAGACGACGTTAGAATCTAAGGGGAGCTAAGCCCTTCTCCCCTCGTCCTTCCCTCTTTTTCTTCTATGCTTTTTCCTGTCTCCGCCGAATCAAGCTGAGGGTTATGGGGAGTAACGCAAGCCTTTTGATTTTAATTTCCGGGCTATGATGGTTACTTATCTTGTCTTTAAAGTATCAAATAATCGTAAAAATCATAACATCTCAACAAGATGTATACATAGTTATATAGAAAGCTACCTCTCCCACTCCCCCCCCCGCAGAGCCGACGCCCTGCGGTGAATCTGTGACGGCGGAGACGGCGGCTTAGCGACCGGCGAGAAGCAACTGCTGCCGACTTCATCTTCTGGTTCTGCATTTCGTTTCGTTTCAGTTCTGCCTTCTCGTGCGACGGTCGCCACTCAACAGACATGACCACAGCGCTACAACGCGCGCGCGCCAACTGAGCTGATCAACTTGACATTGTGCACGCCTCATTGGAAGCTGCGTGCACGACAGCTTCTGACCTACACGCATGAACGTGCTTTTTGTCTTTTTACGTTTTCGATACTTATGTAAATAAAATGAATTATCGTCTTAACATCCGAATTGCACAGAAACGGCCTTTTTTCAGGGTTCAAAAACCCGGTTTTTTTAAAGCCCAACCCACTGGGTTTTTTAAAGAACGTTTTTAACCTGGACTAAAGGCTTTTTAAAAAATCCCATCTCAGTGGATTTGGGGGATATTTTACTGAGTTTTGAGGAGTTTTAATATATGCCATACCAATGGGTTTTGGAGGTTTTACTGTTCTGGGTCTTGAGTTTTTTTAGTTGAATTGGGATTGTTAAATGCTGTTCACTTTACATATTGAATAAATGCGGAGGTGAATAAGAAAAGTTCTGCACTTGTATAGTAAATATCTTTTATGCATTATATTGTGATTACTAGATCCTACTGATAAAAATTACTTGCTTTTTCTTGTTGGGCCACTGGGATGATTAGTGTGACCATTCTGCTCCAGCTAGCTCTGCTTCATTGGAATGCATATTCTCCACATTTGGACATGTGTGGTCCAAGCAGCGCAATGGCTTGGGTGACGTTGGGTCCTGACAAAGCTGAGAAACTTGTCAAAGCATACCGTTATCTCCATCTTGACAATGATGAACCTGACTGGTAGACTAATAAGACTAGTCTAGTTGGAATGACTGTAATGACATGACTGACTAATTACTGCTATGTGCAGCGTGCTAAGATTTTGACAATAAACTGGAGCTGAGTTCAGTCTGGAATATCAAAAAAAATGTGAAAACTCATTAGTTAAAAAGTTCAGAAGGTTCATCCACAATAAATTGTATAAAATGTTTTGCTACTGCAGAACAAGAAACTAAAACTGACTTATTTTGAGGTGGGTTTTTAGGTGGGTTTACCCAAAAAACCCACCGGGTTTTTTTGGGTATGTACCCGGGTGTCGGAACCCTGCCTTTTCTGCACCGATGCGCTTCCTCATGCATGCGAACTGCGAGATCGCCACTGCAAGACAATGAGCACGGCATCCATTTATCCAGTGCAGTGTAAGACACATACTGGTGCACACGCGCAGTGGCGCCACACGGCGACGACAGGATTAGCGCAAGTTGAGCGTTGTGATATTGCGAGTTGATCGCTGTTGCAGCGATTAACGCGCTCGCAGCAGCACATGCACACGTGTAATATGCACGCGTCTTGACGGCCGACGCAATGCGTTGCATCCCGCATCGCACAATCAATCTTCATCATTGACGATTCGCTCTCTCTCTCTCTCTCTCTCTCTCCTCTCTATCTCGCTCCTCGCAAAGTGATTTCTTCGCCCGCGGCGACCACACAGCGTCATAAGACGTCGACATCAATTTGCCATGATCTCAACGACAAAACGCTACGATATTAGTTGCGCAGCTGCACATCAACAAACGACATGGCGGATGCATCAGCCTCACACATTTCACTCATATTATGATGGCTTGTGTTTTCGTGGCGGCCTATCACCGTTTTCGTAATGTCCTGTTATTATATTTACCATCACTGAAAACATTATATTGTAAGTCTGGTGCGTAGAACATCAGACGGCGCCATATAACTCTGGCGAATCTGTAGGTAGAATGTGAATGGCAGAGAGCGACATTGTTGTGATAGTTGTCTAATAATTTGCAGATAGTCGGTGACAATTGCGTGATCGTCTCAACCGGCGAATGCGCTGCGATCGTGCGTCTGGACGCGCAATAACTCATTGCTTCGTCGTCGTCGTCGTCCCGCAATCTGTCTGTGTGGCCGGCTGGGTCGGCTCGGCGCAGCGGCGTTCGAGATGCTCTGCTGCAGATAGGCGGCTAATTGCTTTCGGATGGCACGATCGCCTGACGAGGCTGCTCGTGGCGGACGCACGCAGATAAGAACGCCGTATACGTCGGTCGCACGACCTACTGTCATCTTGGGATCGGCCATCATCATCTTTACGGTCGGTCGGCTTGCAAAACATCGAGTCGACTTGAGCAGACACTCGTCGTGTAGCGCCGTTTGTCATCGGAAGCTGGGCATCGGTTTCTTTCGTCGCTGGTTTGCTCCATCCGAGCGCGAAATCTTGCGGTTGCATGCATTGTAATGCATGGACGTGGGCGCCTCAGTGTATGTACTACAACGCTAATCGGACATGTGCTGCATCGTCATGGATCAGACGCTGGTCGTCGACGATGGATAATCGGCACACACGTGCGGCAGGCAGGCAGGCGACTAGCACTCGATGTCGGTTTATCGCGCGTGACCAGAGTGTCTGTCGGTCGGCGTGTGAGGCGCACGCGCGTCGCTGACCCAAGTCGACAAGTCGTCATCGTCGTTGCACGATCTTTCATCACAAAGAAGCGAATCGAGCAGCGACGCAGCTAGCGAGCGAGCGCGCCTGAGGCGGCCGAGGAGTGCGTGACCCGACCAGCCACTTTCGATTAACCTATTCGCTGATCTTAAACGCGTGCTTGGCGCCCACGCAGCTGCAGCGATCATCGATCGTCTGAAGAAATCGCCTTTCTTTGCACTCAGCCATGCGTGAAACGGTCTCGTCGCAATATCGAACGCTGCGCGCGCGAGCGACCACGAGTCACTGACGGCGACACATAAGAACAAACAATCGCGTCACTGTTGTGTTGTAAGAAGCGAGACTATCGCTGCTTCGAAGTATTCCAAAGTCAGTTTTAGGCCACAGCACAAACCGTCAACGATAGTTTGTGGTAATTTGCATTTAATAAAAATGACATTCAAAGGTCACTCAAGGCTGTTAGTAACGTTGCTGTTTGGATAGTAGGCTAACAATAACAATAACATATAATAATGTTAGTCGTTCTGTTTACGTGTGACGATATTCTAGTCGTCAATTCCGCTATGTGACTTAAAAATGACGCAAACGTTACGATTTCTATTTGTCAGTAATATTTATTCGCTAATGCCGTCCAGTGAGTATTATTACTGATTGGAACTGCAGATATTAAGTGTACTCAGGGTCGATCCGACGCAGGCTCCTGCATCGTGAATTTTGGCGCGAAGCTGGGAACCAGACTCGAAATAAAACCCGATGCTTCCGAAATATGTCGCCCTAATGGAGCGTATCCCTTGTGCGACGCAGATTAATTTACAGCATTTATTGTTTAAAACTTGGTACGTCGGAGAGCATAAATAAGCAATAATGCGAAGAAACCAAATTTGCGCTTACGGCTTCCAAAATCTTCGGAATCCAGCTGTATAGTATAGTGATATTTCTGGTGCAGATTTGCAAGACGCCCAAAATTTGGCGGATATCAGTTGAGGCTAGTTGACAATTGACATGAAGTCTGAAAGAATGTTTGTTTATATGTTTGTATGTAAATAGTATGATGTTGAATGTGACAGCTTTCGATGTGGTTTGTAGCATTTCACTGACGAGATGCAGTACTCAGTTCCAACTTTGCTTTGTTGGTCGCTACGATTTCAGCTAAAATACGAACAGTATTCTAGACCGTGTCCGGAGAAACAGAACCATAGCACTTTAGACATAACTTTGACAAATGTCAATAAATCGTAATGTCTAGCATAACTTGATCTTGATATTTAAGGTAACTGAAACAGCAAACAGTACCGTCACCACAGCACTATACTATACGTATGCACATAATGATAACGTAAGTGTGGCGTCATCAAAACGCTGTTTCCACCGGAAGATAAACATTTAATGAAGTTATTAAGACAAAAAAGCATTATAGCGAAACTCTCCTCAAATCTGCGTCAGTGCCCCTCCCTCCTCCCCAAAATGTTATTTGTTTGGAGTGAGATTTATCTGGTATTGGGATATAAAATGTTTCACGATGACAGGATCCAACACTAAGTTCTGATAGTTTTAGAAAGCTACTTAAAACGCGGAATTACTTGCGAGTTATTACTCATTACACATACTAAGAGCAGTATAATAGAGATACTTCATGATTCTGTGCTATACAAATTCACGGTTGACACTGACACTGCCAGGCATTTTCGTGTATAACTGCAAGTGACAGTCAGAGGCAGAAACACAGCAAAAGGATACAAGTCCATCTTCGTGGTAGATGGATTCATAGCCATCTGACGTGCAGTTGTTTTCAGCGGTTTTTCTGGCAGACAGCAATGAAGCATGGCGTGCTTCGTTCGCTGACGTTTGCACATCATTGCCGAGTGACTTCAAGTCGAATTTATCGACGAATGACGCAGGCGCCGCAGCCGACGACGCAAATCGCTGCTGCTGCTGCTGATGCTGTGCTGCATCGAGATGCTGCTGAGGATGAAGTTGCTGTGCAGACTGATGGTGAATGCGCTGCTGGCTGAACTGGAATATGGCGCTCATGATATCTGAGTGCTGGAGACTTGGGTTTGGAACGGCGACAGACGTCGGAAGGCTGGTTGGTAGCATCGGCAGTGGTGGTGGTGGCGGCGGTGCAAGCCCTGACGAATGATGGCGAGACTGAATAAACGGCGACACTAATGCTGCAGTTGTGTCAGCGGATGAGTTGCATTTCATTGGCGAAGATCGGCGATGTTCCATCATTGAGTCACGGTCGTCCTCTGCGCCACTACTGCTGCCATGGTGGACGCCGCCGCGATGGTCAGAGCGCCCCTGTTGCTGCTGAGGCTGCTGATGATGAGGATGATGATGTGAATGAGCGTGGTATGATGCTGCATGGTGGTGTGAGTGGCGATGATGTCCTGCGTCGTGTAAGATGCTTCTGGCAGCGCGCGGAGAAAGTCTTGTGTCAGTCACTTTGGTTCGTTTCTTCTTGGTTGGTGCGTTAACAACCAATGGCAGAGCCTCCGTCTGTTCTGGTTCGCCACATTGAGCTGTCGCAGGGAACAGCATAGCAGGTGCGATGGCGGCCGGCGTCGGCGCTGCCGTGTAGCCATGCCCGCCGCCGGCAGCTACAGCCGCTGCCGCCACCGCCGCGGCTGCCGCCATACGCGACGCATTCGGATAGTAGGCATGTGGCGGAAACAGCGAGAACAGATGATGGTGTGCTGTGCGCGGAGGAGGAATCTCGAACGCTGTCTGGTTCGATGACACGGCCGATGTCAGCGTCAAATCCGAGCTGCAATAAGCGTGAGTTGCACTGAGAGGATCGCCACTACACTCTGCTTCATTGTCTTCGTCGTCCTTCGATGTCGCTCTTGCTGATGGTCGCGTCGGTGGAGTCGGCAACAGGAGACTTGGAACGGACAGAAACGACGATTTCGATGTCGATTGCAACACTTCTGGCGATCGTCGTCGATCTTCGTCGTCCACATCGCGACTCGGCGACATATTTTCAGAGAAACCGAGCGAACCGGAAGTGACTTCATCCGACCGCCTCACAGCTACTTCCGGCGGCGACTTTTCTCGCGATTCTGATTTGAACTTGGAGCGCATTACCTCGGTGTCGGACGGCAAATGATGTGCCGATGTTGCTGACAGTGTGTACTTAGCAACGAAGTTACGAATGACCTCATCAATAAGCGACTCGACGCGTTCGGCAATCTCCATCTTGAGCAGCTCAGTCAAGCGCTGCACGTCAACTGGAGTATCTCCGGCGATTGGACTTGACTGCAGATCTGGTGGCTCAAAGCATTTGTGTACAATCGATTCGTCACTGAGCTGCTTTGCTGGTGACAGCAAACGGCCGTGTCCTGTCGTAATGAACTGGTTCCACTCGTGCTGTTCGTTGAAAACGCCGCGCATCGCTTGCATCCAGCCTGCATCAGTCAGACACTTGCCGTGCCGTCGACCGTCGACGCAATCACTCGCTCCTCTGTTGTTAGCAACAATTTCACTTTTCACGAGCTCATGCGATGTGTCATCAAGCAAATGCGCGTATTTTCGGCGGATGTAGTTGAGCTGTTCACTAACGTCGCGCAGTTCCGCTTCCAGTGCCATTTTCTCGACGGTCGGCAATAAGGACTTCCGGTCCTTAGCCATCGGCGTTTCTTCTCCAGAATCCAGCTGTTTATGCTGTGCTGTGGAAGTGTCCAGCTCCGACGATGCGTCATGCTGTTTCGGTATGTACTGCTTCCGTTTCGGACGTCGCTTCGGGTCTTCGTCTCTATAGCTGAACGAAATTCCATTTCCGGTTCCGTTTGTCACCTTTGTTTCGTCGCTGCAGGAGATATGTAGAGACGGCCGCATGTTGATAACTATGCTCTCCATTCGAGCCCGCTTCGCTTCAATGATGTCATCGCCTGCACTTCCGCTGTCGCTACCCGACGACGACTGCAACCCATTTCCATTTCCGATTGTGACGTCATCAGTGTCGGTGGCGGCAGCGGAGTTCAGCGGCCGCGTACGTAGATCACTTGGTGTGCATACAGCGACAGCCTCATCATCAGCACCACTCAAGTCATCGATCGACGACATGGACACATCGACACTGGGCTGTGGTGATGTGATGCCGTATTCATCGTCATCACATGACATCTGGTCACGTGACATTTCCGCTTGTTCAGCTGCCCAGTCATCGTCGTCGTCTTCGCCATCTGACGCGTTGGCATCGTCCTGGTGCGACCGACCATTAGTCTCGGCGCCGGCAACACAACAGTCGCGCCGCTGGTTTTTCTCTGCGCCGTGAAATATGCCACGAATAACGTGAACGGAATCGGCGTCATCAGTTGGACGGTTGTCGATGGACTGCAGCTGTTGCGACGCTCGAGGATCGAAACATGACTGCATGGAGAACGCTGACGAAGCAACTGACGGCGACGACAGCTGAGAGATGGAATGATACTGTGACGACATGGCGGAAGAACGACGTCGATCGACAGTGACGCGTGCGCTATGCGACGCAGCAGAAACGACGTTGCTTTCAGTTGGATCGACTTCGCTGCTGCTTCCAGCTTCAAACTGGTTGTCTTCATCGGAAGAACGTCGCCCAGACGGCGACGATGGACGGCCACCAACTTCACGGCTTTGAAGTGACGCAAGTTCGGATGATGTGACTGTAACGGACGACGCCATAGCGACTTTGCCGACACCTGTCGGGCATGCGACACGGTGCGAGAGCTGTACTGATCACGTGACCGAGTTCGCTCAGACCGGAATGCAGTGCGCGCTTAGTCGCACCAGATGTCACCACTATCCACGCACACACACACACACACACACACACAAATATAGACTGCAGACAGTTGTGTAGAAATGTAGATAACACAGCTCCCCTCCCACCCTCGCAAGCGTTACTTATAGTATTTCGACAATGGGCTCAGGCAGGCCAGCAGCGAATATCACGATCGCTTTTCGACCGACATTAGCTATACGTGCTTCTGCAATGCATAAAATATGGTCGTCTACTCTGATGCACAGAATATTAACATAGCATATATTAGCTAATCCAATTTCGAAATACGCCGTACAGCCCTAGAACAAAAGTTGGGTTAACAGTGTCATAATCATACACGTATGTACAGGGTGGCCCAAAAAGTAAGCCACGATCAATTATCATCATTGAATCGTATTAAAATTATCACTAAGGCTAAATTTTTCAATTTTGACTATAAAATGAGCAAAAGAATATGATAAGTCTGTATTAAATATTCTATGAGTGGTGGTAATTTGTGACGTCATTACCTGCTGTGTTTGAAGCTGCGATATGGGTGAAATCAATGTATATGATAAAATCATGACTGAAATCCAGAAAAAAAGAAAATACGGAGATCAAAGAAATTTTACATAAATCTCCATCTAAAAGATCGTTTACAAATCGAATTCACAGCTTGCTAAGGCGAGCTGATGCCAGGGAGAGCGCTTATACGTGATGCATATCGCTAGTTTGCGGGTCAGGCATATATACAGGGTGGCCCAAAAAAAGTAAGCCTCTACCAATTTTTCAAAAAAATCGTATTAAAGATTGCCAACGAGATTAGATTTCTTCGTAAAGTTAAAGTATGAATCAAGCACAATAATACAATCCGTTGGTAATAAATATTCTGTGCGTGACC
>Ga0056115_1000868_pt1 | contig 13597 bp, 7 predicted proteins | sample WorMetOlspDAHAB1_FD_77007 | JGI IMG/M metagenome (GOLD analysis project Ga0056115, IMG submission 77007) | Marine gutless worms symbiont microbial communities from Max Planck institute for Marine Microbiology, Germany - Olavius sp. DAHAB.1 ...
GGTTTACGCGTTACCCATCATTCTACCTCTGATGCGACAACAGACGAGTCACTCATTCATATTCGTTTATTAAAAACAACGACAAAACGCACCTGTATATGTAAAGTACAGGTAAAAAAAGTTAATAGCAACAGTCTGTAAGCCACGATCGCGCCGCTGTCTCGAAATAATGTTTAGTTGTCCAAGATGGTGGTTTTTTTTTAATTTAACATAAACAAGTTCGCGACGTCGTTCAGGAAGGACGTCGCGCAGGACACGGTATGGGTGGTGCCAACTGCAAAACAAAAGAAAAATAAATAAAAAATTATCGACATTATCGAAACATCAAAACTTAGTTAACATTCTGACCTCTGTTAAAAACTTACCTGGTGCTCCTGGTCCTCCCGGAAAGCCGGCAGGTCCAGGAAAACCAGTAGCTCCAACTGCACCAGCCGATGCTGGAGGTCCCGGCTGCCCTGGCGGTCCCTGCTGTCCCACACCGCCAGGGAAGCCAGGAAATCCAGTCGCCCCAAGGGGACCTGGTGCTCCTGCAGGTCCCGGGCCACCTATCACAAACAAACGACTCATTGCAGATGACATCAGTAGGCTATGTCGCCTGCTTAAACAGCGGCCTATCACAGATGTGAAAATAGTTCATTTATTACTAAATTGAGCAAAAGAATGCCATAAAAAATTTTACAAGACCTTTTGCAAACAATAGTTCGATAACGTCAACTGAGTGACAAATGGCTCACATCTTAGTGAATTTGTTGTTAATTTATATTGTGAAATATAGGGCTAAACGATATTTTAAAATATGACAGTACTATGCAGTACTAAGCAATGACTGCCTTGATAATTAGCGCAGCATCTGCCACAAATAGCCAGTGATGTTAATAAGGCCATTAGTATCAAGGCCAAGGCCAATGCCGGGCCTTTCCAAGGCCAAGACCAAGTGTTTGCAAAAGCAAGACAAATCACCGCCAGTGTAACATATCATTTTAACTACGAAAGTTAGACATACATTGAAGTAGTATAAATACTAGTCATCGTTAAAATGTAACTATCCTAGGCATCATCTGCAGTTTTTTTATCCCACTGTCACTAGCCAGACTAATAACAGCTTACTGTACATTTCGTCATATTGACCTTTCAGTTTATGACTTTAAGTACTAGCCCCTGAGGCCAAGGCCTCCATTTATAGGTGTTAAGACCAGGCCAAAACCAAGTCCAAGGCCAAGGACTAACATCACTGCTGAAATAGCCTAGCCACATTATACAAGTGAAATATCCATGTGGCCACAGAAGACAAACTGACTTTGCACTTATATCGGAATAGCATTTGTGTACAGTAGCTGGGCTAGAAGCAACAGATAACATCTAGTCATACCAGGTGAGCCATGCGGTCCGGCGGGTCCAGTCATGCCGGTTGCTCCGGGAAGGCCAGGACCGCCCGCAAAGCCTGGGCCTCCAGGGAAGCCTGTGGCACCTGGAGCTCCGGCAGTACCTGGTGCGCCAGATGGGCCCGGTGCACCTGTAAGGTTGCAGATACAGTATACCAGTATGAAATAATTTCACAACAAAAAGTGATTGTGTAGTAATATTGATTTTTACTTTTTATAACTTCTTTGTGCACTTGTCTATGGCACTAAATAGCCTACTTTGTGCTGATGTGCCGTTAAGCAACTACTCACTCACTTGTGCACTTGTCTCTATTTATATAAATTGATCATCTTACACTGTAAGAAATGGAAACTACCAGATCAAATGGTGGTGTGTCATTTTTGATTTGAAGCTATTAATAACCACTTATACACATAAGAAGTGAAAACGCAAATGCATTGACTGCCTATTCAGCTGGTTTATTCGGCACACGAAAGGTACTGGTGGGCATAGTTAAGTTGACGACGTTTCACTTTTACAATACATTATCGGTACAAGATACGACAGCTAGCACTGCAGTTAGAATGGGGTCACTGTCATTGCATGTAGATAGAAATATAGCATTAGGATTGACTGAACTAATAATTATAGTTGTCAGCGTTACAGTTTGCAGTAAGTAAGTAGCAAAATTAACCGAATTATGCCGCCTGTACCTGTAGCCCCTGGTGTTCCAGGTCCTCCTGGTCCACCTGGAAATCCCGGTGATCCAGCCGGTCCTGTGAAGCCCTGAGCTCCTGGTGCACCCGGGAAGCCTGCAGCTCCTGTACCTCCAGCGGGTCCCGGTGCACCAGGTGATCCCTGAAAACCAGCAGCTCCGGGACCACCTGGAAATCCTGTAATGTTCAAAAAATCATGCACATAATTCACCGACCTATAAAGTGCCTGACGCGTTAACCAAAACAGAGAGACATCATCATCTTCTTATTTGTTCCAGGCAACATGGCCTATATAAACAAAAACATACGTAAGAAAAAATAAGCAAACACAAAAAGCAGAAATCAGCAACAATCAGGCAGGCCTAATCGGCAGTTTACGACATTCAGTTAATAAACGTTCTTAGTACAATTTTCCGACTGTATCAGTAATTGTCAATCTGTTGTTAACCAGTGTAGTGTCACAGCTTGGCACATTCAATTGCAGCAAGTCTGTGTCAAACAATAGCTGCTGCTGCGATAGACAAGCAATGCATATAGACAGACAAACAATCAATCCAGTTGTGCAGCGGGTCGATTAATCTGCATAAATTCAGTAACTAGCAGAAAACAATAGCTTATCTGATAAAAATAAGTCGTACCAGTAGCGCCCATAGATCCGGGAGTGCCAGGAGAGCCTGGATTGCCAGGAGAACCTGCATTTCCGGGAGACCCTGGAACGCCAGTTGCTCCGGTTGCACCAGGAAAGCCGAATCCTCCGCCTCCTGGAGCGCCGGGAGCTCCTGTTAACAGAATAGCAATGAAGAAGTTTATTATTAATAAAATAAGTACTGATTAATGTGTATTAAGATAAGAATTAATTGAGATTTTCGGCGAATCACCAGACGGCAGTGGCTGTGTGAGAAAAACAAAACTTAACATTGGGTGAGAAGTTCTCGTTCAAACCGTTAGGACAGCGGTTGAAACAGTAGGTTCATCAACAGTGGCAATCTAGCATTTTTGGACGACCATAGAAGACGCATAACTCAAAACACGAACGATCACTGTTATAAGAGGGATTTCCTTCATTGGCCTGTCACCACTAATAAAACAGGAATTTAAGTTGGCATAACAGTGCATTTGTTACAATTTAAAATGGTTGGGGGGAATTTCCCCGCTAGCCCTTCTACTTGCCCACCAGCCCTTTGGTTACTGCTAATACTCCACCAGTGTTTTGCCCAATTCAATTACGGTCCGTTACGGACAAGCAGCATGTCAGAATCATGTCATTTACGAGGCCTTCGCCACTGTCTTACTTTGAGATTGCGCCTCGCAGTCATCTCTCTTCCTTGGGGTGCTTCGTTTCTTTCGATGTTCAACATTATATACATATTGCATCGTGACGGGCGGTGTGACCCTTGTGACCTATGACCCTGACCTTTAGCATGATGTCCCACCAGTCTCGTTATCTAAAAAAAAACCCCTGTGGTATAATAATGGTGTCGTAACGATTGCATTGCTAACCGCAGTAACCGGTTATTTATCTATCACACTTTAACAAGGTAATAGCCAAAAAGGGTAAACCAGTAAGTGGATAACAAGAATAATAAATACTTACATTTTAAGCATTTTATTGGCGTAAAATTTTAATTTTTGTTAAAAAAACTAAAAACTAGAAAATGAGTTTTTGCGTTCTGAGATGTTCTAGCAATACCAGAGCAAAAGGTTTTTCGTTCAAGCGGAAGTAATAAAGTGGATCACCATTGCAGTGTTCCGACTGTGTTACTATGTCCATTACTGTGTTCATTCAATTACAATACAGGCCTTCACTTAATTTGGAACTCTTGTATAGCTTTGTCCATCTGATCCTGAGGTAGGCTGTTACCGCAGCGTTTCCGTTACAGATAGATCATCTTAGGTTTAGGTCGTGCTTGTGATAGACCTACAGGGTGGTGCAAAAAGTAAGCCCTTACTGAATTATAAATGAATTGTACCAAATCGTACAAGATTCGATTTTGTTGTCAAATTAAACTATCAACGAAGTATGCAATAGTATTATAAGTTGGAATTAATACAAAAACCGCATGTATCGTGGTCGCTGAAACTCGTGTCTCGTGTATTGTATACACATGTAATAAGCTCACACTCACCTTATTATCCTAGGTACCCTAATGCGCAAAACAGCTGGTCGAAATTCTCCGTGGCCAGTCGATTTTACCTGATAATTTTTCGTGAAATTTTGGGAAACGTAGTCAAGTTTCTGCACGTCGCGTAGGTTTTTCGTTGTGTGTGTTTTTCTGTTCTGTTGTTTCACTTTCCTTCTCAGTAAGATTATTTATAAGTCCTGTAGTAACACAAAATGGTCATCTAGCGCTGCAATCTAGCGAAATAAAAAACTTCTGAAAACGTTTGAACTCTCTGTAGGCCCTATGCCATGCGATCGTACAGCCGGTGCATGGAGACAATTCCGCAGAGATGTTCTGTCGCCGAAAGTGTTGTGTGTGTGTGTGTGTGTGTGTGTGTGGAACGTCGCACATCTTGTCGGCTTTCTGTCGATCTAAGCCGCCGACAATGACCTTCTATGGCTAGGTGAATGTCGTCAGCGAAATATTTCGGCGCATGGCCCGACAGTACCCGACGGACAAGACAGGAAATATTGAACAGCACTCGTCGGTGGACTGGTAGCCAGTTCCGCTGGTCTATGTCTACTCAGTGTGCGATTTACAATTATAAATAAATAACCAATAAAACTAAGTATGTAGCTGAAATAAAGAATTACAAATAAGCCGAGAAGAGCAATTAAAAACAATAGTTCGATAAGCGAAAAGCACCTTGAGCACCAATAGAACCCTGCGCGCCTGGCGCTCCTTGAGGACCCGGTGGACCTGGAAACGATTGGCCTGGTGAACCCTGCGCGCCCGGTGCACCACCTGGGCCTACACGAATAAATGCAAAGCGCGGATCACTTATCCACATCACATTAGCGCAGCATTATGCAGATAAAGTACTGCGACACAGATAAAGATTAATCGATTTTTTTCTGGAAACAGATTGCAACCGAAAACGCTTTCTCTCTTGTAAATAAAAACAAAAACAATATTATACAAACTCAAACGTTATTGACGTGTTTGTGACAAACACTTTCTGTTCAAATTGCTGTTTCAACGACATAACAGGAATAATAAGCTAATCAAAAATTCACGACGTGCACTATACTAAAATACGGCGCGACTATACGCTGGCCATAGTAGCAGCGCTAAAAATGTCGAAAAACTATAGTTTTGCTACTATTTCGTCTGATCTTCATTTTTTAATAAAAAATACGGAATACACATAACACCTATCTACAGTCTACACATCATTGCAAATTAGGTCTATATTCCGACTATCTCAGTTTCTCAACAAAACAGTGTAACGATGGACGGTGTTAAAAGAAACATTTGAAATGGCCATTCCGTCATATCAAGTCTTACACACTTGCGTGTTTTCGTAAATAGCCAGCACTTCAGTGTATGATCGTACATGACATACCACTAAATTTGTCAGCCAGCAGCCTTGATTCTTGCCAGTTACCAGGAGATATATTCCATGCAGGCTTACGTCTTGATGAATTGTCTGGTCATAACTTTAATAGTGCGTTTTTGATCATTGGTATTGAATGTCACATTCACTCTTTATTACGTTACACTTTTAGTGTTTATATTGTATTTTCGTTTGCTTTGTGTGCAGGTGTTTACTGTTTTTATAGTGTCTATAGTGCGGAAGCCGTTTTTTGGCACATGATAGTCTAATGCTTACGTTCCATGTAGGTGCGAAAGTAATTTTTTTACTGCGATGCACATGTAATGAAGTGCAGAATGTAGGAGAAGACGCTTATCTGTCACAGAACTACTGAAAACGGTTACCTGTATGTCCAGTAAATCCCTTTTGTGCAAATCCGCCTGGTTGGCCCGTAGCACCTACTGGTCCCTGGAATCCCGGGGCACCTTGTTGTCCGGGTGAACCAGGCGATCCTGCTGCTCCAGGAGGTCCAGGTGGACCATTAGGTCCGACTACACACGCATAAGAAATGTAATAACTGCAATTTTACATATGCGTCACAAACGCTAACGTCCAATAAATTGCTGTAGTCATAGGGCGGATAGCAATACAGAAACTATATAAAGTAATCAGAATATTCAACAAGAACATTCGTAACCATTAAAATAGCAGGGAACGCGTATGCTGCGCAATATTGGCGCCTGAATTGCAGCGTACGGTAGATCGAATTGAAATGTCAGGAATGATAGGCAGGCATAACTTAAAAAAACATTTGCAACAATAATTACGGTAATCTATGAAACTACAACCACTGTAGTGTAAATGTTTGTGCCAGATGCTGAAGCGTAGTGCAATACATTCAGTCAACAAACTGTTAAGCCTACGGCGCTGCAGAAAAGTCACAGATAACATAACTTTGCAGCCACAAGTCACAAACTTGCATGTTTGTCACCGAAATCTTCATAAATTAGTTGCGTTGCATGCAATACACAAGGACAATGTTTGAATACCGCAAGCAAGCTGGTAGTCTTGATAAGCAGCATGCACGTGAAGTACTCACAAATAAAACAGAGTTGAGGCAAATGTATGACAAAAATAATGTTTGCAACTACTGCACAAAACGTTACAGCATTCACAAAAACGATACCTCGGATGTTCACCTTTGGAATACTAATAATATAATAGTATAATAGTATTATTATTATGCTAATAATAATAATAACACCAAGACGATATTTATAATGCTATCATCTACGGCAAATTCATATGTTAGAGTTCACTCAGGTAACACAAGTGAATATACGACCATACACAATCGTTTATACCACTGGTTAGTACTGTAACCATTTCTTGGTAATATCATAACCACTGTGCACAAAGTCTTCCAGGCGACCAAAACGATTTAAGTCCGGAGAATTAGGTGGCCCGTGTGGTGATTCGTTACGTCTAGAACAATTGCCTGCCTTATGTTCGACGACGACATTATACAGACTGCTATTTTCTACCTTCACTGGTGGCTAGATTTAATAAATCAGTCAAATCCAATAACTTTATTGCTAGCAACAAGGCCCGTGAAAAAATACAAAAAATACACATACACACAGAAAACATGTAGACCAACCCATAAAATGAACGAACAAATTAAAAACAGCTAAAATTAACACATTCAGGAACATTTGATATAATGATCGATACAAATCTCACACGAGTAGCTTTAGTGCCTGGATATACAAAGATCCCTTCACATCCAGAAAAATATCACCACTCACTGAGATGACTGTTGCAGATCCAGTCAGCAGCCGTTGCAGATAAACCGGCTAATTCACCATAGCTGTTGACGGTGCGCTGTTGGAATGACGCATATGCAATCTGGCTGATAATGCTGCTCGTTGCAACCAATCCGATGGGAATGATCTGGATGCCTGCCGCACGAGCCTGGCTGGCAGCGGTCACCGTGTCCTGGGTTCGGACAGTAGGATTTTGGCCAGCTACGACGAACGCGACCCACGGCTCCCCGGATCGCGCTACGTTTGTTGTGAAGACTTGCGTCCGAAGAGCGTCGAAAGCGTCAGCCAGGTTGTTGCCACGCGAGTTGAGGTAGCCTAAGCGGGAGACGGCCGACTTTAGCGAATTGGCGTCGTTGTATTGGCCCAATCGGATACTGACCTGAGCATTGTCACCGTAGAGTACCACGGCCACGCGGATGGCGGTCTGTGAGACGGTGAAACGGTCAATGACGGTATTAACGAAAGAAAGCAGCTGCGTCCAACCGCCTGAACCTTGTGAGTTGGATGACGAATCGAGAACGAACGCAACGTCGATCGGCGAACAGCAGGCTTTACACGGGCACACATACACACACATAACGTCATTTTTAGTATTTTTTTATGCATAATTTTAGACACTGCAGTGCTTTATATGTCTATTTTTTGCGTGCTGTACTTTTTCACAACGATATCGGCGCTGATAACAAAACAGTGCCACAGTGTTTGTTCACAGAACGACGCGCAAATCGAAAGTTTTTTTTCTGTTTATCATATGGGGTCTATTAGATCAAACTAGTTCATGGCCGGTCCATCATAGGCGGAAATGTACACATCTGCAACTCCATGACTATGAAATACGGTTGACTTTTTATTCTACGTTTATTCAAAATGGTAGACACGTGATGCACACGTTTTCGCTGCTCTTGATAAAGTTTTCTCAAAATATCATGGATACTACTGTTCCTGTGACAAAACTAAGAGTTGAGCAGTTCATTTGAAAACCTATTTAATCTAACACACTTGTCAATAACAGCAATGAAATCGACTGCAAAGTAGCGACGTATTATATAGAACAACCATACATGCTAGAGGACACTGTCATTCAGTTGAGATTTGTCGCGTTACACGATTACACAATCGTACACATTATGTCTGATTGTTGTAGCTTTCTTATTATACAGCATGATAGCAGACCACAAGTCGAATGGGAGTATAAGCTTTTTGCCGATAATTAATTACACATGGCCGTTGGTACAGAAACCAGTAGACCTATTATATATTTGGGACGTTCAACAAATAAGCGGCCTGTTTCTGGAAACTCCTCTCTACTGTGTACGCGGAATAATATTTTACAGGCTTAAGTCATTCATCATTTGCAACTCCGAATTCCAAAGACATAGTCTTCCAGGTTGGCGTTGCTGTGTCCCTGTCAGTCAATCTGTCCTCTTTTTAAAACTACCTTCCGATACTGCGCACGCTCACCAATATTTAATAAACGCCCGCGCACTGCTGTCTGCTCCTTTGCGTCTGTCAACTACACAGTGTCTCAAAAATGCGCCCTTTTTATAGTTTGAATAACTCGACGAAAAATTAACCGATTTTAATAATTTTTGGTGTACAAAATACGGAGAAAATTTATTTCACATCAGAAAATTGTAAACTCGCCTACCTCGCCTGAATAATGTTGCCGCACTACCTTGTAAAACGTAAAAGTACCTTTGTTTGCAGTGTATAACAGTTATTATAATACAGATGTCTTACTGCACCGGTACATAAGGAAGTAAGTATCCATATCACCTTTATCTACCATGTGTCTTGTCTGCAATGTTCAGTTAACCGAAATTATAATAGTCTTCCCCAGTAATAAGTGGGTGGCTCTGACTAGAGCCGGTTGATGTGTTATGTGTGTGGTCGACTATCCGGCAAGCAGCGTCAGATGAGTTGTTTTTCACAAGGTAATGCGAAAACATTGTTCCGGTTAGGTTTGCGAGTTTATTAGTTTCCGGTGTGAAATTTTCTCTGGTTTCCGGACACCAAAACTTATTACAATCGGTTCAGTTTTGCTGAGTTATTCAAAATATAAAAGGGGGGGGGCTTTTTGAGACACAGTATATATAGGCCTACATAGCACTCTGGCTCTGCAAGTCTCTAATTATTGCTGCGAGCGCAAAACTGAAGGCATTAAACATTGAAATCAACAAAATCTGGTTTATAACAGGCTAACGCAGGTGTGAACGCGTTCTGAAACGAGACCGCGTCTGACCTCACACTTGCCTGAGGGTAAAAATTAGCGGGAGGTTGGGGAGTTATTATTATAATTTTTATTATTATTATCATTATTACAAATGAAAAGATTAAAATTGGACCCGTTGGAAAACAAGGGACCCCTTACAAACGCTGGTCAAAAAATCTGGAGGGGGTCGAGTTTCGACTGGACCCTGCATTCTTGTTTACTGCATGTTTGGTGTACTTTCACAAAGGGAAAAGGAACGAGGCTTGAGGGGGTCGAGTGCAAAATTTTCCGGGCTCGCTATGGCCCCATACACTGGAGATTTTATTTTTTACCATGACCCGCCTAACAGGACCCATATTACAGGGAAGGACATCGAAAGGAAATACTACAACTGTACATATATACGTGGCTCACCGGCAGCCCGTAGCCGGTGACATCGAGGTACAATGGTACACGTTTATGTTCTGACCGGGCCATGTGAAAGGAGAATGCAGTTTCAGCGAGTTGCGATGTGGTCATAAGTCATAACTACGGCACCGCCGTCCAGTAACCTTTGAGTACTCACTCAATTCTGCTGAAACACGCTGAACAACCTGCTCTGCCTCTCGGCGGCGCTCGACTGTGTCGGCGGCATAGCGCACTTGGTTCCGAGCGAGCGGTGCGCCTAATGTCTATTGAGAGCGCATCGCGTTTAGTAGGCCTACACGATACGGTCTGCGGCCCTTGCCCCGTATAGCCTGCGTGAAGCCGAAAATTCGCGCTGCTAAATTTGCCGAGAATGGTTTTTGATACTATACCTCTCCTGCTGCACGGACTGCATAGGCTGCTTCGGATAAACAAAGAATAGTAATAATAATAAGATAACTATGGTAACAACAACAATAGTGTCCCTGTTAATCTTCTTCAAAGGGTTGACCGGGTTGACAGTAAGATTTTGTGGGAACGACTGAAAACTATTGTTTGAGTGCACAGAGTACGTGTGGTGAACCTCTAAATCCTACAACGAAACGTCTGCCAGTTTTTTCCACGCCGACCGTGGTCATCAAAATTTGTTTCTGTTTGATGCGGCGCAGTCTGTCCGATGCCAGTCTTCGCGCTAAGACAACACACGACGGTTTTGGTCCTGGGAGCATATCATCTGTTTTGTTCATGAAATTCTAACGGTAAAACTTTAGCACAGTATAACCGACTTCTGAGTTCACGGTTAGGCCTATAACGTACCTACAGGATGGCCCAAAAATAAGTAAGTCATTATCAAGAGTCATCATGAATCGTATTAAAACCGTCAATGAAGATAAATTTTTCATCAATATTATACGTTTACGTTAAACATTCTATGTGTGACCCAATTTGTGATGTCATCAATTGCTGTGTTTGAAGCTGCGATACGGGTAAGATCAATATATAAGCCAAATTCGTGATTGAAAACAAGAAAAAGAGAAAATATGAAAATCAAATATTTTTTTTATATAAATCTCCATATGAAAGGTGGTTTAGGAATGCAATTCACAGCTTACTAAGGCAAACTGATGCCAGAGGGAGAGCTGACATCATTTACAATATGTGACGCATATCGCTACTTTGCAGGTCAGGCATAGTTACTGACAACATAAAGTAGGTTACGCACCAATACCAACAGATAATATTACAGTGCTTGATTGATACTTAAATTTGTGAAGAAATCTAATCTAATTGGCAGGCTTTAATACGATTTAATACGATTTTTTACTAATTTGGTAGTAGCTGACTTTTTGGGCCACCCTGTAGTCGTCGTGTAAATGTTTTGACCTGCAACTAGTGCAACGTGTTGATTAAAAATCTCTTTCAACGTACACACAGCGATAAGAAAAACAATAAAAAAACAGCAAACACGCACATGCACACTGTCGAGAGATGCAGATCAAATCTCGAAACAGTTGAGAAAATTCGAAGCGAAGTCAACTCACACTGACCCTGAGCCGTGGACGTGGTGATGGTCCCGGCGAAGACGCAGACTATCGCCAACCAACCAACTGCTGGCCTCATCCTCGCTGTACAGTTCAAACAAAACTCGTAAAAACGTCATCGTCAGTAGGCCTATATCAGCAACATTTAACACGTAGTTCCAACGAAAACGTTAAGAAAATCGCAAAATGCACCTTCCAATATTTGGACATTCTGAAACATATTCTATAGTGCCCACAAGCGTGAAGCCTTCGACAGCAAACAACAGTAATTAATTTCAACAGGCAGCAAAAACAACAATACCGCAATAGTAGCAGAATGTTGGGTCAAATGACGGTCACCGCTAATGATGAACCAATGGAGGTGTGGTGTATGTCTCTACATGCAAGGTTGATCGATCTTGGCCAACTGCAGTCACGTTTTGCACGAATACCGAATTAGACTCAGCGGCATAATCTATGAAGTCCGAGCTTCTGTAAACTTGTACTTATTGACGGGGACAGGGAAGTTCCATTATTTTGACAGACTCACCGACGACCTCCTTTTACAGCCGTTGTGCGCAATCTGCTCAGTGTAATTTCGGAGTTGGTCAGCTGAGAATCCAAAGAATTGAAAAAATGATGAATAAGTTGGCATTCAAGATGTAGTAGCAATATTACTACCAGTGTTGTTGTCCTTGTGCTTGTCCTTAAGGAGTCCTTAAGGACAAAATCTAAGTCCTTGTCCTGGTCCTTGACAGTCAAGGCCTGGTCCTGGTCCTTGCATGAAAGTCCTCGCTAAATGTCCTTGTTGCAATATTACAATTTGGGATGCGTACGTTTAGACGTCAATCATCCATAGCATGATAGCAACGCGTTACGTATTTATTGCAGTCACACTGGTAACTTGGCAAGTCAATTCAATGGTAAGTGGTGGTCATTATATACTTGTAATCCCCTTTGCTTTACGGCGCCTTATAAACTGTTGTGATATTATTATTATTAGTAGTAATTTACTACTAATAATACTAATAACACAACAGGTTATAAGGCGCCGTAATGCGGCGTGCGTCACAAAAAGGTTAGGCCTACAAGTATATAATGACCCCCACGATTTTTCGTTTTGATAAGCCGCATGAGACAATAATTTTGCTTTTTATTTCCAGCAAAGAAAAGCACCCTGAAAGCATCCTGAAAACCAACTAACAGACTAACTAAGCTATACTAACCAAATTCTCCTGTTGAAGGTAAAATGCTATAATTCTGCAGCGTAAAAGATTAATTTCAAAGACATACGCAGGCAATGAGGGGGAGTAAATTGCCTTCCCAGGATACTCACACTGCTGTAATTTTAGACAGTTGCAGATGTTAATAAATGTAAAAAATCCAATTTAAAACAGTCTGTAACAGCGACACGACCTACACCTGAAACAGCAAAAAATAAAATAAGGTGCTATTACTTTGGCAGCACATCGCCATAATGTCAACGTGCTTCTAAATAATAGCACCGTTTTGATTTTTTTCTGTCTTAGTTGTGTGATGTAGGCCGTGTCTCCGCTACAGACTGTTTTAAACGGGAAGTTTTTTTTCATTTATATTTGCTGCTTTATTACGTTTACCTGACAATTAATTTCGAGAGTCGACGTCAGCCTTTCGACTCATGCACTTGAACTCAAAATTGGTGAGACTTCCATCACGCGAATGCCTTTGCAAACGTTTTGGTGATTTTTCATTGCTTTGTGAGTTTAAATATCATTAATTATCGTTAATTTTGCTCCATATTAACTAACGCGTTGAGCGACTGCAATTTTCTATAAAAAATGAAGTTGTGGAGATACGGCACTGTCTTAGGCAAAGGGCAAAGGCAAAGGCATATAACACTTGTAGAGCGCCTCAAGTCACATACCGCGAATTCAGAGGCGCTGGTCATGTCACAGGCCAAGCTAGCGTAGGGCGTATGCCATAGGCTGAGCCTGCGCTCACAGGCTGGCCCATGACCAGCTGACCGAATGCAGCTTAGCCTGCCGTTTAATGGTCTCCACCTCGTAAACCATGTAATTACATGGAATTACTACTCATTTA
>Ga0056115_1000869_pt1 | contig 13596 bp, 8 predicted proteins | sample WorMetOlspDAHAB1_FD_77007 | JGI IMG/M metagenome (GOLD analysis project Ga0056115, IMG submission 77007) | Marine gutless worms symbiont microbial communities from Max Planck institute for Marine Microbiology, Germany - Olavius sp. DAHAB.1 ...
AGCAATGTCGTTGATGCCATCCGGTGGGTGATGGGGGAGCAAAGCCTCAAGCAGCTGCGGGGTAAATCAAAGGAAGACATCATCTTTTCCGGCACCAACGGAAAACCGCCGCTTAACATGGCCGAAGTGTCATTAACACTGAGCAATGACAACGGCAATGCGCCCGAAGAATTGAAAGATTTTACGGAAATAAATCTGACCCGCCGCCTGTATCGATCCGGTGAAACCGCCTATCTTTTAAACCGGCAGCCCTGTCGTTTGAAAGACATCCATAATGTTTTTTTAGGCAGCGGTCTGGGCGCCAAATCCTATGCGGTGATTCAACAAGGCAACATCGGCGCGATCACTGAAGCCACGCCCGAAGAACGCCGCTATTTCATCGAGGAGGCGGCCGGAACCACCCGTTACAAAAACCGCAAAACCGAGGCCCTGCGCAAGGTACAGATTACCCACCAGAATCTTTTAAGGGTCAATGATATACTGGCGGAAATTAAACGCCAGATGGCCAGCCTGAAACGCCAGGCGAGGAAAGCCGAGATATACAATAACTACCAGGTCCGAATTAAAGCCCTGGATGTTCATCTGGGCCTTCTATATTATGATGATTATAGCGCACAGATTGAAAAGGCCGACTTATTAATTAAAGAACTAAAAGATGCCGACATCGGGCACACCTCTGAGTTGAAAAAACTCGATGCGGCTATCGAAGAAATTAAACTCAAACGCTGGCAAAAAAACCAGGAAATTTCAGAACAAAAGTCCCAAAAATATGACACCCAGCGCGATATCGATCGCACTGAGAACGATCTAGCCCACCTGCGCAACGAAATCGATCGGCTTGATCGGGAAGCCACCGAACTGGAGGAGGCCAGCATAGACCTCGCCCGTAAAAATGAGGATATGTTGTCTGAGATCAGCCAGGTTGAGCAGGAAAACCTTCAACTCAAATCGGAGATCGAAAATGCCAGACAAAGTCTTCAACTACGGCGTCAGAACAGCGAAGAAATCAGCGAAAGATTGAACAGGCTTAACCGGGAGCTTGAATCCGGCAAGGCTCATCTGATGGATCTGACATCCCGGGAAATCCAGTATAAGAATATCTATCAGAATGCCGCCAGCAATAAAGAAAGCCTGCAAAGACGCCTCAAGCGGGCAGATGAAGAAGAGATGCTGGCCCAGAACCAAACCGCAGAGACCCGGACCAAAGAATCCCAGGCCAGAGACCAGCTTGACAGCATCAAACAACAAATCGAAACCCAGAACGAAACGATCCGTGTTACCCGCAATCACCTCGATGAAAAATCCGCTGCATTGGCCGGACTGGTCAAGCTGGCCCAGACGCTGGAACTCGAACTTAATACGGCCAAATCCCAGTATAACACCTTAAAGAAAATGGAGGACACCTTTGAGTGGTACCGTGATGGGGTCAAGGCTATTATGAGAGCTCGAACCTCCTCGACTGATGATCAAAGCTCGTCGCTGCCCCCGATCAGCCAGGAAACAGCAGCCAACGTGCTGGATCTTATGGCAGATATTATTGAATCCGATCCTGTCTACGAGACAGCCATCGAGGCCGTCTTAGGGGAAGCACTGCAATATATTATCGTCAATGACCAGGCAACAGGTATGCAGGCCATCGACTACCTGCAAACCCACCAAGCCGGACGCAGCGGTTTTATCCCGCTTTCAGCGGTCCGGCCAATCTCTGATGACGGCAACAAAACACCGAACCCGGCCCTTCTCCTGTTGAATCATATTACCGTAAAGGAAGGATATGAAACGGCAGCCCAGGCACTTTTAGGGGATGTCATCTTGACCGAAACCATCCAGGAAGCGTTGGAATTGTTTAATCAGAACGGTAAAGTGCAGCGAATCGTTACCAAAAACGGAGACGTAATTTCTCACAAAGGTATTCTGGTCGGTGGCAGTAAAGATAAATTAAGCGGAATTCTGGCAAAAAAACATGAAATTAAAGAGTTGCAACGCCGGAGAACCGAATTGACCCAAAAATTGGAACGCGCCCGCAGCGATCAGTATGAATTGGAGTCTGAGGTTCAAAAGCTTGAAATCACGATGCAAAAGCAAATCGAGCATAAAAACCGTTTGACGGAAGATGAAATCGAAGCCGAAAAAGCGCTTTACAAGTCCGGAGAGGATCTCAAAAACGCCCGGCGTCACCTGGAAATCGTCCAACTGGAACAGGAACAGCTTTTAGGTGAAGCAAGTGACATCGATGATGAGATGACCAAATACAACGCTGCCATATCAAAGATATCCGATGAAATCCATGCGGCCCAGGGCACCGTTGGTGAAACATCACAGAAGATCAGTGATGTTGCCGAGCAGATGGAACAATTTAATCAAACAGTGGTAGATCTCAAAATGCAGCTGACGGCCTTGAGTGCTAAATTGGAAAACAGTAACAACAGCTTAAAGCGATTGAAGGAATTCCAAAAGGACGGTCTGCTGCGGCTCGAGCAATTGTCCCGCGAAGTTAACCACAAGCAGCAAAAAGAGGAATCTTCCAAACTCAGCATTACCGGTCACGAAGAAAAGCTTTCAGCCATGTACGGTACGATAAAGCGTTTGGATGATTCTATTGATCGGGACGAAATATTTTATCAGCAAATCGATGCCCGGTTAAAAGACAGCGACAGTAAAATATCCGACCTGAAGAGCAAGCGCGAAAAATCACTGGAAAAATTTCGAACGCTAGAGTTAGAGCTGTCCCAGGTTCAGCTCAAGCGCGAAAATACCGCCAATCGTCTGGAGGAACGGTACCAAAGCGAGTTTGCAGTCCTGCAGTCTGAATTCAGGCAGGACGAAGCGGCCCAGGCGGTTATTGCCGATATGTCCATCGACGCGATGGAAGCCGACTTGAGGAACAGCAGAGAAAAGATCGCAAAAATCATCGATGTCAACCTGGGTGCGATAAGGGAGTATGAGCAGCTTAAAGACCGCTATGATTTTCTGGAAACCCAACGCGACGACCTGTTAAAAGCGATTGAAGATCTGCACAAAGTCATTAAAAAGATAAACAAGATTACCCAGCAAAAGTTCGTGGAGACTTTCAAAGCCATAAATGAAAAGTTAATGGAAGTATTTCCCCGGCTGTTTGACGGTGGTGAAGCCAGACTAGTTTTGATTGAACCGGAAAAACCGCTGGAATCCGGTGTAGAGCTGATGATTCATCCGCCGGGGAAAAAATTGACGCGTTTGAGTCTGCTTTCCGGTGGTGAAAAAGCGCTGTCAGCAATCGCGTTTATTTTTTCAATATTTCTAATCAAGCCCGCATCGTTTTGCCTGCTGGATGAGATCGACGCACCGCTGGATGAGTCGAATGTTTTCCGTTTCAATAATTTGCTGCAACTCATCGGCGAGAATTCTCAGATTATCGTCATCACCCATAACAAGCGCACCATGGAATTCGCCGACACGCTGTTCGGCATCACGATGGAGCAAAAGGGTATATCAAAAGTGGTTTCGGTAAACTTCGCCCGCACAGAACTGCGCAAGGCAAGTTAGGGAATGACGATTGCCGAATGAAGAATGTCGAATGATGGAGTCGCTTCGCTCCATCATTTGTATAGGATATTTGTAGTAACCATCTAACTATATTCGCATATATTCATATACTGCTCGGAATGGCCTGTAATAAAATCGATAGCATTCCATAGTTCTTCATTCGTCAATCGTCATTCGTCATTCCGACCGGAGAGCGCACGTCATGGCATTAAAGTGGTTTAAGAAGAACAAAGATAAATCGGATAAACGCAATAAGAAAAAAGCCGGTGAGGTAACGCAGGCAGAGGAACTCAATGACCTCGAACCGCAATATCCGGAACCGGATTCCCTGCAGACAGACGATGAAGATTCAGCAGAACTGACCGATGAAGAGATTGAAAAGCTGCTGGAAGATGAAATCGAAGCGGCTAATGAAGATGATTTGGAAGCAGGGCTGGCGGTTGACGCCGTCAAGGATCTAGAGAAGGTTTCGGCTGCGGATGAAACCGTTTCGTCAGACCACCCGCCGCAAGCCAAAACAAAGGGCGGGTATTTTAAACGCCTGAGAAGCCGTCTGTTTAAATCGCGTGACTCCTTTTCCGGCGGATTCGATAGAATTTTTACTGGAAAGACGAAATTCGATGATGAAATATTGGAGGAGTTGGAAGAACACCTGATCACTTCGGACATCGGCGTCCAGACAACCATCGAGCTGATTGAGAAAATTGCTAAAGCCAAGGTTAAAGACGCCGGCCAGTTAATATCTGTCCTAAAAGATGAAATTTTAGCCATTTTAACTCCAGACCCCGATGCGCCGGAAATCAATACCGGCAAGCCGCATGTGGTGCTGGTGGTGGGTGTCAATGGCGTCGGGAAAACCACAACCATTGGCAAACTTGCTGCATCCGCCAACGCTGCCGGCAAAAAAGTCCTGATTGCCGCCGCCGACACGTTTCGTGCAGCAGCGGTTGAACAACTGGGAATTTGGGCCGAACGTACCAATGCTGAATTTGTCAAACACAAAGAAAATGCCGATCCGGCCGCGGTAGCTTTCGACGCAGTGACGGCTGCATCTGCCCGCGGATGTGATCTGGTACTCATCGACACGGCCGGCAGGCTTCATACCAAAGTCAATCTGATGGAAGAACTCAAAAAAATCAAAAGGACGGTGGCCAAGCAGTTGGAAGGAGCCCCCCATGAGACGTTGCTGGTTCTGGATGCAACGACCGGCCAAAACGCACTGTCCCAGGCAACATTATTCAATGATGCCATAGATATCAGTGGACTGGTGCTGACCAAACTTGATGGGACGGCCAAAGGCGGAATTGTCATCGGAATATGCAGTTCACTGAACGTGCCGCTGCAATATATCGGAATCGGCGAACAAATCGACGATTTGCGGCCGTTTGACGCGCAGCAGTTCATTGATGCGCTTTTTTAGGTTTATAGGTTCAAGGGTTTGGGGTTCACCGAACGATGTTTGAATCCACAAATTAACACGAATTTTCATGAATTTTTAATATATAAGTGCTCCTGCTTTTCACGATTGCACTAATTCGTGCTTATTCGTGTCGATTCGTGTCCAACTAAATTCAATAAGAAAAAATCATTCCGCCTCTTTTATTTTACGGAAGCTATGAAGTATCACGTTCAAAGGCTATGTTGAATCCGCTGAATTCGCCCGTATATTCACTCCAAGTTGTATCCACGTCAGTTACATCCGCATGGGGCGGCCCCTGACGGCACCAGTCTAAAATATCATTTACCCGTTCCTGATCACCTTCGAACACCGCTTCGACAGAGCCGTCTTTAAGGTTTCGCACCCATCCGAACACGCCGAATCGATCAGCAGCGCGTTTGGTTTCCATTCTAAAGAACACACCCTGCACCCGTCCGCTGATGATGGTATTGGCCCTTGTTTTTGTCTCCATGTTTCCCCCCTGTGCTTCGCACTGCATAGAGCAAAGCGCAAAGTGCATAGGGTTAAAATGTTTGGAATAGTACTGAAAGCCTTCCAACTCCTCACCGGACTGCAATACTTATATCAAATTGAGGCGAGTGACACTTTGCTCTTAGCGCTCTGCGCTCTGCCATTTTTTTATACTCCAAGCTTTATAGCCTCTAAAGTTTACTTGAACAACTCTTTGAATTCTGCTTCATTAAGCACCGCTACCCCCAGTTCCCGGGCCTTCGCCAGTTTCGATCCGGGTGAATCACCAGCAACGACAAAATCTGTATTCCGACTGACAGCACTCCTGACCTTGCCGCCGGCCGCCTCGACCATCTCTTTTGACTGTCGCCTGGTCATCGTCTCGAGAGCACCGGTCAGTACAAACGTTTTACCTGCAAGTCCGCCGGTTTTGGCAGGAGCTTCGAATAAAATTTGAACCCCGCTGTTTAATGTACGTTGCACGGTGGCTAAATTTTCTGCCTGCCTGAAAAACGAGGTGAAGCTTTTGGCCACAACCGGTCCGACACCTTCGATCGCCGTCAGCTGCTCTTCGGAACAATTCGTCAACATTTCCAAACTGTCAAATTGACTGGCCAACAATACGGCGATATGTTCGCCGATATGACGGATTCCCAGGGCATACAAAAATCTGGCAAAGCTGACTTGCTTGCTGGATTCAATGGCATCCATCAGGTTTTCGGCCGATTTTGCCCCCATCCGGTCCAGGGCCGTAAGCGATTCGGCATCCAATTTAAACAGATCAGCGTAAGACGACACCATTTGTTTGTCAACAAGCTGATCGACCAGCTTATCTCCCAGCCCATCGATGTCAAAAGCTGCCTTGGAAGCAAAATGATTGATTCGCTCTTTCACCTGTGCCGAGCAGCTGGCATTAATGCAGCGAATGGCCGCCTCGCCGTCCGTTCGAATTACCGGCGATCCACATACCGGACAGGCATCGGGCAGAGAAAATTTTTTTTCAGTCCCGCTGCGTTTGGATTGAATGACTTTGACAACTTCGGGAATAACATCGCCGGCTCTTTGAACCAGTACGGTATCGCCGATACGAATATCTTTTTTTTCAATTTCATCTTCGTTGTGAAGGGTCGCCCGGCTAACGGTCACCCCGCCGACATTAACAGGTGTCAGATGGGCTACCGGTGTCAGCGCACCCGTGCGTCCCACCTGCACCTCGATATGCTTTAACACAGTGGTTTCCTGCAGTGCTGCAAATTTGTATGCAATCGCCCAGCGCGGGCTTCTGGAGGTTGCCCCCAGTTGCTGCTGAAGCTGAAGGCTGTCAACTTTAACCACCATGCCGTCAATGTCGTAAGGCAACTCGTGTCTTGTTTCGCTTAGCTGGTGATAGAACTTCAGCAGTTCAGCCACCGTGACCCGGTGTCGGATAAGTGGATTAATTTTGAACCCCCAGGAATTCAAAGACTGAAGCAATTGCCAGTGGGATTCGAACACGATATCTGTTACAATGCCAACACCGTAGAAAAAAATATCGAGCGGACGGCCGGCGGTAATTTTAGAATCCAATTGCCTTAATGATCCGGCAGCTGAATTGCGCGGATTGGCAAACGGCGGCAATTCCTGCTCAATTCGCTCCTGATTTAATTGTTTAAAAGCGTCGACTCCAATAAATACTTCCCCTCTAACTTCCAGCCGGGAGGGTAATTGAATACCGTTGCCGGCCTGCATTACCAGCGGAACCGCTCCGATGGTGCTGACGTTGGCGGTGATTAATTCGCCGGTAAGGCCATCACCTCGGGTCGATGCCGCCGACAGTTTGCCGTCTTCGTAAACCAATTCTACTGCGACTCCATCCAATTTGGGCTCGGCGGTATATTTAATTTCAGCATCTGTGTCGAGGTTCCGTTTGACTCTTCGATCAAATTCCAGGATATCGTTATCATTAAAGGCGTTATCCAGACTCAACATGGCAACAGAATGGGCAAAGGTGTCAAACTTAGTCAGCGGCGGGGCGCCCACCCTTACACTGGGTGAATCCGTCCGGCTCAGTTGAGGAAAAGCCTCTTCCAACTGGATGAGCTCCTGCATCAGGCGATCATACTCGGCGTCAGAAACCTCTGGATCGTCAAGTATATAGTAGCGGTGATTATGATGGTGAAGTGATTCACGCAACCGGTTAACTTTAGTTACAATTTCAGGATCAATGGTACTCGCCATGGCTGAATATTCCTGATTACAAATTATCAACAATCTCTTTTATCAGTCTGCAAACCGCTCTGCGGCTCTGAATAAACTGCTCCAGCTTGAAACCGGGACGCCACTTCAATGATGACAGTTCATCGGAAACCACCAGCAGTCCGGCCAGATCCACACCTCGAAACCGGGCCACGGAGGCCAGAGCCGAGAATTCCATCTCGACTGCCAGAATTCCATTTTGCTGATGAACAGCGACTTCTTTCCGGGTTTCTCGATATACGGCATCGGTGGTCCAGACCGCGCCCTCATGATAATCTTTTTCCTTTTCGTTCAGCACCTGTCTGACTTCAGTCACCAGAGGAAAAGTCAGCTGCAACGGTAAACTATCCCCCGCCCCGTAATGTCTGGAGGTTCCTTCATCAGGATGAATGGAAGTCGGCAGGATAATATCACCGATGTTTACCGGATCCGCAATAGCGCCGCACCATCCGATAAATATAACTTGACGGGCACCCCAGGCAATCAGATTTTCCAGGAGCATAACCGCATAAGGTGCGCCGACAAAGGGACCGGTAACAGATGGTCCGCCAGGATTGTTTTTGTCAAAATACAGACTGCTCAGAAAAAGACGTTGAAAATCGCCTTTTGAGAAGTGAAAAAGATCACTTAGATAAGTAAGATCCGGTTGAGTTGCGGCCATCACGGCAACGGGCCCTATGTCCGGTGAATTTTTGGTCTTTTGCGGGTTTACGATAGCTTCATTGTTTGGCACGTGAGCAGTCCTTCTACAAAGACTGATTTTTAGAAAAAAGTAATTATAACAATCCGGTTATCTGCAAAGGTCAAGTTGAATTGGTTGTGGAAGCGGCTTGCAGCCGTGAAATTAAATGATCGCGGCTGCAAGCCGCTCCCACAGCCTTGATTATGTTAACTTGGACTTTCTGGGTAAGCGACTCATAAATAATCAGAATCCTTTATATATTCATTTTCCATCCAACGCTATTCCGGTTTAGCCAGCCGGGTCATCTCATCTTTAACCTCATCAATAATGTCATAAAACCACAATAGGTCTTCCATGGTTAAGCGACCGGCTTTGGCAGGCGCCCGCTCCGAGCCGTCTTTTTTCAGCAAAATCCGTGGGCCGATTTGCACCTTCGGCTCACTTTGTCCATACTGATTAATGGAAATCAAAAGACCGGTTTCTTCACACTTCCACTTTTTCAGCAATTTATCCATTTCAGGATCGTAAGGCATAGTCTCCTCCAGTCATTGATGTTAATTATATTAAAAGTTTTAGAATTTCTAAGATTATGCGAAGCATAAATTAATTAATCCACGACAAGTTAGATTTGACAACTATCTTCCGATTTCAGAGAATGATTAGATACCCCGAATGGACTATTTTAAAGAGCGAATTAATTATGTCGATAGCTTGGAAAAATCCGCTAATTTGCCGAACAAGGCCGCGATCATATTCAGCATGGCCAGCCGGTTGTGTCGGACCTTGACATCATCAGCCATTACCATAACCCCTTCAAAAAAAGCATCCACGGGATCCCGCAGTGAGGCAATTTTCACCAGGGCCTGATCATAAAACCCATTCGTCAGATCATCTTCAACCCGGTTTTTGACCTGCTCATAGGCGCTCAGAAGGGCCGCTTCGGATTCATGCTGAAATAATTTTTGATCCGGATCGTGCATGGTAATATCATCGGCCTTTTTAATAATATTCACCACCCGTTTAAAAGCCACGGCCAGAGGTTCGAAATCCGGTTTGGCTTTGAGTTGTTCAAGTGCACCGGCTCTGCGCCATGTATCCGGGATATTATCGGCAGCTGCACTGAGTATGGCTGCAACCGTATCCTTGGAAAATCCGTCATCAGCCAATAAACTGATCATGCGATTCCGCAAAAATGCATAGACCTGTTCTTGCACCGCCGACAGGTTCTTCGGTTTAAAAAACTTCAAACTTTGCGCAATTAAATCGGACAGGGAGAAGGAAAATCCCTGATCCTTCATAATCTGGAGGATTCCGATACCCTGCCGCCGCAAGGCGTAGGGGTCGGACGCACCGGTTGGTACCAGTCCGACGCTGAAACAACCGCAAATAGAGTCAATTTTATCGGCGATGGAAAGGATAGCGCCGACCAAAGTCTCCGGCAGTGGTGCTCCAGAATAGACAGGTCGGTAATGTTCTTCGATGGCAGTTGCCACCCGGGGCGATTCCCCCGCAACTGCAGCATAAATACGGCCCATGATCCCTTGCAGTTTCGGAAATTCACCCACGACCTGACTGACCAGGTCGGATTTACTTAACATGGCCGCCCGCACCACGTGTTTTTTAAGATCAGCATTTTCGGCAGCCGGTGCCGCTATGGACTCAACGGCATCGGATATGAATTCGCTGACCCCCGCGACCCGCTCTATTTTTTCATATACCGTACCCAGTTCGGCTTGGAAAAGAACCTTTTTAAGCATCTGCACCCGATCGTCATTGGAAATTTTGACGTCGCCTTGATAAAAAAACCGGGCATCTGCCAACCGGGCGCGCAGAACCCTTTCGTGACCTTTAGCCACAATCGCCAGATCTTGGGCCACAGTGTTATTTACCGCGATAAAGCAGGGCATCAGCTTATTATCCTGGTCGACGACGGCAAAGTATTTTTGATGCTCTCGCATGGCATTTATTAAGACTTCATCGGGGACTTCAAGAAACTCTTTATCAAAGTTGCCCGCCACTGCCACCGGGTACTCAACCAGATTGTTGACAATATCCACCAGTTCATCATCCTGCAAAATACGGCCGTTCAGCTGCCGGGCAACATCGGTGATATCTTGCTCCAGTTTGCTGCGCCGCTGCCGTATGTCGGCCATAACATGCGCGGAGGTGAGCGAGCTCAAGTAATCCTCGGACGTTTCCAGTTTTATTTTGGCCGGTGCCATGAAACTGTGCCCATGGGTGTACCGGTTGCTTTTTAAATTACCGAGTTGGAACCGGATCACTTTATTGCCCAATAACGCCAATATGGTATGGATTGGTCTGGCAAACTCAATATCCAGGTCCGCCCATCGCATTTTTTTGGGAAAGGGAATCGATAGTATCACTTGCGGCAAAATATCCTTTAACAATGTCCGGGTTGCTACCCCGCGATGTCTCATTACGGCAGCTAAATAAGCTCCTTTGGGCGTTTCTTTTACCACAAGCTTGTTTACCGGCAGGCCGACTTTCTCCGCAAATTTAAAAGCTGCCGTTGAGGGGTTGCCCTGCTTATCAAACCCGACTTTTGCCGGCGGACCGACGACCTCGCTTTGGATCGACTTTTGCTTGTCTGCCACATCCTTGATTTTGACGGCCAATCTTCGCGGTGTGGCATATACTTCGGCGCTGCCATGATCGATGCGGGCATCCGTCATCTTTTGCATTAAAGTAGAAGATAACGCATTTAAGGCAGGGACTATATATCCCGCCGGTATTTCTTCACTGCCAATTTCAAGTAATAAATTGCTCATAATCACCTCAGATATGAGTTGAGTGTTGTAAGTTGCGGGGTGCGTGTTTCGGGATAGGCGTTGTAGACTTTTTTAACGCTATGCACCTGGCCCTTAGCGCTATGCTCGGGCCATCGTATTCCGCCTTCCGACCTCTCATAATTCCAGGATCTGTTCTCTGACTTCTGTCCTCCGACACCGGACACCTGAAACCCATCTTTATTTTCTCAGCAACGGATGTCCCATTTCTTCCCGCTGATTTAAATATGCTTCGGCACATCTGCGGGCAAGGTTTCTGATTCGGGCTATATAGCCGGTACGTTCGGTAACACTGATAGCTCCCCGGGCATCCAGCAGGTTAAATGTATGCGAACATTTCAGACAAAATTCGTAGGCCGGCAGAACCAGTTTCTCGTCGATTTGCTTTAATGACTCACCTTCGTATTTGCTGAACAAATCGAATAAAACCGGTACATCAGCTTTCTCAAAATTGTAGGTAGACTGCTCGACTTCCTGTTGGTGATGGACATCTCCATAGCTTATCTCTTTGTTCCATTGTAAATCATATACATTGTCCACGCCCTGCAGATACATCGCAATACGTTCCAACCCGTAGGTCAGCTCAACGGAAATGGGACTGAGTTCAACACTTCCGGCCATTTGAAAATAGGTAAACTGGGTAATCTCCATCCCGTCCAGCCATACTTCCCAGCCTAAGCCGGCGGCGCCCAGCGTCGGCGACTCCCAGTCGTCTTCGACAAACCGAATATCATGTTCAAGCGGATCGACCCCCAGAACCTTCATGCTCTGCAGATATAATTTTTGGATATCAAAGGGAGACGGTTTCATGAGTACTTGATACTGGTAATAGTGCTGCAGGCGATTCGGATTATTGCCGTAACGGCCATCAGTCGGTCGTCGAGAAGGCTGGACATAAGCGACGTTCCATGGTTCCGGCCCCAAAGCCTTCAAGGTCGTAAAGTGATGAAATGTTCCGGCACCGACCTCCAAATCATAGGGCTGCACCATCACACAGCCTTTACGAGCCCAAAACTTGTTCAGTTCTAAAATGACATCCTGAAAGTACATTGTGTGTTCCTTTTCTGTTCGCAGGTTTCAGTGTTCAGGTCTTTGAATGTCGAATGACGATTGACGAATGTCGAATGAATGATTTTTGCCTATTCTAAAAAAGATTGAACGAAGCGATTCCACCATTAGACATTCTTCATTCAACATACGCCATTCCAGAGCTGACACCTGAAACCTTCTTAAGTTCTAATATCTTACCGCCAATTAACAAGCGGCTGATGCAGAGTCTTCTAAAGGCGTGCTTTCGTATTTAAAAACGATAGCATACCTTAAATTCGACATTCGTCATCCGACATTCATCATTCCCCTCGTCATTCCACAACCAGTCCCTTTGAATCAATTTTAACATCCAGCAAACCGGCCTCTTCTCTAGCCGAAAGTGTCTTCTGCCACATCGGCCGCAATCTGTCAATATTTTCGATTTCTCCCACAGCCCACAGACACCCACCACCACCGGCCCCCGTAAAGCGGGCTCCGCAGTTGTTTTGCCGCGCAAGATCCACCAATTTTTCCCCGATATTATCCAACACCTCCGGAGTCAGGGTTCTTCGAATGGCAGTTTCACGGTTCATCTGAATAACAGCCTGATGATAATTGCGTTTAACCAGAGCGGATGAAAATTTTCGCGTGCACAAAACTATTTCTGCCCACAGATCTCGATACCTGCCGGAGAGAAACTGTAGCACCCACTGGTCATTGATATCTTTAGAAATATGGGGTTTGCCGCAATAGGCGATCAGCAGGTGACGTTCAACATCTTTATGCGATTTTTTCCGGACGGCGCACTGTCTTTTAAACACAGACTGTTTCGAATCAGCTTGCCAATGCCAGATATTAACACCACCATAAGCCGCGGCGAGTTGATCCTGAATACCGCAAGGCACACCGGCAACGGATTGCTCAATCTGAAACGCTGTCAGCGCGATTGAGCGGCGATTCAATCTGGCGGCTGAATTCTCGGGGTCGATCAATTTTGATGAGGCCGCAACCAGCGCCACGGCCGCGACAGATGAACCGCCAAGGGCACTGCGCGGTGGAGACTGAGAGTCAATATCAATATGAATACCTTGCAGGTTGAAATAGGCAGCCGTAGCAAACATCAGGCCCAGCGGGTGATCATAAGGCGCGGCATCTGCATAAAATTGAGCATCTTTGAATCCTCTGGAAGAAATCTTTATCCGTCCCCTTGAATAGGGCCGTAGTCGAACCCGGGTCCTGAGCCCTAAAGCAATGTTGAAAGTACACGGTGCCAGGTAACGCAAAGGATAGAGCCTGTCCGACAACCTAAGGGTTGTTTTTTAGGCAACAATTTTTGTGAAACGGGCTAAAATCTTCTTAAATTACTTCTTAATTATATAATAACCATTTGATATTACATTATAATTATG
>Ga0056115_1000870_pt1 | contig 13596 bp, 11 predicted proteins | sample WorMetOlspDAHAB1_FD_77007 | JGI IMG/M metagenome (GOLD analysis project Ga0056115, IMG submission 77007) | Marine gutless worms symbiont microbial communities from Max Planck institute for Marine Microbiology, Germany - Olavius sp. DAHAB.1 ...
CACCCCCCTCACCGCGAGGGGGTGCGGGGCAGAGGAGGAGGGGGACGCACAGACACACACACCCACACACACACACTGAAAAACATCTATGAAAAATTATATGGCACAGATGTCGCAATATACGGCAATTGCTGAGACGTAGGCCTAATCAGAACTGAATGTCAGAGAAGTCGATCGTCGTTGGAAATGAGATGAACGATAACGATTGTAGCGATTGTAAGTAAGGATGTGTCGTTATATGCCGAAAACTTGTTCCATCTAAATAATTTTTTTCTGTTTGCAGGTGATTACATTGCAGCAGCTGAATGCAATAAGCACAGAGCAGTTACTGGCATTCACGCAAGAACAACTGGCTCAGATGACACCAGTTGTGAATGCGGCCGTCGTTGCCCGCTTGGAAGCCACCGAGCCGCCACCAGCCAACACCAGCTCCGTTGACCAGTACATGTCGACGAACGCGCGGGCAGACAACAACGTAGTCACGGAAACTGTTGGTGAGCAGACACCTAGCGGCGGTGTCACCACGCCGAGCACGCGTCCACCACGGAGCAGCACCATATCGTATCGTCCGCCACCAGGCAGACCTGATAGCTCTTTCGATCCTTTCGATTACGCGTCGCAGATCGACGATATGTTGAATTCAGTTCCGAACACAATAACGGCAGAGAATGTCAACCAAGTGGCGGGTGTCCTGTCATTGATACCGGCCGCCGAAATCGCTTCCAGGCTCAGTCCGTCCGCTGTGTGTATACATACACTATGTCGTATCGTGTTAACTATTCCGTTTATTTTATTACAGCACTCAAACACGTACATCATACGAAAATATTTAATAGTAATACTGATAATAACGATATGTACTACCGAGGGCGATAAAGTTGTAAAAAAATAACGTGCAGTGGAGACTTAACGAGAAACGGAAAATTGAAGTATGATAAATTTAATAAGAAAACAAAAATTACAGAGACACAACAAGTATTTTAAACAATACAGTACAATACAAGTTGGTTAGTGGCTAAGACTTCCGTCGGTTCACCCATCTGATATTGTTTAACATACATCTGGAAAAGCTTGCGGATTTGTAAAAAAAAATAAGTTCTTTCACAAAATTAACAACCCGCTTGCATTGCTTGTCAATGTGAGCATAACAATACTCATCAGCTACAACAATGAAATTAACATCATTTAATCATGCATAGTGTATCTGTTACTTGCTTGCCTGAAATTCAACGCCAGGCCAAGATAGGCATTTCTGCATTCTTCATCGCAATGCAACTTCCCGCTTCCTCATTTCCGTTGAATACTCGTTCATGCTACAGCTGACAAAGTGCAAGTCACGCCACTCGTTTCTACCACAATCACAAACCGTCGAGGCTTTTTCTATCATCTCTGTAGCACGCCAGTCTGTCTCTGACATGCTCATTGCTCACCAGTGTCAAAACAGCAGATCATGCTTAACAGCGAGCGACAACTGCTGGAGATATGACGACGTTGCCGTCCCATGTGTGAATGACGCAAAAAGCACAGAACTACATGTATATCATCATTATTATCATTCGTTTATTACGCAAACAGCAGCACGGACACTTAAGTTACACATAAATAGTCCTATAAGCGAAAATACAGAGAATTATAGGTATATATAGGGCCTTATAAACATGAAAGCACAAAGAGACAGCAAGGTAAAATATTCAAGCAGTGGCACTGAAGTGACTCCAGATAAAATGGTTAATCCGAAACACACTCGAGTTCACCAGTCTTTTTACAGTCAAGTTATAGATGTAGTGACTCTAGCCATGATGTTATGCGCCTTATAAAGTGTCGTTTTATTATTAATTATTTATTATTACGGGGCTACCGTGGGGAGTGGATTTCAATCCATACACTATCCTATACCCATGGAAAAACTTGTGGGAATCAGTGTTTACCCACAGAACCCCCGAAATCTTCCATACATATACCCCATACCCCCAGTCTTTTCGTTCGATGCATATTTTTGCTATTTGTTATGTAGGCTTATGCTGTGTGTGTATCTATAGTATGTACAGTACAGTACTGTCACACTGTGTGATGTGTGAAAGTTATAATACAGACAGACCCTTGCGGATTCATCACAGTCCCCATACAGCTAGTCAGCTACCAGGGAAATCCCCCATGGGAATTCCCATACCATCGACAGCCATGCTGATCACGCAGGTTCAATCATATAACATCTTAGACTCCTCGTATTAAATATCGCCGGTAATGCTTAATACTGTGCTGTTTGTACAGCTGGAGAATCCTCACGTACTGAACGCACTCCAAGGTCAGTCAATGACTCCATCACAGCGGCAGACAGTTTCTGAACTCCTGAGAGAGACCTTGGCACGATCTACAGGCGAAATGTTCAACGCGGCCTTGTTTGCCAGGTAGAGCAGCTAGCTGCGTTGTTTTAGCATTATGCGTAGCCGTGTTGTGACGTGACTTGCAGAGATGTTAGTTGGCTGATCAGTTTAGGTTTCTTGCATTTGATATACACTTTGAGTCATAAAAGTAGGCTATACAAATTTTTATTTTGGCTATAGGTTACTTTTCATGGCTCATAGTCACAGTGTAGTTTAGCGTCGTTCTGGTCTTTTCATTAGCAAGCAGCGTACAGCTAGCGCCATTCGTCTATATTTGATGCCATACTCCAAGCCCTGTACAGACGAGGTAGCTTAACGTTTTTTTGTCACAAATGCCTCAGGAAATGACAAGCCTTATGTTTGAAATAAACTTACGGTGAACACTGATCTTGAGCCTAGCGTATGTCGTGCACGTTACACTTTTTTCAACTTTTTTGTGAGAATCGGAATTTTATGGCGAAAAATAACAATCGACATAGTTAAAGCCCGAATGGATTGGAAGCTTACTGCAGATAGCGAATATTCTTCGTAAACGGCGCTGGTTCGTGCTACTTCTGATAAGGAGTTACGCGAGTTAACCTGCAAATAGGAATGTGAACTAAAGGGTGTCCGGACAATCGCTCCCCAACATTCGCCCCCGGACACTGCCCCGGACATCTATCCAAGAACATCTGCCCCTAGGCCATTCAACTCCCCCCCGGAAAATCGCTTCCGCTATAACATGTCCATGGAATTTACAGCAGCTATTGATTAAGTGGGGGAAAAGACAGTTCTTTAATAGTAAAAACATGCCTAAAACCAAATTCTAAAACACAATACGCAATAAAAGCAATGCCGAGAAAGGCGAGTGAGTGAGTAGAGTTTAACGCCCCACCCGACACAATATAGGTCATTTCGGAGGCACTGGCTGTTGTATTCGACAACTGTAATAATTCCAACGAAACACACCAAACGCAAACTGCTTAAAGTAGCAGCTGTAAACTTCAGTTTAAGTAACAATTGAAATATCCGTTTTCGAACACGTCGAGATATTGCAGACGAATCTGCGTCTGGTCTTTTCAAACGCATTTGTCTAAGACATGTCCGCTAGTGGCGAGAAAAGACACGGATTTGTCCGTATGTGTCATGTCTTGGACATGTCTCCGACAAATCCTATAGACGGAGTTTGGACCGATCCGGTTAAGCGTGATTGTTGTGCTGATGACAGTGCTGGCTCGTACGCGACGCCTCAACTCGTACGATCGCTTAGCAGTGAGCAAGCCTTGCAGGTTGTGCGCAACGAATACTTCAACGACGATGACGACGTCGCGGTCTGTTGTCATTATTCTCACCGATAGTCACTGTAACTAAGGAAATGAACTACGCAGAATGTTTTTGGCTTGCGCACATTGTTATGAGACACAAAGGACCACTGTCAGAGACGTCACCGTGTAAGATATATTGTCCGTCGTCACGATCAAGAAATTTCTAGTGCACCTAGTCACAAAGAACGCAGGCGCATCGCAACTGTTGACCAGCTAAATAGTGAAAACTGGGGAAAAATAAAGTTGGTTGAATAATGTCTCCATATTTATTCCAAATTATAAGTATAGCGGATAAAGAATGTCATTAGTTTTTTTTGAAATAAGTAAAGTTACATATAGTCTTATTGCAGATGTCTTCGGGTGTAGCGTTCCATGCCTGCAAGCGGCATTAGAAACCCGATTCTCTAGATATAATCCAGAAAAGGTCCTGGTGGAAACTGATTTTTCAAGACACTGAAGTATTTCTTAAATATAGGATCCAATACTTCTATATTGAGGTATCGGAAGACTGGTGAAATTCGTCAGCGTGGTACGAAGAGACCGACGAATGTGGACATTTGAAGATCGACGGTGCTTCGATCGATATTGTTAGATCGACAGAGCTCGGCCCTGTTAGTCTCACTATAGAGAGGAAATGTGCTGTACATGGATTAGCAACCCGACCGGAATGACACGAATCCACACTTAGGCCGCCTCCGTTGTTGCGCTTTTTTCCATCGAAACCAAAATTCGTTTTGATACTCTGTCCCAGAAGAGGTTGGAAGTTATGGTCTATAATGCTGTATTGCATCAGCTGACTTATGTTTCATGGAAGTGATTTTGTCGTAGTATAATAATGAAGGGGACCAGAAACGGGTTGAGGCATCGGATCGGAAGCACCAAAGTGGTAAGGGAATATGTCGCTCTATGGGGCGTCCCTTCAACCCCCCCCCCTCCAACCCACAGTTGAAACACAAGTTGACATGTGCTGTCTGTCACTAAATCTTATTATGCACAAGAGTAATGAACAATATTTTATTACAGGCAGGAACGAAAAAGACAACAAATGGCCCAAACTGCAATCCATTTTTCTCATTTTTTTGTTTAAAACTGCAAAGGAACAAAGAAGGCCTCCTCAGCCCCAGTGATTAGAGCACTGTTACATGGCGGAGGAATGTCCACCTTCGCAGAAAGTTGAATGGGGAAAAGTCCGAGGGAGGACTGTCCGCATGGACATGTCCGAGGACCAAGGAACACGTCTGAGGTACTTGTCCAGCGGAAATGTCTGGATACCTGTTTGCAGGTTCGAGAATACGGTTCAAAAGTTGGTAGTTTGCTGAGAAGAACAAGCGACAGGAGCCAGTTGCTGCAGACGGTCGAGGATGCTAGAAGCGTCCTCTCCGGCGTTTCAGTCAGTGATTTCCAGGCAGTGCTCGGGCAAACTGATGTCGACTCGCAATTTCTCGCTGCTGTACACTCGGCTGGTTTGACCGAATCGCAGGTCAGTGACCGACGATTAGTGCAAATGTGCTCGCCAAAGCTTGTAAGTGAAGCAGGCCGATAAACATTACTGCATTACTGATAGAATATGTTTGAATTACCCTGCAATCTTTCTCAGCTCGTTTCGTGACAAGAAGGCGTTTTTTATGTTACACAATTATTTAAATATTTAGGCATGGATATGTTTTGATAACGAAGTTTGTACTTGATTAATAAATATTATAAAATCATTGTTAATACTTCAGCATGTATAGATCGAGTTCTGATTTGACATTAAGTGTTTGTGTATTAACAGGCTGTAGCTCTTTACAAGAAACTACAGACTGATACGCCGGTATGTTCCCTGTTTCACTTAATTTTTCTGTAATGTTTTCTGACTGTAATTGTAGCATGACTGGCTCATTTTAAAGGAAATAATCACGTGGACAGTCTGCTGTCGGCGTACACCAGTCTGCTATATGCCGTCCTGGTTTACAATGTCCTCCACGGCTGTGCACCGTCGTACCTTGGCCCGTTCATATAGTTGCCGACCTTCCAAGTCGCCGGGGTCTTCGCTCTTCCTGCAGCTACTGTCTTGTCCAGCCTCCGGTTCACCGTTCCACTGTTGGCAGCCGAGCATTTTCGGTTTCTGGCCCTTAGGTATGGAACTGCCTGCCACCGGAGGTTACGTTGGCACCGTCCCTGGCGACCTTCCGCAGTCGACTCAAGACGTTCCTGTTCACTGAGTCATATCCTGACATTCGGCTGATCTGACATCTTGTATCTACACACTGTCTATAGTGGACCTAGCAGTGTTTTAAATACTTAGGCCACTCTAAAAATTCATGATTGATTGATTGATTGATTGATTGATTGATTGATTAATTGATTGAGTGTTATGTAGTCACGGAATTCCAGTGTCATCACAGCATGATCAATCAATCAATCAATCAAAACACATTTCTATAGCGCCATATGTCGCGAGCGAATCAGAGGCGCATGATGTGCTCCGTGCAACGGTCGTCTCTAAGATTTTGTACTGTTCACCATCTGCACTCTGCAGCTGATCGCAACAGACTGGACTCATTTCTATCTCAAGCAAAGCGTTTCTGCTTTGTGATCGCATGATAAAATATTGACTGATTAGTTGATTGATTGATTGATTGATTGATTGACATTGGCCACAAAGGTTGACAGCCTTCAAAACATACTTTTATTATTAGGATGGTCTGTAAAAGGTCTTACTGATTACTAGTCACAAACTGGTTTGTCGATTAACTTAGCTTGTTTTTACATATTTTTTACATTGTATACGTCTCCTCCGCTTTTTAGTCCTGAATGTAATGTAATGCTGAGTCGCAACGACAACTTTGAATGACGTGTATGATGATGATTACTATGATGATTAGGAAACCCGGAAATAAGGCCGCCCGTACAAAAGAGTATTTTTTTTCTGAGAAAAGGTCACCTGTAACGACTGAAGCACAAGAGACGTACGCAATTACGCTTCAACGCCACTACCTGAACATGTGATTTATCCGCTTTATAGTGCAGATTCATTGCAGTACACTGTTCATTATACTCTGTTGTAGTGCATAAAAATCTTTAAAAATAGACTGTTTGTAGGTCTTTCTCGTCGTATACACGTATTATCTCGAGCGTCGATTTATCATGCAGCATTTTGTGATAATTAACGTTCAGTGTATTGTGTATATCCTTTCTATATCATAACCTAAAGGCGACTTGCGCCACACACTGTTGCGAAGATTAAACGATTCACAGCCGCCAGCAACGGAGTTTTTTGTCTGCAGTCCGTCGACACCTTTAATGTCTTCTCGTCACCTCACGACAGCAGCTCACGTACCCAGCCAATAAAACACCGTTTGTTATCTCTGTGGCGCAATGTTTTATGAACATGGATTAATTGATTACGTTAATGCATGCAATTCATTTGAATAACTACCCCCGACTGAAGAGCAGCAATGACTATGAGAGAATTTAAATAGATGATCCGCAGAAAAAAATGTGCGTTCACATGTTATGTCTTCTATTTACCGATTTACATACCGCAAATATTCAGATCAGTGGAGACTAAGTTGGTCCGAGTTAATTAGTGTTCTGCTGTGTTAGCTGAATATATCGGCACAGACCAGCTCTCAGGCTACTGATTACATTCTCAGCTTGCCACCGGCGCTTCAGACCGCGGTCCGGGCAGACTCTCTTCCTCCGATGGATTCCGACGATGCTATCAGCCTGCTGGTCCTTCAGACTGCAGCTCGCATGACGCAGTCTTATATGGAATCTGTTGTACGACCACCGTCGGCAAGCTCTCCGCTTGAATGTCGCCTTTACGATGAGGTAAACTCCACTGGTGTTAAGTCCTTGTCTTGGCTTGGACCGTACTGATCTTGTTAACATCAGTAGGCCTAGAAGTCAATCAATTACTCAGTCAGTTAGTGTCTTACGATTGTAATGGCCTAAGTAGTAAATTCAAGGTTCGTTACAGTGGGAACAACAGAAATGTCACTGGAACGGAAAAGTGTTCAGTTTATGCTGGAATCAATCGACGGATGATGATGAGACGACATGTCATACAGTGCATTCCAGATCTTAGCTGTGACGGGCATAGGCTGTTGACAGTGGTGGCTCGTAGCGGCAGAGTGAATGTGCATTAAGCGGCCACATACACAACAGGGGTGAATGATCCAAAATACTGCGGCGGATCGCCATGGAGAACGTTGCAGATTAACACGTTGATCTTGTACTGAATTCACTCCGGGATCGACAGCCAGTCGACGAGCAACGTGAACATTTTGGCAGCGGAAATGAGGTTGCAGGACAAATCGCGTATATAGACAACTTTATTAAAACGCAAGTTAAGAGTGCTATATTAAAATCCGAAATTTTTCTAAGTTATATTCCGCGCTAAATTAAAGTCCTGTTAGTGTTTCATAGAAGCTATGTTCCTATATTAAGTGAATAACAGTTCGTGGTACAAATTTTTCACTCACATTATTAAATAAGCAAAACACATAAGTAGGTAAGGGCGATCGTTCTATAGCTAAAGGAGGTAAACATAGTTCACACTGCATTTCGGTCGTCCTGCCCACATAATATCATCTTCAACGACTGTTTGAATTGACTGCATGACAAATTCGGCTGTCTGAGGTCGGCCGGTTTCAGGTTGCTACTGTTTATCAGTAGCTTAGGTTATAAAGCCTGCAATGAATAACAGTATTCATATCATGACGTGGATCGTACGTAAAGTGTAGGTGGTGGAGTAATGTGTTTTGTGTGATCTGTATTTCTTGAAAGTTGGAATGCGTGAGTGGATGTTGTTGCAGGTGTCAAAGGGAGATATGTCTGTTGAAGACATAGAAAGGCTGATCACTTACGGTCAGATGTTGGTTGATGTAGTCAGAAGAGTGGAACAACGCGTCTGCCAGGCTAGCCACGACATTCTGCAACGAGCTTCCACTCCTGCGCTGGTCGGTTTCATGCCGACTAACGTACTTAGGATTAACTCATTTGGCAGTAGAAGAACGAGATGTGATCATAAACACCATGTAAAATCTTGAACGTTATAATTACATCACAATACTAAACCTTCAAGTTTTAACATGTTGTTTTTGATATTATTATATGTTAACGGTGATATTGTAGGATCGAGGTGACGAATGGATATCAGAAAATACACATTATTCAGTAATTGGATAGTTGGCACTCTTGTTTTAAAGGCGAGTGTAAACTGTTTTAGAAAGTTGTGTCAGTTGAACTGTAACCAAAATGTCGTCGGAAACTTGTATGTATGAATGGGTATTTATATCAGTCAGGATAGTAGACTTCATATGTTCAGATGCTGATAGCTTCTGTGAATACGGTGAATTTGTCGAAATAAATTTCTTCGTTAACTGTGATGATCCAGTTGAACCAATGTTGTGGGAAGTTTTCGTCTGTGTAGGCGACAGCCATATACGAACAATGTCGTTCAAACTTTGGTCAACTGTGGAATGGCATAACCGACACATATGGCCGCCTCGCCCTGGCTGCTCCTCCCAACCACATCAGTGCAACCAACGACGATGGTGCCTTCATGAAATATGGAGTTAGAAGCATGTGCGACGCATTCGGCTGGATGGGATCTTCCGCCCAGGTAGTTCCCCCTATTCACTATTACCTTTTGCACGATTTAACTATTGCAGCATAAATTGAAACTTCTAGTCAATTTAAAACTTTTGTCGGCATTATCGTCATTGTTATGATTATTCCGAATTTCGCATTCATGCAGCTAAGATATTGTGGTTTTGATGATAGGTTTATCGTGATATTATGGAATTTATGTGTAACCTATGTTCATATTAACAAATAACTAATTCGCTACATGGCATTTTTCTATATGTTTTGTCGTATGAGCATAAAGAATATGAGTATATGAGCGTAATCTAAAGGTCGAGTATTATGTGCAGACAATGCATTATCTGACATGCCGCATTGATATCAATAAAGCTGTTATTCATGTAATAATAATTACAAAAACTGGCAATATCACCGCGTTCCATGAGTCCCAAACCGTACGTATGGTGCTTTTCTGCGAACAGACAATAATTCCACACGTGATTAAATAACCTGAAATGTTATTTGCTTTGTAACATAAATTAAAAGTACCGTTATGTCATTCACGTTACAATCAGCTGTTATTTTTATTTTTATCGGATATGGACATGGTATGACATATGACATGTGTCCCTGGAGCCATCACTGCACAAGTGCATGTTTAATTTTTGCAGTGAGCCATAAAATACATTAAAGGCGTATTTGAGTTTTACATCTCATACCAGCCTCTAAGTATTTCAGTTTACTCCGTGTTCTGCAGTTGGAAGTTGTCATCCAAAAGGTGAAAGCTCACTTGGATCAACACAGAGATTTGTCTCTGCAACTGTCAAATATCTCCTGCATACTTCCGTTCTTAGGGTATGATTCCCTTTTCTTGTTTAATGCTTAAGCTAACCGAAAACACTCGTCACCATTAGCATTTCATGGGCTTATTTCTGTGGAACATTAATAATATGTTACAACCCTTGTTTCAGTTTTTGTACTACTGATTGTATGTGTAACGATCATAATGTATATATTTTTTGCTCTTTTTGTCTACGTCACTATCTGTCTGTCTGTGTATCTGTGTGTGTTTACCGTTTACCGTGTAATTGCGGAATTGTCATAAAATAAGATAATGTGCTTAGCGGATATCGTCTTACTACATGTAGTTACAGTTTATTTATGAATATCGCGCTTGTATCAACTGGCGGAAATTTATATGCACAACATCCATATGTGTTGTAAGCAGACATTTTTCGCGTAAAATGTTTCTGGAATTGGTCTTAGATTATTCATTATAACGACTGTGGTGTGGTGTTATGTATAAAAAGATTTGTTCATGGTTTAATGACTACGGATTATATGTTCACAAGAAAGTTGTCTAAATTCGCCAGGAAAAAATATCTGAACACTTTGACTGTGAAAGAGGACAAGAAAGAGGCGTGTCGTAGAATGGCATGTGGCAACTGCGTACTGGCTGACTCAGCGCTTCTTGGCGAAGCCGTTGATTTCTGCATTGAAGTCAGATGTTTTCTCTGTGCTATCGATAATTTATGAAAGTTTAGTTTTTATACGCATTTTTGCTTTCGCTAAGAACAACAGCAGTGAAACATCTCGACTATAGTGTGTCATAATCGGTATTCTGCTTTATCACGTGAGATAGCACAGCTTTAAGTTACTGCACTCTTCTTCAGTAACTTGACGCAACGTTGGACCACAGGGATAGGAATTAAATTGACTTTTAAAGGCGAATGCGCAGTGCAACAGTCAAAGTAATAACAGCGTTGTTTAATCATTGTGTTTCGCAGTTTGAGGTGAATTCAATATGAACACAAATTAGCACAAATGAGAAGTTTGGTAAGTTGTCGAATAGGTCTTGGCCATGATTTTACTAGTGGTTTACAGAAATCTATTTAACTTTGTTTGAAAAAGTCACTTTAATTTAGTTAGACTGTATCAAATGGAAATCATACAACAGTAGGCTCTACCTATGTCATTAAGAGTTGTCGGTTGTTGGTGGTGGTGGTGTCAGGCTGATTTGGATGCGAGTGACTTGTACTGTCGTCATAGCAGCAAACAATGCCTGCTTGGGGCACTGACGTCAGCGAATGTGCGCAAAATTCCGTGCGAACAAATCCTCAAGTCTCTGGACATACTTGCCGCGTCCGTTCTCGATTGCAGTGCAAGAGCTGCTCTGTATGACTGCGCCAGAACAAATCTGACGTATGTATTCTTTATGTGGGTAGTTTAAACTACGTTATTTTTGACATATGAAACATTCGTGCTCAACGTAAATTCTTGCAAAATTATTTATTACATCACCGCGACTTTCTGCAACCATGTGACAGCATTGTGATCGGCGGAGTGAAGCCGTATCAGGTCTTTATCAGCAAATCTTGAGAGCGAGACAGAACTATGCAATGTGGGGTCATTGTTTACAAGCTGTGCACTGACAGAGGTTTCCTAATACACGTATTGTTAGTTTTTTTAACGTAATATTTTTGGTGTTTTTCGTAGACTTTCATGCGTATTACGGTATTACTGTTGACTCTAATAGTACCACCTATCTAGTCTTTCTCGACTTTTGTAAGAGTTTTCGCAAGTGAATTTTTGCGCATGAGAACTGCGACTACTACTACTGGCGGCACCGTACCGTGAGTTGCCGACAGAAGCTGTTGTAGCATACCAGCCGATCAAAAATGAAAGTGATAAACGAAGAGAAGTTAAAGTAGCAGAATATTGGTTAATTGATTATGATATTTTGTTATACTTTGCTCTTGCTTAATATACTGCATACCGTATAAACGCATGTTTTGTTGTTGAAGGGAAACTGACTCCAAGAACATTGCCGTCTACGGAACGCTGGTTGATCAGTTCGACAACAGCGTCTGGGGTCAAATCTCACAAGTAAACTACACACCTTGTCATTTCGCTATATGACATATTTAGAAAATATAAATAGCCAAATACTCTGCACTGTTTTCGTACGCTTAGGAATTCTAAGGCGAAGATTGATTACTAGTGAACTTCACTTTCCTTTTTGTTGTGTCATGAATATGATTATGAGAAAAAAAAGTTTGGTGACTCATATGCGACACATGTGAGCTAACCACTTATTTCGTCACAATTAAGAAGAACGCAAATAAATTTATTTACTGTATATGCTTATGGCATGTAAAATGCACGAACACAAAACGGGTGATTATAACTGAGTACAAGTAGGCCTAGGCTTAGCCAAGCTCTACTTAGTAGATTTGCAGATATTACACGTGCGCATTCTTGGGTTTTCGTCCCATTCGTGCGGTAATGCGAACGGTTTAATTAAAAGCCTTCGATGGTCCCTGTGTCTCTTTAGTGGTCGCACTCACCGTCATCCGATGCTTTCGGAGTAGAACAGCTGCCAGACGCGTGGGGTAACAATAAAGCTTCAAGCTATCTATACGAGAGTATTCGTCGATATTTTGTGTGGCAAATGTGACGTCGTAAACTTGACTCAAGTCAACAGCGCCTTACAACTGTTGTTCTACTTGTAGAATTTCACACACGGCCGGGGATAAATTCGGCGAAAGATTTTTTTGTCAGATTTCCGGACTTTACCTCACCTACGTTGTTTACGATCAGTGGCTTTAGGATCATACAGCGACGTTTACTTATGATCGCTTCACTGATGTGACGTCACTCCATCCAGTGTACACACGATGTTAAGGGTAGTTCGAATCGCGTGTTTGTTGATGTGACCCTTTAGGCGAGCCTCTGTGGTCGTCTGCTGTCTCTGACGAGAGTTTGGCGTATGTGGGATTACTATGCCATGAAACGAGCCGAGCAAGGACTGAGGGCGCCGTCGTTCTGTGCTAACCGCGGCAGTATTGTGACTCGTCTGTTGGCGGCTGATAACAGTGCTGATTGCCGCCCGACGACTTCCAGACGCAAACGATCAGCCAACGGTTTGTGTTATCATCCGCGTCAAACACACGCTATTTTGAGTGACAAGGCTTAGAATCGATGTTCCTGTTGTGAGAACTATGATATTTAATCTACCATTTCCATCTATTCGTCCAAATTTATTTCGGACAAAGTCCAGGAAACTCCTACATTAGCTGAATGCTGAAAACCGTAGGCCAATAAAATGAACTAATTATTGTGCATACTAATTGCACATCATTGTTGATTTTTCTGTATTTTTCTGTGTATTCGAGTCATAAACGTCGATATCATGCCTGTTATCATCCACGCCATCATCAAATCAAAATCAAATCAAATTGAACTATTTTATAGTGCGCCTAAAAGTTGACCAGAGAGCTGGCCAACTTAGTCTGCCGCACTTAGGAATAACTAAAACAGAAAAAATAGAACTA
>Ga0056115_1000871_pt1 | contig 13580 bp, 16 predicted proteins | sample WorMetOlspDAHAB1_FD_77007 | JGI IMG/M metagenome (GOLD analysis project Ga0056115, IMG submission 77007) | Marine gutless worms symbiont microbial communities from Max Planck institute for Marine Microbiology, Germany - Olavius sp. DAHAB.1 ...
CTTATTAAAATAAAAAAAGGCCTCAAATTTGAGACCCATTTATTCTGATAATCACCCACTGCTTGTCAACTGATTCTAAAAAAACTCCTTCGTTTAAAAGTATTTAATCTGCTTATTAAGACCGCCGATGGAACTGACATTGACGATATGCCCTGAGTGCTGTTGGCGCATGATGGGCAATACGGCCCGGCAAACACGCAAGGGACCGAAAAAGTTTGTTTCAAGCTGGGATTTGGCCTCTTCAATAGTGGTGTCTTCCAACGAACCAATTAATGCAAAACCTGCATTATTCACGACGACATCGATACGTGATTCCCGTTCGATGATGTAATCAATTCCCTCTTTAACAGATGAATCACTGGTTACATCCATCCGGATCATCTGAACCGATTTTGTATTTGAAGGCCCTTGCACACTGTCAATTGAATCCACTCTTCGACTTGTTCCGTATACACGATAACCCTGCTCTGAAAGATATTCAGCACAGCACTTGCCGATTCCGGTTGATGCCCCGGTGACCAGGATCACTCTATGGTTGTTATTCATGTGCACACCATGATCTTAATTTGAGAGCGTTCTAAAAGCGAAAATAGATTTTTAAAGTGGCTTGGATGTGGTGAAAGATATTGTAAAAAGGATTTGGATTAAATTAGTAATGTTCGATATAGATAAAACTTCGATTTAACCCCTCTTAAAGGCGGCAATTAAATTGCGATCGAAGGTTTTCAATTCTTTGATTTTATGAAGATGACATATTGAAAGATGCAGCAAATCTCTGGCGGTTAAACCGGGGAAATTATCGACGAGGTTGCGCGCATGCAAGACGGCAGCAGAATCGATAGGGATGACTTGGTCAATCCCCTGTGTCGCAAGTTCCATGGCGGCATCAAGGGTTTCCATACGCTCCACGGGTAAATAGACATGCAGCAACTCCTGCAAAACTTCTGCTGATGTGACCAGCCGTTTTCCATCATTGCCGGAGTCCAAAAAGAATTTTTGAGCTTCTATTTTTAGTGGATGAGACCGTCCAACGGCATAGATAAATACATTGCTGTCCACAAAAATCATGGTTTATTACCTGCCCTATAGCTGTCCAATATAAGTTTCTTGTGATCCTCCCAATCCGGCTCTATGCCATTTTCCCTCTCGTCGCATTCTTGAAAAAATCGTTCCAGGGAACTCGGATCTGTTAAACGCTTTTGCTGTTGATTTATTTCAATCATTTTTTTGCCGGCTTCACGCAACCATGCACTGAGAGATTTCGACTCTTTCATCGCCTGGGATTTAAATCGGGTCGCTTCCTCCTCATCCAATATGACTTGGATTCTGACTGACATGTTGTCTTACCCCTTAGTTCGTTGTTTTTGTAGGCTTATAGCACATACACAACATTATTACACATATCTACTTCTTGTCAACCGCGTTAATTTAGTTACAACTTATCGCGGTAATGGCGAAGACTAGGTTATCCGCCGGTGTTCACGAAACTTAAAGGAAACCTGACAAAAGACTGGCGACCGGCGACTGGACCGGAGGTATCACCTGCCGCCTGGCGGCAGGCAAATATCATTTGGGTTTAACCGCGGTGAATTTTACGCTGACGACGTTGCCTTGAACAGCATCCAAATCCTCTTGTGCTGCCGCGGGAGTGAATTCCTTACCCGGACAACAGGCCATTGCTTTCAGCTCCTGCGGTGTCAGAGTATGACGGGACACCATTTTTATTTCGGCAAAACCTGCTAGGGTAATCGTCTGCCAGTAGTCTTCTTCAGGAACTGCTCCTCCCAAACAGCCTGCCCAGTATTCCTGAAATCGCTCTCGCAGACACGGATCAATTTCCTCGGTCAAAACAACATCCGATATTGCAAGCCGTCCGCCGGACTTCAGAATACGATAGGCTTCTGCATATACGGCATTTTTGTCGGGGCATAAATTGATAACACAGTTGGAAATCACCACATCCGTAAATCCGTCCGGCAGTTGTGAACTTTCCAATTCAGCAACCACAAGTTCAATATGTTTATCTTGCAATCCCGACGCAGTCACGGCCTCCTTTGCTCGCTCAATCATTTGAGGGGCAAAATCCAGGCCGACTACGCGACCCTGCTTGCCAACTTTGTGAGCTGCCAGAATGACGTCTATTCCGGCACCGCAGCCGAAATCCACGACCACCTCACCGGGTTGGAGGTTGGCAAAGCCGGTAGGGTTGCCGCAGCCCCTTGAAAGATTGATCCCGATTTCAGGGACCAGCGAAAGTTCTTCCTGGCCATAAAGCACCTGATCAACCGCAAAGCCCGAACCGGGCTGCTGCTTGCTCGGTCAACAGGAGTCTTGGTTGCCGCCGGTGTCGGCAAAATTGCCGTAGCGGGCCATAACTGTTCGCCTGATATCTTCGGTTATCATTTTTTTCACTCCTCAGAACGGTTGTCATAAATATGTTCCGTTTAACGGATCAACACTTCGAAATAAAGGTGTGACGGTCAATAATGAATCTCTTGTATGAAACTATATAAATTTCAAGATCCTTCAGGTCGAAATTAATGCTTGGTGGGAGTGGCCTCTGCTTGCATCCCGCTGTATTTCAAGCGTGGCGGCTACGATTACCCGGGGAATCGCGGTTAAAACCCGCTCCCACAAGCTATAATAGCGACTATGGATCAATGTAGGTTCTTTTTCGATTTGACTGGCCGCTCCGCAACCAGCGGTTGAGATAAACCCTGAATCTCAGAATGCAGATAAATACCACACCGTAATTATACAGGTCAAATCCTTGATCAAAAATTTATTTATCCAAAAAAAATCTTGACAATGAGGAGTCGTCCGATTATATTGCGATATATGTCGAACTCTAGTGATAAAAATATTGCTAAATTTGCCGAAATATTCAAAGCCCTCTCAAATCCGAACCGGCTGAAAATATTTATGCGGCTGAGTTCCTGCTGTCAGCCGGGAACGGTTGCCAGTATTAACAATTCCACAGGTGAAGTAGGCTGCGCCTGCGTCGGAGAGCTTGGACAGGATTTGGGGATTGTGGCTTCAACGATATCGCATCATATAAAAGAACTGCGCCAGGCCGGTCTCATCCGCATGGAAAGGCGCGGGCAAAAAATGGAATGCTGGATCGACCCGGAGACTCTGAGTGCGTTGCGCGGTTTTTTTTAGGTGATAGAAGCCGGATTTTTTTTAAATAATATATTCGATAGTTGTCGAATTTTCGAAAAACTATTAACCTGTTTCCATCTTTTAATTAATGTATTTAGAAGGCGTATTTCCGGATGGAAACTATCCAACAAGGAGGAAATTATGCAAAACAAAGAAAAAGAAAACATCCGACAAGTAGTTCGGGAGCGCTATGGCAATATCGCAAAATCTGCCACGGTGGTCAGCGGTATCAGTTCAGCGTCATCCTGCTGCGGCCAATCCGAAACCTCAGCCTCAACCGACCCGGCATCTTCCTGCTGCGGTGGACCGCCAATCAGCCCGCAACAGATTTCCACTCTCATGGGGTATTCAAAGGAAGATTTCAGCAGTATCGCCGAAGGCGCCAATCTGGGGCTGGGCTGCGGCAACCCGGTCGCCCTGGCTTCGCTTGAACCCGGAGAAACGGTGGTGGGCCTGGGCAGCGGCGGGGGATTTGACTGCTTCCTGGCAGCCAAGCAGGTGGGAGAGACCGGACGGGTTATCGGCGTCGACATGACACCCGATATGCTCAGCAGAGCTAGAATGAACGCCGAAAAAATGAACACGACCAATGTCGAATTTCGCCTGGGCGAAATCGAAAATCTGCCGGTGGCCGACAATACTGCCGATATCATCATGTCCAACTGCGTCATTAACCTTTCGCCGGATAAAATGAAAGTATACCGCGAAGCTTTGCGTATATTAAAACCGGGCGGGCGGTTGGCTATTGCCGACATTGTCGCCACCCAGCCCCTGCCGCCTGATATTCAGCAGAACCTGGCGCTGGTGTCGGCCTGTGTCGGCGGTGCTGCTACAATTGATGATACAAAAGAAATGCTGCAGGAAGCCGGCTTTACGTATATCCGGCTCAATGCCAAAGATGAAAGCCGCGAACTCATTTCCCAATGGGCGCCGGGAGAAAAGAAAAACGCCGGAGACTATGTTGTATCGGCATATATTGAAGCTATAAAACCGTAGAACTGATTTCAAAACCTCATCTAATAACCGAATGCTGCGTTGCAAACACGCCCGGAATAATCCGCAATCGACAATCGGCAAAATGTTGCACCTCATACTGCATACCGATCATTGTCCGATGTGGAAAGCGGAACAAGAGGTGTATAGAAAGGAGGTTTAATCATGGAAGTGGAATCGCTTCACAGTGAGGTCGCCAAGCTTAAAACTGAAAAAGCCGCCCTCCAGGTGAAAAGCAAACTGTTCGAGAATTTTGCGGCCATGGCCCATTCCTGCTGCCGTCTGCCTTCCACCGTCGAGTGGGAGTCGCTGAAAAACACATTACAGAATACCAATGAATCCTATCGGTCCTTAGATCAGTCGAAACAGGAAATCGAAGCCTATTCTAAAGCACTTGATGCGGAACTGGAAAAAGGCCGACAAATTCAGCGGGATTTCTTACCTCAGCATATCCCGAAGCTGCCCAACTGGGAAATCTCAACTTATTTCGCGCCGGCCAAACAGGTATCAGGGGACTTCTACGACGTTTTTTCATTACCGGGTGACAATCTGGGTGTGGTAATTGCGGATGTTGCCGACAAGGGTGTGGGGTCCGCCCTGTATATGGCACTCATTCGAAGCTTAATTCGAGTCTTTTCCGGACATATCAGTCTGCATGGATTTGCCAACTTTTCTATTAATAACGGCGTAACCAAACCTGCTACAGAGCAGTGCGCGACCCCCGATCAACTAGATGCGTTGACCGCGGTCAAACTCACCAACGACTATATTGCCCATGAACACGCCAAACAAGGCATGTTTGCGACCTTATTCTTCGGTGTTATCAATCCTTTTACCGGCATCATGGCTTACATCAATGGCGGACATGAGCCGGTGGTTATCGCCGATTCCTCCGGCATTAAGCAAACCCTTGAGCCCACCGGTCCGGCTGTGGGAATGCTGGTTGATATGAAATTTGAAATTCGACAAGTTCAGATTGAACCCGGCGCTATTCTGATCGGCTATACCGACGGCGTAATTGAAGCTCAGGCACCAAATGGTGATTTCTTTACCAGAAAGCGGCTGCGATCCATTTTAGAGCAGACAACTTCTTCGGCTTCCGATCTGGTGAACCGCATTAAATCCAAAGTTTCCACTCACGTGAATAACGCGCCGCCATCAGATGATATTACCATGCTGGCTGTTCGACGCTTATCACTAAATTAAGTGAAATCTTTATGATCTCTTATTTATAACTTCCTTGACACCCAATACCCTTTATCTTATGTTGCCATTTTCAAAAAGAGACATAGTATTTATGTCTTGGGAGGTAATAATCTGGCGGCAACCCATAAAAAATTTGTGGTCGATGAGATCAATCTAGACCGATTGGCATCATATCGGTATGATTCCAAATCCGCACTCGAGTGGAAGTGCCTTTTCGTTTTGCCGGAATGGCTGCGGGTATGGTGGCAGGAGTTTGGCGGCCAGTCTCAACTGAGTATTCTTTGCGCCCGGCACCAGGAGGATGTAATCGGCATTGCCCCGCTGATGGTTTACGGCCAACGAGCATCATTTGTTGGCGGGGCTGATGTCTGTGATTATCTGGACTTTATCGTCAGTCCGGCAAAAGCCGCCGCATTTTTTAATCTGCTGCTCGACCATATCGATCAATGGGGCATATCCGAACTGAATCTGGGGCCATTGCACCCGGATTCGGCGGTACTTACCGGCCTGGTCGGAAGCGCTAAGGCCAGGGGCTGTAAGGTATCTTTTACCCCGCATGATGTTAGCCTGGAGCAGGAGCTGCCCGCTACCTGGGACGAATACCTGGGCTTGCTGAAGGGAAAGCAGCGCCATGAAGTCAGACGAAAATTCAGAAGACTGCATGAAGCCGCGGACATCAATTTCAGAGTCGTCGCGAGCGCGGAGCAGGCTGCCAGGGAGTTAGGCACATTTTTTAAGCTTTTTAAATTGAGCGCTGAAGATAAGGATGATTTCCTGACCGAGCAGATGGAATCATACTTCCGGTCCCTGGCTCAAACCATGGCGGATGTCCGGATATTGAAATTATTCTTTCTTGAGCTCGATTCCGAACCGGTCGCCGCGTCCATGTGCTTTGATTTCAATTCTTCCCGTCATCTTTATAACAGCGGCTTTGATCCTCGTTTTCGCTCGTTGAGCGTGGGCCTGATGTGCAAAATTCTAAGCATCAAAGATGCCATCGAAATGGGACACAAAAAATATGACTTTTTAAAAGGTGCTGAAACTTACAAATATCGCCTTGGAGGCATAGAGGTGCCGCTGTCTTATTGCAAAATCAGGCTTTAGGGTTCGCGCAAAAATTAATTCGCAAATTTTTAGTGTTGAGGCGCCTGCCCGGCAAGGCGCGAAAGCACAGGAATATCAAGCATATTCCGAGCTTTCGCAACGCAGCCAGGCGGGATGCATCGGCGCTAAGAATGTGAAGTTATTTTTGCGCTAGCCCTTAGTAGTAATCCTTAATATTTTTCAAACATATGTCGGGACAATTTACCCGAACAAACAATGATTTATCGCTTGTCGGCAGACTGCGTGGGTTAGTGGCTAAATTTTTAAGTTGTGTTTTTAATTCAGTACATCGAATCCGGCATTGGAAAGAACCAGAAAGGCTAAAATCAGTGAAAGATGCACCGCTAAAGATTGCAATGTTCAGCATTCACTCCTGTCCCATCGGTGAACTGGGAACCAAAGACACCGGGGGCATGAACGTTTATATTCGGGAGCTTGCCCGGGAACTTGGAAACCGGGGGCATCGAATCGATATCTACACTCGGCGCCACGACCCACAGGATCCCCAGGTAATTGAATTAAATGAAAATGTACGCGTCATTCATTTAAAGGCCGGCAAGAATGGCTATATGCACAAATTAGACATCTATCCTTATCTATCCGATATCACCTTCGCCCTTGAGGATTTCAGAACTCGTGAAGGTATTCACTACGACCTGATACACAGCCACTATTGGCTCTCCGGGCGGGTTGGCAATTGGGCTCAAAATTACTGGAAAATTCCGCATCTCATCATGTTTCACACCCTTGGGGCTGTCAAAAACACTACCGGAGTCGGCGAGGAGGAGCCTCGACTTCGCATCACCACTGAAGGTCAGCTGGTTAATAGCTGTGATCGCATCATAGCCGCCACGGAAAGGGAGATAAGGGAATTAGATCGTTTCTATGATGCGCCTGCCGACAGAATGCAGATTGTTCCCTGTGGAGTTGATTTAAATCTTTTCCGGCCGGTGGAACAAGCCGCTGCCCGTCGACAGTTGGGAATTGATCCGGAAGAAAAGCTATTATTGTATGTCGGCCGGCTTGAACCCCAGAAAGGGATAGAACGACTGCTGGCAGCAATCAGTCATTTAAAGCAATTACAAAAAATCAAACTGGCCGTCATCGGCGGTGATGGGCACCACGAGCCTGAATTCCAGAGATTGCTGCAGCTTTCAAAAGAACTGGATATCCAGGATAAGGTCTTTTTTGCCGGTCGGGTGGATCAGCAAGACCTGCCGACATATTACAACGCGGCAAATCTGCTGATAGTGCCGTCCCACCATGAAAGCTTCGGGCTTGTGGCTCTTGAAGCTCTGGCCTGCGGGACACCGGTTGTGACATCCGATGTCGGCGCCATGCGAAGTATTATCGTAGAAAATGAAACCGGATGCGTGGTTTCACCGGCTGATCCTCACGGTCTGGCGGATACAATCAACGCTTATTTTAAAGAGATTCGTTTTCGGTTTGGTTCGCCGGAGATAATCCGGGATTCGGTGGCCAAATTTGCATGGCCGAATATTGCCGATGCCTTGACTGAAGAATACGTAACGGTTCTAAACCAAAGCAGTCGCCGGGATCTGATAGCTCCAATATCAAAACCGGCCCCTTTGATGTCAGAAAATTTGACCAAAGGCGGCCTGGAAGCTTACGGCGAATAGGGACCTGCCGGTTCGGCGGCGTCCCGTCCCTATAGCTGGAATTCGTACCACTCTGTTTTTGAATACGGCACAAATCCGGCAGTCTCGTAAAGGGCCAGGGCCGCCGGGTTCTGACTGTCAACCGTCAACATGACAGTTTCAACGCCGTGGCTTTTGAGATAAGAGATCCCTGCAGCAAGTGCCATGCGGCCAATACCTTTTTTGCGAAATTCAGGATCAACTCCCAACATATGAATCAGGCCTTTAATATTTGAACCGGCTTTGTAATTAGCCGGGTCTAAACGGGTCCAGCAATAGCCGACCGGCGTATCCTGATCATAGACCATGGTAACATCATCAGGGGAGCATCCGCTCATATTGAGCCAGTAGTTAATTTGCGCGGCAGTGTTGGGATTAAAGCCCCAACTGCCGGCAAAGGACCGGTTTTGAAGCGCCGTCAACCGGTCCTCCTCCCCGCGTAAAAGTCTGCGGTTTATGTATTTACCCGGAATAATCGGGGCCAATTGAAAATTGTCTGCCGCCAGCTGCAACTCAAAAAAAACCCGGATATACCTTAAGCCCAGGTGTTCCAGGGTCTTTTTGGCAGCCAAATTCGTATGCGGGATACTGGCCTGCAATGCCGTTGATCCCGCCTCGGCGGCACGATGCCGGGCGCGGGTATACAGTTTTGAGGCAACCCCTTTTCTTCTGTGTAGCGGGTGGATCAGGCCAAAAAGCAAAGCCCGTCCTGTATACGGTTCCAGATTAAGACCGGCATAGCCCACCATGCGGCCGTCTGATTCGGCGACAAATAAATTCTCTTCCGGAGCAAAATTGGGTTGTCCCAAATCTTCCGCGAGACGTTGAGTCGAAATATATCGCCCTGAACGCTCAAGTCGCTCGGATTCAACGTGCAGACGCACGTAGCTATTAAAATCCTTGGGGTGATAGTTTCTGATCGTAAACATGTGAGGGGTCACTTCAGGTAATTCAGATCACTTTAGATAATATTTACTTAGATACCCATAGTACATCTCCACAAATATTTGATTCATGAGATATAGCAGAAAAGGCCTCAAAAGCCTTGCGCTCATTTCCCAATATCGCAGAATCGCCGTGGCCGGGAAAAATATAGGTGTCATCGGGCAGTACAAATATCTTGCCGGTCAGAGAATCCAGGATTCTCTTGAAATCAGCGGGAGATCCGGTTCTTCCCGGTCCACCCGGAAACAGCGTATCACCGGCGATTAAGTAGCTGTCGGCTAAAAAGCAGATACTGCCCGGGGTGTGCCCCGGTGTATGCAATACAAGCATTTTAATATCTCCAAAAGAAATCACATCGCCGTCGTTTAACAATTGATCAGCTGACACCGGCAGGCTGCCGGCATCATCGGCATGGGCGGCAACCGGTAGATTGAGGGTCGATTTTAATTCGGAGAGGGCACCGGTATGGTCCATGTGGTTGTGGGTGATCAAAATAAATTGGGGACTGGTTCCATTAAGCAGATCCAAAATTTTCCCGGCATCGGCCGGCGCATCTACCACCACGCTTTCCCCGGTATCGCGGCACACCAAAATATAGGCATTCGTGCCGAAAGGTCCCAGTTCAATTTTCTCTATTTGGATGCGATCGTCTTTTACCACAGTAGTCATATTTATCTCCTTGATAGCGACTAGGTTGATCGGTTCACGGTTCAGAGATTATAAGTATTTAATTTGCAATCTTCAATTTGCGATTCTGGTTCGTCCGGGCTAGGGCACTAAGACTTAGATCGGTGAATGTGGAAACATCAGGCCGAACGCAATCGCGACGGCAAAATAAATACCCGGCGCAACCCTTCCTGGAGGGAAATTGCCTCCTCCGGACAAAAGCGAGAGCAGACGCCACATCCCAGACAGGCGCTTTCTTCGCGCTGTGCCAGGCCAGCCTCGTTCAGGGCGATGGCATCCGTGGGGCACCACTCCACGCAGGTTCCACAGCCGCTGCAGCTTTCCTGGTCGATCACGGAAAGATGGTATGTGGAGTTGATCAGCGGCAGCGAGCCTTTGCGCCAGAGACCCAGCGTATCGCAGCAATCCTTGCAGCAGTTGCAGATGCTCGTTTCCGGGCTGGATTCCCTGGAACCGGGGTGAAAGGCCTTGTGGATCAACCCGGCCTGGGCGGCTTCAGCCATGATTTTGAGAGCTTCCTCCTTGGTGACTTTTTTCGCAAACCCCTGTGCAGACGTGTGTCGGGCGGATTTGCCAAAGGTAAAACAATTTAAAGTGGGCGCGTGGGTGTCGCAGTCATCTCCAAGTAGACTCCGCCGTTGGCGGCAAAAGCAATAACCAACGGCAATGTCATCAAATTTATTGATAATCTCTTCGACGGTCTGACTTGGTAAAACGAATTCTTCGGTATTATCCAGGGCCTTTTGAACCGGAATTATTTTAATCGGCTTGCCGCCTTCCATTAATTTGTTTGGTACGGTTCGATCTACAGCAGGGGCGGAATTAAACAGGGGCAAAAGGGTATCATAATTGTCCTGGGTAAGATCTTTGAGTTCATCCAGCAGTTTTTCAAACAACCTGGCCAAGTCTTTTTCCTCCTGGCTTCCGGTCAGCTCCACCATAAATTTGTATTCCATCAGTCCGACCAGCATAAGCGGTAAAAGCCGGTAAATCATGATACCGGAGGAACTCGGCTGATTGAAAATGAGCCCCTTTTTTGCCAAGCTCGTTGCCAGTTGCTCAATTTTTTCCTCTGAAAATCCGCTCGACTCTACAAGTTGTGTTAAGGTTTGCGAAGGTTTGTCGTCGAAGGCACTGATTAAATCGAGTTCTTCTTCATTTTCTCCGACTGCGGCTACGATTATCGCAATAGCCGTTTCACTGACCGGAAATTGAACCATACCCTGTTTGCAGACTACTCCGGCTGCCTTTTTAAACCGTTCCGCCATTGTCAGTTGCGCCATTAAATCTTCTCCTTTCATAAATTTTCACATTGGGGCTCCTGACAGAACTTTGCCAGATCATCCTCAACTGAAATCTCACTTGTCGGAATAACCGCGGCATCGCTTGCACCAAAACGGCATGCCAGTTGAACCAGCTCATCGAGATCCGTTCGACTATTATAATTTTCTTGGCACATTCACATTCTCGCTGTCGTAGGTGCGAAAAATCAATTTTTCGCGTTCCAGGCGATCTGCAGTCAATCTAACCGGCTGGTATGAGTCCAGCATACTGACGGCCACTTTCTTCGAAGGTATGGCCGCCATCCCCTCACCTGTCTTTTTGCCAGAAACCGTGTCCAGCACAATAGCCGTTTTACCGTCTGAAACCACACCAAACGGTATCTGGTAGTTTTCCACCAGCCTGGCGGCGGCTACTATTTCCCGCTCTCTAGAACCAAGTGATCCGGCGGCACATTTGATTGCCATAATCCGCAAGTTCTCACCGCTAACCCTGACCACCAGATCAAGCTGGGAGTTGTATGGTTCTCCAGCTATGTTCAAATCAATGTTGACATCCAACTCGATATCATCCTTGGAATATCCCTTCTCATTGACCAGGTATTGCGCCACCGCCTGCCTGTTTTCCTCGGCCCCGACATTCGGTATCTCCCGGCCGGTGACAAAATCGGTGATCATTGCATAAGGTTTTAATGTTTCAGACAAGCTATGCTCCTTCAGAGTCAATATGCTTTTTGAGCGATGGGGTCATAATTCTTTTGGCATCGACCCACAGCCCTTCCAGGTCATAAAACTCCCTGACCGGCTCATAGAACACATGGATGATTACATGGCCATAATCCAGCAGGACCCAGTGACCGTCTTTGGTACCTTCAGCATTGATGGGGTTTATTTTGTGCTTCTTTAAACTGGTTTTAATATGTTCGGCAATAGCGATTACCTGGCGGTTTGACCGGCCGCTGCAAAAAATAAAAACATCCGCATAGGAGGTCATTTCAGCCACGTCAAGTGCCACGATATTCAACGCTTTTCTGCCTATAATCGCGTTGATGTAAAGATCAAGGGGAGGATCCATGTCCTTTGTCATAAATAAAGTCCTTTAGAGTTAATAAATTCTGCCACTTTCCGCGGCACGAAATATTTAATCGACCGGCCCGTGTTAATCAGAGTTCTAACCCGGGTTGAAGAGATGTCGAGACTAGTCACCTCAAATACATAAACCGGTTGTTTGTTCTTGGCCCGATAACAGCCTTGGGAGTTAGAATAAATATAGTCCGTGGAAATTTTAGATGCCAAAAACTTTTCCATGAATTCCCAGCCCCAACCGGCGTCGACACCGCCGGATTTCGGGCGATTAATGATAATAAACGGAATCTGCTTCAATAATTCATCATAAGATTTCCAGGTGTCGATCTCTAAAAACGCATCCATCCCCATAATCAGATAAATCCGGGATTGATCCGGTAACGAGTGCTTGAAGTGCTGAACGGTGTCAATGGTGTAAGAAGGACCGGATCGTTTTAATTCAACGTCGGAAATGGTAAGACCGGTTGTATCTTCAAGTGCCAGACTAAGCATATGCAGGCGATCGGCAGCATCTGCCACATCACCGGAATTTTTATGGGGCGGCAGAGCAGCCGGAATCAAAAAAACCTCATCCAGACCGAAACCTTCCTTTACCTCCAGCGCCGCCCGAAGATGTCCAATATGAACCGGATTATACGTCCCGCCGAATAGACCGATATGCATAAGAAAAACCGTTATTGGGTTATTCGTTAGTAGTTATTCGAAAAAGACTCAAAGACTCAGATCGGAGGATCTACAAATCTACCAATAACATATAACAATTAACTTAGAGAAACTTGTTTAGCTAATAAAGAAAGCTCTTTTCAATAAATAGTTAAATTCGCTGCAAGACTAGCTTCGTACCTGTCCGTCTCCCTGCACCACAAATTTAGTCGTGGTAAGCTCCTCCAGCCCCATTGGTCCGAAGGCGTGCAGTTTAGAGGTGCTGATGCCGATTTCAGCGCCCAGTCCCAGCTGACCGCCATCATTAAATCGCGTTGAAGCATTGACCAGGACAACGGATGAATCGGCTTCACGCACAAAGCGATTGGCCCGATCATAATTGCGGGTCACGATAGCCTCGGTATGCCGGGAGGAATATTTTGCGATATGGGCGATGGCTTCATCCATATCTTCGACGACTTTAATTGAGAGAATGAGATCCAGATATTCCGCCGGCCAGTCGGATTCAACGGCCTTTTTAGCATTGGCTACGATACGACAGGTTGTGTCGCACCCTCTAATCTCTACCCCGGCTGCTGCAAACCGTTTTGCCATTCCAGGTAAAAATGTTTCGGCAGCCGCTTGGTGCACCAGCAGCGTCTCCATGGAATTGCACACTCCGGGACGCTGAACTTTGGCATTGAAACAAATTTTCTGTGCCATATCAAAATCGGCCTCATCATCGACATAGACGTGGCAAACCCCCTTGTAGTGCTTTAATACCGGTATTGTCGAATTCTGCACTACAAAACGGATC
>Ga0056115_1000873_pt1 | contig 13579 bp, 10 predicted proteins | sample WorMetOlspDAHAB1_FD_77007 | JGI IMG/M metagenome (GOLD analysis project Ga0056115, IMG submission 77007) | Marine gutless worms symbiont microbial communities from Max Planck institute for Marine Microbiology, Germany - Olavius sp. DAHAB.1 ...
GCTCCCGATCGCCGGTCGCGCCCGCCCCGTTGGGAGTATATCGGGGTGCTGAAACAGGCTGTCAGCATCCCGGTTTTCGGAAACGGTGATGTGTTTGATCGAAATGATTGTCGCAGAATCATTGAGAAAACCGGCTGCGACGGTGTGGCCTTGGGGCGGATGGCCATTGCCAGACCCTGGATTTTCGCTGAATGGACCAGCGAATTAAAACCGGGCCCGGAGATTTATTTGAAAACCGCGCTTCAGTTGGCCGGGCTTCTCGTAAAACATTATGATCCAATTCCGGCGATCAGACGGTTTAAGCGATTTTCCCAATATTTTGCTGCCAATTTTAAATTCGGGCACCTGCTGCATTCCCGGCTCCTGAACGCAGCGGACATGGTGCAGGTTGAACAAATTCTGCAACGGTTTTTCGAAAACTCGCCTGATCTGGTTTCAAGACCCAACTTGAATTTTTTTAAGTAACCCGTAAATAATCCGCTTTGAAAAATAGCACATTCGCGCCTGCGGTTTGCTGGCTGACAACTGATGCGGTTAGCCCAAATTAATCCCGGCGGACTATTTTATTATTGCTCCGCATTTATGATTAATTTCCAAAATAAAAATCGCAGTTTCGTTTTTGATTGAACTGATCGCATTTCAGGATAGAGTCAATGTTTACACCTGGCACGTGAAACCTTTGAAATATCAATCACGCGGCTACATCGACAATAGATTGTCGATATGAAGTTGTTAAGCGCCTAAATGAGACCCTGTTTCGTTAGAAAACTGACGATAATTTCAGCCGTTTCGGTGGGACGATCCATCGGAACGAAGTGACCGGTTTCCTCAAGAGGCACCATACGTGCCGACGGAACTTTGGATTTAAATCGTCTGGCTGCCGATGACAGGAAGGTATCGGATGTTGCGCCGTAGAGGACAAGGGTGGGCTGTTTTAATCGTGGGATGTAGCGCCATACATCGTGCGGACATACGGCGAAACAACGCGATTCCCAGGCCGGTGCACAGCAGAGCTTAATTTTACCGTCTTGAGTATCTTCAGTTCCAGATTCAACATAGGCCTCAAGAAATCCATCTTGCCAGCTGCGAAATACGGCTTTGCCGCGATAGGATTCCAGCATAGTTTGACGGTCCGGCCAGATATATCTTCTTCTGGCCGCCGTGGCGGCTATCGGGACCCATTTCGCCAATCCGGTTTTTTTGGCCAGATACCACCACCACATCCATGAATAAGGCAAAATAGTCGGATCGATCAACACCAGGGCACGGATCATTTCGGGTCGTTTGATTGCCAGCAGCAGACTTGCCGTCGCACCCCGTGAGTGTCCGATTGCAATTAGCGGTTCGTTGAGATGATCACAAAAATTCTCCAGATCATCCGCAAAAATATTCCAGCTACTGAGGTTCTTCGGATCCGCCGGGGCGCTTGTTTTGCCATGGCCGCGATCATCCATGCCAATCAGTTTCAGGTGTGATCGTAGCTTGTGCGCCAGGGGCGTATACGCGCCGGCACACAAGCCGGTAGCATGCGAGAAATGAGCTGCCGGTCCGCTGCCTCCCCAGTCGATGAAGTTAAAATTGCCGTCCGGTCCTCGATACGTGCGATATTGTATTGGCATCAGTGATACTAGTCTAACTATCTCCCTCAAAAAAAAATATATGCGCTTTTCCGGTAAGTCCAAGATAATATAAAAGATATCTGTGGAAGCGGCTGGCAGCCGCGATTTAAATCGATCGCAGCTGCAAGCGGCCCCCACAAAAATGCACTTGTCCTTGCCAGAAAACCGGGAAAATATATTATATTCAGGTCGTAACTACACGAGGCGAACTGGTACTGTCAAGCCGTCGTTTTAAGTCGTCGGGCGCAGTCAAAAATTCGGCACAAGTGATCGACTCGCATCAATTGATACTGAAATTTTTTGTTAAACAATTCAGGTATCAGCAATTGAAATAAATAAAATTTTCAACTACTATAGACTTTTGTTGTAGTTTGTCTGCTTAAGAGGCTGAATCCAAGTTTCAGACAGGGGCAGGATATTTTATCGACTTATAATTTATCTGCAAATTAGTTAAAGAGAGGATGGAATACAATGAAATTATTACGGCGAAAAACTTTAAAACCGGTTAGTTTAGTTCTGGCACTTTTTATGCTGATTATCTCGGGGCCATTTCAGTCTGCCTATGCGGCCCTTATCGGAACTGAAGCGGTGCTGGATAACGCGCGCGGTCAGGAAGCCCGTGACTATTTATCGCAGTTGTTGGCGCGCGAAGATGTCCAGAATGCACTGGTGGCCCAGGGAATTGATCCCGGAGAGGCCAAAGCCCGGGTCGGCAGCCTTTCAGATGAGGAAGCGATTCAGGCCGCCGATAAATTTGATCAGCTGCCGGCTGCGAGTGGATTTTTAGAAACCCTGCTGATTATTGTGTTTTTGGTGTTTATTATACTTTTAATTACGGACATTGCCGGGTATACGAATATCTTTCCCTTTGTTAACCCTATGAGGTAAAGGAGGGCTCTATTCATGGCATACAATATCGCTTTGGTTCCAGGAGACGGCATCGGCAAAGAAGTGGTTCCGGAAGCAGTTCGAGTTATGGACATCCTTTCCCAGCAGCATGGATTTGAAATGGCCTATACTGATTTTCCCTATTCCTGTGAATTTTATTTGAATACCGGCACCATGATGCCGGAAGACGGAATTGATCAACTGGCAAAATTTGACGCTATTTTTCTGGGGGCCGTTGGAGATCTAAGGGTTCCCGATCATGTATCATTATGGGGGCTGCTGCTGCCGATCCGACGCCGGATGCAGCAATATGTCAACATACGTCCGGTCAGGCTTTTGCCCGGTATAACCTCGCCCCTTGCCGGCCGCAAGGCCGAAGACATCGATTTTATCGTGGTACGCGAAAACAATGAAGGCGAGTATTCTGAAATCGGTGGGCGGCTGTATAGCGGTACGGATGCTGAAATGGTGGTCCAGGAAACCGTTTTCACCCGCAAAGGGGTGGACCGCACACTGCGCTATGCCTTCGAGCTGGCCCAAAGCCGCCGGCGCAAGCATCTGACATCTGCCACCAAGTCCAACGGCATCATCCATACCATGCCCTACTGGGATGAAAGATTCGCCCTCCTGTCAAAGGAGTACCCGGACGTGGCTACCGATCAGTTTCATATCGACATCCTGACGGCCCACTTCGTCCAGCATCCCGACTGGTTTGATGTGGTCGTCGGCAGCAACCTGTTTGGCGACATCCTGTCTGATCTGGGACCGGCGATTGCCGGCAGCATCGGCATCGCGGCCTCGGCCAACCTGAACCCGTCCAAAGAGCTGCCGTCCATGTTTGAACCCGTCCATGGCTCGGCACCCGACATCGCCGGCCAGGGAATTGCCAACCCCATCGGCACCTTGTGGTCGGCCCAGATGATGCTGGATTTTTTAGGCGAATCAAAAGCGGCTCAGTCCCTGATGTCTGCCATTGAAACCACTACTGCCGCGAAATTCTTAACTGCCGATTTGGGAGGCAATGCCACTACCGAACAGTTTATCGATGCCGTTATCGAACAGCTCGCAACAGGGGAAAACTCAGGAGATCCAGTATGAAATACCGCTATTTAGGCAACACTGGAATTCAAGTGTCTTTTTTGTGCATGGGAACCATGACATTTGGTCGCGAGGCTGATCAAGCCGAATCGAAGGCCATGTTCAATCACTGCCGGGATGCCGGAATTAATTTTTTTGATTGCGCCAATGTCTACAGCCAGGGTCGGGCAGAGACCATTTTAAGCGATCTGATAGCCGAATGTCGCGCTGAATTGGTCGTCACCTCTAAATTCGGTGCCTCGATGGGAACCGGGTTAAATGACGGGGGCGGCTCAAGGCGCCACCTGGCGGCTTCGCTGGAGATGAGTTTGAAGCGTCTGAACACAGATTACCTGGACATATATTTTCTTCATCGATTTGATGAGCGAACACCGCTTGAGGAAACCCTGAGCGCTTTGAATGCAGTTGTGGCACAGGGCAAGGTTCGCTATATCGGTTGCAGCAATTTTGCTGCGTGGCAGATCGCCAAAGCATTGGGGGTCTCCGCGCTAAACGGCTGGGCACCGTTTCATTGCGTGCAGCCCATGTACAATCTGGTTAAACGCCAGGCCGAAGTTGAAATTTTGCCCCTGGCCCAATCTGAGAATCTCGGCGTAATCAGCTATAATCCTCTGGGAGGAGGGCTGCTCAGCGGAAAATACGGCCGTGACCGCCAGGCAGAAAAAGGACGTCTGACCGGGGATGACATGTACCGTAAACGTTACCGTGAACAGTGGCTGTACGATGCTGCCATGAAGTTTACGCAATTCGCCACGGGTAACGGGTACCACCCGGTTTCGCTGGCGGTGGCCTGGGCGGCCCATCACCCGGCGGTTACCGCACCGATTATGGGGGCGCGCAATGTCGAGCAATTAAATGACTCGCTGCAATCCGCCAACATTGAAATGAGTCCGGATTTATATAACCAGATCTGCCGGCTGACACCCCTTCCCCCACCGGCTACCGATCGCTCGGAAGACCAGGTCGATGACCCATCAGCATTAATGGTTGACTAGTTGAGATATCCGGGAGTCCTTCAACACCGACCCGCTTCTGTGGATAATCGCCACCGAAACCGCATGAATTTGATCATTTAATCAAACAGGAGCAGCAGCTTAGTTTTAATCGTTATTTAATTTAACTATAGCAGCTATTTATGGAAATAGTTTAAAGTAAAAAATTAAATATGACAAGCTATGCTTGCATGGGGAAAGCTATTTGTAGAGCGACGCGCTGCGTCCTTTGCCGACGGATTCCGGATTTAGGCAGCTCAGCATGGGCTGACCATTCAGGGCACGGATTAAATTCCGGGCGGCCATTTCGGTCATTTTGATGCGGGTCGTATCGGTGGCACTGCCGATATGAGGCAGAACGGTTACCTGGGGCAGGGTGAGCAGCGGATGACTGCCTCGCATGGGCTCCGGGTCGGTTACATCCAACCCGGCGCCGGCCAGTTCACCCTTTTTTATGGCGTTAAATAAAGCTGTCTGGTCAACGAGTTGGCCCCTGGCCGTATTGACAAGGATCGCCGATGGTTTCATCTGCTTCAGTTCGTTTTTGCCGATGTAGTGTGTCGTTTGCGCGGACAGCGGTAAATGGAGACTGAGGATATCGCTCCGGCTCAGAATTTCATCCCGGGTGGCATACACAGCGCCAAACTCTTTTTCGGTCTGCTCATCACGGTTGCGATTGTGGTAGAGGATTTTCATATTAAAGCCCGTTGCACGCCGGGCCACCTCACGGCCGATGCGCCCCAGGCCGATAATACCCAGGGTGGTATGATGGACGTCGCGGCCGAGGTTGTCCAGCATGCCCGTGTTTACAGTCCAGTGATCCTGTCTGACCCAGGCTGCCAGTTCAAGTGCCCGGCGGGCGGTTGCAAGGATCAGTGTGAATGCCAGATCGGCTGTTGTTTCGGATAATACCCCCGGCGTGTTGCCGGCCGGAATGCCGAATTGGGTGCACACCGGCACATCGATATTATCGAAACCCACGGCGAAGTTGCTGACCACCTTCAATTTCGGAGAAGCCTCTATCAGTTCACGGTCGATCTTTATATCCGTTGTTGCCAGCAGTCCGGTGCAGTCAGCAAAAAGCGTCATTTGCACCTCCCGGGGCATCAATTCTCTTTCCTGCCAGATGTGCAGGTCGCAGACTTCCCGCAATTCCTGTAATCCTTCTTCCGCGAGAATTCTTGAGACGTAAACTTTCGGTTTGGTCATCATCTTAAAATTATTCTCACCGCAGAGGCGCAAATGACGCTGAGATAAATTTTTTCTTTTCATTTGTCTCTAAGAGGGAGCCAAATGAAAAATAATCGGCCTTCGGCAAAATTAGCTATTGGTGGTGAAAAAGTCACCGGGCGCCGGTCGATGGTCAGCAAATAGCGGTTTCGCTTTCAAAATCGTAAAGATGCAGATTTTCCAAATTCGGCGCGATCCTGAGATTGCTATGGGCTTTTATCCGGGTTTTGCGGCCCACCGCAGCGATGAGGCTGAATCTGCCGGCATTTAAAGCCACATAAGTCTCATTGCCGACGGGTTCAACCACTTCCACGGTTCCTTCAATAGTTTTGCCCGGGACATGTTCGGTGGAGACAGTCAGGTCTTCCGGTCGAAGGCCGACCGCGATTAGCTTTTGAGTATAGTCGGCAAGCTGCTGGGATATTTTCGCCGGCAGATCGATTCGAACCTCGCCGGCTTGCAGGGATATCTGATCACCCTCTCTAATTAAATCAGCATCGAAGAAATTCATGGCCGGGCTGCCGATGAATCCCGCCACGAATTTATTGGCCGGGGTGTCATAAAGATCTAAGGGGGACCCGATTTGTTGAATCAGACCATCGCGCATGACCACGATACGATCGCCCATGGTCATGGCTTCAATCTGATCGTGGGTCACATAAACGGCCGTGGTGGCCAGGCGCTCATGCAGCTTCTTCAACTCCAGCCGTGTTTGAACTCTGAGTTTGGCGTCCAGATTGGAAAGGGGTTCATCAAATAAAAATACTTCCGGTTTTCTCACAATCGCACGTCCCACAGCCACCCGCTGACGCTGGCCGCCGGAGAGCTGTTTGGGTTTGCGGGACAATAAATGCTCGATTCCCAATATCTCAGCCGCTTCCTGCACGCGCTGCTTGATTTCATCTTTCGGTCGATTGAAATTTTCCAGCGAAAATGCCATATTCTCAAACACGGTCATGTGGGGATAGAGGGCATAGTTTTGAAATACCATGGCGATATTGCGATCTTTGGCCGGCAGTTTGTTGATGAGGTTATCGCCAATAAAAACATCTCCACTGGTAATGCTTTCAAGGCCGGCTATCATGCGCAGCGTGGTGGTCTTGCCGCAGCCGCTGGGTCCCACCAGTACCACAAACTCCTTGTCCCTGATGCTCATATTGAAGTTGTCGACCGCAACCACATCATCGAAATGTTTGCACACATTTTCCAACCGTACTTCAGCCATAGTAAATTTACTCCTTCAATGCGCCGGTCATGCCCGCCACATAATGTTCAACAAAAAATGAGTATACCAGCGCCACCGGCACCGAGGCGCACAGGGCGCCGGCCATCAGCGCGCCCCAGTGGTATACGTCGCCCCGCACCAATTCGGTGACCAGACCGATGGGCACGGTCTTTTTGGCCGTGCTGGAAATAAATGCCAACGCGTAAAGATATTCGTTCCACGAGAGCGTGAAACAAAAAATGCCGGCCGAAAGCACCCCCGGCATGCAAAGGGGCAGAATGATTTTGCGAAATATTTTGATCCGGCTGGCGCCGTCGATCATGGCACATTCTTCCATTTCTTTGGGAATGGATTTAAAGTATCCCATCAGCAGCCAGGTGCAAAAGGGGATCAGAAATGTTGGATAGGTCAATATCAGGGCCCACAGAGAATCCCACAGCTTAATTTTAAAAATAATGTGGGCCAGGGGAATAAATAAAATGGTCTGGGGCACCAGATAGCCCAGAAAAATTGCCACACCGGTGGGACCGGAAGTTTTGAATTGGAGCCGCTGAATGGCATAGGCGGCCAGCAAACTGGCAACCAGCGAAATCAGAGTCGCTGAGAGGGCTACAACAAAGGTGTTCACCATCCATCTGAGAAAAATAGTTTCGGTGAACAGAGCGATAATGTTTCCGATCGTCGGTGAGTGAATATAAAAGGGATTGAGATCCATGTTATAAAGCTCTGAATTCGACTTGAATACCGTGTTGACCATCCAATAAAAAGGAAACAGCAGGAAGGCCAGGTAGGCCGCCAGCGGCGCATAAAATTTGAATACTTTGGATCCAACCCGTTCGATTGCCATTTGTCAGTCCTCTTTCCTCAAAAAAACGAAGGCGATAAAAACGCATCCTACCAAAATGGGCAGCATAAAATTAGAAATGGCCGCCCCTTCACCGAATTGTCCGCCCTGCATGGCCCTCTGATAGGAGAGTGTTCCGAAAATGTGAGTCGCACCGGCCGGGCCCCCTTTGGTGATGATCCAGACCAGTTGAAAGTCCGCAAAGGTCCAGATGGTGGAGAAAACAGTGACCACGGTTAACAGCGGTGTGAGCAGTGGCAGGGTGATCTTGCGGAATTTTTTCCAGGCCCCGGCACCGTCAATCTCGGCTGCTTCGTAAAGATCCGGGCTGATGGTCTGCAGTCCGGCAAGCAGACCGATGGTAAAAAACGGTACCCCGCGCCAGACATTGGCTGCGATCAATGCCCATCTGGCGTTCCAGGGATCGCCCAGAAAATCGATGAAGTGGTCTGTGATGCCCAATTTTATCAGGGCCCATGAGATGCCGCTGAAGGTCGAATCATAAAGCCACCAGAAACAGATTGCGCTCAGGGCCGTCGGAATAATCCAGGGCAACAGGACAATGGCCCGCATAAATCCCTTGCCCTTGAAATCCCGGTTCAAAACCACTGCTAAACCGATTCCCAGAACGGCTTTGAAAATAACCGCTACAATCGTGTAAAGAAAGGTATTGAAGCAGGTTAACCAGAATGTGGGGTCATCGAGGAGCCACTGATAATTTTCAAACCCGATAAAGCTTCCCTCGCGGCCCACAATGGTATCGGTAAACCCCAGCCAAAGTCCCAGAATAAATGGGTAGGCTAGAAAAATCAGTAGTAGAAGTTCGGCGGGGGCTACGAATAACAAACCTAAAATTGTTGGATTTTCAAGGGCTTGGGAAATCTTCCGGCGAAATCCGGTTTGTCGGTTGGTTTGCTCTGAGGCGCTGATGGCGTCCACGCGAATATCTCCAGAATGGCTATAAGTTATAACTGCTAAAAGACGCCGGGGGCGGCCGACCCGAAATACTTAGCCCGGCCACCCTCTTCATTCTTGACTAATGCTCACCCGGTTTACTATCTGTAGGCCCGAGCGATTTGTTTTTCCGCTCGTGAAATGACAGCGTCCTTGGACATTCCTCTGGTACAGTAGTTGGCAAACATGTCAACCACGACATATTCAGCCATTGTTGCGGCCGAACCGGGGCCGATCGGTCCGGGATATCCGTTCCACAACATATTTTTAACACAGTCACGATAAGCGGTGTGTTTAGGATCACTGGTCCACACGGGCAGTTTACGATAATCCTTAAATCCCGGCGTTACATAGCCACTCATGGCGTCCATCCACGGCTCGGCCTGTTCTTGTTCCAGCATGAACATCAGGAAGTGCTTGGCCGCATTGGGAACCTGGGTGTGTTTGAAGATAAAGGCCTGGTTGAACAAATGCAGCTGGGTGGGTTTGCCGACCGGGCCGACGGGTAGTTCAGCATGATAGGTGTCTTCCATGATCCGCGCCAGTTTGGGATCCTTCTTAAGCGCATAATAAATGCTGATACCGTTGTTGGTCACTGAAATCTGTTCTGCCAGAAAGGCTTTGTTGTTGTGGGCGTCCAGCCAGGAAGCACAGCCCGGAATCATGGCGCTGTATAATTCTTTCATGCCTTCCAGGGAGTTTCGCGTCTCAGGGCTGTCGATGGCCGGCTTGCCATCGGTGTCAACGGTTGATGCTCCATATGACCACAGCCAGGTGTAGGCAAAATTGTTGCCGTCACCCACGGCATGCCCCAGGGCAAATCCCACCGGGTGGCCCATGCTCTTGAGCTTCTGGCAGCACTTGATGAATTCATCCGTGGTTGCGGGAAATTCGCTGTAGCCGGCTGCATTAACCCAGGATTTGCGATATACGATCTGCTGTCCGGGGGCCCCCATGGGAATGGCAATCCATTTTCCGTCTTTCATGCCGTATTTGATGCAGGCGTCTTCCCATCCGCCGTATTTGGCGCCAAGGTATTTGGCCACATCCGTTACGTCGAGCAGTTTGTCGGGATACAGGTGCGGGTCGTCGTGCCAGCCGGAGACCAGATCCGGACCGGCCCCGACAGCCGCCGACATGGCCGCCTTGGGTCGGACATCTTCCCAGGATAAGTACTCATTGACCACCTTGCAGCCGGTGGCTTTTTCCCATTTGCGGCAGTTGGCCTCCCAGAGGTCTTTGTCGCCTTGCACAAAAACGCTCCATCTGAGGACATTCAGTGTCGCTCCTTTTTCGACAGCCAGATTCGGCGGGGTTGCCGCCAGCGCCTTGCCGGCCATCGGCCCTAAGGGGCTTGCCAGAATCGCGGCACCGGCCAGGCCGGCTCCTGAAGTTTTGATAAATTCCCTGCGGGTAAAGTTGTTATCCTGCTTTTTCATGGCGACTATCTCCTTTCACAAGTAAGTTTATCGTTAGTTTCCCCTTTCCGATGTTACACTATTCAGAATCAATGAATCTTAATCAGCAAGGATCTGCGGGATGTGTTCTAAGAAAGCAAAAGGCTGTTTGAATCCTATACGGTAGATCCTTGCATGGGCCAAACCTCCTTTCTTTTGCTCTGATGAAAGGTTAATGAGAATGGTTATTAATAGTGAATTTAACCTTGATGGATCAGACACTTTAAATCGCTAATAGGATTTTATGTCAACAAAAAAATATTAGATCCTATCCTTGTTGACAGTCATACGAGGGGTTGATAGTGAAGGCTTGATACAGGATAAACGATAAACAATTAACGACCTTTATCGAGCTTTTAACTCGATTAAGGTAATCGAAAGGAACAGTCATGACCTGGCGCAGTAAAAAGATACTTGAACGACCGGAGTGGTCCATGCACCGCGCGCTATATAAGTCGATGGGTTACAGCGAATACGATCTGGACCGACCCTTGATTGGAATCGCCAACTCCTGGAATCGGGTGGTTCCGGGCCATTATAATTTAAACCAAGTTTCAGAGTTTGTTAAGCAGGGCATCCGCCAGGCCGGCGGGACGCCGGTGGAATTCGGCGTGATTGCCGCCTGTGACGGAATTGCCCAGGGGCATGAAGGGATGCATTTTATCCTGCCTACCCGTGATCTGATTGCCAACGACATTGAAATGATGGTGCAGGCCCACCGACTGGATGCGGTCGTCATGCTGGGTTCCTGTGACAAAATTGTGCCGGCCATGTTGATGGCGGCAGCGAGACTGGATTTGCCGGCCATCATCGTCGTGGGCGGGCCTATGGAAGGCGGATGCCAGTTTGACGGTCGCGCTGCGGATATTACCTCCGTGATGGAGGGGCTGGGGATGTTAAAAGCCGGTAAAATCGATGATGAGAAATACCTTAACCTGGAAAACTGCGCCGGACCGACCTGTGGTTCCTGTTCATTTCTTGGAACTGCCAACACCATGTGTTGTGTTGCTGAAGCCATGGGACTGTCGCTTCCGGGAAGTGCGACGATTCCGGCAACGCATGCCGCTCGTTTACGAGCAGCCCAGGAATCCGGGCGCCAGATCGTCGAACTGGTAAACCAGGGAATTACGGCGCGTCAGATTCTCAATCAAAAGGGCATCGAAAACGGCGTCCGCCTCAGCACGGCCATCGGTGGCTCGACCAATGTCGCGCTGCACATTCCGGCAATCGGGTACGAAGCTGACTGTGAGGTTAGCATGGATCTTTTTGAGGAGTTGTGCCGCAGCACACCGCACATCGCTAAAATGAATCCGGCGGCAGCCCCCAATGTACCAGATTTTCACCACGCCGGCGGCGTACCGGCAGTCATGAAAGAACTGCTTCCCATCCTGCACGGAGATGCATTGACCGTTACCGGTCAGACCATGGCTGAAAACCTTTCATCTGCCGGGGCTCCCAACCGGATGATTATTAAAACGATCGACGATCCCTGGAGCAATGAGGGCGGTCTGGCCGTGTTGCGGGGTAACCTGGCGCCAAATACGGCTGTTACCAAACCTGCTGCGATTCAGCCGGACATGCATACCTTTACAGGAACGGCCCATTGCTTTGATTCCGAGGAAGCGGCCAACCGGGCTATTCTGGACGGCAAAGTCACCGCGGGGGAAGTCGTCGTGATTCGCTACGAAGGGCCCAAAGGGGGGCCCGGAATGCGCGAGATGTACAAAGCCATGAAACTGCTTTATGGTCGGGGATTGGCCCTGAAGACTGCCGTAGTCACGGACGGTCGGTTTTCCGGCACGAACAACGGCTGCTTCGTCGGGCATGTCTCACCCGAGGCGGCCGAGGGCGGTCCGCTGGCAATTGTACAAAACGGTGATGAAGTCACCATCGATATTCCCAATCGCAGCCTGCACCTCAACCTGTCCGACCCGGAAATAAAGGCGCGGTTGTCCGGGTGGCAACGGCCGGCACCGAAATATAAGCGGGGATATCTTGCGCTTTACTCACGTTTGGCCGAGTCGGCCGATAAGGGCGCCATTATTCGGCACAAGCTGGAATGAAAAACTGAAGGTTTCGGGTGTCAGGTGTCAATGGACAGACTAAAGAGGACAGATGACAGAAAACAGATGAAAAATAACGTCAATTTTAATTTCCTAAACGGCCAAACCCAACAAGTCATTTGGAATCATTTTCGGTCAACCACAGATTAGACAGGATTTACAGGATTATCAGGATATTCTTTGTTTCTTCTGGAAACAAATAATAAAAAAATCCCCAAAAAATATTTTGTCTTAAAATGGATAACATCATCATCATAGCCGATGATTTAACGGGCGCCGCGGATACAGCCGTTCAGTTCTGCCCCTATTTTGACGATACAATGCTGGTATCTTATCAACAATGGGAGCAAATACCGGCACCGCCATCGACACGGGCAACGGCAATTTATACGAACAGCCGTGCGTTGGGAGTCGACCAGGCGCGTAACCGTCTGGTTTCTTTGGCGCAAGGGCTTGGGGAAATCGATGCGCTTCGGATGTATAAAAAAATTGATTCCTGCATGCGCGGCAACGTCGGGGCCGAGTCTGATGCCTTGCTGGACCAGCTTGGTTATGCGGCAAGCTTTATTACCCCGGCTTTTCCTGAAATGGGTCGCACGACCCTGGAGGATACTCACCGGATCCATGGCTTGTCATTGGATCAGACAGAGATTTCCCGAGATCCGGTTACCCCGATGACCGAATCCAGCCTGAATCGGATCGTGGCGCTGCAAAGTCGGTTTCCGGTTGGTCATGTGGGCCTGGCGTTTCTGGAGAACAACCATCACCGGTTGATCTCAGAAATTGAACGTCAGCTGAAAAGCGGTGTAAGGCACATAGTGTTCGATGTCACCAACCGTTTGCACCTTGATCGGATAGCCCGGTCAATTTTTACGCTTGAGGGTAAGATCCTCCCGGTCGGTTCCGCCGGGTTGGCGGGCAGCATAGCGAAACTATTGACTTCGAAGTCTGCTTCAGTTGAACCGGAAAAGATGATGGCACCCGGCGGGTTTAACTTGCTGGTTTGCGGTACGACTTCGGCCGTGACCGCTCGGCAAATACAAGAATTGCTGCAAAGGTTTTCTTACGAAGTCATTGAATTGAACCCGGCGGTTCTGGCTGACCGGAATCGCAATTGTGAGTTCTCGGAAACAGTCTCTTCAGCCCAAACCAGCTTAACGCAGAAAAATGTGATTCTCACCATAAAGTCGCGACCAAATAGTTCTATCC
>Ga0056115_1000874_pt1 | contig 13577 bp, 9 predicted proteins | sample WorMetOlspDAHAB1_FD_77007 | JGI IMG/M metagenome (GOLD analysis project Ga0056115, IMG submission 77007) | Marine gutless worms symbiont microbial communities from Max Planck institute for Marine Microbiology, Germany - Olavius sp. DAHAB.1 ...
CTCTTATTACAACAGATTCTTTAGCGATCTCTTCTTTATTAGTGCTTTAAATAATAAAATTTAATACACAGTAATGTATTAAAGTGGAATAAAATTAGAAACAGAATTTGGAAAGAGTAACTGCTGTTTTTTGTGGGGGAGGAAATATGTCGGGTGGAATGAAACAAGATGGCTAACTGAACGTTGTGCTTGTGAAGTTGTTCCCAGACAAGGTGGATCATTTCCTTCTTCAGCTCGTCCATATGCTGGTCCATAGAACCGGAAATGTCGATCAGGAAAACGCAAGACGTTTCTACGACCGTTCCAAACACTCGTCGGCTGCCTACATTCAATGAATGAATGAATTATTTATTTATTTACTTAATCAATCAATCAATCAATCAATCAATCAATCATTAATTTTTAGAGTGGCCTAATTATTAAAAACACTACCAGGTCCACTATAGACTGTCAGGATATGACTCCGTGAACAGAAACGTATTGAGTCGAGTGCAGAAGGTCGCTAGAGACGGTGCCGACGTAACCTTCGGTGGCAGGCAGTTCCACACCTAATCGAGGGCCAGCATCCGAATTGCTCGGCTGCCAACGGTGGAGCGGTGAACCGGAGGCTGAACGAGGCAGTCGCTGCAGGAAGAGCAAAGTCCTCGGCGACTTGGAAGGTCAAGGTCGGCAATGTAAGTGAAGGGCCATGGTACGACGGTGCACAGCCGTGGAGGACCACGTATAGCGTTCGACAGCAGACGCAGAGTTAGTCTCAGCAAACAGCAAAAAAGCAGAAAAAGAGTGCAGGACAATTACACACGACTCAACAGATCACATGCAGTAAACTCTCAACGAAAGCTATATACTCTCGATCTGTTGCCGCTTACGACACTCGGCCAGGAAACGAGATGGCCTTATTCTACCAATCCCAAGCACGCACAGGGTGTGCTTAAAAGACAGGCGGAACATATGCCTACGTCTTATCATTGTACAGGCCAGCTGCATCGTCCTCGGTTAAGGCATCTCGGAGGGTATACGCTTTCAACAGTATAGTTCAAACAGTTATCTTTTATCATTGTAATATACTGTAACAATCCAGCCTTTGGCTGCAGCTGGAAGGTTCAATAGACCACGTTGTTAGAAAGAGAGAGAGAGAGAGAGACGGTGGTTACCGGAGAGCAGCCACTGGAGTCGCTGGAGGTATCGAGTGAGGACGCGCCGTAACTGGCGCTGATATTCCACCAGCTGGACGGGAGTCAGCAGCAGATGACGCACGGTTCCGTTCACGTTCACCGTCGGAAAAACACCGCACGATCTACACGCACGCAGAACGACACATTTACCGGTAATCAAATTAAATCAAATAAAACTGAAAATGCCGTGGCCAAAACGTCGTAGCTAGTGACAATGCTGTAACCTGCCAGTTGCATGCCGGGGTCAACTTTATACACATCGTTTATTAAACGCATATCTTATCGTACAGACCAGTACCGTCACAACCGTTTTTGCTATAGTACCGAATTATACTGCTTGGTACGTGTCACGGGCAGATGTGCGTGACCACGGCCGTAGTCGATAATGAAGTCAATCAATCAATCAATCATGAATTTTTAGAGTGGCCTAAATATTTAAAACACTGCCAGGTCCACTATGAGACAGTGTATATACACAAAATGTCAGATCAGCCGAATGTCAGGATATGATTCAGTAAACAGAAACGTCTTGAGTCGAGTGAGTAAGATTCGAACCCGTGACCTTTCGATCACCAGTCGGACGCTCTACCACAGGCTATCGAGCCACAACGCTCGGAAAACTGGTGCATACGAGCTCACCTTGCGTCGACAGTTTTCTGAATGCTCTGTACGCGCTCGCTGACATGGCGCAGCGCCGGCTGTCGAGTGGCGCCGCCTAGCGCCAACTTGTTCAGATTCAACTGCAGCTTCCCCAGACCGAACTGACGCAACCACTACATACAGCAGCAGCAGCAGCAGCAGCACAGAAGATAGTGTGACCACAACAATCGAAACTAAAGTACAGACAAACAGTGCAACAGCATAGTCTCGTATGCGTTTGTCTGGATACGTAAAACATGCAACCATATTTAGTTGAATGTTCACTATTGCGTGCAGGGCCGTAGCCAGAAATTTCACTTGGAGCCTGGGAATTCGATGTGGAGGGGGCGGACTAACGAGCGGCTGAAGGTGACGAGCGGGATGGGGAAAATTTTCGGAATATTTGGTTTGAAAATTGCGCAATTTTGTGCAGAAGTAACCTAACGCTGTACATCATCATTGGTTTTCGGGGAGGGGGAGGAGGGAGGGGTTACAGAGAAAAGACTGACTTAAGACTGATAAAACTGTTTTGACAATTTCTGTGGGGGCTGAACCCGTAAAACCATCCCATAACTACGACCCTAATTGCGTGCTGTTTAGTAGTAGGGTTATGATTAGGATTAGGGTTAGGATTAGATTTAGTGTCTGGTTGGTTAGTGGTTATGCACACGTATTTGTACTAGTTTCTGTTGTCATCGTCACACTGCCGCACACAAGAAGGCTATCAACAGAGTGTGACACACATAGTATGGGTCCCTGCCTCCATTAATCTACTATGCCCACTCACAACTATAGCTTCGCTTTGAACTCGGGCAATAGTCTGCGCAACTTCGCAATATGCCTGAATTGTGTCTGGAAAACTGTCTGGAGAGCAAGGCATTTACAGGCAATACGCCTTTTTCTGTCTCCCTGTAATTCCCAATAACAATGTCAACCTAACCTAACGGAGTACAGAATACGGCATCGATTAGCCGGAATAAAATTAAACATACATTATGTAATATGTATGTTTAATTTTATTCTGGTTAATCATTCAAATTCAGTAACAATTCACATACTTTGTGTGTTAATGTAGCTGCTGCACTGGTTTACAAAAGCAGAAAAATATATCGCAATTACTCACATCTTTCGTGGTTAGTTGTTCTTCGGCGCTGTCAATGGAGACTTCGGGGATCGTTTTAACAATTCCGTCGCGAGGTCTGATCTGATACGCCTTATACACCGATCCTGTACAAACATTTATAACTGCGGTTGACCGTGCAGGTTTTTCAGTAAAACAGTTTCTGCAATTTTCAACGAAACAAAAGTAACTGTCTATACAGTAGCTAAGTATATGTTCCGATTCCTATAAACGCATGAAACAAAACAAACAACAGCATGAACGAATTCACACTTAATGCGCGGCTAAGGTCAGACTAAATTCATAGCTTACCGGACGATTTGTCAAAGAAATCCAACTCATGGTCAGCCAATGCGCGGACTGAAATTTAAAAACAAATCTCACTTACGAGCTATTTATTGTATACTCCAAATTTTCTGTCACTTTTTAGACAAACGTTTCCGCCGAAACTGCTCTAAATATTTTCAGGGAATCCCGAGCTCTATCCCTTAAATCTTACAGAAAGGGTTGTAATTGTGCCTCAGCGAATCACACACAGAGTTCGACATAAGTCCATTTTTCGTGACGCAATCCAATCTGTCAACTTATCAATAAATCACAAATGTAAAAAACAGCATCCATTGAGCTGCAATGTAAAGACTATTAACCACAATGCACATTTAATCTGTAAATATGAGACTGATATCAAAATAGCGGTTCACAAAAACAGGGGTTCACATGCAGTCATCCAACTCAATCCATTCCAATCGATGGATCGATCCGATCCACGTCCAACTCTGATCACACAGGCGCGCGCGCGCGCACACGTACCGACGTCGGTTTTGTTAGGACCTGTGAAGAAAAACGCCTGTTCCACCTTCGGACCTTTAGTCGACTTCACCCTGTTCAGCGGATCGCTTCGTGCGCCCGCGCTCGCCGGGCGACGCTGCTGTCTGTACCTCATGCCGTCCTTGTACGACAGAGCTTTCGGCACTGCCTTCTCGTCTTTGGCTTCTGCCGCTTTCTCCTACGTTGAAAAAATACAATTCATTTCGGCAGTTTGACAATTACAACCTTAACTCGTACTAACGGTGCAACAACATGTCTCGTATGGATTTATTTGGAAACGTAGGAAATGTGGCTACAGGGTGGCCCCAAAAAAGTAAGCCACTACCGAATGATCAAAAATCGTATAAAATCGTATCAAAACCGTCTCTTAGATGGAGTTTGACACTATCGCAGCTTCAAACACAGCGATGACGTCACAAATTAGGTCACACATATAATACTTAATACAGACTTATTACATTCTTTTGCTCATTTTGAAGTCAAAATTTATGAGAAAATTAGCCTTAATGACGGTTTTTAATACGATTGAATGGTGATACTTGATAGTGACTTACTTTTTGGGGACACCCTGTACATTTAGTTTGATGTTCACAATTGCGTGCTGTTTACTAGTAGGGTTAGGGGATAGGATTAGGGTTAGGATTAGATTTAGTGTCTGGTTGGTAAGTTGTTATGCACACGTATTCGTGCAACTTTAGGTTGTAATTGTCACAAACCGATTAATTTCGTATCATCATCCAACGTAATTTCTAGAGTGGACCTATACATACCGTGAATAACGCAGACGCTATACAGTACACCGACGTTAAAAGCAGCAGACGATAAAAATGAGGTAAATAAATATGTTTTATTAAAATAAACTGACGGTTCGCTTAAAATGACTCTCTAAAATTCACAGGTAGAAGCCAGCCAGAAAAGAACGGTTTAGTTTAAAACCGTTAAAACTATTTATACGCAGACCACTGAACGACTGAATGTTTCTAAGAAAAGTGTGAAGACTCACCTCTTTTCAATCGTTCTGTCTCCCAGTCCCTGGCAGTGCAAGCGTCGACATTTTGAAGCTATAATCAGTATAATCATTCTTTTTACTACTCGGCCGAGCCCACTTGTGTTCAGCACAAAATGGCGACTACGAGTACAACATTCAACGCACACTTACTGGCTTCGACCTGCGCTCGTTCTCTGTCGCTGAGCCCGACGCCTGGAACAGTCTTCTGGAACAGTCTTCATCGGGTGATCAGATGCATCGCCGTGCCTTCCGCCTTCAAGCGTCGTCTGAAGGTTGAGCTGTTCTCGCGAGCCTACGACGTTTCTCGTGACATTTCTGGAGACTAGACTGTCACTTACGTTAAACGGTTTAGGATTCGTGTTCTCTGTCATCCGCTTTTTTTTCGCTTATTACTGTTTGTCTATTATATCTTTTTATATTATTAAACATCGCCGTCCACATTTTGTAGGGGGTGCTATACCAATTTCGTCAATTGATTGGCTAAATTAGGAAAGAAATCGGCAAGGCAGTGTGTTAAGCGTATTAGCCAACTGTACAAAAGACTTACTAGTCGAGCCTGTGAAAGCGCTGTCTGTTTCGGTGGCGGCAGAGGCTTTGGCGGAACACATGATTCCACGTGCTCAGTCTCTGTAACAATTTCCCTGCATTTCTGATCCTGCAGTGCCAGTCAACAATAAAAACCTAGCGTTAACACAACGTGGCCGAAACACCCGCAAAATACACAGAAACGACAAGACACGGAAAAACCAAGAAAATACAAAACTTGTGTAAAAAAATATGATGCAGACGATCACAACACGATAAAACACCTAAAACGAAACTATGTACAGAGTTCTCTAAAGCGATTCAGAATGTTTTTATTAATTGCCACGTAGAACACATTCAATTGCGCATAAACTGCACCACAGAGGCTGTGAATAAGAGTGCCATTATTGTAGTGCCATTCTGTAGATTTAAAAAAACAAAACATGCTCGCACGTGTTTAAATCCAGTTCAGGCGACAATACCACACGCCCTATAAGCCATTACCGATTCAAAGTAATTAGCTAAAGCCAGAAATCACGGCTGTATCATTAAAACAGCCGGCTAAATATAATTCTGGAGTGAACTTTTCAAGCCAGATGTCATTACTGTTGAGCCGTATGACCCTCCCCCACCCCTCCTCTCCTCACAGGAAAACATAGCAAACACACACACGCACGCACGCACGCACGCACGCACGCGCACACACACCAGAGCGTCGTTTCTCTTCACCGACTCGACAAGCATGTTGCATTTTTTGCAATAGTTGAGCACTTTCTCAATCTCCAGCGACAAGCTGGAAATGTCGTCACTCTCAACAATGCCTTCACACAGAACAAGCGTTGTTAATAGCCGTACAACTTGTCGTGGACTCAGCAAAACGTCTTATACGTACACAAGACTACAAGAAAAAAAGTGAAAACGTCACAAAGTCACATTTGTATAGTGGAACGTAACAATAACGAATAATGAACTAGTGATCTAACTGAGAAATTCACGAGAAAGCATGCTATGAAAATGTTACGGAAAACTCCAGAATTTCTGTAAATATGTGTTCCGACTGCTACGGTTAGGTGGGTGACTGACTGATCATATGAGAGCTACAACGTGTTCTTTTGGCAGAAATGCTGCTGTGCTGTACTCAAGACAAGATGTACTTAGACGTATATATGCTATAAAGAACAGGTAACGAACAACTGCGGTCTCACTGCTAGGTGAGGTCAATTCAAATCTGAAGTTATTTATTTCTTACAGCAAATCGCACATTGGTCCCGAAAAAAGACAGAAAAAATAATGAAACATAAAACAATAAAACAGCATAAAACATTGAAGTTTATTTGCAAGAAGCAATAAGCAATAGACAGACAACACAGAGAAAATACAATAGAAATACACGGTCGACTCAAGTAACACTCAACCACTAGCCAGTGTAACAATCACAACCTAAAGTAGTACAGACGGTGCAACAACATGTCTCGAAACAAATTTATCTGAATACGTAGGACATGTGACTATATTTAGTTGAATGTTCACTATTGCGTGCTGTTTAGTAGTAGAGTTAGGGTTGGGATTATATTTAGTGTCTGGTTGGTAAGTTGTTGTGCACACGTAATTGTAAACGTTGCAATTGTCACGGACCGCAGTGACGATGAACACTGAAACACATATACAATAAAGACTAAAACCGCACCCTCCCCCCGCCGAAAATAAAATACAGAACCGAAGTACGCATACCTGTCTCTCGAACCGAGTGAAAGCGACCGCCGACCGTCGAGTGAGCCATATCACGCAGCACGTGTGCAGTCTGCGACACGTTGGCGTAGCGACACGGCAGAACGGCCAAAGTTTCGTCATCTCCGGCGCCGTTCGTCGTTGCGGCGGCGGCAACATCCGATTCGTCGACGCTGAACAATGTGACGTGCAGTCTGGTTCGATGTCCGGCCGAAGCCTCTTCCAGGTACGAGCAGACCACGTCGGCCGGCTGGTCAGGCACCCCGCTCGTCAGTAAGTAGATGCCTTCCACTTCTACAAGCAGACACCAGTCAGCGCACACTTCACTCCGTTGCTGATCGCACCTAACACACATTATTGCAAGCCATGGAAGTGCTGCAGCCCATCCAACATTTTGGTTGGTTGAGCCACAATGCCAATAACTGACCTGTATGTTCGCTAGTTGTAGCTTACAAAATTAGTTACAAAGCTAATACATGTAGCAATAACGGCCTGTGGTAGATTCTGTGCTTTTAGCTGGCAACAGAAGTAATAATCAAGTTTACATACTAGTCACTGCTAAGTGCTAACTGTTTGAGATTCTTACTTACTAAAGTCTTGTTTCTAAAATGACGTAATTTATTGCGTGGGCGGTAGATTTGGCCCACCCAAAAATGTTGGCCTGGCGCCCCATATGTCACATGCTTTTCACTCGAACGCCATCAAAAAAATTGCAAGGTGGCTCCAAAAAAGTCCATACCAAATTATCAATACATCGTATACAAGGCTGTCAAATTAGAATGTCAAAAAGCACACAATATTATCAGTTGCTATTAAATATTCTTTGCGTGACGTAATTTGTGCTGTCAATTAATGTGCACATGACCCGTGCAGCTGCGATATGGGTAAAAGTGTTAATGATGTTAGTGATTGCTCCCACGTCAGTTCACCTTAGCAACTTAAGAAATTCACTCCCATAAAAATTTATACTATCCTTAAGTTTTTTTTCTCATCAATCAATAGTTCGTCATTTGCACTTATTTGTCCCATGTCGCATTTGCAACTTCAAGCAAAGTAATTGATGACGTCACGTATAGACGTCATACATAGATTCTTTAATATCAACTTACAGTATTCTAGTGCTTCTTTGGTATTCAAATTTGACGAAAAATCTAGGCTCTTGACAGGTTTTAATATGATTTAGTGACAATTTCGTAGGAGCTTATTATTTTTAGCCACCAAATTCATTTGTAAACATTAAGCATTAAAGAGACGCGTACAATAATCTAACAAATGCCGACTACTAGACCATGGTCTCTTGTGCTGTCAACTCACCAGAAGGTCAAATATAAAGACTGACCGACATTGCTGGACAAGTCGTTGCATTCAAATGCTCGCCGGAGACCTCCGAGAATATTGCGACCACCCGAACATCGCAGCTCCAATATCCACCTGAAACAGCGTTGTGCTATGAACGTTCCAATAATTGTCGCGCCGCGAATATACTCGTTTACCATGCAGCCATTTTCCCAAGACAACCTGGGTCAGTTCACCAGCGTCCCAAGACAACCTGGGTCAGTTCACCAGCGACGGCTTTTGACAGAGACGCAAGTAGCAGTTTGTCAGCAGCGTGTTGCAGCTGTACTGCCAATGCAACTACGATAAACTTAGTAATTAGTGAGTTAGGTTGATTGCCGCTCCTGACGCACACAGTAGGTCATTTCGGAAACATTTATTACAGCCTGCATAGCTCAACCGACAATGTAAGAGCACGGAAATACAAAATGGTATGTTCAGATATAAAGCATAAATCTCATAAAATTGGCTTTAAAAAGAATAAAGAAAAGAAAATACATTTTTTTTTATAAATACATAACGCCATAAATACAATAAGTTACAAAGGCATTTGGCAGGCAGCACCAAACCAAGACAGATAGAAACAATCATATCAACCGACCTGTTAGAACTGCTCGTGCTGTTGTGCAGCATTTATAATACACATTACAATGCACAATAGACAGAGACACTTCTGCTACTCTACCCCTTCCACCAGACCAACATCAATTTAACCCGTTGTCTCCATATTTGTGCAGGATAATGTCGTTTCTTTTGCAACCATCGCAACACCAATGTCTCTGAGCATTAAACTAGCTCAAAATACGCTATGCTTGGACAAAAACCATAGTCCACAGTTGAACTGACACGTTCTTCTTCGGGCACTATAGTAAAATCACAGGTCGCAGTGGACAGAAAACTCTTTTTGTCACTTAATGAAAACTTAACACTGTACAGATATTACACTATATGTTATGGGGGTACTGAACTAAAGATGTCTCACAAAATATTGCTGAAACAGCGCAGAAAGAAATTATTTACACAGCAACGTTTCGAAGTAACATTTTTCACGACACAGCAAATCTGAAATTTGCAAGGTGTAAAAACACCAACAGAGATAACAGTCTAACGAAACCTCCAAGCCTCCTGAAGAACGTCTCCGGTGACTTCAACCAATGACGGTTTCCACATCAGTATGTCTTGTCCACACCTGGTTAACACAAGAAAACAACGAACATATAAGATCGCTTCACGGCTCGATTCTCCAGCGCTCGACTGGCGGTATCCGAGCCGAAGTACGACCGCATCACGCCGCTCATCGCACGCCTGCGCTGGCCCGAGGTGGCAGAGCCGATCGAGTTCAAGCTGGCCGTCCCGGTGTAACTACAAATGCCTACACCAGACAGCTCCGCCGTACCTCGCTGAGAAATTCCACCAGTCATCTGCTGACGAGACCGTCCCATCAGTGTCTCGGCTCTGCTTTAACATCATTGTTTGTCGTCCGATGCACGTACCCGTATTTCAACCGTCGGCGATCGAGCTTTTCCGGTCGCCGCTTCCCGACTGTGGAACACTCTGCCCTCGCAGAACGTCACGTCACTGACTGTTTCTAGGAAACGCCTCAAGACAGATCTCTTCAATCGTTCTTTCCCCCAATCTCCCGCTATTGCCCGCACAGTGACTTCGTCATTTCGGACGCCATAATCGAGATTGGTCTGCTGCGATGGTTAGTTAGCAGAGACGAAGCCAGAAATCTGGTTTGTGGGTGCAAAATGTTGGTAAACATGCATCATGCATGGCAGATTACAGAAAAGTTAACATTCAGTGCAATGTCACGTTCACTGTCGTGTGGTTGGGATGACTTGAGTAGTTACAAAGGTTTGGGGGGCATAAATAGCCAGGTGCCTAACTTCCTGTTAATTAGCTCAAGCCTCAAAATAGATTCACTGAACGTGTCAAACTCCATATGACGAACAAACAAACGAAACAAAGAGACAAACGGCCAGACGCCACCAGCAATCGAAGTCGGTGCATTTGTGCGTGCCTTAAAATGTGACATCTGGTGGCAATATTTTAACAATTTTCCTCATGATAAACTGACCAAATTTTGTGTATTCATTGGTTGATCCCGGATTCTTATCTCCTCCTCACTTAAATTTCTACGAAGCATCGCGCTTCGTCCACCCAAACGATGGACGCCCCTGACAGACACAACCGATAAACAGACAGAAAAATAAACAAACAAACGGACGAGTCTCTGGAAGTTTGTCTGTCTGTCGTTTTTGTCTGAGACTGAGTGCTGACCCGATGATGTTGAGGTAGCGCTTGTTGCACATCTGTTCCTGCAGTACGTGCCGCAAAGTGTTCTGAATGTGAACGATGAATTTGTCGTTGAACAGCGACACGTCGACCACTATGAGTACGCTGCAGAAAAAAAAACACATCACATATGCAGTAGAAAAAAGCACACTATAATCACAGGTCGCAGTGGTCCAGTGCATTGGTTCCCAGTAAATTACCCAAAGTGGGTAATGGGGTCTTTTTATTTCGGTAGTGGGTGGTTTTTTCTATTAGCGTTTTAACAACAACATATTTTATTGAGCATAAAGGGCATTTATATATCACATTAATTAATGACAACTGTCGCATTGAAATTAATGATTATAGTTTTTCATATTAATTGGTCGTGCAACCAAAAGTAATGGGCATTTACGTGAACAAATATTGTTGTTTGTGCGTGATTGGGGTAATGACCCAACGTCGGGGTGCGATTTTGGGTATCTGGTCAAAAAAGTTGGGAAACACTGGTCTAGTGGTAGCACGCTTGCCTGCAGCACGGCAGTTCCCAGAGATGTCCAGATGCTCCATGCCTTTAAAGTCATACCTTAATGATAATTATAATAATAATAATAATAATAAGCATATTTGTATAGCGCCATAAGGTCGTAACTTCAGAGGTACCCTCGGTTTATTTCACACGCATATGACTGAAGTAATGATGACTGACGCTAGTGACAAAAGAGCTTGTGCCACGTGACTTAGTGTGTGCAATAAATTAATAACAAAGTTGGTTATAATGACACAGGGTAACATAAACGCCAGCATTAAGGATAATTAACACGTTTCAGTCAATGCGAGAAAATCAGATAGATGGGTGTAAATGTACAACCAAACAGTAACCACAAAAATAAAAGAACAAACGACAATCAATTACAAAATCGCTGTGGACAGGCAAATAAGGGTACGCACATTATCGAATAATTCAGTGCAGTCACAAAATGCAAAAACAGACCAATTATCAACGAAAACCTAGAAACGTTTACCTCAGTGGCATTGCATCTTGAAAAACCAACTTACAGGATCCAGCGGGGTCATTTCGAGCGGGAAAGCCGCAGTTCCCATTGTCGAAAAGCTGCTGGATCACATCGGAACGGCGTTCCAATCGTTAAAGTGTTTAAGCACGCACACGAATTAGCAGTACGGTACATGCATGCATTATGGACGGCACTGCGAATCATTTTCCGGCCAAAAATGCACTAGATTGCAAGATTCTGCACATAGAATCTCAACATTTTATTCGAGGGTGATAGCCCCAGACTCCCGCAGCGGGAGGGGGCAACTCCCTCCCACACGCACTTCCAGTGCCGCAGGGGCTTGGACCCAGACACCAATTTCCACTTGGTTTGCCAGCATTCCCATTGTTCCTATTGTACGAAACGACCACTGGAATCCAGCTTGAGCAAACTAGAACTTGAGCAAAGTCTAGCACCTCGACGGAATTGTTGCGTTCCAGTGCTGAACAAGCGGTACATACTTGTTTTCGGTCACCGAGCCGAAGAACTTTCGACTGCCGCAAGACAACCAGTCGATTCGCTTCTCGTAGAGTTTGACGACAGCTCCGAGCTGCTTCTGGTACTCGAAGAGCAGCGACATGTCGACGTGGATGTTCTTAACGGAGCCGTCGTGCCACCGAAACTGCGTCATCACCCGACTGTGCACCTGCGACTGCACCGTCTTCCGCAGCACCGGAATAAACTCCTCCAGATACGAGTACGCGTTCGGAGCGAGAACTTGGTACAGATCCAGACCCTTGCCTGCAAGCGCAGCCGAGTATGAATCTGCTAGTCTGAAGCGGGGTCATTTCGAGGGGGAACGCCGACGTTCCCATTGTTAAAGTGTTTAAGAACGCATTTCGAACCATTTTTCCGACCAGAAATGCACTACATTGCAGGATTTTGCTTACAGTCTTGTAAAAATTTGTCCGGGGGAAGATGCCCCGGACCCCCGCAAAAGTGCCCCTGGTGCTTGACCCCGAACATCAATTTCCGCTTGGCTCGCCTGCTTGCCCACTGTTCCTGTTTTACGAAACGACCACTGGTCTGAAGCAGAAAAGAAGGCAAGCGCTATGCTGAGATTGAACAAATTAAATTAATTCTAAAAAAATTGATAAACTTGTGGCCGCCAAGGTGACAATATGCCAATTTGAGGTAAAAAAAAGAGTAATCAGTCTGCCAGAAAATATAACTGTGACGCACAAACAAATATCATCATTTCGTTTACGACATCATGCAGTGCTGCGAAAGTATATACTGTATAAATTTATAAACGTAAAATAAATGCAACTGAATCAGAAATGACAGGAGGCAAAGAAAACTAAAGATTTTGACGCGCAGTGAAAGGAAACGTGAGATTTTCGTTAATTTTTGATTACTTAAAGATTAATAGAGACCGACAGTCTTACACATAGAGATAATCTCCAGGATGTCAGGCAAAACTACCAGTTCACAACTGCATTTATTCCAGCCCTTGGAGACCATCATACGTGTGCGGCTGCATGGCCGCAGTGTCCAAAGTCCGTGTGTGTGCGGGCATCGGCTGTGGCCGAAATTGAACGCTGGCTTCTACCTGTGACGCAAAGCGCTAATGCAGTCAAGTTCGGTTGACTTGTGGCGCTACACAAGTGCCAACTTCACCTTTACCTTTACACTGCAGCAAAATGCCAATGTTGACAGATAACAGTAAGGAGTGCACGTTACCCTTAAGGCCGTGTTTAGCGAGCCAGTCGGCTGATGTCAACGGAGTGAATGACGGCATCTGCAGTGTTAACGGCTGGTCGTGTCCCACTGGACGCGGGTAATATCGACCTCCAGGCAACCGAGAAACTTGTTTCTCAATCTGCAAAAAGTGAACCACTTTTTAAATAAATATCAATAATACGAAATTGTATGTTTTCGTATCA
>Ga0056115_1000875_pt1 | contig 13571 bp, 14 predicted proteins | sample WorMetOlspDAHAB1_FD_77007 | JGI IMG/M metagenome (GOLD analysis project Ga0056115, IMG submission 77007) | Marine gutless worms symbiont microbial communities from Max Planck institute for Marine Microbiology, Germany - Olavius sp. DAHAB.1 ...
CATAGTTTTGATCAAACACTTCCAGTCGTGCAACCTTCAGACCACCCGTGGTGTTTGTGTTCTCGCCGAGATATCTTATTCTGTCCACGGCCGCCAACACTTCCGCCTTCGTCGAATAGTCCCTCAGGTTGAAGTTCAACTTGCCCTTGTTTCCTACGGAATCGTTGCAAATAAAGATTATGTAGAGACTAAGATATAGGCCTAATGTTGTCATTAATGGCTATTAAATTATCAAAACAAGATTACAAGAAACTTAGTCCGAACAAATAGAAATCACAAACAGGAATCTCAGTACTAACATGCATCAAACGGTTGACAAAAGTCGTTACCGTATGAGGATGCTTCAAAAGAATCGCAAGTTCGTATTTTTTCTCGGCTAATTTTCAGAATTCGACTGTTATAACGCATTACCCCAGCGCTCATCAGCCTTTACTGGCTGCGCGTCCCTCAACGTATCTCCTTAACAGTTGTGACGTATCGATCCACCCATGGCATCTCTCCGTCCTACCTACAGTCGTGTTTCAGCCGCGTTGCCGACATGACATCCTGACAACGGCTGCGGTCTTCTACATACATCGTCCTGACCTTCCGCCTGTTCGTCTATCTACAGCCGGCAGGCGCGCGTTTCCGGTTTCTGATGCCATCGTCTGGAACGACCTGCCTCTCCACGTCGCATATACGCCGTCACTCACGGTTTTCAGACAACGACTTGAGACCTTTCTGTTTTCCCGCGTTCCTACCAAGACACTATTATATGACTCACGTAGTACTATTACCTTTCATCACTATTGTCTGGACACCTGTGGTCCTTGCAATAATTAACATTATTTAGGCCACGTTAAAATGTTTCTGATGATGATGATGATGATGATGATGATGATGATGATGATGAGTACACCGAGTCATTTGGCAGGCAGCATAAGGACAAGAGCAATAAATACTGACTCTAAAATGTTCATCTCTAACAATCAATGAGCTGTTCTTAAACTTGAAGTGCACATGCGTGCAGCAAATTCATGGAGGATTTCGTAAAATCATTAACGAGCAACACAATGTAATGATAGACGACACCGACCAAAGTCGACAACAGCAATCCTCGTGATGTCCGGTGCAATGGTGAACATTTCGATGATTGATTTGACAAAGTCAATGATCAGTTGCCAGTTGTCGCTTCCAGGCAGGTTGTTGTCTCGTATGCTTCCCGAGTTGTCAATCACAAACGCAATATCGGCAATACATGCTGCAACAGTAACGACCGCACAAACATGAAAGTAGTTAAAATTTAATTTCGTTTAATATCATTTTAGCGCTCAAGATTTATGTCAAAACGTTAAATGGTCAGTCACGGTGAGGCGCTTGTAGCCTTTCGGCCTCATAGCGACTACCCTCAAATCATCGAGGTTCTTGTATATTAGCAGAACAAAGACCGGCATCATGTTGGACTTTTTGAACTTATTGTTTAACTGTAACAAACATAATTTAACTGCGTCTGCAAAATGTAGCCCACAACAAAATGTCACATGAATCTAGCGAAAAAACACGAATTCGTACCATTCACGGAAGGCGCAAAGGTGCTTGGAGTAATTATGGATGATGGCGATGTTATCATAGTGGACGTTGACGGAATTATTGTGGAGCTGGTGCTACCAGGAATCACAGTCACTCTGCACGTCTTGCTGAGTACGACATTTCTGACAAGACTGAGACTGTCGAATGTTTTCGCGTATACGTAGTTCTCGTTTGACGGCTGAGTGACGATCGACCTCAGTAGTGACTCGTTCACCTGGATTCAGTTGCGGACAAAAGCATCGTTGCTGCCATAAAGCAATCGAAGAAAGAAAAATCCCGCTTTCCCGCAATTGAACTAGAAGCCATTCCGAGACTGCAAATATCCAGTAACCGCAAAGCAGACGTCAGTACGCCTGCATATATTTAGAAGTACATTTGCAGTCGATGTTGGCTATATTCTGCGTGATTACCAGGGACATTTTAACTTTATAACGAATAATTGTACGCACTGGAATCTCTGTCACGACCAAAGCGCAATCGACGGTTTCTTGCATACGATGGTTTGACTAGACATAATAATCTATTACCTTTTTCAGCATCTCTAAGCAATTCGCTCGAAAAAGTAGGCCTATATTGGCTGTCGCGTGCATATTTAAACCTTAAGACGACGACTGAACTGAAAACATAAAAAAAACGATATTCTACGCTTCTACGACATACACGAGGGCTGTCAATAACAACATTCAGCAGCATTTTAAACCCAGTGCTATGCGAAGGACATTATGGCGTCATACTCATGAACGAAGACTGTGGACTAAAGTTTAGTACGCGTAGACAGATCCGCGAATCATTTCTCACAAAATAAGATTTGTTTAAAGTTCAAAACTTCATCAAGTTCGAGACAAAACCTTGTTCGTGACGCCGAGACCCACAATGCGAATGCCCATTCTTTTGACGGCAGCAACTTCGTCGTCCAGTTTGTCAGCATCGTATGTCGGCACACCGTCCGTGATCAGTACCATAATGCGTTCAGCATTCGGTCGTTGTTCATAGTTTCCATCAAACACTTTTAGTCGTGCAACCTTCAGACCACCCGTGGTGTTTGTGTTCTCGCCGAGATATCTTATTCTGTCCACAGCTGCCAACACTTCAGCCTTCGTCGAATAGTCCCTCAGGTTGAAGTTCAACTTGCCCTTGTTTCCTACAGACATATTTTTGCAAAATACTGAAAATGATGATTATTCAATGCTTATTAGGCCTACGCGATTGCCCTTTCAGCAGAGTGTACCGATATTGGTCTGATTTTCTATTGTTTTTATCGACATGCGCTTGCCAATGTGATTAACAACACAATGTCAGTCAGACAATGTCGTTTGCAGCTGTAACTACTTTCTTAAATCGATATACTCAAAGCTTTTCTCATGAGCACAAAAACAGGTCACTGATTATTCCTGATTACGACTGTTGCAATCATGATTACGTTATTTGCTTGCTCAGTCGATAGTAAATGCGTTTGATTTTTGGTGTCTCAATCTTTCAAATAATTTAATTCCGTTACCGCGGAATGATGAAATGTCGCCAAGAAAATCTGCACATTTTGTCTGAAAAATACTACCTAGCTCAGAACCTGTAGAGTGCATCTTACGTTACCATTTTTTCAGTCTGGGATGCAAAACACTTCGAAAAACTGTTTTTTGGCGTTGCGGAAGCACATAATCAATAACAAAATACCAATACCAACGGAATAGTAATACCTACCGAAATCGACCACGGCAATTCTGGTAATGTCCGGTGCAATGGTGAACATTTCGATGATTGACTTAACGAAGTCAATGATCAGTTGCCAGTTGTTGCCGCCAGGCAGGTCGTTGTCGCGTATACTTCCCGAGTTGTCAATCACAAACACGATGTCGGCAATGCATGCTGTAACAAAGTTCAATGACAAATTGTTAACGCACGAAGTAAACAAATTTAGCACAAATTTAAGACAGTGACACAACCGTTGACTTTTATTAGTGTGTTATTTTGTACTTTTACCTTTTTATTATCATTATTAGGCCAATTATTACTTATAATTACTATTATTTTTACTTTTTTGGAAATGTGTTTTGTGTATGAATTAGTTTCTGTAAGCTTACTCGAGTACGATTGCGAGAAAAAATGAACTAAATAAAGAAAATAAATAATAATAAAACATAATAAAACATAAATTAAATGCGCACAGAAATATGCAAGCACTGAGAAGGGAATCTCTGCCGATGCGGCAGCATTTCTTACCGTTGACAGCAGTTGGCGGAGTGGCAGTGACCGTCGTTGGCGACACGGAGGTTTGCGTTGCGATCAGTCCACAGGTGTTGTTCAGCACGACCTTTCTCACTTCGGCGAGACTGTCGAAAGTGGGAGTGTACACGTAGTTGTAGTCTTTCGGTTCGCTCACGATTGACCGCAGAAACGACTCACGAACCTGCAGCAATCGTCCGGACAATGAATGTCAAATCAAATCAAATCAAAGTATTTTATAGTGCGCCTAAAAGTTGACCAGAGAGCTGGCGAACTTAGTCTGCTGCACGTAGGAATAACTAAAACAGAAAAAATAGAACTTAAAGCATAAAACCGATGAGCAAATAAGGAAACGTTGCCAGAACCACATAGCACCCGGGCACCTGCGTATTTCGTTATAGCACTGCTGAAATGACACTGCATTTGTAACTTTTGGCACAGTTCAGGAAAATGCGATGCCACCTTACGTGCAAAAAATCCTTGCGATAACCTGCAGATATTCGTAAAAGTTGCAAGAATTTCAACAGCGAAACTATTGTTTCTGTTTGATGAATTTTTGAAGCATTGGTGTATAGCGTTGGCAATTTCATGTAGGAGCTCATCAACGCAAGAGATAACTGTGGAACTTGTGCTGGCTCTTTGCTAAGAAAAATGTAATAACTAAGATAGTACTATAATAAGTTTACGAATAGGCCCTATTTATCAAAATAATGAGCTATTTGAGTCATAACAGTATACCATGCCCATTTTATGACATGACATAAAATAGTACGTAAGCAAGTAAATTATTCACATAACGCCAACATCTGGTACGAATCAAGGCACATTTGCGTCGCGGACTGTGAATTTTTTACAATCACATTCAGCGCGATTGCCTAATCCACATTTTCTGTCAAACATTTCCGCGAAATAACAAGTCCGAGAATCGTTCATACCACTTTCCCACTTATGCGGTTCAAGCCGCGGTTCTCTGCGGTTCTACAAATATTTTTTGTCGTCGGCTGGCTGCGTTTGTCTTCCGGAAGTTCGCGGAAAGTTTACGTTTTCATTGCGGTCAATATACGGTTCCTTTACGATCTACGCGGCCGTATATTCGCGCTTTCCTCCAGCTCTCTGCAGTTGCAGAACCACACAGAACCGTAGCTTGAAGTATGCATATAGGTATGAATGGGAAATTGGCACTATTCCGCGAGTTGACCAGTCCACGCATTGACTGACTGCGAGTTGGTTTGTCGGCGAATCGTCCGATAAGCGAGAGAAGTGCTGTTACCCTGTCGGTGACTCCGAAGGCGACGACACTGGTGCCGAGCGCTTTCACACCTGCCACCTCCGAATCCAGATCGTCGACGTCGTGTGTGGGATTTCCATCCGTGATGAGCACGGCGAGGCGCTGTGCGTGCGGTCGCAGGCGATACGCTGGCTCGAGCACCTGCAGCCGTGCCAGTCTGAAGGCGCCGGTGGTGTTGGTGTTCTGGCCGAGGTAGCGGATTCCGTCGACGGCCGCCAGGATATCGGCTTTTGTCGAGTAGGTGTCCAGGTTGAAGTTCAGAATCGCCTTGTTTCCTGCGACAAAAATATGTGCGCGATAAAACTCGTTTCGCGAAATTCACAACCGCAACACACGAAAGATAGTTTGCAAATGTCTTCAGCGCGCATACACCACTGAATAACTGAGCCATGATAACAGGCCTATTCATATTCATAATTAAATGATAAAGTGGCTGGAATCATTTCATTTCCTTATTCGAGTGGCACTCTACTGCCATTCCAGTGCTTCGATGCTACCGATTGGTCGCAAGTGTCAGTAACAGCAACACGGTCTGATGTGGATAACGCAAGCAGACCACGAGTAGACCATATTGCAATAAATCGTGACTGTGATAAACAGACTCGGAGTTTGTTCGTCGCCAGAACTCTTGTTCACGTGGACGCAGTGAAGTGAATTACAACCCTTTAGTGCGCAGTCGACTGCGTTGCACACATAGGCAACTATAGGCTGTGTCGCTTGCATGAACGTCACTTAAATTTAAGTTACACTTAGGGTTAATTCACGTCACGCATTATGTCATCCTGAAGGCCATTTCGTTTGCGTTTCACGCAAACGAAGATATGTGAAGGTGAGACAGAATCAACGGGATTTCCGTCGACCAGAATAGAACGGTTGCTGTAGTCCAGAACCGACGTTTTGAATTTTAGTCTTTGGCCATGAAATACGCAGACCCAACACTGCCGCGGCCTCGCTGAAGCTACTGAGACAGAAGGATGCCTGGGTAGGTGAATCAACAAGGAAGGTTGTGTCATCCGCGTACACGAGGTCAGTGAAGTGTTGTTGGCCCACGGTGATCCCTGGTCGCCATGTCATGTGCCGTCGGATCCAGTCGATGGCAATGCAGAAAAGTGATGGGGCCAGAACACACCCCTGTCGGACCCCGGAAGTTGTGAGTAGGTGACCCGATAGTTCCTGTCCTACGCGCATTCGGAAAGCTGTGCCATCGTGAAGTGCGCTGATTAAATCTAGGAGGATAGCTGGGACATCTCTGCTCCAGAGCGCTTTCCAAAGGGCACGTCTGTCCACGGCTGCTTTTATATCGAGGTATACGACGTTTAATGGGCGATCGAACTCTCGATGTAGTTCTGACAGTAAGCGCAGTGCCAGTATGGCGTCGACTGTGGAACGGCCAGCGACAAAACCGGACTGTTCTGGCCGGCGTGTCAAGTCGATGAGCGGCTGAATACGGGCCAAGAGGACGTGGGCAAAGACTTTGCCCGGAACAGAGAGCAGAGTAATGGGGCGGTAGCTGCTGCAGTCCACCTTTGGTCCTGTTCCTTTGTACAGTGCTATCAGGATGCCGTCTTTCCAGTCCGAGGGTACGTGTCCTGTTCTCCAGACCTGGATGAAGATTTCGTGCAAAGCCTTCGAGATCAGATTAATTGCACATTTGAGTAGCTCGGGTAGAATCACATCAGGGCCGGCTGCACGCCATTTCGTAATTTGCGGATGGCACAGGTAACCTCGTCCAGTGATGGTTCGTCAACTGATATATCTGAGTCTGTTGTTGCATCGATCTGCTCCGCGTCAAGCTCAGCAGAGTGAGTGCCAGGTAGGTGGTTGAGAGCAGCCTCGAAGTGTTCGAGGGGTATAATGGTGGTAAATAATGGAGTTTTCCTCATTTCGTTCGTAAAACAAATAGAAATTACGTTTAAGATGACGTAACGCGTGATGCGAAATGATCTTAAGTGTCACTTAAATTTAAATGACTCGTGCAACTGACCCTACGTCCCTAGTCATCATCAGCTTCTGCGCTCGTCGCACCATCACTGTTGGCGATAGGACTTTTGCCGTTGCTGCTTCACTCGTCCGGAAATGTCTTCCACTACACTCGGTCCACGGGATTTCTCTGTGGCCGGCCCGTCGCTTTGGAACTCTCTACCAGACAGCTTGGGGGATCCGGATCTTGGCAGAAAAAAAACTTAAGACGTACTGTACTGAAGAGTTTAGCGTATTAGAGATGTTTCAGGACGATACACACTACAAATTCACTTTCTTACTTACTTACTTACTTACACGTCACTTCAGTGTAACACCATATCTATACAGACTTTCCGAAGATGAGGCTGAAGCCGTTCCTGTTTGGCGCAGCTTTTCGTCCCGCCGAGTTTTTTGTTCTGAACAACCGAGACTTTGTTTTTCGGCATAGGTAGCCTTCGGACTCAACCTCTCGTTCGTTTGCATGCTATTCATCCCTTACGCACCGACGTATATTTTGTCTGTGCGGATTTTTTTTGCAAAAATGTATAAAAACGATCATTTCATGGAAATATTGTTCACTGACCGAAGTCGATGACAGCAACTCTTGTGGCGTGGGGTCCGATGACGAAAGCGTCAATGATCGACTTGACAAAGTCGAGAATCAGCTGCCAATTGTTGACACCGCTGCGCTCGTTGTAACGTATGCTTGCCGAGTTGTCGATCAGCAACACGATGTCAGCAACGCAAGCTGCAATTACGAACAGCAATTAATAAGCCGTTAGTTCGTGTTTTTCGCATGGTGCGATTGTAATGTAGTTATTCGTTTTTTCGTTTCAGCGCCTCTGAAGTTACGACCTTATGGCGCTATACAAATATGCTTATTATTATTATTATTATTATTATAAGCTTTTCTGGGCTGTCAGACATTGATGGGTAACCGTAGCCAGAACAGTGTGCTAGGTACGACACAAACCATTGTGGTCGCCTGTGCATGTGTCACATTTAAAAAAATGTTTTTACCAAGTGCATTTTATGTTGTGTAATGTTTGCATGCGTGCGTTTAAAAGGTAACGGTTCGGCACTTATATAGCGCCGAAATCCGCATAACGACGCTTTGTGTCACAGACAGGGCCGGTGTTCAGCCTAGGCCGGAGTCCAAGCCCTCACTCACGGACTTTGGCCTGCAGCCTTACAGCCGTACGTAGCGTTACTCTGCCGTTTTAACGGTGTCCGCAAATGACAAACATTAAAAGAATACTTTCTCACTTACTTAGATGGCCACCTTTCCCATTTATACGACTGTCACCTACGATTGCAATAATCCGAATGCAAACGGCGCGTGTAACAAATGTACTTACCGTTGCCCGACGGTGTGACGATAGGTGTACTAAGAGTGGTGGTCGTGGTGGTTGAGATAGTCGGGCTTGTAGTTGTGCTGGTAGTGGTCGTGGTGGTGGATGTCTGGTTAGCCGCAGGTCGGCACGTTTTGCGCAGCACGAGGTTCCTGGCTAGAGGAAGAGTGTCAAAGTCTCTGGCGTACACGTAATTCTCGTTCCATGGCTGAGTAACGATCGACTTCAGTAGCGACTCGTTCACCTTCATCAACACCATTCGCATGCGTTTCGGTATAGTTAGTAACAAAATATATAATTACGATAGCAGATATGCTTTACTCGGTGTATCATGATGACGGTTACACAGTAACGAACAGGAACGCATTGATTTTGCCTCCCCCGGAATTATGTGTTTATTACGTAGGAATTAGTTTACTCTAGTTTTTAGTTTTAACTAGGATGGGGTAAGGTTCATTCAAACGCTTAATCAACACGTATTAATTGTTAGGACCGCGTGTGCATTTTTGAACGAAATTTATGAGTGTTAAATATACATACTGTTAGTAAGAGCATTGTACTGGTGACCAACTGGATTGTTCTTGTGACCTCTCTGGTAGCCCGGCCACAAAGCTTATATAGGCCTACCGATACATGCTATTGTTACTGTCCTGCGGCAAAATAAATGTAAACTTTCTCTCTCACACATCTAGGTTAATTGTTACGAAAATAAAAAGATATAAAATATATTTTGTGTTCCTGGTTTCATCGTATTATTTGTGGTTCGCGTTTAACGTTATAATGTTATAAAACTTTCTTGTGTGTTTCTGTGTGTGCTGCATTTTATCCAAAAATGGAATGTATAAACTGCATCTTTTATGGAAAGCAGCCCTTGGTCTGCATGATTGCAATATTTTCTTTTTTTGCCACCGTATAGTAAGAAACGTTGGGTAGTGAAACGTCATAAAAACTTCCCTTAAAACTCTTGCTATTGAGCAACATTGTTTTGAGCAGAAAAAAACACGAAATTTGCACGATCTGCACTTAATGTTGGCGACGCATTACCTTGTTCGTGACGCCGAGACCCACAATGCGGATGCCCATTCTTTTGACGGCAGCAACTTCGTCGTCCAGTTTGTCAGCATCGTATGTTGGCACACCGTCCGTGATCACTACCATAATGCGTTCAGCATTCGGTCGTTGTTCATAGTTTTGATCAAACACTTCCAGTCGTGCAACCTTCAGACCACCCGTGGTGTTTGTATTCTCGCCGAGATATCTTATTCTGTCCACGGCCGCCAACACTTCAGCCTTCGTCGAATAATCCCTCAGGTTGAAGTTCAACTTGCCCTTGTTTCCTGCGATTTACATATTAAATACAAAAATGTATGGCATTTAAAGATGATCGAGTACGTCTTTTTCTTCACCGCATTTGACAGCATAATAACAGACTCATGTTTAGTAGAACATGAAGCAAATCTACTAATCAACATGTGATTAATATGATGCATGTTATTAGTATGTTTAGACGTTAGTATTTGTGTTTAGTACTGTCTGCTCCTGACTCATTTTTAGCTTGTTTTTAGTTTTTCTCCTATTTTAAGTACCATTCTTTACTATTTTATGCTGCAATTGCATATCATTATTTCTATTTGTATGTATGTAACGAGTTATTGTGAAGCAAATGATTCGATTAGATTTAGATTCTATTTCTGTTTACAAGCACTGATAAAACGTCTTCGTAGCAAGTTGTTCCAGTTGTAATCGCTTTTTCGCAGAAACACGACCTTATCATGCAATTGCATTAAACTGCTGGTACACGTGCCGTGCTAGCCGATCAAGAAAATAGAATCGACATGGTGGTTTACGATAGAATTTTTTATAACGCAGTTAAATTGCGCACGATCAATAAACCGACGTAAAACATTGTGCTAAAAATCTGCACACGCTAGCCTATGTGTCTGATAACTGACCAAAGTCGACAACGGCAACTCTGGTGGCTAGCGGTCCGATGGAGAATGCATCAATGATGGACTTAACGAAGTCAATGATCAGTTGCCAGTTGTTTCCTCCGACGACGTCGTTGTCACGTATACTTCCCGAGTTGTCAATGACAAACGCGATGTCAGCAACACAGTCTGCAATCGGCACAGAATCATCGATGACAGCACGACACTATAATTAAGTAAATGAAGTAAATGAAAAAAGTGCAGTAAATGTCGATATGTATGGCGCAATTCCGCGAAACGGTGACACCTCCAATGCGCTCATGTTTCTAATGTCCGACAAACATATGCGTTTTCAAGTCCCGCCTAAATCGTTCAGACTCGACGACCGGATCACGCAAAGAATCAGCCATTAAGTTCCAAACTGTCTAACCGGCGACTGAAAAAGCCCAGGTGCCAACTGTAGTAGTATATATAGCGAGGCGATACCGCGGAAACATTCACTTTGCGACGGCTGGCCAAATGAAGATGTTGGTTGCCGGAAACTTCGGTACCGAATACACAGAGGAACAGACTTGTCAGTTCAATAGCAAGGCGTCAGAAAAGCATAGCTCTTGTCAGTTCTAATTAATACCGCGATGTTTGCAATTCCGTTTGGTAAACATGCGTCGAGTTTAATGAATAAAAAGTTAAACAGCGAAGAAAAGTGTGATAACATTTTCAGCTCGACTTTTATTACCGTTTACAGAAATCTGTGCGGCTGTATCGAGTTGCATTGAGATGTGTGTTGTTGCTGTACTTTTTACTTTCCAGCATTAGTCAGGTACTTGGCTAACAATACCGCCTCCGAAACGGTCTAGCTTGTTTCAGCGGGGGCATAGTTAAACTCTACTCGCCCACTCACATATTCAGAGAAAACAGTGAGTATAGGTAAGCAAGAAAGTAAGTGATTTACTAGCGTCAACGTTTACTAAGAATCAAAGCGCTTTGTGGCTGGGTCGCTACTGGGTGGTAAAAGCAGACTGAAATCAATGAGTCTTGAGGTGACGTACTGAAACACGCGAGTGACTTGTATAGTCACGAGCAAAGGGTTGCAAGGTGTTCCAGATTCTTGTGGTGTCGCAGAAGAGATGCTGTAAAACGATATTTTCGCAAATGAATAATAACCGTCAGAAGGTGCAGCGAAAGTGGCAGGTGCGGTCGTTGAGACGGTCGTCGTGGCAGGAGTGAAGTCCACTTGACACGCCTTGCTGAGCACGACTTTGTTGACAAGAGCTAGAACGTCGAAGTCTCTGGCGTACACGTAATGATCGTTCGACGGCTGCGTCACGATGGACCGCAGCAGCGACTCGTTGACCTAGACAGCATTGAAAATCAACCAATACATGATAGTAAAATATCATCATTATGGATAAATCCTTTATCAGCCTACAGGGTGGCCCAGAAAATAAGCCACTATCAAGAATCATCATTAAATCGTATTAAAAACCGTCAGTGAGGCTAGATTTTTCCTCAATTTTAACCATAAAATAAGACAAAGAATATTAATAAGTCTGTATTAAATATTCTATCTGTGACCTAATTTGTGACGTCATCACTTGAACATGAATTTATTCAACCACAACAACAGTGCAGATGTATATGTGCAGCTAAACAGTTGTGGCTGCTGAATAGTTAGGCTAGCTAAACCAAACAAAGTGAGAAAGCAAAGTGGAACAAGAGCATGATAACATATAAGCACAAAACACAAAGCACACGTAATGCGCAATTGACATACTATTCAATTATTAAAAATCTACTGAAATCAATATTATTTAGAGATTAACGAAAACAATGAAGAGAACGGAAGTCATCACTGTTCAGTGGAAGACTGTTCCACACATTTACAACACGACATGCAAATAAATGTTTCCTAACGTTGATGCGGCTATGATTTACGTACGTGGTGATGGTTTTATGGCGCTGCTGGCGAAGGTTATCTTGCTATACCCCTAACGTAAAAAGTTTGCAACCCTGTAAGTAACGACATTATATTGAAATGCCATGATGTTTCGCTGAATTAATAATTTTTACAACTGGCAAAAAAATGAAGAGACAAGAACATCATAAGGTGTTTTGTGAGGTTTTTAGCGCTCACTGTTTACACTGAGTACTTTCTGCTTCATTTGCAGTGATTCTGTTATGTCCAGTTTTATTATTTCTTGTGTACCGCGTGTACGCTTCTCATAATAAATAAATAAATAAATAGGTTCGACAGCCCAAACTCGCTGGAGGAGCTTACAGCACGCACGCTAATCCCCTTCCCTCCAGCGAGAAAGGAAAGGGATATTGAAAACTGTAAATAGGAAATGAAAAAAGCAGGCCGCTTGTAAGCTAGAGATAGAGACACTATACACTGTTACCTTGTTGGTGACTCCGAGTCCAACAATTCGAATGCTCCTGTTTTTGACGGCAGCAACTTCGTCATCCAGTTTGTCAGCATCGTATGTCGGCACACCGTCAGTGATCAGTACCATAATACGATCAACGTCTGGACGTTCTTCGTAGTTTTGATCAAACACTTCCAGTCGTGCAACCTTCAGACCACCCGTGGTGTTTGTGTTCTCGCCACGATACTCAATTCTGTCAACGGCCGCCAACACTTCCGCCTTCGTCGAATAGTCCCGCAGGTTGAAGTTCAACTTACCCTTGTTTCCTGCATAATATATACGCGAATTTTTTTTCACGCAATAAACGTCCGTGTCGCAAACTTATAACAAAAGATTACATGTGTTGTACAAAATTAGTAGCATCGTCAGTGACAGTGTGGGCCTATACTGTCACAATGTCACAGCTTCACTCTGTGCGGTTGGTCCATTATTTATTCCTACAATTGTTTTCCACTAGTTTGACTGTGCAAGTTCCCACGATAAGCTTAACGTTAAACTTGATGCATGCTGTCGATATGAAGTATAAAGAGTCTAAGTCACTATGTAAAACGTAAAAGTCACTGAGCACGTACACCTTCAATCTTCCAAAGTTATGACCAGCGCAGGGAGGACTTTTGCTGGGTTGTTTTCTGTTAGACTTAATATGATTTTATTGTTTTATTGTGTAGCCTGTCTCTCTTTCTGCTTTTTAAACACTATATTTTAGGGACCTGCGAATCGTTTTTTTTTCGTTCGAATCGAATCTCGAATCGAATCGGCCGTCCGATTCGTTTTCGAATCGAATCTTCGAATCGAATCAGCCGTATATACCACGCAAGCCGTAACA
>Ga0056115_1000876_pt1 | contig 13554 bp, 12 predicted proteins | sample WorMetOlspDAHAB1_FD_77007 | JGI IMG/M metagenome (GOLD analysis project Ga0056115, IMG submission 77007) | Marine gutless worms symbiont microbial communities from Max Planck institute for Marine Microbiology, Germany - Olavius sp. DAHAB.1 ...
ATGCGAGCTGGCCCTGGTGTGTGATATGCGAGTCTCTGCCGAGACGGCGACCTTTGGGTTGCCCGAGATCAAGCTGGGGGTGCTGCCCGGGGCCGGGGGTACGCAAAGACTGCCGCGGCTTGTCGGTGTGGGCCGGGCGAAAGAGTTACTGTACTCGGGCGAGAGCATTGACGCACAGGAGGCTTATAGAATCGGGCTGGTGAATAAGGTCGTTGCGGATGACGTCCTAAAGAAGACGGCGCTTGAGATGGCCGGGCGTCTGGCTGTCAGACCGCCCGTGGCTCTGCGTCTGATTAAATCGGCGGTAAATCGCGGAGTCAACATGGAGCTGCAATCAGCCCTGGCATATGAGTCGCGTTGTTTCGAGATGCTCTTCACCACCCGGGATCAGAAAGAAGGGATGCGGGCATTTGTCGAGAAAAGGAAACCTGATTTTGAAGGCCAATAAGTTAATTTATTGGGTTTTCTATAACTTATCGGAATTGTGATTCGTTTTTCGGACAACGGTCTGCGCGAGCCGCATGAAATGTTGCAACTAAGGGATATTGGGTATTGTTGGCTGAAATAACCATTTTAAACCGATAAAATTCCTTCAAACCCAGCATTCCAGGTTTCCATCACCCCACTATTCCAATTGGGGCGAAGCCCCTAACATAGGAGGTCTTATGCGTGAAGTTATGATACTGGGAGCCGGAATGACTCAATTCGGCAATTCTGATCTCTCCCAGAAAGAAATGTTTGCCCAGGCGGCAAGCGAGGCGATTGAGGACGCCCGGGTAGAAGCCAAGGATCTGGAGGCTCTTTTTATCGGCAACGTGCTGGGCGGATTCGAAGAGGGGCAGATCAACATCGCCCCCTTCCTGGCTGCCGAAATCGGTATGCCGCTGAGCGCACCGTCAACCCGTTTCGAAGGTGCCTGTGCCTCTGCCACGGTGGCGATCCGACACGGAGTACTGTTGGTGGCATCCGGGGTCTATGATCTGGTGATGGTGGGGGGCACCGAAAGAACCACTATTATGGGAACTCCCCTGGCCACCCGGACCTTTGCCATGGGTAGTCATTCAGAGTATGAGCGCTTTGCCGGCATTACCTTTCCAGGCGTCTTCGCCATGGCGGCCCATTTGTATGCCAGCAAATATGGGATTCCCCTGGAAAAGTTAAAGCGCAGCATGGCCCGGGTCGCGGTGAAAAACCACCACAACGGTACCATGAATCCGCTGGCCCATTTTCGCAAGGAAATCACGGTTGACACCGTGCTGGAAGGCCCGATGATTGCCGACCCGCTGCAATTATTCGACTGCTGCCCGTTTTCAGACGGGGCGGCGGCACTGGTTATCGGCGATGCTGCCAGATTCAAAACCCATGTTCCCAAACCGGTGCAGGTTGCCGGGGTAGGCCAGGGAAGTGCCGGAGCCATCTATGCCCACAAAGACATTACCCGGGTCAGAGCCCGCGAAGCCTCCAGCGAAGCCGCCTATCGCCAGGCCGGTATCGAACCCGGTGATGTGGATGTCTGTGAACTGCACGATTGTTTTACCATTGCCGAGATCATGGCCATCGAAGGGCTTGGTTTTTTTGAATTTGGTGAAGGATCGGCCGCCGTCGACCGGGGCGATACCGCTTTGGACGGCAGCATTCCGATCAACCCGTCCGGCGGCTTGAAAGCCAAAGGCCATCCCATCGGCGCCACCGGGGCCGCCCAGACCTATGAAATCGTGAAACAGCTCAGAGGCGAGTGCGGTGACCGGCAGGTGGCGGGCGCCAAGGTCGGTGTCGTGGACACCTTGGGCGGTGATTTCAGTACGGTTTGCAACTTGGTTTTAAGGAGGAATTAAATGAGATCATATCCTTTACCATATACTGCGTTTTTGGAACGAATAAAGACGGGTGAACTACCGGGATTGATATGCGTGGACTGCAGCGGATATATTATTCCACCCAATGCGGTTTGTACCGACTGCGGCAGTTCAAAGCTGGAGCCCCATTCATTTTCCAAGAAAGGAACACTGCGAACGTTTACGATTATTCGTGTCGGCCCCACCGGTTTTCAGGTGCCCTACATCGTCGCCCTGGCTGAACTTGAAGAAGGGCCATGGGTGTTGGGGAATGTCGTCGATATCGACCCTGCCAAGGCGGATATGGCATTAATTGGCAAAGCGGTTTCAATCGGATACCGGCTGATTGAAAATGAAGCCGGCGAAGGCCCGGATGAAGGCGTTGCGTTTACGTTTGCAATTCGAGATTAGGGGTTTAAAATGGATTTTGACCTGACTAGAGAACAAAAAATGATTCGGGATGAAGTCCGCCATTTTGCCAAAAAGGAAATTGCCCCGCGGGCGGAAGAATTGGAGCAAAGCGGCGAATATCCCTACGACATTTATGCCAAGATGGCCGAACTCGGCCTGATGGGAATCCCGATTCCGGAGGCCTACGGCGGCATGGGCAGTGACTGGGTCAGTCTGCATCTGGCGATCGAAGAGGTTTCCCGGGCCGACCTGACTTTCGGCGCGATGCTCGATGTAACCACCAGTGTTGTGGCCCAGGAGCTGGACGTTTTCGGAACCGAGGAGCAAAAGCAAAAGTGGTTGGTTCCGATTGCCGACGGTGAAAAGATAGGTGCCTTCGGCCTGACTGAACCGGATGCCGGTTCCGATGCGGGTTCTCTAAAAACGACGGCTGAACTGCAGGGTGATGAATGGGTGCTGAACGGCACCAAACAGTTCATCACCAACATCGGCCTGGATAATGCGTCCATTGTGTTAATTGCGGCAATGGTTGTCAGTCCCGATCGGGGCGATACCATATCGACGTTTATTGTGCCCAAAGATGCACCGGGGTTTAAACTCGGCAGTAAATATCAAAAAATGGCCTGGCATGCTTCGGCGACCCATGAGGTTATTTTAGCGGATTGTCGCATCCCCAAAAGTAATCTTCTGGGGGATCCAAATCGCGGGTTTGCCCAGCACCTGGCGGTGCTGGAGACCGGCCGGATCAGCATTGCCGCCATGGCGGTCGGTGTGGCCCAGGCCTGCCTGGACGAGTCGCTGAAATACGCCAGGGGCAGGGAGCAGTTCGGCCAGCCGATTTTTAATTTTCAGGCCGTACAGTTTAAACTGGCGGATATGGCTGTGGCCATTGAACTGGCCCGCAATCAATACCTGAAAGCGGCCTGGCTGAAGGATCAGGGACGCCCGCATGCCTTCGAGGCATCCGCCGCCAAGCTGTATGCTTCGGAGATGGTCGAAAAAGTCGCCAGCGATGCCGTGCAGATTCACGGCGGCTACGGATACATGGAAGAATATCCGGTTTCACGCTACTATAAATCCGTCAAGCTTTTGCAGATTGTCGAAGGTACCTCCGAGGTACAGCGCATGCTGATCGCCAGAACCCTGACTGGCTCCTCACATCGCTGATCAAGTGTCCACCTTCAGTAGCATGCGCAATCGATTGAAAGCCTCACCTCAACCACATTATTCAACTCTCCGCTTATCTCCAGGCTGAAGGCTCCACGAGCCGGCACCGATTTGAATCTTTGTGGATGCCGTCGTATTCCCGTATACCGTCATGGATACGGTCGATATGACCGCCGGACAACCTAAGAACTGTACCCACAATTTCAATCCATTTCAAAAATATTGCCGGCTGCCCAACTGACGTTATTATAGATGTTGGAGGTGGTTGGGGGCGTCCTCTGGGTGTATCTGCCGATATTAGGTATTCATGAAGTGCCGAGTGTGCTGACTGTAATCGGCGGAGCCATTGTATTGGGCGCCATTGTGTTAGATGGTGTGAGCACACAATATCAGCGGCCATTGCTCAAAATCTACAAATGGATGCGATAGCGTGATTTGAGCTACATGCTTATCTGGGGATTACGAGTTTGATATTGTGAATCGTAGTTAAATTCGGAAATAAATCATATATTCTTCATTTCCTTGACAAAATACCACAATGTGGTTAATCTTGTAGTTCCAATTAGAAGTAAATTTTAATAGTTGATACAATAACCTCGAAGACCTGCTGCGATCTTTCAGATAACCATCTGAGCATATTTTCTTCCTGTTACATCTTCATTCTTCGAATAGTGAACTTCTTAAGGCGTATCGTTGGCAGTTTACCTTCTCTGGTGTTGAGCATCCTCGTTTTCAAGATCTATACAAAGATTTTACCAACAAGGATCTACGTCAACGTGTAAGCGCTGCTTTAGCGACGATCACTGAATATGGAAATTACAACATATATCTGAGCAGACTTTGTCCAATTAAGAAAATTAGGTTCTTGCCTTTTGGCGAGGTCAAAAAAATCATTCCTTAAGGAGGAAAACTGAAATGGAAGCAACCAAAGGAAAAGCACATTTAGTGAATGGGGTAAACACGCAGCAGTTGTTCAGTACGATTGATCTCATCAAAGAAAATCCGGATATTGCAAAGTTTAAGTTTCGAGCAACTAACACCGGTTACGGTGCTACTGGATAAATAAGAAATGCATTTGGAAAACTGCCGACGCCGTTATCTTAAAATTGATAATGCGGTGATCGGAGGCGTATTCCAATTGTTTTAGCTTATTCATACGCTTGATGAATACTAACAAGGAGGTGGAAATCATGCCATCAGTAAATAGTCAAATAGCGTTTGACACTGACAAGGCTGAAGCATTCTCAGAAAAACTCTTAACGGCGCTCAATTATGGCTCTTTATCGTTGATGATGTCTATCGGGCATCGCACGGGGATTTTTGATGCCATGAGAGCATTGGCCCCCTCCACCTCGGAGGAGGTGGCTAAAGCGTCCGGCCTGAACGAACGCTATGTCCGTGAATGGTTGGGAGCGATGGTTACTGCAGGGGTGATCGACGTCGATCCGACGAGCACAAGATATACGCTACCGGCCGAACATGCTGCTTTTTTGACTCGGGCGGCGGGTGCAGATAATTTTGCTGTTTTCACCCAATACATCGGTTTGCTGGGTTCTGTGGAAGATAAAATTATCGAGTGTTTCAAAAAGGGCGGCGGAGTGCCTTATGACGATTTCCTGAGATTCCATGCTATAATGGCAGAAGACAGCGGGCAGTCGGTTTTTTCGTCGCTCGACTCCCATGTGCTTCTAATTGTTCCCGGCCTCACCGATAGACTAGAAAAAGGCATCAATGTTCTGGACATCGGTTGCGGCAGGGGACGAATACTGAACCGCTTGGCCGAGATGTACCCGAATAGCCAGTTCGCGGGAATGGACATTTCCGTGGAGGTGATCGGTATCGCACGCGCCGATGCATCCCAGAAACGCATGGACAATGTTGAATTTATCGTCCGTGACCTGAGTGATTTTCACGAAACGGCCGAGCCTGAAATGTATGATCTTATCACCACTTTTGACGCCATCCATGATCAGGTCAAACCTCTCAACGTTCTCAAAGGTATTCACCGAGCATTGAAATCCGACGGCGTTTACCTGATGCAGGATATTAAGGGTTCGAGCTACGTCTATAAAAATGTTGACCACCCGATCGGAACATTCCTTTACACCATCTCTACGATGCACTGCATGACGGTTTCTTTATCGCAAGGTGGTGAGGGATTGGGTGCCATGTGGGGTGAAGAAAAAGCGCGGGAATATTTGGAGAAGGCCGATTTTAAATCGATCGAGACGAACCAACTGGCGCACGACATTCAAAACAATTGGTATGTGATCAGAAAATAAGTCGATAACCAGCTATCAATCTATCAGGACCATACGGAGCCTTAGCTTTTGCTGCATTCATCATCTTTTTGGTGTTTTAGTTGATGGTCCTCAGTTTAATTTAGTAGCTCTGATGCAGGAATTTCATATGACTGCATCAAAAATCAATTCAGATCTTGACAAAAATAATATAACCCTTTACAGGAGCTAAAAAGGACATTTGTTTCTCACATCATTTTTAATTACCTCTTATGCTAATCCAACGAAAGGAGGCAGCAAAATGAAGGCAAAAGAAACAGCAGTGGTTCTTATAGAATTTCAAAACGATTTTTGTAAAGAAGGTGGTAAATTACATGGCGGCGTACAGTCGGAGCTCGCCCGGCAGGGTACAATTCCCAACGCTATGAAATTGGCCGAAGCGTCCCGTAGAAAAGGTGCGCTGATTATCCATTCGCCCTTTATATTTAATGAGAAATATTTCGAAGATCATCAAATGCTGGGCATTGTCAAAGCTGTGGCAGACGGGGATGCCTTGCGTGCGGGAACCTGGGGCGCAGAGATCATCGACGAATTAAAACCACAGGAAGGGGACAAGGTTGTCGGCGGCAAATGTACCCTATGCGGCTTTAATAATACCAATTTGGATGAATTGTTAAAAGAAGGCAATATCAAGAACGTTGTTATTGGTGGATTTTTGACCAATTTTTGTGTTGAAAGCACCTCCCGCACAGCTTATGACAAGGGCTATGGGGTAACGGTAATCAAAGATGCCACCGCTGCCAATTCAGCGGAAGAGCAAAATCACTCCGAACAGAAAATATTCCCGCTATTGGGGCAGACTCTATCCGTGGATCAATTTATCAGCCAACTGGAAGAATAAACAGCCGGGAAATAGCCGGAATTTTTATTAAAACGGGGCTCAGCTTAATAGCGGCTAAACTTACCTGAAAGTAATCCTAGATCGATTATAGGCAGGGAAAAAATCGATCCCTGACAGTTGTGTGAGACTGTGCTTCAGACCGCATGCAAGTAATTTGTATGCGGTCTCTGGTTTGTGGCGGAAATCAACCGCAAACCTGAGAGGGCGCTATACCTGTATTTAAAACAGAAAATGCTTGACAACCAAAGGCGGCCTAATATAACCCTAATTGATCGTCAACAAATGGTTCGGTTTTTATCTTCACCGGCAATATTGTGAATCAAATCCGATATGGCTGCTTTTTTCTTGTTAACCTTGGCCGGAACATGCCCTTCCGTTCAGGCTAAGCCCCGTCTCTTTTTTGGATATGCTGAAAATCTCCAAAATCTGAAACTGTGAATCCTGGTCTTAGCGTCCACTGCCGGTCCCGCAGGGATCGAATGAATTTCATGAAATCGTGCAGCGGGCAAATTTCTAAACCTGAATAAAGCGTATCAGATTTCAACATCAGGGGCAGGATCAATCGTCCCGCAATAACTCATCGAAAAAGGAGGAAAAGCATGGAAAAAAGACAACGAAACTTATTTGTTCCGATGCTGCTGGTTGCCGCGCTGATCATGGCTTTACCATCAGCTGCCGTATCGGACTCTCACGGCGTGCTTTCGGCGGACGAAATGGTGCTGTTAAGCCACCTGCCGGACCAGCAGGTAGGAAAAAAATACCCCACGGGGGAGACAATCAACGTCGGTTTTCTGGCCGCGCTGTCCGGGCCTGACGCCGGGTGGGGCCTGCCCGGACTGACCGGCAATGATATCTGGATCGATACCGTCAACAAAGCCGGCGGACTGCTTGTCGGCGGCAAGAGATACCCCTTGAAGATGCATGCATTTGACGACGAGGCCAACGCCTCCAAGGCACTCCAGGGTGCCAGACAGCTGGTGCTTGACAATGAGGTCAAGTTTATCAACGCCATTGGCGGCGATCCGGCCAATGCCACGGCTCCTTTCCTTACCAAACACAAGGTGATTTACGCATCCCTCGTCCCCACCGACATGCATCCCAAACGACCCTATGTTGTGGCCGGCGGCGATGTAACGCCCCAGTGCAACATGTTCAACGCTTTGCTGGCCAAAATGGTTTTGCCCAGTGAAAAAGAATTGGGGAGACCATTGAAATATGCTCTAACCACCCAGGATGATATTATGTCCCGCCAGGTTGGCGCCTGGGAAATCGGCGCCGCCATCGCCATGGGGTTTGAAATCGTCTACGAGAAGTTTTTCTCCGCCGATACAACTGATTTTGCCCCGGTCGTTACCGCCGTGATGGCCACCAACCCCGACGTTATCAGCCTTTGTGAGGCCTGGCCCGAATACCAGACCCTGCTCTGGGAGCAGCTTTACCTGCAGGGTTTCAAGGGTATTGTCGTTCAGAATTACGCCGATTGGGAAACGAATCTGACCAAAATCCCAGCCGAGTTTCCGGCAGCGCGGCACGCCATCGACAGCTTTCCCCTGATGGACGATCCCTGGTGGGGCGAGTATTCATGGCAGGCATCTTTCACCCGTCTGTGGAATGCGCGCTATGGACCCGGGGCACCTGAAGATGTTAAGCGTAAGATGACCGGCATTGACTGGGATCATGCCGTGTGGCTCATTCCATGGTGTATCGGCGCCCAGGTTGCCGGTCAGGATACACCCGGTAAATGGCCTTCCAACGATGCCATCCTGGCGGCCTTGAGGAAACTGCCGTCCTTTCCCACCATTCTCGGCCCGGGACACATGAGCGGCAAGGATATGTTTGGCATCCAAAACATGATCGAGCAGCCGGTTCCCATGAACATGTTTGATCTCAAAGCAAAAGACAAACGTATCGTTGCGCACTTGAATTTCGAACCATGGTATGCGTCGATCAAGAACGTCGTGTTGAAAGCTGTCAAAGAGCGCGGGCAGTACTACACCCAACGGAAGTAGAGCGCATGAGCAGTCAGCTTTTAATACAAACGATTGCTAATGCGATTGTGGCCAGCGGGATGCTGGCTTTGATAGCGGTCGGATTGACCCTGGCCTTTGGCGTCATGCAGATGGCCAATTTGGCACATGGCCATTTTTTCATGATAGGCGCCTATACCGTATATGCACTGTATGCCCTGAGCGGCTGGCCCTTCTGGCTGGCGGTCGCCGCGGCGGTTGTGGTGGGTGCTGTCCTCGGTCTGGTCGTTGAGCGAAGCATCTTCCGGCCCTTGCAGGGAGATGTGGTTTCCGGTTTCATCGCCACCGCGGGGCTGATGTTTGTTTTTGAAGTGCTGGTGGGCGAAATCTGGGGCTGGGGGCTGTCCAGACCCATTCCCAGTCCTTATATGCGTGCCTTCAGGTTTATGGGGACCGCCCTGGCCTTCCAGAGAGTTCTCGTCATACCGTTTGCCGTGGTTTCCATCGGCGGTCTCATGTTTTTTATGCGGCGATTCAGGCTGGGGCGTGCACTGCGTGCCGTGGCCCAGGACCCGGAAGCCGCTTCGCTGCAGGGAATCAACATCAACATGATGACGGCCCTGGCGTTGTCGATTGCCGGCGCTTATGCCGGGTTGGCCGGGGGGCTGATGTCCACCATTTATGCGGTCACCCCTTCACTGGGGGGGCACATTATCCTGCCGGCTCTCATCGCTGTGGTCGTCGGGGGAATGGGAAGTATCGGGGGGGCCACTCTCGCCGCCGTAATATTCGGTTTTGTCACAACTTTCGTTACCACGTTTGTCGACGGTGTCACCGCCGTGATGGTTTCCGTAACCGTTATGGCTCTTGTGCTGGCAATCAGACCACAGGGGTTAATGGGCCGTGTCGTTGCATAATACTCAAAAAATGAGAACCTGGGCCCTGGCGCCCTTAGTCATAGTGCTCTTAGGGTTGTGTGTATTTCCATTTTTCTCCCGGGCATATCTGATTGAAGTTGTCATGATGTATTTTCTTTACATCATCCTGGCCCAGAGTTTCCGCCTGATCGTTACGGTGCATGACTGGCAGCTCTACCATTTTGTTGTCTACGGTGTCGGTGCCTACACGAGCGGCATGTTAGCCAAAAATATCGGCATCCCGGTATTCTTGGCCATCCCCCTGGGGGGGGCCATGGCAGCCCTGATGGCTGTGGCGATTACAACGCCCCTGCTTCGAACCAAGGGTTGGGGGTTTTATATTGCGACCTATGGGCTGGCGGAGTTGGTTCGATTGAGCTGGCTGAAGTTTCGCAACCCTTTTGGCGGTTCCACGGGAATTATTGACATTCCCTGGCCTCCGGTAATTGCCGGGATCGACTTCAGTGACGGCATCCCTTATTTTTTTTTCAGTCTGGCGGTCATGCTCATCGTTCTGTATCTGCTTCATCGGATAGAGAAATCCCATATCGGCGATACCTTTAAGGCGATCTCCATGGATCCGGACCTGGCGGCATCGACCGGGATAAACATCCCCCGCCACAGACTGCTGGCAGCCGCCATCGGCGGTTTTTTTGCCGGTATTGCCGGGGGCCTGCTGGTTCACCGCCTCAGCGCGGTTGATCCGAAGCTGTTCAACCTCGTCAACATGCTTTACCTGCTTATCTGGGTGGTAGTCGGCGGCACCAAGACTTTCTGGGGACCGATAATCGGGGTCACCGTCATGCACACCCTGTTCGAACTCTCACGACCGCTGATCGAGGTCAGGCCCTTATTTTTCGGTCTTTCCATGATACTGGTTTTGATCTTTATGCCGGGGGGGATTGAAGGCTTGATATTAAAAGCTGTCGCTCGCTGGCAGCGGCACAATGACTCGTCGGCTGCAGATACTCTGACTTTGCCAGGACAAACCGGAATTGAAGAGTGATTTGCCGGAATTATGGGAATGAAGATTGAAGAATGGTTGGATCGCTTCGCTCAGTCTTTTTTTAAAATAGGCAGAATACATTAAATTGCCGGTAAAGTGCCGCTAAGCGCCTAAAAACCTCACCAAAAATTAATGGAGAAACTGATCTTGTGTCAATACTTGAAACGAAAGGGCTGAGCAAGTCTTTCGGCGGTCTTGCGGCGTTAAGCAATATTGATCTTACCATCCGGGAAGGCGAAATAAGGGGTGTCATCGGCCCAAACGGCGCGGGGAAGACTACGCTCTTCAATGTTATCAGCGGGGTGTACCGCCCGACCTCAGGGCAGATACTCTATGGAAGCGGCAAGCGTATCGACGGCCTCGCCTCGAGTAAGATAGCGGAAATGGGACTGGTTCGGACATTCCAGCGCACCGCCCTTTATCTTGACTTTACCGTCCTTAAAAATGTGATCGTCGCCCGTCACCTTCATGCCAGGGAAAATATCTTGCGGGTGTTTGCCGGCACAACGAAAAATATCCAAAAAGAAAATGTTGCCAGGGCGCTGGAAATAGTTGAGTTCATGGGGCTGGGACATCTGAGCAATGAACTGGCATCAAATCTGCCTCACGGCCATCAGCGTGCACTGGGTGTCGCCATTGCACTGGCCTGCGAACCCCGGGTTTTATTGCTGGATGAACCTCTGACCGGCATGACCCCCACGGAAAAGGCACATATGATCGATTTGATCAGAAAAGTGCACGGGCAGGGCATTACCATCCTTATTGTAGAGCATGATATGAAATCTGTAATGGCACTGTGTGATTATATCAGCGTCCTTGATTTCGGGACAATGCTCGTCGAAGGACCTCCGGCTGAGATACAGAATAATGAAGCTGTCATAAACGCCTATTTGGGGACTGAAGATATTATATCTATCGGCACATCTTGATGAGGTAAATAAATTGCTGCTCGAGGTTAAAGATATCACGGTTCACTACTTTAAGGTAGCGGCCGTCAGAAACGTTTCCATATCAGTCGAAGATGGGAAAATCGTCACCCTAATCGGATCGAACGGAGCCGGTAAAACGACCACGCTGCGTGCCATCAGCGGCTTGAAGCACCCCAGTACGGGAGAAATCATCTACGCCGGAGATCGAATCGATAAACTGCCTTCACATAAAATAAATGCGCTGGGTATCGCCATGGTTCCCGAAGGCCGGCGGGTGTTTCCGCAAATGACAGTGTTCGAAAACCTCCTCACCGGTGCGTTTCTGCGTAAAGACAAGGACGCCATTCAAAAAGACCTCGAGGAGGTCGTTTTCAAGCATTTCCCGCGTCTGAAAGAGAGAACCAAACAGTCCGCCGGGACTTTAAGCGGCGGCGAGCAGCAGATGCTGGCTATGGGACGCGCACTCATGTCTGCGCCTAAACTACTGCTGCTGGATGAACCTTCGCTGGGCCTGTCGCCCATCATGTGCGGGGAGATTGCAGCCATCATCAGGGATATCCACGCCGAAGGAAGGACCGTGGTTCTGGTCGAACAAAACGCGCGATTGGCCCTGGCACTTGCCCAGCATGCTTATGTGATCGAGACCGGAGATATCGTCTTGTCAGGCCCGGCCAAAGAATTACGTGAAAATGACGATGTGAAAAAAGCCTATCTGGGTGGATAAATATTGAATGCCGATTGACGAATGACTAATGCCGAATTTAGCGCATGGAGCAGAGAACGTGGGACATGGAGCATAGGGTATGGAGCAAGGAGCGTAGTGCATGGTGTTGAGAAATGGGTGTGCGAATTCGGTCATCTTTTTTCGCTATGCGCTTTGCGCTCTGCTCTCTGCCTTGTTCCGGTAATTAGACCAATGTCCCAAATGGCCCCTGTGTCGAGGTTGGCCGTATTGATACTAAGGAGATAGCATGAGCACAAATATCCGCGACAAGGTGGCGCAATTGGATTTCTGGTCGTCGGATGTAGATCCCGTGCCTCTGGACGGCGGCATTACCAATACGAATTTTACCGTTGACGACCGGGGTGAACGTTATGTGGTCCGTGTCGGCGACGATATCCCCGTTCACGGAGTCATGCGTTTTAATGAGATAGCGGCTGCCCGCGCCGCCCATGCTGCGGGAATATCACCCGAAATTGTCTACAGCGCGGACGGTGTTTTCATTATGCGGTTCATAGAAGGGCAAACCTTGACCGAGCAGGATGTGCGTAAACCTCAGAACCTGGAGAATATCATTACCCTGATCCAGACCTGCCACAATGAAATACCGAAATATTTTCAAGGTCCGGCCCTTGTCTTCTGGCCTTTTCATGTTTGCCGCAACTACATCCAAACCGCCCGGGACGGCAACAGCCGGATGACCGACTCATTGCCGCGCTTCCTTGAATATAATGCAGAACTGGAAAATACCGTCGGTGAAATAAAAATGGTCTTCGGGCACAATGACCTGCTGGCTGCCAATTTTATCGATGACGGCCAACGACTGTGGCTGCTCGATTGGGATTATGCGGGCTACAACTCAGGGCTTTTCGATTTGGCCAACCTGTCCTCAAACAATGCGTTTTCTCCGGAACAGGAAGATGGACTGCTGGAGACCTACTACCAGCAGCCGGTGACAGACCGGCTGCGCCGCCGCCTGGCCGCAATGAAGTGTGTATCATTATTGCGTGAAACCTTATGGAGCATCGTCTCAGAGATCCACTCCACCCTTGATTTCGATTACATGAGCTACACCGGGAAAAATCTTGTTCGCCTGGAGAGCGCTTTAGAAGCGTTTCGCCGGATGCGTTGATAGCTTACCCCAATTATGGGCTCGCGCAAGCGTGGTTTTGCCAATCTGCCGGGGACCGCCGATAAATACCATTTTATCGGTAAGGTCTTCGATGACATATATTAATAGTTATCTATTTTTAGATATTGGCGCCCATCTGAAAGCTGGCGTGGCTTTCCTTTTAAAACTTCCTATAAATGTGTAATTCACTTCCCAATTACATTTCATTTCAGGCCTATATACCAAAAAAAGGCTGATGACAATTTTTAATGCTAAAACAAGGTGTTAGCAAGCTTTCCGAATAATGGCTTAAAAATGAAATTAGGCGGACTTTCAAGGCGTTACGAAA
>Ga0056115_1000877_pt1 | contig 13551 bp, 5 predicted proteins | sample WorMetOlspDAHAB1_FD_77007 | JGI IMG/M metagenome (GOLD analysis project Ga0056115, IMG submission 77007) | Marine gutless worms symbiont microbial communities from Max Planck institute for Marine Microbiology, Germany - Olavius sp. DAHAB.1 ...
GATCCACCTACTTTTATATGCTATATATTCATAGATTGTGAATCGCGCATCTTGTCCTGTAAGGCCTTGAATTGTGTTGGACAATAGGTGCAGGAACCATGCATATTCTCGGCATTCGTTACTGACAGTAGCTCAGTAGTGTATTGGTAATGTGAAAGTCGCTTGCAACTGGATGTGATCCGGAAATAATGATGGATTGTCGTCGTGATTCTGTGTAAAATATCAGTGGTGTTCCCCGCAAAGACTTCACTGCTTGAACACTGAATCGGAGTGAGTAAGCAGAGTTCAACACCGCACCCCAAACGCCGAATCTAATGCTAACTCAAACAGTAACTCGCTGTTTCTAGATCGCATTCCTTTGCTTGCCATCTTCACATTTCCTCTTCCAATTGCTTTCTCCCTCAGTTGCACATAAATCAGTGGTTTCCAATCCGGGATATGCGTAACCCTTCAGCTACGAAACTCCAAAGCCAGAAGTACTCAAAAGATACGGGATATAATTTCCATTACCGGAGATGGACAAGGTCAGTGTGGGGTGCGCATCGAAATGATGAATTTCAAAGACATACTTGACCTTTAAAAGGTTGCAAGCCACAGACGTTATGTATGTGTCGGCGTTACACCTTGTTTTGTGCGCAGTAAATTGAAGGAACCCAGTTTGAATGCAAGTAATAGTCTCTTAATTATAAAGGCCGAAACGTATGTGGTAGATGTCATTGCGGTGTTGTGCAATCGCAGGGCTTTACGTACGTTGCGCCGTCGCTGCTGGAAGAGATGACTAAACCGTGGCGTTCCACGCGTGAGCCGCGCCCCTCCCGGAGATCGGGCAGCTTACCGATGAGGCAAGTCGTCGCACATTGTCATTATGCTGCTGTCAACATTTAAAATACGCAAAGTGTGCCGTTTTGTAGCAATATAAGCTTATGTCAGGCCTGTGGCACGTTCAGATGTAACCCAATCTATGGGGAACTGTGTAAGTACAGTGATACAGTGAACATTGATTGTTTAAGTGCACGTCCACAGCAGTGGATGACCAACAATGTCAGAGCCCTGTCGGTCTGGAATTATCCTCTGAACTTAACAGTTTTAGGCATCAGTTAAAGACACTCATATTTGCACACTGTTAAGCACAACATACTGCACGCATTAGGAATGTTACTTTAGTGTGTGTTGGTTGCAGTCCGCCAGTTGTCGGCTTCGGGTTTGACCGCCATGCGGCATACGGCATGCAGCCGTGTAGTGAAGAGGCTATGGATACAGTGCCGATCGTCCGGCCGTCGTCGGCCACTCAGAGTACAGCCAGTGTGTCATCATCATCACAGCTTCAGCAGGAGGCCGCCACCGCTATGGATGAGTCTGACGGAAACGGAGTCGTCTCGCCATGCGACGACAACAACATCGCTCGGCAGTCCACCGCCGAGTTCTCATTGCCGCAGTCGAGCGCCGACACTGCTTTCCACCCGAATGTTTACGCCGCTCCGCTCTGCCACGTCATTTCACAGCAGCCGTTCTCCAGTGCCGTGCCTATCGGCGGCGGCGCCGGTCCGGTCTGTGGCGGCAGCGTCCCAGTGCCTTCAGTCCCCGTCTCCGTTCCATGCTACTCAGTCCGTCACGTGCCGCCGTCGCAGCCGCTCGTACAGCCGCACGTCTATTACCGACCGTCGGACGGATTCTGTGTCACGGCGCCGACACGCGACGAGTCGCACTACAGTTCCGAGCGTTCTTGACTGATTCGTAGCTGCGTCGCGTTAAAACTGTGTTATGGTACGCTGAATCCAGTAAAAAAAAGGTCCATGCCCCTCTCCCCGGACTCCATGTGTAACTGTTTTCAACCAGTAGGACTGCGTTAACGTTTATCAAAATTAGAGCCTTGGTTTTATCGGCCGGGCGTTAAAAAAACGAATTCAAGTTGCTTTATTGACACTAACGTAAAAGTGTGTTTGTCTAAAAAATGCAAGGAATGGTACAGTGAACATATGATAGTGACAAAAAGTACTTAAAATTGGGGGACGGGGCAGAAGCGATGAGAAGAGGTTACTTGCAGAAATTTTTTTGCTTTTCACTGTCAAACTGTCGTCGTGTAAGCGTAGTCGGTCAAGTGGGTGGAGCTAATTTTCTTGCTGTCTTTCAGAACGAAACGAAGTCCTGGATTTCAGTGTGAATGTGTGCGGTTTTTTTTAACGGATTGATGTAGAATTGTGCTGGTGAAATATTATTGTGTTGAATGAGAACAGAAGTGATTATGGTCATGAGCCGCGGGGGGAGAGAGGTGTCGGGGGAGGACTTTTTATCACACAGTGTACCGTGATCTGTGACTGATTAACGAGCGAATAGTTGCGGTGATGATTGGTGGGGAAATTGTCGCTGCCGTTTGCTGTCCGAATGTACTGGAAACCGCATGCTTTCTGCAGCCATATTCTTTTCTATAGCGTGTTTGTGTTCGGCTGCTGATTCAGTGCAGGATGGTAGCAAAAACTGTGCTTCGTTATTCTATTAATATGGCATTAATTACACCGAACAGTGCTTTTTGTTGTTCGCCGGATTAAAAGTAGTAAGTTCGCTGGAAATTTATTTTAATGTTGTCTATACCTCGTCGCTAAGTTTTGATTAGAAGAAACTGGCCTTTAGATTGATTCCGGGCTGCCTTATTTTACAGTTCCGAATGATGGCTTTGATAAGTGCAGACGACCGAACGTACTTATGACTTTAAAGTATATACACTGTGTCTCACAAAAAGTCCCCTTTACATGTTTAACTCAGCGAAAAGTGAATCGATTTCAATGATTTTTGGTATATAGAATCTTGAGGAAATTTCACATCAGAAAATTATAAACTCGCCCACCTCACCTCAATAATGTTGCCGCACTACCTTGTGAAACGCAAAAGTAGCTTTGTTCGCAGTTTATAACAGCTATTATTATAATACTAATGTCTTACTCCACCGGCACATTACGAAATAAGTTTCCATATCACCTCCACTGTGTTTCTTGTTTGCAATGTTCAGTTAACCGAAATTATGATAGTCTTACTCAGTAATAAGTGGGTGGCTGTGACAAAAGCTGCTTGATGTCTTTTGTGTGGTCAAATATCCAGAGGCAGCATCAGATAAGTTGTTCGTAGTGACTGCCCTGTGGCTGACCTTGACGTAGCATACAAACTGAAAGTTGAAATCGAGAACATATGAAAGCAGTTACAAACGGAACTGATTTTATGTCAATTCCGACAGTTGAGCACTGTTGCAGTCTCCAGTAACTTGAATTATCTTAAGCAGATGCCGCTGAAAATGACTTTTTGCAATTCACAAGGTAGTGCGACGACGTTATGCAGGTGAGATGGGCGAGTTTATAATTTTCTCGTGTGAAAATCTGTATACCGAAAATTATTAAAGTCGGTTAATTTTTCACAGATTTATTCAAAATATAGAAAAGATGGACGTTTTATTTGATACACAGTGTATATGGACTTTGGCGAGCAACGGGGTAATTTTTTTAGTTTTGCACCATCCTGTAGCGTATGACATTGTTACCCCGAGTGCTTTCACTAGGCAAACAATCAGTGGCAAGTGTTTGTGAATTTGTGCGCATATGCTAGCTTTTCCCCTTTACTGTGTAATTTCGTTTTTGTCATTGCAGTGTACATTTTTTTTGTAATATTAGGCTACACTGTGTGTGAGAAAAGCGTTGCTGATAGATTCATTAATTGCCCAGACTAATTGTAATCATTTAAAATTAATAGTATACGTTGAATATGTGCAGATATTTAGCAGTTTTGATTGCAATCATATTTTGAAGTCAACATCGTGTCGCTGGAGACTGTGGCGTTTGACGCGACGTGCAGAAATACAAACTGATTTCTGGTTTTCAAGAAAGCTTGTGAGAATAAATGTGGTACGAATCGAAACAGTTAACGGAGTAATTTTCAGACAATGACTTAACTGAAAATATAAACTGACAGGTTGCTGCAAAACAATGTCAAGCGACAGAAACGTCGTTTTCACGGAAACTGAAGTGATGTTCACATATCGCAGTCTGCAATAAATAAAATATGCAAACACATATACCGCATGGTCCGGAAGTCCGTATTTACGTCCAGTATCGTAACTGCCCGATCTTATTTTGAACGAATGAAGTTCGTCACTGGTGCTGACACATGCGTCTGTTTTTTTGCGACACAGTGTATATTAACTGTGCTGACACTTTCCGTTTCTCGCGTGGCGTTCCTGCCTGGAATACATGTTGCGGCTCTTAGCGTGTGTCAACGTGAAGTTTTGGTTGCCGTTAAATTTTTTTAGCTGGTTTCACTTTTGGCTGGACCCCTCCGGCAAAGTGAATTCCAGCCGCATTGCACGCATTTTCTAAATTTACTGCGTTAGAAAACGAGGCACGCTGTACTTTCCCCGGAAAGGTTGAATTTCATTTGTTTTTGTCTCTGAACCGTGTATGTGTCTGGCGATTGCAGGAATTGCGCGTTGCTATTTTGTGATTCGTCGGTCCGGTAATTTCGCACTTTGAGTTCGGCCGACGTTTGTCTATACACGTCTGCACGTCGATAGTTTTTAAACTGTGAGCATTTTAACGTATGCTGTTTTTTTTCAGAGAAAAAAAATGTTGATTTTAGCAAATAGCCATCGTAGTTCAGCTGCAAAAGTTGTCAGTAGTCTTGACGGTCTAGCGGCTGTGTCGGTGGTCTGTCTGGATATGCACCTGCTAATCTAGATTGCTGCACTTGCTAGCACCTCCGTAACCAAAGCACAGTCAGCATTCATCTAGTTGCTAATATATATATTATCTTATTATCGTAGCTCCAGTTCTTTTTTATTGTCTACTTTATGCATACATAGGTTGAGACTGTGCATTATTGATGATGGAGTTACTTCCAGATGATATGCACACTGCACAGATATAGTTTTAAAACTAGCGCACTACTCGTATTCAATGCATTCAGTAGTTGTTTTAAAGTGCTCGGAGCCTGCAACTGTTTCGTGTTCGATTCTGCCATATTTATACGTATAATGTATGCAATTGCAAGTGGACAGTCGCAAACGTGTGAGTCGATATATATATATATATATATATATACACTGGTAATACGACGTGTGTGGATTTTACGTCGTACGTGTGTTAAACGTCAAAAAATAATAGAGGTTAATAAACGCGTTTGTTTATGAAACTAATAGCGGACGTCAGCAAACGTTGACAATGAACGTTGACATTTTGTCTCAGTCGGTTTCTAAACTTGTGTTGAATATTTTTGCAGTTAATGCTTGTTTGAAATTGCAGTTTGTTCGTGCAGCAGTCGGCAAAATTAATTTCCCAAAAGCTACGACAAAATAAACCACCTTAGGGAAAACCCTAGTGTTAAGTGTTTTCCGTAAATTTATATGAACTTTATACGTTTCACGAGAGGTTTTTGTATTTAGTGTGAAAATCGTACAAAAGTACACAAGTTGACAGAATAGCAAACGCGTTTATTAACAAGATTCGTAAACGTTGCTAACGTTTGTTATCTGCGTTCGACATATGTCGACGGCGTATTTTTTTGGGCCACCCTGTATGTTGACAGTGCCATTTCTGAATACAGAGACAGTATGGGTGCACCCTGTTCCCGGGACAAAAACAACCACTTTTTAACTGGGCGATATCTTTGTCAAATACTTGACCAGTTTGCAAAATTCTTTCACCATTTCAGCAAAGCTGTGCAGTGTTGTTTTTTTCTCATTTTTTTCACAATACGTTATTTATGTTTTTGTTTTCAATTCCGTATGAAAAAGTCAAGCAGGCTTCAAAGTAATACGCTGTCGCTATGTCTGATACAGAGTTGGACATGGGTCCATTTTTGCTGACCCATCCAATCCAGTCTGGAATGTTCACACAACTTACATCCGATCCAATCCAATACATAAATATCTGGTATTAAATCGAACTCGTAAGCTATGTGCCACTTATGCTCTACTGTCATAATGCTGACTTAAAATCGTGGTTAAGCATGGATAGTTAAAAGTTCGTAATTCATAATTTGAAAGAAACGGCATTAACTGATTGTGCTGCAATTTAGTAATAATAAAAAACTGGGCCACAGTCTTCTCACTCAATCCTATCCAGTCCATAAAGTTCCCTGAAAATCCTGACCCAATCCAATTCATGGATAGATCCAATCCATGTCCATCTCTGGTCTAATGTATTGCGCACCAACAATTTTGGTTGCGCTAACTCTAGATCTTAGCCGACAAAATTATTACGTTGCTACTAAGAGAATTAATTAGCGGTAATTTTGCACTAGAGACGACAGGTTATCTTGATTTGCTACGTTCTTCGGTGTACCAACCTTTCTGCACAGTTTCATGCGGACACAAGTCGTAATGAAGAGTTTTGCATTTCACAGGGTAGTGTAGCAACAAAACTGTAGGTGTGCTGGAAAATACTGCATGTCTTTGGGGAAATTTAGGTTTTTAGTGGTGGTGGTGGTGAAAAAAAATGACAAATCGGTTATCGTGAAGCGCCAGAGTGGTTGATTTTTAATTGGAACACGGTGTAGAATGATTGAAATCGACTGGAAGATGTCGTTGTCTACGGAGGGAGGTCATACTCCGTCAGCTTCTTGTGAACTTTTTGTGTCTGTATGAGGATCAGGATGCAAAGTTGGACATGGGTCCATTTTTGCTGACCCTACCCAATCCAATCCAATCTGGATGTTCACATCCAATCCAATCCATAAATATCTGGTATTCAATCGAACTCGTAAACTTTGTGCCACTAACTAGTCTAATCGTGGTAAAACTCGGATGGATAGCTAAGTTTATAGATCATAATTTGAAAGAAACGGCATTTTCTGTGCTGCAGTGATTACTGATTAAAAAACGGGGTCACAGTCATCCCACCCAACCAATCCAATCCATAAACTTCCCTGAAAATCCTAACCCAATCCATGGATGGATCCAATCCATGTCCAACTCTGGCAGCATGTGGGAATCGTATTTGCTTAAGTTCAGGGCCAGATTTATATCCGTGATATTTGGAGTGTGTGTGTGCGTGCGTGCGTGCGTGCGTGAATGGTAAAACGGCAAAATATCGGATGCAAGTCGCCGCCCCTGTTTTTTTCTGAGTTTTCCATCATGCGACACATTGTAGTGTTGCTGTTTAAATAGTGAATACAAACTGGTGTTTGTAATTGTCACATTTCTGTTCAGAAACTCTGAAAAGAAAGCGCTGGTGACAAGTGCTGTCATTTACTTATCTCTCTTAGAAATCAGGCTTGTGCTTCATTGACACAGGACACGACGAAACCGTCGCCTGACACGACACAACTGTGTCCAGTTGGCGGCGTGGCTCAGTGGTTAGGACGTCGTTTTTTGGCTGGCGGACTTTTCCTGTTCTACGCCTGATCTGCGGTTGACATGTGACCACTTCGTGGGCAAAGTGTCCGCTATATAGGTCAACCAGCCAACTCAGCCTTCTTTCCCTTCAGAGTCGGTAAATGAGTAGATGTAATTACATGGATTACTACTCATTACGGGGGTGGAGACTGACCATTAAACGGCAGACTTGGGCTGTGTATGGCTGTTTTGCCGCAAGGTCAAAGTCCCGTGTGTGCGGCCTATAGGCTTCACGCCCGCTCTGTCAGTGACGCAAAGCGCCGCTGCAGCTGCAGCTTTAACCTGTTTAACCGGACTAGTGCACGATAATTGTTTATTATTTTTCCCGTTGTGGCGTTGGGACGTCGCCGTTTCTGGTTGCTATACGTCGTTATGTTAGTACAGAGTTGGACATGGACTGGATTCATCCATGGATTGGATTGGTTTGGGTCGTATGACTAATCTCCCTGTTTTTCCCATATATCACTTCTATATTAACAGATTACTGCTTCGATCAATCAGTCAATCGACAAAATTCGTGTATCACCCGCTGCAAAATGTGGACGGCGGCGCTTAACAATGCCGCAAACGTTATTGCAATGTTTGTCGTACTTATTACACGTGGCTGATAGTCCGAATAGTTTCAGTGTCACATAATTTACGAGTTTTGATTTAAACTGGCTATTTTTTTGGATTGGATTGTATTTGATTAGCAAAAATGCACCCGCGTCCAACTCTGCGCTGGCGTGTAGCCGTCTCATTTTGCGGCCGGCCGAAAGCACTGCATGAACATTAATTTTTTGCAGACAGTTCGGTCCAAGTATTCGCGCGATTGCGAAACGCCCGTCAACTGCGTGGTAACGGTTTGGCCAGTCGAATTTCGTTGTACGTCTGTTTTTATTTACTTTTTACAGTGTTCGCACTTTTTTCGAGCCACGGTACTGAAATGTTTCCAGCTGCGCAGGAACGCTGAAATCCCAGTCTACTCGCCCGAATTGTCTTTCAGGGGGTTAATTTTGTCGGCGGCGGCGGCTGTGATTTTGTCGACTCAGTTCGTCGTGTCGAATGTTTGCGAGTCCTCAACAATATTGCCACAAATTATAGAGAGTGCTCTGTCTTTATACTGTGATATTGCTGCAAACCAGATTCAATACAACACATGCACGTCTGCCTGTTTCTTCGTTTTACCTGCGCTTTTAGTGGGAGTTTCGACCACAAACCCAGAAAGTATAGGTGTATAGCCTTATTGTGCCGAAAGTGCCGTTAAACTCCAATCAGTGCAATCAGTCTCGGCGGGGCCAGGATTTCTAGGCTATAGAACCGCCACTTTTCGTATTTGGAATATCAGTGCATCAGGCCTACATTTCAGTTTTACTTTTGCGGTCTACTAGGCATATCGCGGATACTTGCCTTCTCGATTTTCACTTTTTAAAAATGTTTAGCATGTGGCTGCAGCACTGTTCATGTTGCTTACATATAGGCCTACTGTAGGCCTATTATCAGTCAATCAATCAGGCATTCAAGCGAACTGTATTTTACCCCGTACTGTAGGCCTAAGTGCAAAATTCCGATTTGTGGACATAAAAGACTTCGTTATTGTTCTGTTAAGATAAGACATAATTTTGATGAAAAATTTTGCGTCTGCAAACGATGTACGTCTCTAAGAGATGATATGCAGAAAGTGCTTGTTTTCTACGAGCAGGTTTGCATTTTCGTCGATAGTATTGTAAAACTTAGGCCGCTGGGCATCTTGGACGAATCAAGTCATTTTGACTTCGACTATGTTAATTAAGTCGCGATTTCGATGAACATGCACCAAAAGGCTACCATTACACTATCTAGGCTTGCTAATAACGTTGTAGGGGAATGTTTTTCTGACACCGTATAAAAACCATTGTGGGACATGTTTAGTGTATACACAAGAAAAGGCGTTTTGTCTTAGGCCTGTACGCACTATGTGGTTACTAAATAACCTTTGTGGCTTTGACAAATTATGTTAGATAATGGGCCTAACTGTATTATTATTGTTATTATTATTATTACATTATTGGCAACACGTACAAATACAGGAAATGCAGTAAAATGAAAATAGGAGAGTCACGTAAAACAAAAAACGTGTAGGACCTAAAACACTTGAAACGTAAAATAAAACTAAAAGAACGTACTTCTGAGAAATACAAATTCGGACAGTTTCACTTTCAATGCCAATTAAGTGACTCGTTTTCTCGAAATAGACGTTAGTCAGTCTGTCGGGCCGTATGGCAGAGTTGCAGTGGCCCAGGCAGGCAGCTCGGCCGAGTGACAGCTTGGCTGCGTTTGTTGAGACCTGACTGGGGCTTCAGGTTCAGGCGGTTCCTGATGGTCCTAATAGGCCCATATTTATCATCGCGTTTTCCACTTGCAGCGTCGACATATCGATTTGTATAACGTTCCGAGTTTTCGACGTAAAATCAGGTTTGTCAGGTGATAAGGAGGATGATATACGGGTGGCCCAAAAATTGGCAAATATTTGTACGCCTTATAACTTCTTCAAGTATTGACCAATTTTCAAACTTTTTGTCACTACCAGAATCAAGAGGAAATTTGTAATAGTACTATTAATAAAGATCCCACCACATCTCAAGTGTGTCGCTACACTACCTTATAAAATGTCAGTGTCTTAAAAGCAACAAATGAAAACAAGACTTCTGTAACAACACATAGGAAATTAACAACAGGAAACCGCTTAATGTTTAATGTCTCAGTTATTATCTAAAGTAACTGTCACATTCGGCTGTTTTTACATCAAATGTTCAATATGCCGCCTTGCTGCTGGACGATACGCACTCTTAAAATGTGTTGTTACAGAAGCTGTCTTGTTTTCAGTTGTTGCTTTTAAGACACTGACATTTCACATTAACATTCACAAGGTAGCGAGACAATCGAGGTGCGGTGGTATCTTTAGTGATAGTATACTATTACCAATTTTCTCCTAATTCTGACAGTGAAAAAAAGTTTGAAAATTGTCAATATTGGACGAAGTTATAAGGCGTAAAAATGTGCCAATTTTTGGGCCACCCTATTGTTCTTTTAACTCAAGTTTGTATGTGGGCTTTCGCGCAGTTGCTGATGCGCTCGCAAATTACAGCGACGCCAAATTCGCCAATCATGAGGTGAAGTCAATCTCTAGCCCTATAGAAGCCATGGCCGACACGATGCCTTGACCACTTTAGTCAGTGTTACTTAGTGTCAGAGAAACAAACAATGGACTTGAGCTTCACTGTTCTAAACGAGAGTTAAGGACAAATTAAGACAAATAGGCTACGACATTTATTAATTCACAAACTTAGGTGCATGACAAAAAACAACCATTTTAAGTAGGCCTATGGGCTGTATAAGATGGTTAATGCTACTTGCCTCATAGGCCTACAAAGTATTTCACGTACGGGATGTCAGTAATTTGTTGTACATATGGACAGCGTTTATAAAATGTATGGACTCATTTTGGCATGCAGTTTACGTTTATTGGCTAATAGATTTTATTGTATCTCAGTACATGCGTATTTCTGCCTCTGCCTATCTTATAGGATAGGCCTATTGTCTCTACAGATGCAGTTATCTATTGCAGTATACTGTGTGAATTCAAATAGATACAACAGTGCCCATGGCCAATTGTCCACGTATAGCTTAATCTTAAAGTTATTTCGTTATAAAAGATAAAATGAAATTAACTGAATAAAATGACTAGGCTATCTAGCTATTGACTGGCTAACTATTTGTAAGCTATATTTTCTCTTAAACGGACCTAGCTAGGCCTACCTGTTCATGTCAATATGTCTTCCGGGACCACAACTGCCCATAGGCATACCCAGAATTTTACAATAGAAAAGGTTCACGTGGTGGGGGCCGAACAAGGGAATCTGGGGTACAGAAGCCCCCAGTGGGGTCCAGGGGCAAATCCCCGATAGGGGGCTTTAGGGGCAAAGTCCACCCAGAAGCTGAAGCAAAATGTGAAATTAACATACACTTTTTAACGTTTTCCTGTACAAAATGTAGGATTTAATGAGTATAGAAGCAAAGCTTGGACAGTAGGGCTACAGTTTGCAAACACACAATTAAAAAATCAGAGGATTCAATGAGGGTTGAGCCCCAGTAACCCCCTCCCCTCTGCGTACGCCAGTGCAACTGTCTGAAATTGATTTATTGTACGGCCTATTGCGCGTATTGCTGAAAAGTTGCCATAAGTGTTTATACGGGGCAATCGGAAGCAAAACTGGTTACCTACCGGAATGACCTCCTATACGGTCAGTTGCGCTCCGGCTCCTCCAATAATCGAGAACCAACAGATCATTATGATAATGACTGCTGAAACCGAGCGACGCCATTGGCTCAGTTCACGCTATCGTTACGCCCACATGTTATAATCACATGCATAATTTGATGCGATTATAATACATACTTCCGTCAATGCTCACCGTACGTGACGTCAAGTATAATATAGGTAAACATCTGTCATCACGTTGATGACAGATCAACATGTCAAGGATTCCGATACGCCGGTCCGCACAGAGTCAGTCGGTCAACGTTCGAGCTCCGGTGGATTGTTGATTATTGCGATTTTGCGAATAATGTAGACGACATAGGCTATGCCGTGGTCCGCATGCACGACTGGTAAGAAGAGCAATCACAGATTTATAGGTATAGGCCTATTGCTATATACCACGTGTACACTGTACATGTATACGTTCTTCTGCAAATCCTGCATGGGGTTAAAGGCACACTATATGCCGATTTGCGTGGCTCAAGTGCTGCAAAGGTTCTTCTGTGCTTCGTTCGTCCCATGCCAACCAGCGTCTTTTCGGGCGACGCATGTTGTTTCTAGTTTTTGAAGCAGATACCGGAGATAAACCTTTGCGGAACCACTTTATAAATGATCGAGGCAATCGATGGGTGGCGGTCGCCTAAGTGTATTATCTGAAAGCTGCAAATGCCCACACACCGTATGCTGCGCTTATAGGCCTAATTTAGGGCATTAGGCGTACAGTTTTTAGTGGGTTTGATCAGTCTGTATACGTTTGTGTTATTAACATCATTATTGCTGTTAAGATATACTGACTGTTGTCATGCACAGTCATGTGGTATTTTGTATAAAAATTATGACTGTACCATAATCATACGAAGTAGGCCTATATATAAGCCCCTATAGGTGTGGTACATTTAATAGAATTGCACTGATAAAACATCAATAAGAATGGAAAATTTAAAATAATTCTAGATGCAATAAAAATAGGATAATAATGATAATACACAATAATTCACAGTAGGCCTACAATAATGAAATTCGCAGTTGCACACCACACTGAAACACTAAAATCTAATCACACACAGAGAGAATCGGAAAAAAATCATCGCAAATTACAACTGACAACGGCTTGAAAACATGTATAGGTGTATAGGTCTATATACAGTAATCCTATTTTGTCACGCATTGGCAAAGTTATTACCAAATAAAACTGGTTACTGGTTCACTTTCCCTAACTCGCACGCGGCAGTTTGTTGTGGCCATATATGAGAAGTGATGGTCCTCATAGGCCAGCAAGATACCGGATGCTATAAGCCTTATAGACATGGGCCTAATTGTGAGGTAGACTACATGAAATTTGCTATTTTTGTTTATAGATGGCTTGTTTTATATATCTACAATAATTTAATTAAGTCATTGTGGCAGGAGCTTTGCATGCGTAGACAAAAATCATGATCGGAAAATTACTGAAAATTATCTGCTTATGCTTTATACACCCAGCTGGAGCAAATGTGAAGTATTGCTGTAACTGAACACAGACAACATTGAGCTTCAGTTTACAATTTGAGTATCATGTTGTCATTAGCCTATAGTTGTTAACAGTGTTGTCGTTTTATTATTATTTAGCCTATTTATCTACGCCACAGGCAGCATATTTATTACATAGTATAATACATTACAATCAAACCACAAAACGTACAAAACACATAAAAAGCAAACAAAGATATCATAAAAATATTTCTTATAGGCCTACAAGGAACTGTAAACTCTTTACCGTAACTCAATATCTGTTATTGAAACAGCTCATGACACTCTGTACATGGTCTACTGGGTGGCCCAAAAATTGGCACATTTTTTCGTACGCCTTGACTTCATCAAATACATGTATTGATCAATTTTCAAACATATTTCACTGTTA
>Ga0056115_1000878_pt1 | contig 13543 bp, 7 predicted proteins | sample WorMetOlspDAHAB1_FD_77007 | JGI IMG/M metagenome (GOLD analysis project Ga0056115, IMG submission 77007) | Marine gutless worms symbiont microbial communities from Max Planck institute for Marine Microbiology, Germany - Olavius sp. DAHAB.1 ...
CGCCGAACAGACGGGCCGCCGCTTCCCGGTCCTCCGCCGTGGGCAACAGCGCGGGCAGCGTTTCCAGCGCCCGCTCGTGGTCAACCCAGACGACGTAGGCCTGCTCGCGGATGATGTCGTTGATCTGCTCTTCGCTGAGCCCGCTCAGGCGTTCGTCGTGCGGCAGCAACTGGTCGGCCATCCGCAACGACCGCTCGTCGAACCAGCCACGCGCCTCGAACATCATCATGGTAATGCGGGCCAGTCCTTCGACATACCCGCCCTTGTCGGCCATGGCGCGGATCTGATCTCTTGCGAAGTCGGCGAGTTTTCTTTCAATCGGGCTCATCTCCCGGCCCTTCTTCTCCGCCTCTTCGAGATCCTCGGACAGGATCGTTTCCAGCAGCGTTCCGCCGTAAAGCGACTTGAACAGCACCTCGTAGCCGGTGTCGCGCACGTCGCGGAAGGTGTTGAGCCAACCGACGATCTGATCGGACATGGTCCGTTCAAGCCCGAGGAAGAAGTTGTCCGCGCCCACGGGCTGGCGCTGTCCGCGGACCTGTTCGGCGGCCGGCTTCAGCCACCAGGTCCAGGGGTTGCGGTCGGACAGGAACAGGTTCTCCATGCGTTTGGGATTGGTCCAACGCAGCATTTCTGCCGTTCGATCGTTCGACAGCGCCTGCACCACGGGGCTGACGGTCTGGTTGTAGAGGCGCTGGTTGATTTGAGAAACCAGGGCCACCGAGCGGAAATCATCCTCCTCCGTGGTGTCTTCGCCCAGGCTCAGGAGGTCTTCGATGGTCCGTTTTTCGATCCTCACATAGTACTGGCTGTCGACCAGTTCTCCATGTTGGGTCTCGGTGGTCTTGTCCTCGATCACCATTTCGTAGAGCCCGGGCGGCAGGCTTTCGATGTCGCCCAGGACGCTCACGATCTTCGCGTGCTCTTTCTCCGCGACCTTGCCCGACACGAAGATGCCCAGATGGCCGATGTCTTCATGCAGGATATAGACGATCGTCTGGCCGGTGATCCTGATGTCGCGTTCGTCGCGATAGACCTGTGCGATCCAGTTCAGCGCCTGTTGCGGCGGCGTGATGTTGTCGCCGCCCGATGCAAAGACGATGATCGGCCCCGGAATGTTGCGCAGGTCGATCAGGCCGCGTTCCGTGGTGGCGATCACCCCTTCCTGCAGCTTGTTGCCGACGAACAGGTTCTCGACGATGAAGTCCATCTCTTCCTTGTTCATCAGGAAGAACCCGCCCCACCATCTTTCGAAACTCAGGAATCGAGGTCCTTCGGTGTCGATCTTGGAATAGAGGTTGTACTGCTTCGACCAGAAGGTGTTGGCAGGGTTCAGGTTCTCGAAATTGAGAACCAGCCATGCGCCGTCGAAGATGCCGTTGCCCAGGTCGCTGGCCAGCGAGGAGAGCCAGGTGCCGCCCAAAAGGCCGCCGGTATAACGCATCGGGTTCTTGCCGTCGGCGCCGGCCCAGTAGGACAGCGGCGCACCGTTCAGGACGATCGGGCCCGTCACCTCCGGCGCTGCGGCGCTTAACATCGCCACCGCCCAGCCGGCCTGGCAGTTGCCGATGACGACCGGTTTCTTCGCCTTGGGATGACGGCGCGCCACTTCTGCCAGGAACAGGGCCTCGGCGTGCCCGATATCGTAAAGCGTCTGGCCGGGCTCGGGATCCGGGAAGAACGTGATGAAGTAGGCCGGGTGGCCGTCGCGCATGGCGACGCCGATCTGGCTCGATTTCTTGAAACCGCCGATGCCCGGTCCGTGGCCCGCACGCGGGTCGACGATCACATAGGGCCGTTTCTCCGGCAGGATTTTCATCCCTTCGTCCGGGATGATCCGCACCAGGGCGTAATTGACCGGACGGTCCAGGGTGCGGCCGTCCATCAGCATCTCGTATTCGAAGTCCAGGACGGGCGGTTTGCCCTTCTCCTTGTGCTCCAGAAAGACATTGCCGCGCTGGCGCATCGTGTCCCAGTAGAGAACCTGGCGCTGGGCCGCGTCGACCCAGTATTCCCAGGCATCCAGGGCCATGCTGTTTCCGTACGCGCCGGTCGGCTTCGACCAGTTTTCCTTCATCGCCTTCAGCGGCGACGTCTATGCCTCCTGCATCGCCTTCAGGCCTGCGGTCGGATCGGGCAATGCCGCCTTGCGGTCGCCGAAGGCGCCCGAGAAGGCCTGAAACGGAGCGAACCAGATCTTCTGCATCGCTTGAAGGCTCTCGGTGGGATCGGGCATCGCCGTCTTTGAGTCGCCGAAGGCGCCGGAAAACGCCTGAAACGGCGCAGACCAGGCCTTCTGAATTGCCTGCAGGTTCTCGGTAGGATCGGGCATCGATCCCGTCGCATTGCCGAAGGCGCCGGAGAACGCCTGAAACGGCGCGAACCAGGTCTTCTGCATAGCCTGCAGGCTCTCGGTTGGATTCGGCATCGTTCCCGCCGACTGGCCGAAGGCGCCGGTGAACGACTTCTGCCACGCCGTCATGGCGTCGAACCAGGATGAGGAGAACGGGGAAGCCGGCGTCGCGGCTTTCGGCGCCGCTTTCTTTGCGGCGCGTGCCGGTGCGGGTTTGGAACGCGTCGAGCGCTTCGCGGCCGGCACATTGGCGGCGATGGTCGTGACCTCGCCGTCCGTTCCCTTGACGCTGACGCCCGTCTTGGCTGCAGTCCCGCGCGGTTTGCTTTTGCTGGATGCGGTGCGTGTCCGTCCTTTCCGGACGGTGGTGGAGGGCTGGTCAGCCATGGTGATGCTCCTCGATCACTGGAGTGGCGGCATGGCCGGGCGCAAGCCCGGCACCGTGCAGATATGAGAACAAACGTGTATCAACTAAATGACGTCAGGCGGATTCGCCGCGGTCCGGCCGGCGGCGTTGCCTTTTGGTGCGATTGTGCAGCGCACAATATACGCTTCTTCGAAGGCACACGCAATCCGGGTATCGGGTCTGATCGCGGCTTGCCAAAGGCCTCCGTCGGCGCCTGGATCAATTGCCGATTTGTGACCGGAATCGTTGTGCTGCGCATTGATGCCAGTCAAAATGCCGGCGGGCAAAGCGTCGCATCGGCCCTGTCTGGCGGAGGCTTGGCACAAACGAACGGCGTTTGATGCGCCGCAAAAGAAACATGACAAGAGGAGGCACGCCGCATGTTGTCCGACGCCGACCGCACCAGCGCCGCCGAGGCGCTGATCGAAGCCGCCGAAACCCGTCGGCAGATGGTCCAGCTCACCCAGACATGGCCCGACATCACCATCGAGGATGCCTACGCGATCTCCACACTGGTGGCGGAGCGTCGGAAAACGGCTGGCGCCGCGCTGATCGGACACAAGATCGGCCTGACGTCCAAGGCCATGCAGGTCGCGGTCGGCGTTGACGAGCCGGACTACGGCTACCTGTTCGACGACATGATGGTCGCCGACGGCGCCGTCGTGGCCCATGCCGATTACTGCGCGCCGCGGGTGGAAATCGAACTGGCCTTCGTCCTGGGCGCACGCCTGGAAGGTCCCGGCGTCGGCCTGCTGGAGGTAATGCGCGCCACCGAGTACGTGGTGCCGGCGATCGAGATCATCGACGCGCGGGTGCAAAACCCGCGAAAGATCTTCGACACGGTTTCCGACAACGGCGCCGCGGCCGGCCTGGTGATGGGCGGTCGGCCCGTGGGACCGGACGACGTCGACCTGCGCTGGGTCGGCGGCGCGCTCTACCGCAATACGGAGATCGAGGAGACCGGCCTCGCCCTGGGCGTGATGGGCCATCCGGCCATGGGCATCGCGTGGCTGGCCAACAAGCTGGCCCCGTTCGACACCGCGCTGGAACCCGGCCACATCCTCTTGTCCGGCTCGTTCACACGGCCGGTCTGGGCCGAGCCCGGCGACACCCTGCGCGCGGATTTCGGAACGCTGGGCAGCGTGGCGGTTCAGTTCTCCTGAACGCCCTTCCCCGCCGGCCCATTTCGGTCTTTCCGCCCGGCGGCGCGTTTGCTAAGCAGCGTCCGTCTCGAAAAGCGGATGGGTGGCCGAGTGGTTGAAGGCACCGGTCTTGAAAACCGGCAGGCGTGAGAGCGTCTCGTGGGTTCGAATCCCACCCCATCCGCCACCCTACGCCTTCGGCTTCGGGTGGCAGGCCACCCGCAGGGTGGACTGACGCGCGAAGGCGATTAGGCGTAGGCGTGTCTCCCGAAGCCTTGGCGTAGGGAGACTGTATGGGGCTCGGAAATCTGGCTTCTGCCCCGCCCATAGCGCCAGTCAGGTGGTACGTCTATTTCCTCCGATTGAAAAACGGCGACGTCTACGTTGGTTCCACCAATGATCTTCGGCGTAGGCTGGTTTCGCACAGGCGTGGCCAAGCTGCCGCGACGCGGGCACACCTGCCCTTCGCGCTGATTTCGTACGTTGCAGTTGGATCCGCCGTCGTCGCGCGGAACCTCGAGAAGTACTTCAAATCCGGGTCTGGCAAGGCGCTTGCTGCGAAGCGTCTTTGGTGATCGCAGCCGGCTCGCGCTTCACTTCGCCTTTGTGTGTAGCTGGAAATGGACTGTCACCCGAGTTTCGAGAAAGACGCCTTCGGCTTCGGGTGGCAGGCCACCCTCAGGGTGGGAGCACGAAGGCGACCAGGCGTAGGAGTGTCTCCGGGGTCGCAGGCGCAGAGAGACCGCTGCTCTCCGGCCTCAAATCCTCGCCGCATCTTAAGGCGCTGTTAATATAGAGCGCACAATCCTCGAATCGTGCGACATTGCGGTTTCTCGCGCAGCGGCCGTGCAGCTCACTAAAGGCAGTTCCCGGGCATAAGCCTTTGTCTTGCGAACGCTCACGTTTCGGATTGATCCCGCGCATCGTGACGAGGCCGATGCTGGCCTTCATTGTTGCCTGCTTGGTTGCGGGCGGCGTCGCGCACAACGCCTTCGCACAGACGGTCGAAGACACGCGTCCCGCAGAGGCCGGCGTCGACGAACCCTACACGTTCGGCGTCTTTCCCTACCTGAGCCCGTTGCGCCTGGAGTCGTTATACGCGTCCGTTGCCACGGCGCTGGGCGACGGCGTCGGGCGGCCGCTCCGGTTCAAGACCTCGTCCAGCTTCAAGCTGTTCTTCGCCAAGCTTGAAGCCGGCGCATACGATATCGCCTTCCTTCAACCGTTGTGGGTGCCGCCCGCCCTCGACCGGTTCGGCTATCTACCGCTGGCGCGCATCGAAGAGCCCTTGACCGCGGTCGTTGTGGTGCTGGACGACAGCCCGATCAGATCCGCCGCGGACCTAAAAGGTAAGACGGTCGCCACGCCGCCTCCGATCGGTCCCGTCACCCGGATGGCCACCCAGGCCTTGATCGATCGAGGGCTCGAGCCGGGCCGCAATGTCGAACTCAAGGCGTTCAAGTCCGTGGATTCCTGCTTCCAGCAGGTGGTGATTGGCTCTGCCAGCGCATGCGTCAGCGGCCCCTTGGTGTTGCACATCATGGAAGAGAAACTGAAGGTAAAGCTGCGCGTGCTGATCGAAACGCCTGGGATTCCCAGTCTCAGTTTTGTCGCCCATTCGCGGGTGCCGGCGGAAGACCGGGCGCGGTTGCGCGAGACGATTCTCTCCTGGGCGGACAGCCCGGCCGGCATGGAGATGATTCAGGGCTTTGGCGCATCCGGCTTCGTGCCGGCCACGGCGCGCGACTACGATATCGTGCGGACCATGTTCAAGGAGATGCCGGTCCGGTGAAGATCTGGATTTCGCTCAAGTATCGGATCGCGCTCATCATTTTCCTTCTGGAAGCCGTCATGATGGGCTTCGTCCTGTGGGGCACCCTGGGCTATTCCCTGGACAAGGCGCGCTCCCGCGTGGCCTCCAACGAGCAGGCGCTGCTCAACGTCATCAGCGGCATGGGGCGCATCGCCCTTCTGACCGACGAATACGCCGATCTGCAGCCCTATTTCGAAGGGATGCTGGCGGACCCGCATGTCGTCCGTGTCCTGCTGACCGACGCGCGGGGCCGCGTCTTGGCCAGCACGCGACCGTCCGATGTCGGGCTCGGAGCGCCGCCGATGCGGGAGGCGGACGGCCCCGTCGACGAGACCGACAGTTTCTGGCGCGTCCGAGAGATTGCCAATGCCGCCTCTCCTTTGGGAACTCTGGCTATCGAGTTTTCGCACCGCACGCTGCTGGAAGCCAACGCGGAAGCCCGCAACCTGGGCCTTGGGATCGCCGGAGCCGGCATGATCGTGATTGCCTTTGCCGGCGTTCTGACCGGCCTCCTGCTGACGCGTCGTCTGGAGCGCCTTACGGCCGCGGCTGACGATATCGCTGCAGGCGATTTGAATGTGGGCATCGATGTCGGCGGCCCCGACGAGGTCGGCCGGTTGGCCGGCAGCTTCAAGACGATGGTCGCCAGCGTCGCCGAGAGCCAGGAGCGCCTGCAGCAGCAGGCAGACAGGTTCCGGCTGTTGCTGGACTCCACGGTCGAAGGGATCTTCGGTCTGGACCAGGATGGCAACTGCAGTTTTTGCAATGCGGCTTGCCTCGCCATCTTGGGCTACAGGCAGGCCGATCAACTGCTTGGCCGCAACATGCACAGCCTGATCCATCACACCAACGGCGACGGCGCCCCTTGCCCCGAAGACGACGGGCCGTTCGCGAAGGCCTGGCGCGCCGGCGAACGGGGGCATGCCAGCGACGCAGTCCTGTGGCGGGCGGACGGCACGCACCTTCTTGCGGAATACCAGGCCGTGCCCTTGCGTCAGGGCGACGCGCTGGTTGGCGCGGTGGTCAGTTTCAGCGACGTCACTGAAATCCGCCGTGGCGAAGCGGCCCTGCGCCGCTCCCAGAGGCTGGCCAGCGTGGCCCAGTTGACCGGCGGCATCGCCCACGACTTCAACAATATCCTGGGCATTGCCATCGGCAATCTTGAACTGGTCGAAGACAAGACAGGCGGCGACCGGGACGTCCGCGACCGGCTGGACCGCGTGCAACGTGCCCTGGAGCGCGGCGCGAAGCTGACCCGGCGTTTGTTGCTGTTCTCCGCCGACACCCCGCAGGCGCGCAATCCCGTGAATCTCAACAAGACCATCGCGGCGATGGACGACCTGATCACCAGTTCGCTGACCCCGCAGATCGGCGTGGAACTGCGGCTGGACGGGAACGTGTGGCTGACGAACCTGGACCCGGGAGAGTTCGAGGACGTGCTGATCAACCTGGCGCTGAATGCGCGCGATGCCATGGACGGGGTCGGTCGTCTGGTGATCGAGACCAGTAACGTGACGCTCGACGAAGACGGCCTTGCACACCACGCGGAGACCCGCGCCGGTGACTATGTCCGGGTCAGCGTGCGCGACGACGGCGCCGGCATGTCCGGAGACGTAATCGACCGGATTTTCGAGCCGTTCTTCACCACCAAGGAGCGGGGCAAAGGCACCGGCCTGGGGTTGAGCATGGCCTACGGGTTCGTAACGCGGTTGGACGGGATCATCGACGTGGAATCGGAACCGGGCGCCGGCACCAGCGTGCATCTGTACCTGCCTCGTTCGGAAGAGGCGGTATTGGACGTCGTCGAGGACGCTGCAGATCTGGCTGCCATCCCGGGCGGCGAGGAGACTGTTCTGGTTGTCGAGGACGAGGTCGACCTCCTCAACTTTGCGATCAGGACGCTAACCGATAAGGGCTATCGCGTCCTGAGGGCCCAGGACGCTGCAGAGGCGATGGCGCATCTGGAGGCTCCCGAGCCCATCGACCTCCTGTTTTCCGACGTGGTTCTGCCAGGCGGCCAGAACGGCCTGGACTTGGCGCTAATAGCCAGAGATCTGCACCCCGGTCTCAGAGTCCTGATAGCGTCCGGCTACGCGGCTGGCATTCAGGACGCCGACCGCTATGGCGACCTTCTGACCACGATACTGCAGAAGCCCTATCGTGGCGCGCAACTGCTGAGGTGCGCCCGCACGGCTTTGAACAGTCCCCTTGAGGGAACGGTCGAGGCTTCAACGCCCCTTTGGAAGAGCAGCCTTTGAACGAATGCGACGCCGGCGTCGGCGAACGGGAGGAAGGCCTTACCCTTCTAACAGCGCCTGGACCGTCTTCAGCAGATCCGCACGGCGGTAGGGCTTGTTCAACATGTTCATGTCGGCGACGGCGTTTTCATGTTCGGCCAGGATCTGTTCGGAATAACCGGTCGTCAGCAGCACCTTGATGCCCGGCTGCAGGCGGCCGGCTTCCTGGGCCACGTCCAGACCGGACCGGCCGTTGGGCAAAACCACGTCGGTGAACAACAGGTCGAAGGTCTCGCCATTGCTCAGCCGATCGATGGCCTGCGTGCCGTCCGACGCCTGGGCGATCACGTAGCCCTGGTTCTTCAGGATTTCCGACGGGATCTTCAGCACCTCGGGGTCGTCTTCGACGATCAGGATCCGGCCCTTGCCCCTGGGCATGTCCGATGGCGTCTCCGGCGCCGCTGCGCTATCCGCGACGCCTTCGGCGCGCGGCAGATACAGCGTCACGGTCGTGCCCTTCCCGACGCTGCTGTGGACGGTGACGTGGCCGTTCGACTGTTTCGCGAAGCCGTAGACCATGCTGAGTCCCAGGCCGCTGCCCCGTCCCACCTCCTTGGTGGTGAAGAACGGTTCGAAGGCCCGTTCGACAATATCGGGCGCCATGCCCACGCCGGTGTCGCTGACCGCGATCTTGACGTAGTCGCCCGGCTCAACCTCCTCCCAGCGCTTGGTGGCGGCTTCGTCCAGCACCAGATTTTCGGTTTCGATCACCAGCGTTCCGCGCGCGCCCAGGGCGTCGCGGGCGTTGACGGCCAGATTGACCAGCGCGTTTTCGAACTGATGCGGGTCGATGGTGGCGGGCCAAAGATCCGGGGCGGCCGTGACTTTCACGGTGATCGCCTCGCCAAGAGTACGGTGCAGCATATCCTCCAGGCCTGCGATCAGGCCGTTGACGTCCATCGATTGCGGGGCCAGCGTCTGCTGCCGCGAGAAAGCCAGCAGCCGGTTGGTCAGCGCCGCGGCGCGGTCCGCCGCGCGTTCGATGGAGGCGAGCTGGCCGCGCGCCGTCTCGTCGGCGCCCAGCCGGTCGCTCAGCAGTTCCGCGTTGCCCGTGATCGCCACCAGGATGTTGTTGAAATCATGCGCGACGCCGCCCGTAAGCTGTCCGACGGCTTCCATGCGCTGGGCGCGGCGCAACTGACGTTCAAAGCCCTTCTGGGCGGTGAGATCGATGATCGACGCCACCAGCCAGCGTTCGTTCGCCAATGAGACCGCACCCAAACCAAGCAGGATCGGGAAGCTCTCGCCATTCGCCCGGCGGGCTTCTACCTCTTCGCTGCAATCGACAAGCGAGGCATCGCCGGTTTCCAGATAGGCTTGGAGGTGTTCCCGGCAGTGCTGCTGGTGCGGTTCGGCCAGCAGCTCGGAAAACGGCGTGCCGATCAGCGCCTCGCGCGGCCGGCCGAAAAGCTCCTCGGCTTTGACGTTGCAGGTGGAGACCTTTTGCGACTCGTCGATCGTGAGGATGGCGTTCGGCGCCGCGGCGATCACCGCCTGCAGGCGGTCGCGCCCCTGTTCCACTTCCAGGCGGGCTTCGACCAACTCGGTGACGTCTTCGTGGATCGCAATGTAGTGAGTCGGACGCTGCGTCGTGTCGTGCAGTGCGGAAATGCTGAGGCGGTTCCACGCCTTGCTCCCGTCCGGCCTGACCGACGGGAAAGTCAGGTCCTGGCCATCGCCTGCATCAAGCGCATCGTGAATGCGCTTGATTTCCGCCGTGTCTTCGAGATTTGGCACCATCAGCCGCCAGTCCCGTCCCAGGACTTCCTCTCGCGCGTAACCGGTCGTCTGAACGAACCCGTCATTGACGAATAGAACCGGATTGCCCGGGCCTGCGTCCGCGATCAGCACGCCGCAGGCTGCGGCGTTCAGCGCGGCGCTGCGCATCGCGGTTTCCGTCCGCAGGCGGATTTCCTCGGTTTCGTCGATATTGATGCCCAGCGCGTAGTCCGGGTCGCCCGGGCTGCCGCCCAGGAAGTCCGCCTGAGACCGGATATGCCGGATTTCCCCTGACGGCGTTCGGATTCGAAACCGGAAATCGATCCTGTCGCCGGTGCGCCGCGCCTGATCGAAGTCCGCCAGCACCCTGTCGATGTCCGCTTCGTGCACAAGCTTGCGAAAATAAGCCTGGTCCAGTTCCTGGGACGGGTCCGTGTGCATCACCTCATTCTGGATCGAATCCCATTCCGACGCTCCGGTGCGAAAATCAAACTTCCAAACGCCCACCCCTGCCGCCTGCCGGGCCAGAACGGATGTTTCCGAGGCCATGCGGTGCTGGTCCCGTTCTTCCGCAACCGACAAGAGCTGCTCGACCAGAAGGCCGAGGACCGTGATGCCGATGACGTTGCCAAGCGCCAGCACATGCCAGAAGCGGCTGATGATCTCCAGGCCCGGCTTGACCGGATGGGCGATGAAAAAGCAGGGCAGAACGGCCACGGTGGCGAACACCGCGAGAAGAACCAGCGAGCCCGGGCCGAGGCGAACCGTGCCGCGCCGCTTCATCGCCAGATAGAACAGGTATCCTGCCGCGACATAGAAAAAGAAACTGGCTGCGCCGCCAATGGCCAGCGGACCGCCCACGTTGTAGCGGGCGATCGCGCCGATGGCGGCAGCGATCAGACCGCCGACCGGACCGCCGTAGAAGCCGGCCAGCACGATGGGCGCGGCGCGGGTATCGAACGTGGCGCCGAACGGCCCGGCGATCGGGACATTTACGACCAGGACCGACATCGCGCCGAACACGACCCCGATCATGACCCGGCGTCGCGCGTCCTCATGCGGCCAGCCAAACCTGGAAATGGCAATGAAGAACAGCGCCGCCGCCAGAGCGAGCAGTCCCAGGTTGCTGATCAGTGCAACGATTGCGGCCATATGAACGGAAGGCCCAGGTTGTGTCGGAACGTCGACCCAGCAACGTCTTTCGACGCTCACAGGGGTACCACAACATTAGCGTATCGTCAGATTTTATTCTTTCCAAAACATTAACGGTATAGGGCCGTGGCTCTAGTCCTCTGCCGCCGGTTTTTCGCGCAGCCGTTTGAGGGTGGCGCGCCTGCCTTTTTCCTCCCGCCGGCGGCGCTTGCTGGCCGCTGTCGGCCGCGTCGGCTTGCGCGGTGTGGGCTTCTTCGCGGCGCGGCGGATCAGCTCGATGAGGCGCTGAAGGGCATCCTGGCGGTTGCGTTCCTGGGACCGGGTGCGGCGCGCCGTGATGACCAGCACCCCGTCGCCTGTCAGCCGCCTGCCGGCCAGCCTTTCCAGCCGTTCCCGCACGGCTTCGGGAAGCGACGGCGAGCGCCGGACGTCGAACCGCAATTGCACCGCGGCGGCCACCTTGTTGACGTTCTGCCCGCCTGGCCCCGACGCCAGGATGAACCGCTCGGCGATCTCGTCTTCACGGATGGCGATGGTGTCGGTGATGTGGATCATGCCCCGGCTGCCTTCAGTTGCGGCAAGGGCAAGATACACGGGCCGCAGCAACGGCGTCAGCCCGAAGCGGGCGATGCCCGTCGGCGGGTTCCCAAGCGCAATCGGATCAAGCCGAACCGCCTAGGCCGTATTGCAGCCATATGGTTCGAGACGGCGCGCTGCCACGCGCCTCCTCACCATGAGGGGAAAGCTGGGCCGTTGCACCCCATACCCTCATCCTGAGGAGCGCTCATGGGGCGCGTCTCGAAGGATATGGCTGCAACCGCTTGAGCTTATCCTGCTCTAGCCGGTATTGACGTGCCTGAGGAAGCCCTCAGCCTCGGTGCGCAGCTTGGACGCATTCTCCGCCAGATCCTGAACCACCGTCAGCACCATGCCGGCCGAGTTGCCGGTGGCGCCGGCGCCCTGGCTGACGTCGGAGATATTGCGGCTGACCTCTTCGGTGCCCTTGGCGGCTTCGGTCACGTTGCGGCTGATCTCGCCGGTGGTGGCCGACTGTTCCTCCACCGCGGCGGAGATCGAGCCTGCGATGTTGTGGATCTTGCCGATGGTCTGGGCGATGCCTTCGATCACCTGGACGGTCGATCCGGTGGCGTTCTGGATCGCGCCGACCTGTGCTGCAATCTGCTCGGTTGCGCCCGCCGTCTGGCTGGCCAGGTTCTTCACCTCCGAGGCGACCACCGAGAAGCCCTTGCCCGCCTCGCCCGCACGCGCCGCCTCGATGGTGGCGTTCAGCGCCAGCAGGTTGGTCTGCTCGGCGATGTCGTTGATCAGATTGACCACCTCGCCGATCTTCTGGGACGCTTCGTCCAGATCGCGCACCTGGGCGGCGGCCCGTTCGGCCTCGTCCACCGCAGTCCGCGAGATCGCGCTGGATTCGCTCACCTGGCGTGAAATCTCATGGACCGATGCGGCCAGTTCCTCGGTCGCCGCGGCGACGGTCTCCACGTTGCTGCTGGCCCGCTCGGACGCCTTGGAGACGGTGTCCGCCTGCTGGGAGGTCTGTTCGGCCGTGCTGGCCATGGTCTGGGCTGCCTGGGACATCTCTTCGGACGCCGAAGAAACCGACGCAACCACCCCCATGACGTTGGATTCGAACTCCGTGGCCAGTTTCAAGCTCGCCTCGCGCTTCTCGCGCGCGGCGCGTTCCTCCATCTCGGCCTGTTGCTTCTCCAGCCCCCGCCTGTCGATGGCTTTCTGCTTGAAGACTTCCACGGTGCGGGCCATGTCGCCGATCTCGTCCTTGGACTCGGTGGCGACCACGTCCACGGTCGTATCGTCGTCCGCCAGGGCGGTCATGACCGCGGTCAGGCCGACCACGCGCCGGGAGATCTCGCGGGCCAGGTAGAAGCCGATGCCGATCGTGGCGATCACGGAAAGCAAGCTGACCGCAGACAGAATCATGATCATTCGCTCTTGGGCGGCGTCCATCCGCGCCAGTTCGGCGGCGGCGTTCTTCTCCTCGATCGCCGACAAGGCGGCGATGCTGGTCTCGACCGCCTGTTCGGCTTCCTGAAAGGCGCCGGCAAGGACCTCGTTGGCCTGATCCTGGGCGAAATTCTCCGAAAAACCGAAAACTCCGATGCCGGCCTGCCGCAGTGCGTCGAACGCCTGCTGCAGCGGCTGCAGCGCCTGGACGACCTCTTCTCCGGACTGGGCGCGATAATCCTCGATCAGGGCGACGGTCTGGTCCGCCACTTTTTCGAACGTGCTTCGAAAGGCGGCCTGTCGTTCCAGGTCCAGTTCGGCCGGGGCCCTGGCAGCCAAGCCGCTAAGCTGCTGGGCCGCAATCTGGATCTTCGACAGGTTCTTCAGGCTGCTGGCGCTGACTGCGTGCAACGTGCGCCCTGCCCCCGCCATTTCCGACGTGCCAAGCCATGAGGCGCCGACCAGCAGAACCAGGCTGATTACGGCAACGCCAATGATCGTATAGAGCTTATAGGCCAGCTTCTTCATGTCCGCCTCATCCAGCCGTCACCCGTCGGACGGCAAAGCACCGCCACATCCAGGAATTTCCGCACCGTTTCCCTCTGGCGGGGCTTTTAGTGCCATGAATTGCTTAATAAATCCGTTCGACCGGCCGCCAGCGCCGAGAGAGCCATCATA
>Ga0056115_1000880_pt1 | contig 13530 bp, 13 predicted proteins | sample WorMetOlspDAHAB1_FD_77007 | JGI IMG/M metagenome (GOLD analysis project Ga0056115, IMG submission 77007) | Marine gutless worms symbiont microbial communities from Max Planck institute for Marine Microbiology, Germany - Olavius sp. DAHAB.1 ...
ATTCGTGGCCTATTAATTTTAAAATTCAAATATCATACAGGTAAAGTAATCATTTCTTACCTATCCTTTGATCATACCGGTATTTCAAGGCCGCGCCGTAAACGGTGGCAAACCCCGGATTTTCCGGATAATGGAATCGGGTCTGGTACAGTTTGCCGACCAGGTCCAATATCTGCCGGATGTAAGGGCTTTGCACAACCTTGCCGACCATAACAATATTTTCCTGGCAATTTAACTCCCGGGCGCAAATTGAGGAAATGATCCCAACTGTTTCTCCCACCAGGCGCAAGATACCTGCCGCCAGATCTTCAGCTTTTTTTGACTTGACCGATGCGAAATTGCTGGCCGTCATGTCCGCACCTAGGAAACTGATTTCTTCATATCCCAGGTCAGAAATGGTCAAATTAAGGTTGGATGCACTGCCTTTCATCGCCAGGGCGTCCAGCTGCAGAGGATCCTCCAGGCCGCATATCAGAGAACCAAGCCCTTTGATGGTGCCGCCGCCGACACCGGATCCGCCTACATGTTTGGCACTGTTGTTGCTGAAGTGAACAACCGCGGTGCCGGTGCCCATACTCACGACGACGCAATCGCTAGTCTTCGCCAGCGCCGCTCCGCCAAACCCGACGGCATCAATTTCAGCAATAATGGTAGCGCGCTCCTGCACGGCGGCCGGCATACCGGTCGCACAGCCCGAGAATACGATGTGGTCTGTCTGGTATTTGGTTATCAAACGGGCATAGGCGGAACTGATGGCTTCCCAACCTCGATTCTCAAGACTGAACGTTTCCTTCAAACGACCGGACTCAACAATCGCAAAATCCGTGAACGTCGCACCGCGATCAATACCGATAATTGGTATATCAAGATTGCTGCCCATATTATTTTGTTCCCTTGAGTTCAGGTATCAAATTAAAAAGATCCGACAGGTGCCCAATCACCGGACAATCGCTGATCTCTTCCACGCCCAGCTTGCCAAAGCGATTAATAATCAGCGCCGGCATGCCCACCTGGCGACTGCCAATGGCGTCGTCATAATAATTGTCGCCGATGTAAATGCAATCCCGGGCCGCTACTGCGGCTTTTTGCAAAGCGATATCAAAAATGCGGCGATCCGGCTTTATGCAGTCCACTTCGCACGAAATAACAAGGTGGTCAAAATAATCGATCAGCCCGGCCGCCGACAGGATATCCCGGGCCGTACAATCCCAGTTGGAAATAACCCCTAATCCGACTGAATTTTGCTTGAGTTCAGCCAGCACTTCTTTTATGCCGTTAAACGGCAGCCAATAGCTATCAATGTTATTTTTTATTTCATCCCAGCATGCATCCAGTTCACAAACATTTAGACTCAACCCCAATCGGTAGTTCATGATGCCCAGATACGACGGCATGAAAACTTCTCTATCTTTTAGAAACAGGCCCGGATATTCCCGCATGAATAGTTTGTCCGTTAAATGAAATTCCCGTTCAATGTCATCCAGCGCAACGTTATGGCCAAATTTATTTAGTGCCTGTTGATAGGTAACTTCACGCTGCATGTAAAGCAGCGTATAGCCAATATCAAACCACACAAACGATACTGTCAAAATTTTCCTCCCGGCAAAAAATGATGAATGAAGAATGTCGAATGACGAATGATGGAATCGCTTTGCTCTGTCTTATTATTATGATTCTAAATGACAGAGTATCGTAGTTTGACATTCACATTGTTAAAAATAAATAGACAGAATACAATACTTCGAATTTCGATGCTGGACCTTCGATGTTCATTAGTTTCTTTCTCAACTAGACTGGCCGATGTTCAGGCCAGCGGCTGGGCTGACACCTGACACCTCATTTTACCGAAACCACGGGGCAGTGGGCGGTCAGGATGACATATTGAGCGGTGGAGCCGAAAAGCAGTTTGCCGACTTTTGATCGTCGACGCACGCCAATTATAATTTCGTCAACATCATTTTCTTTGGCCAATTGAACCAGGTCTTCACCAGCCTCTAACCCACGAACCGATAGAATTGATTCGCAGGGGACATTTTTATCCAGCAAACTCATCTTTTCATGTTCAATATTGTTTTCGGCGATCTGGAAATCTTTGCGTGGTATTTCAGGCCCGCCGACCATCGATTGTGCAATAATAATTTCAGCCTTGAACGTCACCGCATGCTGCTCAGCCAGAGATATGGCTTCCTTGGAAACATTGGAACCGTCAAATCCGACTAGAATTTTCATTTTTACCTCCTTCGAAAATATTCAATTTATTTCGTCCCCAATCCTTAGAGACCAAGATCCTCATTTATCAATATCACCTTGACTCTTCCTTTTGGGAAAGCTTTTTCGGTAATAGTCCACGTGTTGCATATTCGATCCGGGCTTTTGCATTCTTCACAATACGACGTCTTTGTGCAGGGTGTTTTTTTGTCCAGGCGCATCGAGTTTGCCGGGGCGACATAATCTTTAACCCGGTACATGGCTTCTTCCAAATTAGCGACGATTTTGTTGCGACCGACCAGTATGATGACCCATTTGGGGCCGAAGGTCAGGGCACCGATACGGTTTCCGATCATATCCAGGTTTACCAACTGGCCGGCTTCTGTAATCGCATTCGTTCCGGTGATAAATAGATCGACCAACAGAGCCTGTCGACGCCGTTCCAACAATTCCTCGCTGGAACCGCTTTTATCAAAAGTGTCAAGCACTTCCAACTCTTTTCTATTCTTTATGCGATCATACAGCCCGTCGGCGGCTAAAAAGGTCATGGACCCGCCCCAAGACACGGATTTGGCATTCAATTTGGGTATGATGTCTTCCAAGGCGATTTTACAGGCTGCTTGACGATCATCGGCCAGGTAGACTTCGAAGTTATTTGACTCCAGTGTGGCCTTTAAATCAGCCAGCCGCAATTTCCAGTAGTGGTCAATCGGTTTTTCCATGCATTCCTCCTGGGTGTTATCTATTTTCGCAATTCAGCTATGTATATTCAAAATGCAAAGCCCGGTCCACCGGGCCAGTCGAAAATCCCGTCGTCGGGGATTAGAGATGATCAGATCTGCCGTAGATCGGAACAAATCTGCTTTACCAAAGTACGGGCATTTATACCTAATCCAAGTTCGCTTTAGAATCAACCTTAATAACCACCAGGGTCACATCATCTTCATTTTCCAGCGGATGACAGAACTGATTGATTTCGTCAATGACCGACTGCAGGATGTCTTGGGCTGCTTTAGCGGCATGGGTGCGGATAACTTTGCGGAACCTTTCTTTGCCGAACATTTGTCCCTCTGTGTTCTGGGATTCCCAGATTCCATCGGTGCCGATTAAAATGATTTGACCCGGCGCAAGTTTGCGCCGGGACTCCTGATAGCCTGCCTTTTCAGATACACCCAACGGCAGGGCACGCCCGGTGAGTTCTTCAAAATTTTTGCTGCTTTGGTCAAAAATGACAGCTGGATCATGGCCGGCATTGACCCAGCGAATGGTTTGGTTTTGGCCGTCAATTTCACATAAAAACAGGGTCATAAAGCGACCGGAGTCTTGCACATCCTCTGACAGTTGGCGGTTGACATCTACCACAATCTGGTTCAGGGTGCCGGGCCTGGCGACACGTTGACGCAGGAAGGCCCGGGCCGTGGTCATCAGCAGGGCTGAAGCAATTCCATGGTCTGAAACATCACCGACCACGATTTTAATTTTTTTGCCCGTTTTTGCCGGCCGGCAAATAGTCAAAATAATCTCCGCCGGTTTCTTCGCAATAGATACTTTGACCGGCAATATCCAGGCCTCCGATCGCGGGTGCTTGGCGCGGCAGCAGGTGCTGCTGGACCTCCATGGCGATGCCCAGCGACTGGCGGATGCGGTCGCGCTCCTTGAGGCCCTCGGTCATTTCATTGATCACATCCCCCGTGTAACCGATTTCATCGTTGCTGGTAACCTGGACTTTTTTGTTGAAGTGGCCATTCCTGACCTCTTGCAAAGTTTGGATGATTTCTCTTAAAGGCAGGGTTAAATTTCGGCTCACCAGCCCGGTCAGAAAAAATCCGATAGCTATGAAAAGCAGCGCATTGAAAATGATGGCGGAACGAACCAGATCCATAGTGATCGGTGGATCCGCATGATGGCCGGCAACACGCTGGAGAAAGAGGATTATCGAAATTAATGGAATCAAATTGCAGGCTACCAGCAGGGCGGCCAACCGTGTGCGAATCCGGATTCGTAGCGTTCGCGGTATAGCATATAATCCGCCGTCCGGGAAAAAATGGGGGGCCAACCGTTTCTGGGAAACATGCTCCAGCATAAAAAAAGCAACCGTCACGGTGATCAAACCAATACTCAAACCGTGGACGATTGACCGTTGAATTATATAGGGACTGGCATCCACGAGCCAGAACATCATTGGATAGATTATCGTTGACAGCATCCACATGCTGAAATCCAAGGTGATCGCAAAAAAGGGTTCATTAAGGACTTTTCGGCGAGCCGTGTTGGCTAATTTCTGCGATACGGCGGTGTTGTTAAATTTCGCAGTTAAATATTTCCTGATCGGTTTCTCGTAAAAATATGTCGTTATTCCGACAAACAAAAATGCTAATGGCGAAAAGATCGTATCGATAAAGTCGACAATCGGGTTCTGAAAGATGTAGGTCGGTAATGGAGATTCGCCGATATCAATCAGAAATTCTACCAAAAATACACCGATGAAGTTGGCCAGGCAATTTGCAATGAGCATCTCGTTTTTTAGGTGGAGCAGCTTTCTTTTGGTCATGATTTCCATCTCCCATATGGGGAGTAATCTAATAACGGCGAGTGAGGATAGCAAGGGAAATCTCCAGCTTCAATGATTCAAACACTTTGACGTCGGCACATAGAGGTGTACTTGGAAGAGGTGCTGTGTTATAGGGATTGAAAACTAAAATGAACACGCTATATTGACTGCATTGGAATGGGCTACCTGAATATGACACGAGACCGAGGCTTTCATATTCAAGATTCAGGTATTAATCTTCAGAGGAACTATTAAATGGAATTTACAAGTGTCGAGCATGTTAAAATCGAGCTTCAAAAAGCAGACTATATCTGCTCTAAAACAATCGCAACGGTTGTCTTTTTAGCCCAGGCCACCCAGAAACCGGTATTGGTGGAAGGACCTGCCGGGGTCGGCAAGACAGAGTTGTCCAAGGCCGTTGCCCGAAGCCTGGAACGCCAACTGATCCGACTGCAGTGCTATGAGGGGCTGGATGAGGCCAAAGCCCTTTATGAATGGGAATATGCCAAGCAACTGCTGTATACCCAGATGGTGAAAGGGAAAATCAACGATGTTGTCACGGGGGCCACGACCCTGTCGGAGGCCGTCGACCGGATCGCCTCCCAGGAAGATGCTTTTTTTTCGGAACGCTTTCTCCAGCCTCGTCCACTTTTGCAGGCCATCGGCTCTGAGCATCCGGTAGTGCTTCTGGTGGACGAAGTCGATAAATCCGATCCCGAGTTCGAAGCATTTTTATTAGAGGTACTAAGTGATTTTCAGGTCTCGATCCCGGAACTGGGAACCCGCAAAGCGATTAATATACCCTTTGTATTTTTAACTTCCAACGATTCACGGGACATGAGTGATGCACTCAAAAGAAGATGTATCCATCTTTACATTGATTACCCGGAGCGTGACCTGGAACTGGAGATTGTAAAGCTGAAGATTCCCGCTATTAAGGCTCAATTGGCCGAACAGCTGGTGGACGCCATTCGCAATATCCGGGACCTGGATCTAAAAAAGAAGCCCTGTATCTCAGAGACCCTGGATTGGGCCCAATCCCTGATTGCCTTGCAGGTTGAAGAATTAAGCCCCGAGGTGGTCAGCGACACCCTGAATGTCATCTGTAAATACAGAACCGATGTGGTGCAGGTAACAGAGAAGATGGAGAAGATACTGAATTGACATCAGCTGGTAGGTCGGGAGGCTGGAAAGCTATGAGGTAAGTTGGCTGAGAGACTGGTGTAAAGGCTGTAAAGTTATTAGGCCATAATTACCGACCATTATATAGTCTTCTGCCAATTCGGTTTTGTAGTTTCTCCCATTTGTATCTGCGGGCCCCTGGCTATTAAACTTTCCAGCTTTCAAGCATCCCAGCCGGATATCAAATGCAAGGCGATTTGAATGGTAAATCTAATCTTAAAATTCGTCTCCATCTCCCGTGCGGCGGGGCTGAGGGTCTCGACTTCCGAAGTCCTTGATTGCCTTAATCAGCTGGATTTGGTTGACATCCTCGATGAGCCGCAGTTTGCCGCGGTGCTGCGGGCCAATTTCGCGAAAAGCCGGCGGGAGCAGTTCCACTTCAATCGCCTGTATGATCTGTTTTTCCATGAGTTGCGCCAGGAGTCGAATATTGCGCACGCCGATCCGATTGCCGACCGGATCCAAGACACCCTTCTGGCCTTAAGCCCCGGACAAAATGAAAATGATCTTTCGCAAGCCGTGCTTGATTTTTTAGGCGGTGATCCCCAGCCATTCCTCGAACAAATGCAATCGGGATTGCTTGAGGGTGACGGAAAAGGCGGCGGTATGGGTTCGAATCTGGGACCAATGGTTCAGCGGCTGGAACTGTTGCTGCAGATAAACGCGCTGGATGACGCATTAGCTCAGTTTTTTATCGATCAGCGCGATCGAATGCACTGGGAAACCCGCCGGGATCTAAAAGAACTCTTCGATGCCCGGCTGGCTAGCGCGCGACGGCTCCTTACGCGGCAGACCGTTCCTATTGACGATGACAGTCAGATAACGACATCTTATCAGCAGCGCCTGGATCGGTTGGGCGAAGTCCATTTTGCTTCTTTAAGCAAAAAAGAAGTGGAAACGATGCGCGAGGTGATCGAACAACTTGTTCGCAAACTAAAAGATACCGCCAGCCGGCGCTATGCCGTCAAAAACAGAGGACCGTTGGATGTTAAGAAAACATTGCGCCGGGCGGCGGCCTACCAGGGGATTCCCCTGGAGCTTTTTTTCCGCAACCGCCCGCCCCGCAAATCCAAAATCGTTACCCTGTGTGATGTCTCGGGTTCCGTCTGGTCGGCGGCCCGGTTTATGCTAAATATGCTGTATTCCCTGCAGGAGTGCTTCACCCAGGTTCGAAGTTTTATTTTTGTCGCCGGCCTGGAGGAAGTAACCAAAATATTCGAGGATTGTGAGATTAATCAGGCGATTGAATTAGTATTAAGAGAAGCCAATATCGAATACAATGCCACCACCGATTACGGCCTGACGTTGCGCCAGTTTCATAAGCAGTATATGGATATTCTCAACAAAAAGACCACCCTGATTATCATCGGCGACGGCCGGACCAACTATTCCAATCCTGAGGATCAGATTCTGGAGGAAATGCGGGAACGGTCGCGCCGGGTTATCTGGCTTAATCCGGAAACACGGTATTTCTGGTACACGGGCGACAGCGAGATGCGCACCTATCAAGCCTGCTGCGACGAAGTACGACCCTGCCAAAACCTCAACCAACTGCTGGATTTTATTAAATCGCTGGTATTGTGAATGGGCAGAGGACAGAAGCCAGAGGACAGATAATGGAAGGAGGAATCGGGACGTTGGAAAACCAACGCAGAGGGCAGGGGGCAGGGGGCATAGCGTAATGAAAAGTTCTAATTGACTCAAAAGGCCACCGTTAGAGTTGAAACTCATCACCCAGATAGGCCTGGCATACGGCTTCGCTGGCAGCTATTTGATCCGGGGGACCGGATTCGAGTACCTGGCCGTCGACCAATATATACGCACTATCACAAGCCCCTAATGTTTCTCTGACATTGTGATCGGAGATAAGGATGCCTATACCCCGCCGCTTGAGATGGATGATGATATTCTTTATGTCATTGACGGCCAGCGGGTCGATGCCGGCAAAGGGCTCATCGAGAAGAATGAAGGACGGGTTGGTCGCCAGGGCCCGCGATATTTCTAGACGGCGTTTTTCGCCGCCTGACAAAACACTTGCTTTCTGTTTCTGCAGGTGTTTTATGCCCAGTTCTTCCAGCAGCATTTCGGCACGGTCCGCACGTTCGGCTGCATCTATGGGCAGAATCTCCAAAATCGCCATCAGATTCTGTTTGACGGTAAGTTTGCGGAATATCGAAGTCTCCTGGGGCAGATAGCCGACACCTTTGCGGGCTCTCCGATACATGGGAAAATCGGTAATATTTTCCTCATCAAGCAGAACCCGGCCGCCATCAGGTCTAACCAATCCGATGCACATATAAAAGGTTGTGGTTTTTCCGGCCCCGTTAGGGCCCAGCAGGCCGACCACCTCACCACTTTTAACATCCAGGCTGACCGATTTGACCACCTGCCTGCCGGAATACGATTTTACCAGATCTTTCAGATGCAAGGTCGTCACGTGATACCTTTTTTCCTTTAAATTTAAGATAATTACGTATACTATCACATAAAATAGACAAAGCCAACGTCATAATATAGGGGTTATGGTGACGGTTTCAAGGCTGCAGGAAGCGAAATTATTACCTGAATCGTGCAAAATCCAGGAATTTATCTCTCACGCAACGATGCCTGGGCGCAAAGAAAAGCGATACGCGGTTTCCCGATTGACAGCTTTATTGCATTGCCCTATAGTCGGCAGTCCAAGCAGAGGCAATTATGTTTGACACGGACACTACCCCCCAAGAATTTGTCCACCCCAAACTCGGTCAGGAAGTAACGGCTATCGGCGGACATTATGTTTTCGGAAAAGAGATTCGACTGCCTTACAATGAGCGGGAAATTTTGTATTTAGTCGGTTACGCCGTTCTGGACTCAACCTGCTGCGGAGTCGGAGGTTGTGCCTATGTCCTCGTGCCGGGATACATCCGGCAGTGGAAATATAAAAAAAATCATCACGATGGCACGGTTTCACTGGTAGAGCCGGTTTATGATCGGACAGAACAGAAGCAGATTCGAAAACTGATTCAAACCAAGGAGATGGTGTATCAGGTGACCTTTTTCGAAAGCTAGGTTGAGTGGTTCAGGGTTCAACGTTCAGGGTTGAAAACTCGCCAAACAGCTCAAACAGAAAAAAAAACCTAAAGAGTATGCCATGGAAACTGAGAATACAGCACAGCTTAAACCGGATCGGCCTTTGGATGGAATTCGTATCGTAGAATATGGCGTGTTTCACGCTCGTCCGGGCGCAAATGCCATTTTGGGTGATCTGGGGGCCGAGGTTATCAAAATCGAGACGGCTTCAGGTGATCCGGAACGGTATTGGACCAATGTGGCCGGATTTGATTTGTCCCTCAAAAATCGTGAAAGTATTATCTTCGAGGCCTCGAATCGCAATAAAAAGGGTATCTGCCTGGATATCCAAAACAAAAAAGGCCGCGAAATATTCGGGCGATTAATTCAAAAAGCCGATGTATTTCTCACAAATCTGCGTGGCAGTACCAGGAAAAAGCTCAATATCGATTACGAAGCCATAGCTGAAATCAATCCTCAAATCATATATGCCGGCGTATCCGGGTACGGCAGCCGGGGATCCATGCGCGATCTGGGTGCCTTTGATCCGCTAGGTCAGGCACGCTCCGGTATGATGTTTGTCACCGGCACCGCGGAGCCGGCCATGATTCATCTTGGCATATTGGACCAGGCGACTGCCATTACTGTAAGCCACGCCATCATAACCGCCCTGTTGTTCCGGGAGCGAAAAGGAATCGGGCAGGAGGTGCATGTTTCACTATACAGCACCGCTTTATGGATGCAGTACATTAATTTGCTGCTGGCCAGTGTGCTTTCGATAAATCCCTGCATAACGGCTGACCGAACACAGCACTCGCCTTTACGCAACCGGTTTCGCTGTCGCGATGGCAAGTGGATATTAGGAACCCACCATCCTGAAGAAAAGTACTGGTCAACGTTCTGCAAAGCCACGGGCCAGAGCAATTTGTTGGACGATCAGCGATATACCGGTGAATCCGGCGGACCCCTCAATTTTGTTGAGTTGAACAAGATCTTTGATGAAGTATTTGCCGGCCGATCACGCGATGAATGGATGGACATATTTCAGGCTCATGGGCTGATGTTCTGCTCGGTCCAACAAATTCAGGAAGTTCCCGATGATCCCCAGGCGTTGGAAAACGATTATCTCATGCCATTTACACATCCGGTTCAGGGCCCGGTTACCATTCCCGCTTATCCGGTTCAGTTCGGCAAATGTCGGGCCGGTACCCGCAGCGCGGCACCCAAACTCGGCGAGCACACCAATCTGGTCCTGAAAAACCTGGGTTATTCCGGGGCTGAAATAGAAAAACTAAAAATAGATAAAGTAGTTCAATAAACTTGAATGATATAGGCTTTCAGATAATGCTTTTGGCAAGGCTAGAAGGAGCCCCCCTGAGTAAGGCGTACAAATAGTACGTTGTTGAAGGGGGGCGACTGATAACGCAGTCCAAAAACTTTATCTGGAAGACTATAGTTCAAACGCTAGACTTTTAGAGGTTCAGATGGAAGCACGGAAGATAAATGGAATCGGCTACATGACCGCAAAATGGCCGTTGGATCCGGCCCGAGCGACTCTCGTGTTCATTCATGGTGCGGGAGGATCGGGAGGTTTTTGGCAAGCCCAGGTTGAGGGGCTGGACGGGAGGGTCAATACGCTTGCAATTGATTTGCCCGGACATGGCAGAAGTGATGGGGAAGGCCAGGATACGATTGAAGATTATGCCCGTGCTGTCCTCGATTTCATAAGAAGAATTGATGTGCCCAAACCAATTCCCTGCGGATTGAGTATGGGCGGGGCTATCGTTTTACAGCTTTTAATTGACTGCCAGGACATGCTGACGGCTGGAATCCTGATCGGTACCGGAGCCAGACTCAAGGTTGCCCCGGTGATCTTTGAGACCCTTGAAAATAATTATAATGATTTCATTGACATGATCAGCGGCCTAGTCGCATCCAAGGCAACTGATTCGGAATTTATCAGGCGCTTTCGTGAAGAAATCGCACGCTGCAATCCGGCAGTTACACTAAAAGATTTTCAGGCCTGCAACTGCTTTGATGTGATGCAGCACATCGGGTCCATCAAATTACCGGTGCTGGTGGTGTCGGCGGAAGACGACCAACTGACGCCGGTTAAGTACGGAGAATTTTTGAAAAATAACATTCCCGTGACTAGCGGGGCTCATATCCTGGACGCCGGGCATATATTGCCGATGGAAAAACCTAAGGAGTTTAACGAAGCCATTAAACATTTTTTAGATCTTAAAAATTTATAAACAACGGATTATTGGTATCCATTCAGGGGGTATAAGCGGCCCCATAACCCTCTGATATAACTGGCAATCTATACGCACGACAACTTATTGAAATAATTAAATAAAAAACTAGATTTTCCATTTTTTTATATGTTATGCTTCCAGGTATGGAAGCCAAACAACCGTTTTCAGATCAAGACTGGCAAGCTACTCCAGTGCCTGTACGACAATATATCAGGCAGCTGGAGCAAGCAATTGCTGTGCTAGATAATAAAGTCAAAGTGCTGGAAAAACGAACTGAAAAGCTTGAAGGCAAATCGAACTGTCGCATATTTCATGTTTCATAAGAATCGATCAAAACAAGCTTCTTTAGAATTAATTGATAAAAAAATAAGATCAGCCATTAGTCCGGATCTCGTAACTTGCGTTTCAAATAGGTTAACTTTGCTGGAGGCAAATGAACTTTAACAAGTCCGTTTTCTGCCGCTTAAGGCTCTCTGGATAATTACCGTCCATAGTAGGCTATAAAAATGATTTTTTGCGAATTTCATATTGACATCGCTATAAACATACGGTAAATAGACGTTTTCCTAAATTAGGTCTACAAAGACTTTGATAGGGGAAAATATTTTTTTTCGTAGAGCTAAATTGCTGTCAATAGAATTAATTACAGATAGTTAGAAGGCTTTATATTCCCCAGTAGCTCAGTCGGCAGAGCAAGTGGCTGTTAACCACTGGGTCCGCGGTTCGAGTCCGTGCTGGGGAGCCACTTTATTCGATAGGTCTAACTGCTGGTTAACAAGAGGAATGTCGGGTAGGGAATGGATCTTAAGTAAGATATCGTTCTCACTTACAATTACCTCTTTGATGAGTCTTTGAAGGAAGGCCATTCTTTCGGCAGGTAGGCTTTTATCGTAAAATTTGCTGAAATTCCTCAGAGCATCGAGGATTAATTCAGCGTCCGCTTGTTGGGGTGAGCTGGCTATCAAAAGCTTCAGTTCGCCCCTTCTATTTTTTAGGATTGTAAGGTCATTTTGTAATTTTTCGACTTTGGATTCTATCAGTTCTGTCAGAGCTTTTTTTCCCGAGCTTGCAATTGAATCTAAAAAATTATCAACCTTCAATTCTATTTCTTTAATCCTTGCCTTAACCTCGGAAAGTTCCTCTTTGTAAGGATTTTTTTGTTTTTCAGATTCCATATTCACGCCAGAAACAATCTCTCTAAAATCTTTATCCTGGTCTGAAAGTTGCCTCAGACGTTCAATTACGTATTTTTCCAAATTATCAGCATTAGCGTAAGCTGTCGGGCAATTGACCTTTCGATGATTGTTTTTATGAGTGCAGAAATAATAATAGTATCTTGTTCCGTTATTTTTCCTGACACTATATGGCGTCATGGCACAATCATGATTTCCACATTTGACCAAACCTTTAAGCATGAAAAGCCGGTCAGATCTTTTTGTAGAGCGATAATCCAGTTTTGAAATATTCTGAACTGCAAAAAATTTATCAGGATCAATTATAGCCTCATGGATGCCATCATAATATTCGCCGCCCTCAAAAAGCTTGCCAGCATAAACAGGCCTTTTTAGAATCGAGTGTATCGTTGTCTTGCCCCACTTTTTTCCATTCTTGGTCTTATATCCTCTGATATCAAGGTGGTCTCTTACCTTTGTTACTGATTTTGTCTCTACAAATTTTTCAAAGATTTCCCTAATAATTTTTGCCGCAGATTTATCTATGACAAGTTTCTTATCAACGGATTTATAGCCAAAAGGAACCGTTCCACCGTTCCAAAGCCCTTTTCTGGCTCTCATGATTCTTTTTTCTTTGGTCCGCTCAGAATTTATGTCACGTTCAAACTGGGCAAAATCGATCAAGATGTTCCTCAACAGTTTTCCTGCTGCTGTTCCGGTATCAAAACCCTGAGTGACACTAACCAGAGAAACGTTATTATCATCAAAAATTTCTAAAATCCTGTGAAAATCCTGAACACTCCGGCTGATCCTATCCAGCTTTATTGTCACAATAACACCGATTTCATCATTTTTTACATCATATAGCATGTCCTGAAGCTGAGGCCTGCCCCACTTATCACCAGACTCAGCAGGGTCCTCATATATTTTCACAAGCTCCCAATTTTCCTGTGCCTTGATGTAAAACTTGCATCTGTCCATGTGGCTTTGTCTTAATAAGCAGATTAAATACTTTTAAACGAAGGAGTTTTTTTAGAATCAGTTGACAAGCAGTGGGGGATTATCAGAATAAATGGGTCTCAAATTTGAGGCCTTTTTTTATTTTAATAAG
>Ga0056115_1000882_pt1 | contig 13525 bp, 13 predicted proteins | sample WorMetOlspDAHAB1_FD_77007 | JGI IMG/M metagenome (GOLD analysis project Ga0056115, IMG submission 77007) | Marine gutless worms symbiont microbial communities from Max Planck institute for Marine Microbiology, Germany - Olavius sp. DAHAB.1 ...
GACAATAGGCGATAGGCCTATAATTATCTACTACAACCTTATTTGTATTGTATAATGACTGCATGTGCATTATCTAGCATGCACTTGTTTATTGTTGCATCTTGTCTTTAAAATATTGTCATGGCAGATTGGCAGCCTTGAGCTCTTGAACGGTGCAAGTAATCAGTGGTTACGAACAAAGGCTAGGCCGGGCCCCTTGATGAACTGTTTCCCGGTTGAAATTTTAAGCCCAGTTGCCCCTGTTTGTCGTAGTAGTATTTCGGCAAAGAAACTGTAAGTGAGACTTGTATTTGAACATGTAGTAGTATGTTGTTGTTGTTGTTGTTGGCTGTCGGGGTGACCGATTTCTAAACCATCACGAGCTGAGGCCTTCAGTAGGCCCAGTGCTCAACCCGTGTCCACACAACGGTGTGTGCGTGTAAGTGTGTATCAGCTCAAGGCTGAGGTATCCACATATGCATGTGCATATGCGTGTGTTGTGAGCAATGTCAGTGTCAATTGGGGCTGGTTCTCGTTTAAATGGACCTGTTTGAGGTCTTTGCCTACTGGGGTAGGCAAAGACCTCAAACAGGTCCATTCGCCATCCCCAGAATTTAATTGGATATCTCATTAACTAAGAATCTACGAGACTTTAGAATAAATCTCGCAAGATCCTTAACTCTTATTCTCTTCATGTCATCAGGGTCTAAAACTGGTTTTCTCCAAATGCTCATTCTAGTTGTTACATAGTAACTGCATTGTCTTATAAAGTGGAGGGAAGTCTCCAGCTCCCCTTCACAATGCTCACATTGTTTAGACCCATTATGTTCATATGTCTGCTAAGGGTATTATGCCCAGTAATGAATGATTCCCTTCACAGTGCGCAGCAAGTTCCTAGGTAAGTTTAGCAACTCCCTTGACCTTGCTTTACTCCTGTGTTCAAGAAACATTTTTGTTTGTCTACAGGTGTTCATTAGTTCCCAATAGACGTCTGATTGTTTATGAGCCCAATTTCCTATAGATGATTTAATCATACTATATGAAATTGGTAAAATTGGTTCGGGACCAATGAATGTCTCCGAACCGGCTGTACTAGCTAAGTAGTCAGCTTTCTCATTGCCCAGGATTCCATAGTGTCCTGGTACTCATATAAGGTTAACAGAGTTAACCTTTGCTAGCTCATTAAGGCCCTGAGCTCTGAGCACACTCCCAAACCTGACTTGAGACAATTTTGGGGTTGTCCAGAGCTTTTAATATACTTTGGCTGTCTGAGTAGATATTTATCAGCTTACCAGTCACTGATATCGATTTCAGTGTAGAGACACTTTGCTGAATGGCATATGTCTCTGCCGGAAATACTGTTACATTTTTACCTAATGGTATACTTTGATCTTCTGCAAGGTTTCCGAAATAAATACCAGCTCCCGCCCCCAATGGATCTCCAGATCCATCAGTATAGACAGCTCTGGAGTTCTCTGGGAGCAGTGCTTTTTGGTCTTTATTCCAGCTCTCCCTTGCAGGAATCATTATTTTACATTCTTTATCAAATAGAAAGCATGTTTTCATGTGATCCCCTCTCATTCCTGTAAAAGGCACTTCTTTGTGCATCTTCTCCAGTATATGAGAGTGTGATCCAAAATTTTGGACACGTTTCCATTTCTTTAAACTATTGATTCTGTAACTGGTAGTCATTGCCACTTGCAATAATCCAGTTATTACTTCTAAAGCTGCAGTAGATGAGGTGCGAATTTCCCCAGTTATTGCTAGGCATGCTAGTAATAACTGGAGCAATTCGCACTTTCGCAGTGTGTTGTGAGCAGTCTTTGTCCAGTTCATTTTAGTTCGCCGGCCACACTGCACCTCCCGTCCACAACACTGGCCGTCCCGTCTCAACCGATCCATACATGCTGGGAGTCAGTAGACCAGTGAAGTCGCGTTCCTACCGGCACAGTGGTCGAACAGATAGCACCCATCGCTGCTGTTATGAATCCTACCAGCGTTCACAGTTTACAGAGGACAACGCCAAACCCTTTTTCCTGCGCGGTATTAACTCCCTGTGTCAGTTCACAGTCCCCTGAACCATCCTCAGGTCGCCTGTGCCAACCACACCTATGTGGGCGAGGCTCACGACAGTGGCCAGTCAACTTGCCTCACGCAGTCTGGGGTACCGTGAATAACTGCGCCTAAGTCATTTGCCATAGTTGGGAGCTACAAGTCAGTGGGCCTCCGTAAGCTATGCAGTGCACCAGGTAGGCATGGAGCTGCAGAGCCCCGTGGCCAGCACTAACTGTGCCAAGCCCTTCCATGACATTAGGTACTGCCAGCCAAACATTTCCCACGCTATTCCGCCCCATCGGCCGACCTCTGGCACAAGACTCCTTCACAGACTCGCCCATTCTGGCTCCACCAGCCCGCATGCGGCCAGGCAACGAAATAAATTTTCCGAGAAGACCCCGTGCGGATTGAACCCAGGACCTGTGAAATGTTTGCCAAGTTGTTAACTGATTCGGCTATCTAGGCAGGGCATGCAATAGTGTGATTTATTACATATAAATTTTGGCTGTTAAACTATAACTTGTATACGTGGTATATTCACTTATTATATAAAAGCTGGACTTGCAGTTGCTGATAGTTTTATATTGTGAGGAGTGAGGACATTTGGATTGCTTTGGCTTTTTCTTCAAAATACTGTTAGATTTATTTCATTTAATATTTGCCGATGCAGTAAAATTCAGAAATTCTTCATGTGTGGCCATTTCATTGCAGGCAGATTCGGAAACCAGGCGGATCACTTTCTAGGTTCACTTGCCTTTGCTCGCAGCTTGAACAGAACACTTGTGCTGCCTCCTTGGGTTGAATATGTCTACCGTAATCCAGAATCGGTAACACTGTTTTGCTCTGAATGGTTTTTCTGTATAGTTTACTGTGGCTGAACGAGTAAGCAAGTAACAACGGTGATTAAAATGTCCGATAATGACAGAAATAAGCTCTATGGTGCTGGAGGAAGTTGGGGAAGGGAACAGCTGTAAAGACCAGTCTTCAAATGACTGCAGAAAACTTGCAGGGACAGTGAAAATATGATGCGAGTGTGTTATTACTGCATATGTGGCATCGCATGTTGATGTAATACGGTGGGCCATTTTATTTGTCATTTGCTGGTTGAAAGTTAACATTTCGTGAATGTTTCAGATCTGAATTAATAGAAATGTGCGCAAAACTAACGTTATATTACCGCAAGTTGGATTGACCTGTCACTTCTGCAGTCACCGACACTGTGCATTGCAACTATTTAGGATAAAAATAATATCGACTCGGATGAAAATTAACATTAAAAAATCGTACAGCTGATTGATGTCAGAGTATCAAGAGGAGAATTTTCAGTGTGCTAATGGTAACAATATTTGTCCGGTAAGAGCAGGTTACAGTGTGACATTGGCAAGTGTCATTCTGATGCTGTTGTAGGTACAAGTTCCTTTTGATAGATACTTTCAAATCGAACCTCTGCTGGCATACCATCGCGTGATGACTATGGAACAGTTTATGTCTGAACTGGCTCCAGCAGTATGGCCGCCTGGCAACCGAACTGGTAAGTTTTTGGCATCGTGCATATCTGATACTTTGCAGTAAGTAAGTAAATAAGTAATTTAATTTAATTTAATAGACGAGATTTAATTTGAGTTACAATGATCTGATTTGAAATGTTGAGATTTGATTTAAAATTTTGGGGATTTGATTTGAAAAAAGGTTAAATGACATCAAGTCGCAGCTTACGCGGCTACTTTGGTTACTTACTTACTAAACCGTCATTTTTAGTGACACATATGGGGTTCCTGGTTTAACGATGTGATTGTGATAAATGCTAATTACTGCATGCATTTCACAGCATCTGTTGTCTATACTGATTATTAGGTTAAATGTCCTTACATGTTGTCAGTTGAAGCGATAAAACATAGACTTTAGACTGCAAGAGAGATTTGAGATTTGCTTTGCAATTTAGCTTTAAAGAGATTTAAGATTTGACCAAAAAGTGGAATTTGAGATTTGGATACATGATTTAAATCTATTTCTCAAAAGATTCGGGATTTGAGTGTGACATAATGTCCGTCACTGGCTATGATTTGCTGACTGACTGTTTCGTATGTGATCAGTGCTGTGCTACCAAGCTCGACATGGTGCATCTGGTGACAGCTGCAATGCTAAAGACGGCAATCCATTCGGTCCATTCTGGGACACATTTGACATCGATTTCGATCGTTCGGAGTACTATGGGCCACTGTCCTATAGTACTGAACATCACTCTGTTGCCAAACAGTGGCACAAACGGTTAGAGAGGGATGCGTCTTTTCGGGACTATAACGTTGATAGCACCCATTGCAGATAAATCCATTTTATAATAATAATAATAACAGTACTAATACATTTAATGTAGCGCCATATGCAGAGCTTTAGAGGCGCTGGGCGGAGAGTTAGGCAGGATAAAAACGGTTATTAAAAGAAACGGTTTTGAGCGTGTTTTAATAACTTTATCAATACATGTTTCGATTGACAAGGCTGTAGGCATGACCCAGTTCAGTAAGAATAATAAGTGATATATACACTGCCACGCAACAGTGTGTGAGTTTGCATCTGATGTATGAAATTGGTTTTAAGTGAAGTTCAAAGATGTGAGTGGACTTACAGTGGCAGTGAGCTCCAGGTGAATGGAGCCATGGCAGAGAACGTTTGCAGAATTGCCAGGCAATGTTGGTCCTAAAGGTGAAGGTTAGGTTCACTTATATAGCGGCGTAAGCCGCATGTGCCACCTCATCGACGCTGTGTCACATACATGGCTGGCGTCCCGACTCACGGACTTTGGCCTGCAGCCATACGTATCCATAGTCTGCTGTTTTAATGGTCTCCACCTCCCCCCGTAATACATGGATTGCAATTCATTTACTGACCCCAGAGGGATGGAAGGCTGAGTTGGCTGACCCATAGCGGACAGTTTACCCCACGAAGTGGTCCATCGTGTCAACTGTCAACCATAGATTATGCGCAGAGCCGGGAAAAACCTGCCAGCAAAAGACCGACATCCTTACCACTGAGCTATGCCGTCAAACTAATCCTAGCCCTAGACATGGTATGTGTGAAAAATGCGTGCGAAAATATCTCTATTCCCTTACAGAGCATACTTTCCGTCAAGTGTTTTACATGTTTTTGCTGTCATTGTTTCAGATTTCCGCCTTCGACTCATCTGGTGCTTGCGTTCACCGGTGCCCCGGCTGCTTTTCCGGTTGCACGCGAACACGTCGATTTGCATCGGTACCTGCACTGGTCCGAATACATCGAAGACTTGGCCGACAGTTTCATCAAAACTTACATTCCCGATCGGCCGTTCCTTGGCGTTCATCTGAGAAACGATTTGGACTGGGTATGACTCGTTTGGTCGACATGCCGGGCTGCGTTGCTGCATCTGATGTGCGTGATGTCATCGAATGTTATCGACTGTTTGTGCACAGCCTGACAGCAATGGTCAGAATGTGCACGGATGCTTGGTGGTGTCGGATGCGGCGGCAAGACTTGGTGTGATGACTGGGCTGTCTTGCGAGTTGCGATATGGCACATTTGCATTTCTGACCAACTTTTTTTGGGCTGTTGGTCGCGGCAGTATCTGTATGTTTCCCGTGGTTTTTTGTACAGTTTATTAAGGTAAAGGTAAAGGCATAACACATATAGCGCCACAAGCGGCAACTGCAACTGCAGTGGTGCTGTTGTGTCACAGACACACAGACAGAGTGGGTGTAGAGCCTATAGGCTGTAGGTCATGCCTGCGCCCACGTACTTTGTACCTATGACCAAAACAGCCGTACGTATCCCAGGTCTGCCGTTTAATGGTTTTATTACTGTTATTATCGTTATCGTCATCATTATTATTATTGTTTACTGACGTACGAGTTTGACCAGTAATTGATTTGCCGTGCATAAGCACCTTACTGGGCTTCTACATTTTGCTCGGCACTCTGCAGACACACAACCAAGACGCTTTTCCTATTGTGCAATTCAACTGCTGAATTGATTCAATATGCCCACTTTTGAAGCATTGCAATATGGCACAAACGACTAGCACACTGCCATCAGTGGAAATTCCGAAATGGTGATGATAGAGCAAGCGATGAATTTTCTTTTCTACAGAAATTTCCTACACTGTGGGGACCTTTTTTAACGGTCGACTTGTGACTTTTTTGTACGCGAATCTGGTATTTGTGTGGCTATCTTTCCCTGCCTGAGCAATATAATGATCACTATCACCTTCTGCAAATAAATGCAGTAGTGAGCCACAACTGCTGTTTCTAGCACCCACACAGAGTAGAACTTCATCATCGAGCATATATCAACACAGAATCTGCACTGTTACAGACATATTTCGTTACCTCAGTATCAGCTCATTTATATTCATGTACAACAAATATTAAGTTAAACATATTGATTGTCACTTAAAAGTAAACTGTCATGTGTGTTGGTGAATCCTTCAGAAATACCGTGATTTGCCGTTGTCGTAATGTCAACGTCATCGAGTAATAAGCGTTGTAGTGTCGCATTGTAATGGTGCATGTGTTTATCTGGTGCATGCAGTCCAGCGTGTGCAAACATATATCGGACTCGAGAGGCAGTCATCTCTTTGCGTCGGCGCAGTGCCTCGGCTATTCGTTCGAGTTTGGCCGGCTCACCGACGATCTGTGCTTTCCGCCGAAGACGACCGTCTTAAACCAGGTGAAACGAGCAGTTTGGAAGCTTGGAGCCAAGGCAGTTTTTGTGGCCGCTGACCGAGATGCCATGATCGACGACTTTCAGACGATAGTCACGGCAAAGGTGAGACGTCATGTGCATCTTGTGAGAAATGTGGCACATTGGAAAAGCAGACAGAATGACGCACATTTTGCATATGTATGCAGTAACTAATGGTAAATAATTAGTCGTATGTTTAGTGGAATAGGATACGGCTCAAAGTGGCCGTAGGCAGCAGTATGTAGATTTCGGAGAGGTAGCTAAAGGCAGTGGTCGGATTATGGAATAATAACTTAGGGGGCCCAAACGGATTGAGGCATCGGAGACACCAGGGAGATTAGGGGTGTGGAAATATGTGGCTGTATGGAGCATGCCTTCGCCCTCTGCCATCTCTAACACAGGTTAACATGTGCTATAGTCTGATTATACACATAAGAAAGGAGCAGTACTACTTGGTTACAGACGGAATAGAAAAAGACAACACTTGGGTCCACACTAGGTCCCTTTCAGTCCCATTTTTCTCATAATCTAAGGAGGACTGTTGCAGAACTTGGGGGCCAGGCCCCCTCGGGCCCCCTGCGTTTCGGTCACTGGCCAAAGTTTGTAGCAACTTCTGCGATTGAGCCTTCGACATGTCGGAATTTCGACTCGTAACAATTTTCCGCTTGACCTCGAGACTTCTCGTAGTTCCCGTTTGGATAGTTGCCGAATATTTATTCCTGCATAGTGCGAGCACGGTGTTGTGTGAACTGCGTTCAGCTGCGCCGGCTGTGAATAGCCTTACCCACTCGCCGTGACTTGTCCCAGCAACTGGTTTCTGTTACAGGTGAAGGTGGTTCGGCGGTTGCCGGCGGAACCTCACGTCGATCTGGCGCTGCTCGCCAGGGCCGACCACTACATCGGCAACTGCATCTCGACCTTCTCGGCGTTTGCCGCTCGGGAGCGCCGGAGTGCGCACAAGTCGGTCGAGTTCTGGGCGTTCGACGACCAGTCTGTGCCTAACGATGAACTGTGATAGCTTCGGCAGGGCTTTTTCAGTGCGCAATATCTTTGCGAAATGTGTCGAGCCCCGTAAACGGATTCGCAGAGTCAAACCTGTGCAGTTAAAGTGTTGATGTTGCGTTGGTGGCAGATGCAGAAATTGTGAAGGGGTGGAGGGCAGAATACAGTGTATGAGGCCTGTCGTCATTTTTCACAAATGCACACAGTTCAGGACTCATTTCCCCTTTCCCTCCCCTTCCCATCCCCATCCCTTAGAAGTACGCCCCCTACTCGCCTTTCCCTTCCCTCTCCTATATCCTCTCCCATCTCCTTTTTTTCTCTTAGAAGTAGGCCAGTGAAATCCAGCTAACGGTTTCTAGGAGTTTGCTGTAATCTCCCTTGCAGGGTCTGGGGCGCAGCCCAGCCGAAATTGAATTTTGTGCATTTAGCTTCAAAATACATCATCTAGTAGCAGCAATTTCAAAGATGTTCATGAGAATCAACTTAGCACAGTTCAACAATGTCGGTGGTTTTCAATATGCAGTTAAGAACTATGGGTAGGGCAAAATGTATACCGTAGTTTGCGCTACCAGTCCCGCAGTTGGTAGGCAATTACCCTACCTGCCCGTTACGTTTCCACGCCCCTGACACAATGAACCATACGCGTTTGGTTTTTGCCATTTGCCGTGGAGTGCCGCTGTACTGTGTGTGCTCGCTGAACACTTGCTGAAAAATTTTTGCTAAGGACAATGGGGCGCCCCCACTACCCGTCTCCCCTATGAATCCGCCACTGGCAGTGGAAGCATGATTTTCGTCTCCTGATGCAGCACTAAGCGTTTGACAAAAACGAAATCGAAGCATGCTGTGCAGTTCTTAACTTGCTTTAAAAACGCCCTGCCGGCCGACAAGCGTAGTAAATATCAGTCAATCAGTAATGGTGTGGAGGTGGTTCTGTTCTGTGATCTCGTTGTTGTACGGTTTGACGTCCGAGGTTTGCATGATTTGTTTACGATGTTCATTTGTTCATGATGAGTGTGGAAATTCGTTTTGCTTTCTTTGCTGTTCTGTGTTTTGCGTTCACTGTTACGACGCCGTTGGTTTGAGTGGACCACGTTCATTTTTACTGTGTCCTCAATTCTTAAAGACCCGTTCTACACATTTGCGGTGAATCTATAGCAAACGGTGACACCAATCACCATAATTTTTACAAAATTCAGCGTCAACGACGCGCGGTCTAATTGCAAACTGTCCGCTTTCAGAAAAACAATCGGTCAACGCTCGTAACAATTTATTGCAGGCTTAGTGAGTTATCCCAGAAGAAAGTGTGGTCCTTGCTTGATGGCACTGTTGGACCCACCTCTGTATTCGGGTTTCGGCCAGAGTGTCGCCAGAAATTGGTGCTAAAGAAATCATTTGCATACCTGCTTACTTACTGTGATCGGCAACATCCCATTTCTTTCTGGTGCCAGAACTCTAGGATTGTCCCTCTGTCACGGACAGTGGACAGATTGCGACAAAGAAACTTTAAAATCTATAACTATTAAATTTCAAATTTCCCTCATTCCGTATTCTTTTATGTATTATCTTTAGGCTTAGATTTTGTTTTTAATTTTTGGTTTTGATTTTGTGTAGCATTATTGTCGTCTACTTATCCCACCTTTGACTGCCACACGAAATAAAACCAGTCTATCTCATAGTAATTATCTGTAGTCATTATATGTAGGCTTGGATTTTTGTTTTAAATGTGTGGTCTTTGTTTTGTATAGCACTGATTAATACATTTATCTGCATTTTGTATGTTAATCCAGCCTTTCCTTTGGCTGCGATATGAAATAAAACCAATCTCACTCAAATGGGACCAAAATCACTAGTCTTGTTGTTGGTAGCATTTGCTCATATGCCTTTTTCAGGCTGTTCATCGCATTAAGGCTTGTTATGACGTGAATAATAAATGACTATGCCACAGCGCATGGTTATATGAAGTTTTCATTCGCTTCGACATCAGCAGCACAGGTAATAAATATACATACTGCACATGAAACAGAGATATAAAAACGCATTGCAAAATACAAAAACATGATGCACACAAATTGGTATAATGATAAAACAGAAAGGGCAAAACTATTAGCAGAGCTGTCCAACTTGGTGCCAAATCTTGCAACTACAGGCCACGCGAGACTCGTCCCTAGTCGCATCAGTGCAAAGATTGATAAAACTTAAGATTAGTTATGAGCGGTGGTTAAAGAGCAATGGACGCAGGAGAACGCCATTCCTGTTCCCCCATCTACAGAAAATAGCTCAAGGCGTTCCCCCATCTCAAATATTCTACAGACGCATGGGAACAAGGAGAAGGCTATGGAGATGGAATATGGCTGTAAAGTGTATAGCCCAAATTCCACAAGGCCCGTCACGTCTCGACACGACACGTTCGACGTGTCGAGCCGTGCTGTTCGACAAGCTCGACGCAGCCAAAATGCATGGGCTCGACAGGTCGAACGTGTCGTGTCGAGACGTGACGATCCAAGTGGAATTTGGGCTTATGCAGTTATAATGCCAGCTGAAAACGTCTTTTTGCATTTCGAAACGCCAGTCATTCTATACCACCTTGAGTTTTCTTTGTCAGCCGATAATTTTATTAGATTTTTTTTTACTGCTACATTGTGGGACCCACCCATATGTGACGACTACGAATGGCTATTAGGGCGGAGAGGGTCACGACTAGAGCAGCAGGGCCGACAACCACAAACAGGGGTCCAACCCCGCCGAGTCTACAGTTCTCCCACCTCCCCAATTTTTGCACTTTAGCCACTGATTATGAGGTTCTGGTGGCTGAAGATAGCACTTTTAATCAGCTCTGTCTGTCGCTTTCGACGTTGTTCAATGTTCATGCTGGGCAACATTTCAGTCTCGACCACCAACCACGCGCCACTAGTCTTAACGTGCATCCTCATTATATATGTATTAAACAACATTTAATTATCTACAAAAAGACTAAAATAATGATGATAAAAATTTTGACATCTTTGGTTACACGTTTTGTATAAAGTAATCTATCCAGATAAAATAGTATGAAGGTAAACTAACAAAGAACAGGTCATTAAGGCAAGCAAATAATATTCCTAGAGATTAATTAATTGGGTTCAGAGATTTAGTTATGCCCTTGATTGTAGACTAGCAAGACTAGAAACACTAGCATAATCCACAATATATATATATATATCTATATATATATATATATATATATATATATATGTGTGTGTGTGTTACAGGCTCTATGCAATGGATTCACAGCCCCTTTCAGGAAAACGTGTGTAAGCTAGTATCGAAAATAAATTTGGGGGTTTACTGGTGAAAGACAGATTGAGGTATCAGTCATGTACCAGTAAAATTCCAAATTACATACTACAAAGGTATCAAATATGCCAATCCCATTGAGATTTCCAATCCATCAGGTGTACAGGCCTCATCCCGTATGAATATAATCGCACGGCACCCATTCTGCTGCCCACAAAGTGTCAATAGCATTGGAGGACAGAAAAACATTGCTAAAATACTGCTAGTTTCTCACTAGGAGCTTAGTAACGAAAGACGTTAATGCTGTATGGAAAGTGATTCGTTCAGGAAGTTGAGTATCTGGGAGATAGCGTTCACTTTGTCCAATATCTTTTGCCGATCGCCGTCTTTCAGTCGTCCGGCGCACCGATGAGAAAACCGGTCCGGGTGCCAGCGTACACGCTGAAGTCGAAGGTACGACCGGTAAGTGTCGGACCCACTCAGCAGATCGCCAAACAGGAACTCGGCGACAGAATCCGCCAACGGTGTCACATCTTTTCCGGGTGGGTGTGGCCACGGAACATCGTCGTAGCCAATCGTCGACCGGCTGTCGGGACTGAACAGCGCGATGCAGTCGCGTTCGTACCGGAGTTTCCGCAGACCAATCTTTTCCGTGCGTCGCTGCTCCAAATGTCGACGATGTTGCTCCTGAGCCGACCGCATTTTCTCCTCAAACTGTTTTCGTTTATGCGGCGATATCTTCGGCACATGTGGTGGCCCACCCGCTTTGCCGTTCTTATCGTCTGTAACTTTTCGACGACGATCAGTAGCCATGCTGGGATGATGCCGAGCTGCATGTTCCTTTGCCATGCGATCAGCCCATTCATTCCACGTCTCGTATTCCTTCTCATACGTGGTAAAGTCTACAATATGTATACAGGCATATGAACATTCAACCATTCAATTATTTGTTAGTACATTACCGTACAGACTGGCTAGTAAGACTAATCTCATGACATCATTCGTGTTGAAGGGTTTCCCCTGTGATGACCAGTTTGAACGGTCATTTATTGAAATGGTTGCATTTTATGTATTAACAACCTGTAACGTATTTAACTTTCTCATTAATTTTAATTTTTGAAGGCACAATATTGCCTATTTCGTGCTTAAAGTGCCATCCCAATCAATCAATTAATCTTTCAATTATTACAACTCTTTTCACTGTCCTGGATCAAATAGGTTCTCAGCTCATGGCGAGTGACGATATCCACCACTCGCCATCCTGGTAGGCTAGCCACTAGCCAGCATATACTTTACGATTATAACTGCGATATTTAAATATGCACAAAGAAAGTCTAACAACGTGGTTTCACAACAAACACACATACATTATTTCTTTCGTAATATAAAAAACTGAGGTGTTAACTAATAAATTACAGGCACAAATGTGCATAAAAATCTGAAAAAGAAGATTTATACACAGGCAGTGAAGTCTGTAGCGAGGGAGGTCATCCCTTTCACGGCGCTTTGAGCTGACAGGGGTTACACACCCAATTAAGACAGCATACAAATTGTTACAACCCATGTCGGCTGAATGGCCTGCTCAAATTAACAGATAACATAGATGGCGAAGTGTTCAGGAACCTTCATCAAAAATTCCCGATTCCATGTTCTCTTCCTCGATCTCTCTGGCGAGTTTTTCCTCAAAAGAATCGTCCGACTTGGCATCTGAAGACGAAGACGCCATGTGTCCAAGTGTACGACGACAACATGTCCTCTATTACACAAACCAGATTTAATACAATAAAATACTAAACAGCACCATAAAACTTAAATGTACAACAATAAGAATAATAAAACGACAATTTATAAGGCACAGTAACATGGCTAGACTCACTACAATATTCCGCATCAATATTCCACCACAACGTGGGCCAAAAAACTGCTAATACTACACTCATCTACTCTACATTCCAAGTTGACAACTCAGGCACCGAGTCCTATTTGGAGACACCAACAAAGACTTGCCACTTTTTGAGGAGACAAAACAGCTCTCAATGGACCATAACAAGTCAAAAACTAACTCCCACCAGCAGCCAGATTCCGAGACTATAAAATGCACAGGGGCTCCTCACTAAATCACACTGGGGAAATTTATGACGCTCCAACATACCTCCTGATCGGCTTAGGAAGGGGTCCCCTCCTGTTCCACTCCCACTTACATGCTGTCGGTGTCTCGATCTAAATCAGCATTACTTTTTCATACATTGCACAGTCCCTGCTCAGCAGGCTTATCGCATGTTGTCAAGAGTTCATGTATGATCATGTAGACGAACTAAATTTACACCTCTGAAGTTACAACCTTATGGCGCTATATAAATCAGTTTATTATTATTATTATTATTATTATTATTATTATTATTATTATTATGGCAAAAGCAAGTGTTACAACAAACGTCATTGTACTCAAGTAACAGTGTCCAATAGAGCAATTTCTTCATTTATTCACATATGCAGAACCATGGAC
>Ga0056115_1000883_pt1 | contig 13520 bp, 6 predicted proteins | sample WorMetOlspDAHAB1_FD_77007 | JGI IMG/M metagenome (GOLD analysis project Ga0056115, IMG submission 77007) | Marine gutless worms symbiont microbial communities from Max Planck institute for Marine Microbiology, Germany - Olavius sp. DAHAB.1 ...
ATTATGAACCATTGAAGATATAAATTTTAAACTTTAAGAAGTATTTTTTCAATTACTGTTTTTGTTGAGTTTAGTATTTTAATCTGATCTTTACTCCTGGACCCCCTGATTTTTTTCTGGACCCACTTCTGCTTTTATTGATGCTTTGTAACTGTTAATTGTTACTACACTCCGTTTCATTTTATAGACTGTTACATACCCCCTATACTGCACCGTCGTTCTTTCTTTAAATTTGTAATAAACGCACTATATTTTGCTTTGGTACACACTGCAGGAAGGTTCAGTTAGTGCCCAAGTTCAAAGAGTTCGACAAAGACGACAACGGGTTTATCACTCTGAACGAGGCGTCAGTCATCCTCCAGAGCGCTCCGTTTAACTTTCCGCCGTCCAAGGTTGTCATGCTGCTCAAGAAATTCGATCGTGACGGAAATGGACAACTTGACATCGAAGAATTCGCTGGGTTCTACGCCGAGACCAAAGCCATGTGAGTGTGCTGTGATCAGGTAGACTCGATTGATTGCTGCTGGCATTGACTTTTACGTTTATAGCTCATGTGTCTCTATATTCAGTCGACTACTTCTCCAGACACCACAACAATGATCATGCCTATAAGTTTACGGTATCCCGAAAAATTCGAAAATACTGATAAATATGAAGATCAACCACATATAAGCATGAATACAATAATCGTGCGCCGTTTGTTGATATGAAGCTATTCTGGCGAAATACTGATTAAAAAGTTCTTATTAAATAACATTAATGGTCATTCTTTTTAATATAATTAATTCCTGCAGTGACTTATTCTTGCAATACCTATTTCAGTATTACTGTATTATTTTCGATTTAAATTTTTCACAGCTCCTCTCTTCTTATTTTACGTAATATTCTGAAATAATAATAATGCTGATATAGTGATGAGAAGAAGAATAAGAAGAAGATGATGGTGATGGTGAGGTAATGAGCATCATTGACGTAATCAACAATTTTAGTGTCCCTACTAAAATTTAGAACTAGAGATGAGCCAGAAAGAAAGGAATGGCTAACAGGCGTATGGAACAAAGTTTGAATAATGTTGATGTTGACAATACATATAGCCTATTGCCTATAAAAACCATCGACGGAAAAGATACATCTTTAGTTTACTGTTAAATGAATCAGAACTAGATTTTTTTCGAATATCTTTCCACGATTGAACCGACATACAAAATGCGCTCGATAGCCAAATTTAGTATACAAGAAGGAGTTATATTGTTAGTTGTGATTATTTATTAGAAATTGTAATTTACATTTACGATAAAGTGTCACGAACATTATCACGAGTCATCTCTGAGTTACAAATACCAAATTACTATAAATTATCATAAATATTAGACAGGTATCTCCCCTGCTTCAGCATAGATCCTCTCGGCTTATACTTGTAACCTCGTCTGAAGGCCGATGACTCACGAACTAGAAACCTGCGCTGTAAAAAGGCACCAACTTACAGAACGTTTGTCATACTATCCCAACGTCCGTAGCTTCAGCAAGCATTTTGTACGTATTTAAAAGCTTCCTAAAGAAATTAACTGGCTTCACATTCTCGCTGTACGTAAGACTGTATGGTTTTAGTTGATTTGTTTTGTTTTTAATTCTTTTTATATGTATTTACTTTTTTCTATCTTAGCCTGTCACAATTGATTTTGTCCTGACCGTTCTTTCCAGTCCGCAGATGCTGCTATAGCCTATAATTGATTCTGTCGTTTTTCTATGTGGCAATTGGTGAATGTTTCAAAACGAAATAAATGTTTTTTTAAACCGGCAGCGTTTACCCATGCATTTCGTATTCCGTGTATCATCGGCATGCACAAGTGTGTGTGTGTGTGTATGTGTGTGTGTGTGGCGCCGTCAGCAACGAAGAGGTGGCGGCGTGTTTTAACGAGTTGGATAAGGATGGCAACGGAGTGCTGAGTCCGGACGAGGTGATCGCAGTCATCCAGGAGAAGATGGGATTCGACGAGCACATGGCTCGCTACCTCGTCCAAATGTTCGACCAGAACCAAGATGGCAACCTCGACAAAGGCGAGTTCGTCCAGCTGTGGGCAGCCATGTTTGGACAGTAGGCGATCCGCTGTCTGCCGCAGGACCAAGGGACGTCACGCCTGACGTCAGCTCACTGACCTAACGAGCACAAATCGTCTGGGCCTAATTTATGCATGGTGTGCGGCGACGTCATAAAAACTGAGCGTGAAACCACGTTGCCGTGTTGTACGGATACTTGGCTTAAAGAGAGACAGAGTGCTAAAATTCAGAAATGTACTTCCGAGGTCATTTGTACTTCGACTGCAATACATTTCCGTAAGTAGTAACAGTCGGAAAGTTCATAAAGTTTATGATGATAAACATCTACAACGTACTATCCGTATAAGATGGCGTCAACGACTATTGCAGATAGATTGACGTCACTGTTACCCCATGTTATTAAACGTTGAAACTTCTGTCGCGACTGCTATGCGAAGCGAAGCGAACAGTTATCTTTTTCCAGTTGCAGACGCCGAGAAGCTCAGCCGCGCTTTTCGTCATTTCTCTCTGTATACCGGACGCAGTAGAGTGGAGGCACTGCGCAGCCCGATGTTACGGGGCTTGATGTCATACATACCTAGTTGTCCGCAGCCGGTGTTCGAGAAAAAAGGTGCGTAACAGCTCATAACAACGTTGAAAAAATTACGTTAGGTCTATGTGCACAGTTTAAGGTCACGCACTCAACCAGTTCGGTTTTTAATAGTTATCGAAGTTTTGATATCACATTTTTGGAAAACTATGAGCGAGACGTTTAAAGTCCCCATTTTTCCAAACTGAATTAAAGCGACAGATTTCACGCTCGACTTGTATTTTATTTTATTATTTTAGAAATTTGCATTACCACCACAAGAAGGCATAGAGCATGCTGCGTTTTGTATGGCACATTACTAAAAAGCCTATTATTAGACAATCAAACTCTTGACAGGTGTGAAACATGACGTGTTAGTATCGGCTAACTTGCAACTGATTCTCATGCGTGAACTTGAACAGCCATTTTAGACTTGTCGCAATTGTAGGCCTATACAGATTTATGTCAGCCATTTAAGAGAGCGATACAGATACGGCCGATGGGCCATATATATTATACAATTATTATCAAACACACAAACGACGTTCTGCAGTCATGGGCGTCGATCTGGTGGTAAAAACAGGGAGTCTAAGTACAAGCTCTTATGAAGCTAATGATTAATGTTTCGTAGAGACAGTGTGACTATTTTATCAAATATTTATCCTCACTGGTTACATATTTTGATGGAGGTTTTTAAATGTTGATGATTAGTTGTCAAAACTCATTACTTCACAACCATAAGTAGGGGAGAGACAAAACGTGTCGTTTCCTCCAATTCAGAAAGTACGGGGACATGTACCCCTGTTTTCACCCTATACGATCGACATCCATAGTGCATGCTTTGCCATAATATTAATAAGTTGCATAAGAATCGCCTCGTTTCGCTGTATTTTCACACTATGTGTTCCAAGTCGTGCGTGATTTGCGAAGTCGTATACAGTATTGTGCGTATAAATTTAACTGAATCGGAGAGTTAATAAAAGCCTGGAACTTTGTCTGGGAAATTTCTCGGATTATGAGTTAGATTTAGAGGCCTGAAAATTTAACATTAGTCATATGCAACCAGATAAACTACAGTAGAGATTTTCGCACGAAGTCTGGAAAAGCGGAATGCTGTGCGACCAGAATCATCCAGTAGATGTTTGACACTCCCCAAATCTGGATCTGCTGTCCTTGTTACTGTACTTGTTACAGTTTACTGTCACCGGCAGAATTTGAAGTAGCATACAATTTTAATGCAAGGTGTGTTCATGATAAGAGCGTCTTTTCTGTCTCTGTTACCGTGTAAGTTTGCTCAGCGTCGTGCGTAACTATGTGAAATAATCAGACTTCTTTTCCACCTATTTGTTTTATTTACAGTCACTGCTGCGGTATGAACTCAACACGATTCACTGACTGATGTCTCCTTATACAGCTTCATGCGCTGAACCACGTGTTAAATTGACATTATAGGAGAACAATCGTATTTCGGAAAGCGTGCTGCGGTGCAAAAAAAAACTATCAGATATTTTTTTCAGGCTGCAACATGATAGTTCACCTACCTCCTGTTCATACTGGATATACAAGGTGATCCAAATACAGAGTTTATCTTAACGGCGTAAAATAACGCCTCACATAAGACTTCACTGACATGTTATGGGTAATTATTATCCATGTAACTTGGCACATTTTTGTACGCATTATAACTTGGTCAGATACTGACCAATTAAAAAAAACTTTTCTCACTGTCTGAATCAGGAAATAATTTGTAATAATACTATCGCTAAAGATCCCACCACACCTGAAACGTGTCGCTACACTTCCTTGTGAAATGTTAATGTCTTAAAGCAACAAATGGAAAATACTTCTGTAACAACACAATTTAAGAAATTAACAACAGGAAACAACGTGTTTATTATCTCAGTTATTGTCTAAAGTAACTGTCACACCCTTCAGTTCAATGTGTCCGCCTTGCTGCTGGACGACACTTTTATAATGTGTTGTTACAGAAGTCGTCTTGTTTTCAATTGTTTCTTTAAAACGTTGACATTTCACAAGGTAGTGTAGCGACCCGGCGTACAAAATGTACAAAATTTGAGGTGTGGTGTGATCTTTAGTGACAGTATTATTACAAATTTTCTCCTGATTCTGACAGTAAAAAAGTTGAAAATTGGTCAATATTTGACTAAGTTATAAGGCGTACAAAAATGTGCAAAAATTTTTTGTGCCACCTAGCATGTAGTTAATGCTAAATATTCTGTGGTTCTTATAGTAGCACATATTCAGATAAGTTCACTAATCTATATAGCATTCATCAAAGTACGTCCAGTGAGTCAGATTTAAATCAAAACGGAAATACGTAATTAAGGCTATTTATACAAATATTCATCGCGGGGCCCAATCGTTCTGAATAACTGTCTGTATAGACGCGTTCAACATTTAGCGATTTCTTTGGTGGACGAAATGTTGCGAACGACAGTCTACCCTATTCCAGCATCAAGGTTAGTTTCACGCACTATATGATAATTAACGTCACATATTGTGATATTACGTCATACATAGCATGTATAATACAAGCTTATACATGTCAAATGTTAGTACTTCTTTGACATACAGATTTTTGCGAAAAAAAAGAAACAGTTGGCAGGTTTCAATAAGAATGGGTTCAGTTTCTTGGACCACCCTGTACAGTTGTTGTTACTGTGGTACTGGATGCCGGTGGGTGACTGGTGTGCACAGCCGCCACGAGCTGAGTCCACAAATGGGTCCAATGCTAAACACATATGACCACCCGCAGTGTGTGGAACGATCGGCACTTGCGTTGCGAGTCCTGAGCACATGTGCGGTGAGCAGTCTTAGGACCAGCATCAGAGAATTTCTGTCTCCAAAACGAGACTCAGTGTCAAAGCATTAAAATTAACAACCAGAAAAAAGAATGTCGGCTCACATACTTTTAAAGCCCGATATTAAATTGGCTGCAACGGATTTACACAGAATAACACGTGCGTTTATTACTTTCATTTCAGTAAGTTTCAGTAAGTAAGTTAAACACTTCGCACATAACAGAAGGCAATATTAACAACATCCCAACAGTTCCATTTCAAAGCAACTTCACATAGGCTAACCTATGCGCATTTTCACGTATAAGTCTTACGCATGCGAGTTTCAAAAAATTAGCTACACAACTAGCACAAAAGCTACAAATCTACAGTTCTTACAAATTAAAATACAAAAGTTGGATTCAAAGCAACGATGAAACCGCTACACTAGTACGAGTCTCGTATAGCTTACATGAATAGGCAATGCGTTAATGAAATTAAACGAAATGTCGTGTGTACGTCGCAGAAAGCTAAAGTCACTTTAAACAAATACAACCAGTAATAAACAATGCATAAAATACAGCTATACTGCAACTTCTGAACAAAATATTATATGTATATTAAAATCATAAATTACACTGAACCGCGTCCGTCGAAAAAATTTGCATCTGTGCAGCCAGCAGGAGAAGAGCTGCGATTCTCAATGTGGACGGTACTGACCCAGTGGTTTACTCAATACGCAGTGACCACAACTTGGGGTGTTTCTTTTTCAAGAAAACAAGGTTCTCCCGAATTTTGATACAAGTTATCGACCGCCAAAGGGTTATGACCAAAGTCATGGTTAAAGTTAAGATTAGACTTGATTACATGTAGACTTAAGTGAAGTCCCTTTAAGATTGTCTCATTAGGATTGCTATTTCCACTGTTCAGCTTATAGATGTGTGTGTGTGGTCATGTGGTCATAAAACCAAACCCAGTATCCTACTATTTTAACAACATTTACTTTACAAAAACTGCCAGTTACAGAACTTCTAGTAAGTCGGACATGCCACGGACTGCCGACGTCCTATCTCAGCATGACCAGAGATCATGACAGAAGTTTTCGAATTTATAGCGATTACGCGAAAAAAGTGCAGCCAAAATCGGGCGTGCATCGCCAGCCAATGATAGCAATCCTTGCTGCCAGAGCCTTCCGCCGCACGCCATCAGTTTGCGTCTGACAAGTCAGAGTCGCCGGCTGCAGCCAGCAGCGGTTCGATGGGGTTGCTCTCCGCTGCGAGGCTTGGGTCGTCAGCACCGTCGTCCGACACATCACCGAACAGAGCCTCCTCGTGCAGCGGCATCACCGCCACGTCGTCGTCGTCGTCGTCGCTGTAGTCAGTGCTCGAAGAGTATTCGACGCCGGCCGGTGGCACATCGACGACGCTGTCTCGTGCCGCTTCGTCGGCATCTTCGAGCAGAGTGCTTGCCGAGTTGCTCGAATCCTGCAGAAAGTCGCTGGCTGCCGTCGCCGTGCTGTTCAGATGAGCGGAATTCTCGCCTTCGTCCAAAAACACCGCCGTCATTTTTTTTGCAACAACGTGAATACAGGGTGGCCCAAAAAAAAGTAAGCCAATAGGCCTACCAAATTATCAAAAAATTGTGTTAAATCATATTAAAGTCTGCCAATGAGATTAGATTTATGCGTCAATTAAAGAAATGATCAAGCACTATAATATTATCCGTCAGTATTAAATATTCTCTGCGTGACCTATTTTTTAACGTCAATAACTATGCCTGACCTACAAAGTAGCAATATGCGTCACATACGGTAAATGATGTCAGCGCTCCCTCTGACATCAGCTCGCTTTAAACAACTGTGAATTCCATTCCTAAACCATCTATTAGTTGGAGATTTATGTAAAAATTCCTTTTATTTCCATATTTTTTTTCTTGTTTTAAATCACGATTTTTTCATATACATTGATCATACCCACGTCGCAGCTTCAGACACAGCAACTGATGACGTCACAAATTAGATCACTGCACACAGAATATTTAATACACACTAATAACATTCTTGTGCTCGTTTTATACTCAAAATTGACGGGAAATATAGCCGCAATGGCGATTTTTAATACGATTTAATGATGATTCTTGATAGTGGCTTACTTTTTTGGGCCACCCTGTAAGTACTAGCGTTTAACGCCCGACACAGTACAGGCGATGAGTCAATTGACGGATACTGGCAAGTTAAACAATAAAGGAAAACTCAATAAGAATCTACAAGTGCAAACAACAAATGCTAACAGCTTGCCTGGTTCCGTCGCCTCTTACGCTCTTACGACACTCGGCCACGAAAGGCTTATTCTACAGGTCCAGAGCACATACGATTAAATTTTTTTCTCGAAACATAAATTAATATACACGGGCAACTAAGCAGCACTTCTTTACGTGTTACGATTTTTTTGGCATTTTCAACTTTTTAGTGTAGATTATGATTATACGGATGTGTGGTGTGGAAACTGTGCAGAAGATTGGTAATTGAGGACATTCACAGTACAGGAGCGAAAATTACTAAGATATTACGGGGGATGATACGAACGATGACGACGACTGGGCGAAAGTGTATGGATTAAGAGGTTGAGGGCATAAAACCACAAACAAATCAAGTTTAAAAGGAGCTAGTTAACAAATGACATGAAAACTTTGCTTCTAAATAAAGTGATGAAAACCTGTGCAGAAAACAGAGAAATAATCATAATAATGATAATTATTTGATAGACGTATAAAAATCAGCTAATGTGCAATAGGCCTAAATGACATAGCCTCCACCCTCCACACAAATAGTTGAAGCAATAACGGATTTACAACATAATGAAAGAAAATAGTGGAAACATTGAAACCATGCACAGGTCCTACATGGCAATTAAAGTAAACCAGTGATAGACTGCAGACAACTTAGATATTCGGAATAATAAAGCAAAATAACGTTATGCTATTACGCTAAAAATCTATAGTTCATATTTGTAAGCGGGTAAAAGCATAATATAACAATAGCCTAATAGTAAAAAACGAATGCCAACAAAAAGTCTAGCCAGTAACAAACAGTATTTGTATAATTAACGGATAAAAATGTCGATGATAAAGATCAGCAGTCTTTAGTAAGAGTTTTTGTTATGCTTCTCGTCCTAGTGAATAGTGTTCTTGTAACCCCGCCTCTGAAATGATCAACACTGGGTCGAAAGGGAAGTTGAACTCTACTCACTCACGTGGTCTTCTGGCCATGAACACAATGCGTGGTTATGATAAGAAAGAATTCGTGCAAAGGAAGTTTATATCAGCTTCACAGAGCTGTATCCCACACTGTTCGGGGATAAGGAATTCTAAAATGTGACTATGTGTTCCAAGAAAAGTTTCGCTTACCTTCATCCAAGTCGTCGTCTTCTTCGTCGTCGTGTTCATCCAATGAGCTGACTTGGAACTCTCCGATGGGTCTGTCGCTGAACACATCAGCGTCATCGACATCATTCAGCTGCGTCTCAGGCGCCTCTATCGCACTGCCGTACTCAGAGTCCAGATCGTCACTCGATGACAGCAGACTGGTGCACTCGTCGTCGCTGGCACTGTGTGGCGGCGGCGGCGGCGGCGGCGGAAGTTGTGCGGGAGGAGCCTGCAGGTGCCCGTCACGTGGGGTCGATGATCGAGAGCTGATGAGTGAGCGTTCGGACACGACGAATCGTGTTGGATCTGTGGCTGGTTCATCGATGCGATCGCAATCAGTGTCTGAAGTCGACTGGTCAGTTGAGTCCACCGCAGGAGCACCTGTCATCACGTGACCACAGTGGACACAGCTGCGAGGTGAAACTACAAAGCCGCAACGATCGGTGACGTCCGACATGGTGCTTGGAGTGCCTGCAGTAACATCACAACTTCACAAGTACTAACCGGAGAGTCGTCGTCACCATTTTATTTAGGCCTAGCCAATTCATAAAGTACGTCACGGTTAAATATCCACCATTCATGAGAGCGGACCAGAGAGGGCTGCAAAGCTCTCGCAGCTTCTCGCGAAAAGTAGGCCCTAAACCTAAAAAAACTATGGTTTATTCACATTTGCAGCTTTGTATTGCATGGTCGTTCAGCTTATCTGTAGACCATATAGGCACTATAAATTTTTGTAAAGTGACGTAATGTAATGCAGCCAAAAATTCCATATAGCTGAATATAACAAAACCAAAACAGGACGCACAATAGGATTCAATAAAATATATGACACATTTAACACGGAAAGAACAATGAACATGACATATTGTGCCTATCAAAAAGCGAAGACATAATTTAAATCAACTTTTATATACTGCCTGTTCAGCTATGTGATTAACATTCATCAAACTTACACTGTTCTGCCTGTATTTCCAACAGGGTGCGGCGGATCACATCTCTCTCAAGCGCATCAGCAAAACACTCGTAGAAGCAAACGGGTTTGTTGGACAGTGCCACGTGTGCCAGACGATTCAGCACATCCTGAAGACCATGTGGTGCTATTCCGGTTGCAGTTGCGCTCTCTTCCATGATATCTATACGTTCAAAACGAGCAGAAATGAGAAAACCAGTACGTCGAAATACAATCTGAAAATGTTTTTTCTCATTTGTTCTTATAGGACAGTTCACTGACATTTCTCCTGCGTACACGTGGGTAGCCCATAATTTCAGGGTGGGCCATAAAAGTAAACCAAGCCACTACCAGTACCAAACTATAAAAAATCGTATTAAATCGTATTAAAACCTGTCAATGAAATTTCTTCGTCAAATTAAAGTACAACCAAGCGCTAAAATATTATCCTTTTGTATTAAATTTTGTGCGTGACCTACTTTGTGACGTCAATAACCGCCAAACCCGCAAAATAGCAATATTCTTCACATAGGCCACGGTAAATGATGCCAGCGCTCCCTCTGGCTCGCCTTAGCAAGCTGTGAATTCCATTCCTAAAACATCTTTTAGATGATATTTGTGTAAAATTCCTTTGAAGTCGATATTTTCTCTCTTTTTTGGTTTTGAATGACGATTTTGTCATATTTTGATTTTACCCGTATCCCAGCTTCAAAAACAGCAACTGATGACGTCACAAATTAGGTCACACACAGAATATTTAATATACACTAAAATATTCTTGTGCTCATTTTATACTCAAAATTGGTGAACAATCAATTTAATACGATTTAATGATGCTTCTTGACAGCGGCTTACTTGTTTTGAGCAACCATTTAGACTGCGAATTAAGTATCTGTTCTCATTCAAGAGAAGCAGGAAAAGCATACGTCTACGCAAAAATTTATTTACATTAGGCCTATTTATGCTTACGAAGCACTTCATTACCGACATTATACATGCGTCTGCTATAATGATAAAGCGTAACGATCGAAAAATCATTCTATAACGCTACAGTTCAACCGCAGTCTTGTCATTATTATGCCCCACAAATAGGCAATCGGAAACTGTACAGACTGCTGATATTACCAGTTGCAACTGACCAACGTGTCGAATCGAGCACATGGAATTTGAAGTATTTAACCGTAGCACGAACGTTACGTTTCATTGTCTGATAGGCCTGCCAACCGGTGTAATAATTACGGTATGCTACACCAGTCCTGTAACGCCGAGATTTCGGTCAACGCCAAACAGTGGGCCAAATATCATTTAGTTAAATTTTTACATGTTACATGGTGCAGGCCTTGGCACAAAGGTTAACGCGAGTACAGTAACGTTTGTAGATGAGTTAATATGCCAGGTGCATGGGCGTAATGCGTAATGCGATAGGCCTATATTAATTATAACGCCTCATACATAGCTATAGCAATGCACAGAGAATACATAAACAGCGTGGACAGATACATGTTACTTACATGTAGAGAACGTGCAATAAAGGCAGAGTAAAAATGTGGGCCGGCACACATAGGCTAGGCTAAACTATCTCACACATGAGAGAGTAAATACAGACGTTAAATACGAGCGGGCTTAAGTTAGTGTGATGATTTAACACCAGACTCACCAGTTGATGACCAGCAGTACCTGCAAACTATTTTATTCTTAAATTCTCACACGCAGCACATTTGTACAAAACTTTGCAACGAAATTTTAATTTTTACGACGTTGCTAACAACAAAAATAAAACGGCCGGCGTCGCTAACGTCACAATGACGTCATCCTGAGACACCAGGAAGCAACAAGGAAAGCAAAACCTGTGAACTTGTGACCGTTTTTTTGTTTTTGTTTTGGTTTTAATTGCAAGCTTAATTAGCCCGCAGACTATGTTTGAATTTTTGGCATAAAGCCTGAAGTCAAACCAGCAAAATTTAGGATGCCACAATGAGTGTACGGTCACTCTAGTCGATATGGAACTTTGCACGTTTTGTTGACAACAGTTGATCAAGCAAGCACGTTGTTTATTTGTTATCGTAATGCAGCGAACACTGAAAAGTGACGGAACAGCATGCAATCGCGGAATGCTTACAGATGAGCTGATGAGTTTGGCAGTATTTGCCGCCATCTGACACATCCATAATTTCACACCACAGACGCCAGCAGATCGATCAGTCTAATATTATACGCACACGAGCCGTGCGAGGGCTCAGCTGAGATGCAACGAGCTGTAAGCCTTCTGATCTGATCGATAGCCTGCATCAGCGGTACATGATAGACCTACAACTGCATGCAGCTGCGTTATCCCCGCACACGGGAGCCTCTCTTAGGCCTATAATAATGTTTTACTTCTATTAAAATAAACAATATATCTCATGCATTTTCACGTGAAAATCGCAGTCTCCGTTTTCTGCACTTCGTTCTGTCGCCGCCTGATGAGTGCTAATCGGAGTATGGTGCTAATGTTTCACATGTGGCGGACGACGTCGCGTAACCCGAGAAGGTCGATTGATGCATATTCAATAGTCAATACCACTGCGGCAGCGGCAGCAGCAGCAGCAGCATCTAATTGAGGCGATGAGAGAGCTGCACGTACGCGGCCAGTTGTCAGTCGGTGGTTGTGATTTCGGTGGAAAGCGTTTGAGAGTGTAGCATCTTGCCGGTCACACATCAACTGGAATCACGGTGTTAGGCGCACTCGTTGTTCGTCATGGCAGGTACGGTATTACGTGATATATCGTTTAATATAGTTGGGCCTAGCTGTTCGTCATTTAACATCCATTTAACAACGCTGTCACGCATCAGCTTGACAGCATGTCCGGGACTGCTGTAACGCTGCGGTTACGTCGCTACTGTTTAATGCAATGTGATGCCACCGGCTTATAATTTATACTGCCTATAGCCTGATGTAGGCGTCCGTACTCCGTATAGGCAAATAAATAAGCATAGGCCCTTCCGCAAACCACGAACGGCACGAAGGGTAGGTTTTTCACTCATAAATTAACCGAGTTCTAGCGAAAACTGTGGCCGCTAATCAGAACAAGCAGTGCGCAACTTCACGAAAGTATTATCTGGGCCGACCTGTTCTTGTACGAGGAAAAGGTGTAAGCGAGCACCGGCGCACCGCCACTTCGCCTACCTGGACCAATTTTGACAGCACGATACGTACGTCTCGTGTTCTGCGTGACGTCATGGGCGGCTCCGGAATACCTCATGAGACACTTACCAATACGATTGACTTACAATGACGTTCGTTGAACACGTCATGAAGGCATACGATCGTGCAAATGTATGTGTACTGCACTCTCATACAGAGGAGGATTCAAGGGGGGCGGTGGGGGCGGCCGCCCCCCTATTGGCTCATATTTTTTTCAAAAAGCCGCTTTTTCTGTGTAAAAGGCACATATTTCGTTGTGCGCATTTGCCATAAATGAGGACGAAGCTGATAAATTGTCTTCCTCCCCCTTTTCAAAATATTTGGATCCGCCACTGCCCTCATAGTAGTCGTGCCTCCTCTGTTGAAATCGTTTCTCCGCTGATGTTTGCACTGTTGCGTCATCTGTGCATGGCCCTCTGAATCAAGACTGATGACCTAGCGGGCTGTGATCTGTGCCACTGCCAGTGCCAGGCCCGTCACAGGGGGGGAGAGGAGGTGGAGGGGAGGGCGGCGGTACTGGAACCCTGTGCCAGGGGCCGG
>Ga0056115_1000884_pt1 | contig 13519 bp, 14 predicted proteins | sample WorMetOlspDAHAB1_FD_77007 | JGI IMG/M metagenome (GOLD analysis project Ga0056115, IMG submission 77007) | Marine gutless worms symbiont microbial communities from Max Planck institute for Marine Microbiology, Germany - Olavius sp. DAHAB.1 ...
CATCACAGATGCCCCACCCACCCGTTGCACATAACGCAGCGTCGTTTCAGTAGTGGTGTAACTAGATCGGGTGTGTCATGAATCTAGTTCAGAATGCGATATCAGCAAGAAGTCCACATGACTGAAGAGTTCCATCAAAAATTCTCCCATACCAGTATCTGCAGTCAGTTTACGGTCCACATCACCGCTGCACAGTCGTTTATTTATCTGCCGAACGGGATCACGCTCGTTGTTTAACGGGCAAAGTAACTTCAGTTTTAGACCAGTCTCAAAGTTTTCAACTCGGGTAAGAACTACACTCCGGACGACGTGTAGCGGAGTAAGTGAGTAGAATTTAGCGCCCCACCCGACAGAATATAGGTCATTTCGGAGGCAGAGTCGAGCAAATTTGCTTGCTTACTTACTTACTTACTTTCTTATGACAGAGTGCAGACTTCTAGCTCGCAATGTTGACTGTTGAGAACGTGAAGTGAATTAATGCTTTTATTTATTTGTTTATTTTTTGTTCATATTACAAAGTTTTGCTATGTTTTTTATTTGCGATTTGCGGTTACCTACCTGACAAGGGGCTTAAGACCCTCAATGGGGACGGGAATGGCAAACTTCAGTTTGGAAGGACTTAAGACCCGTAAGTTTATTCGCGGCTACATTGCTGAGAATGACTTAAAGCAGGAGGCGGGACACTAGTTCGCGACAAATGCCGTCATAGAGGGCGGCATCTCCGGCCAGATGGCGGAAATACAGTGCAGAGGCAGTCGGTTCGGCACCGGAAACTACTTCCGGGTCGTCCCCGGTGCCGCAGCACACCCGCACCTCGAGCGAGACGGACGCGTTCGCCAGGGAAAATAGTCCCGACTCGGCGTCACATCGCTGCACCAGCTCTTTGACGGACGAGGACTCAAGAGCGTGCGACAGATCACGGTAAATATCGGCCGGCGATCGTTGACTCCGGATGACCGTGGAACAGAGGCCGGATGTGGCGGTCTGGGACGCCGCCGTGTTCGAAAGATCGAGGGGTCCGTAATTCCCTGGGTAGCCGTACCCGGCAAAATACCCGGCCGGAAAGTCCGCGAGCGACACGGACGCCGATTCGTCCATCGGGACGGCGTCCTCGGCTGCCGCAGCATCGCTCTGCGTTACCATGACGACCGGCATGACTCTACCCAGAGCATCGGTGACGCTGATGACTGGGTGAGGTGGTGAGACGGTCGGCAACGGTCGTCCCGAAGGGGTGTCGGACCTCGACCCGGAGTCCAAGACTGTCCCGTGCGATGAGGCCAGGTCTTCGCGGATCATCTGGAGGTTCGGGTGACAAGCGGCGTCGCCCAGCGGCAGGGAGTCCATCGCGAACGAGGACGGACCGGGCGCCGACACATCCGGCGAGTGCTGGTCGTCGGCCGAAAACGACGATCGCTGGATGGCGCCCGACGACGTCACGGTGGAAGAGGCCGGCTGTGCCGAGTGCAGCTGAAGTGTCTGCAGCGTCTGGTAGAGACTCGTCGGCGACGACTCGCCGGCCGTCTGCTCCGACGACGGGTAGACGGCGAACGACGACATCGTGTGCAGGTAGCTGGGAGACCCGGGGTTCGAAGGTGATGGCGTCGACTGTGTCGGAGATATTCGCGGAGAATTCTGCAACATTAAAACAACCCGTTAGGTCACACTCAAACTCATCTGCAACAAAAAGCCGAAGGACATACACGCGAAGTTGAGTGATATTGAATTTGAAACACCGTACCACGCACGATTTCAAACTAGAACCCACTCTTTAATTTCTATTCATTGTTCCTCTATTCCTTTCCCCACTGTCATAAGTAAGTAAGAAAACAAGCAAATGTTTTATATGGCGCCAATTTCCAGTAAGAAATGAATCAGGGTGCGTTTGTGGACGGTACTGAGGTGGTAAGTATAAATATGAATAAAAATAAAGAAATAATTATGAATAATAATCTGCAAATCTGTAAGATTCAAACGAGCAGTTGCCAAATGTCAGAATGAGGTTTTTGTTTCGGAAAAGAGTGCAGGTTTGGCGGTCCAGCAATACCTGGTTGCTTGAAAAGTCGGGAGCGAGGCAGGGATGACAAAAATAGGAGGACCCACTGCCCTGGGGAGCCCTCCTGTAATTGTGCCAAAGTATCAAGGCAACATCCGTTTGACAACACCTGCAGCAGTGATTTTTAGCCGGCGTTGCGTGAGTGCCAGCCAGCAGTTCCGCCGGTGGCCAGTAAAAATAAAAATAACGGCTAAAATCGGTGAAAAAAAAACTGCTAACGTGTAACAATAAACCAACTGATAATGGCCACACGAGATATTTTTGTTTTAGGCCACAATGACAGTGTTACACACATACACCTGTATCAATCAGCGTTTTTTTGTTCTAAAACTAAGTACAGACAAATGATGTATTTCTGTCCACATGGAGTATAGAACAAACCCTTGTGTCGCTGCATGAGGTTTCGCAAACAATCTAAACTCTCCAAAGGCCGTTTCCATTCCAGTAACAATGTTGATGAACACCGACCGACCTGTAGCGACTGCAGATGCAGGCAATGCTGTCGTTGTAACTCAGCCATCTGACTAGCATCAATGTGACCCACTTCCCGCTGCAGCCTTTCACACTCATACCTCAGCTGTTTCAGACTTGTCTGCCACGCGCATGCCTGCACATTCCACATCGCCAAATAGACCGTTTTACGAAGTCATTCATATATGCACAACCACAGATACAGATGTTAAATATATCCGTCAATTTTTCACAAGTAAAATATTCTATGTTTTGTTTATTTCTCAAAAGATGTTGAAGACTGGTTTTACTATTAAAATTAAATGATTTTTTCATATAAGTGTCTTGTGCTAAGTTTCAGTTTAAGTTTTAATACTGAATATGAATAGCAGACAAACAACAATAGCAACAACATCAGATTCAACAACATAAAATATTTTACACGTAATAAATAGAAAAATATATTTAAATCTATATCTATGATTTTCAAATATGAATAAATTTGTAAATTGGTCTATTGTTCGGCATCTGCAAGCTTTGCACACAAGTGCAAAGTTTGTAAATAACTTGCAAGTACATGTACTGTTCAAATTTACAACATATTACAACTGGGAGTTTTTGCATATAAACGAATGGAGGCTTTTTCCCATCAATGTCCAGAGTAGCACCACCAGCTGTGCATACAACCCAGTGTCATTTCAGCATTGCTGTAACCAGATTCAAAGGTGTCCCGCTCGGGGCTAATACAAGTCTGCACTGCAGAATGATGCAGTTCAGCACTATCAATAATTTTGCCCCGCCAGTAGATTCTATTAGAAAATTATATGCATTACAAATTACTGTTAAGATGACCGTTATATTATTATTTACTAATTTTAAAAAATCCCTTTCCTTCCATTATTTTCGTACTTTACATCTTGCAAACAATCAACCATCAGTAGCCGCATTTTCCTGGCTGCCGCCGACAGGATCTGGCACGCACTGCCAAACAATGTCGTCTCGGCATCATCCGTCGACTCATTCCAGCAACATCTGATTACTTTTCTTGGTTCCAGAGATCCGTGTTGTTAGCACTTAAGTCGACCTTGCAGCAGTATTGATTGCTTACGTCACCATAAAAAGTTACCGATTTATTTATTTAGTTACTAATTTGATTGCTGATTGACTTGAATCAAATGCTTCAGTCCATGCCCGGTAGGAGGCGCTGTAAAATGCGGAACAATCGACTGACTGATTGTTACGTTCGGCATGGATATGTGTGGCAGTCTGTGAGAATAGTACTATGAAAAAAAAACGAAATTATTTTCTCATCTTAACAAGTCTGGTCTTTACCCTAGCTGAAGTGGCAAACCAACTGGGATAACAACATTGCAGCAACATGGGTGGTCCACAAAATAACTGTCTGTGTGTACAGTCATTATGTCACAATTCACTCTGCACTTGTCAGTTTTACCAAAACAGCAAACCTATCTTCAAACTGGCGCATATGCCCAGCTCATCAGTGCCACATATTATCAAGCTGGGAGAGAGACAGGAACCTGGTTGTGAAGCGCTTTCTTGTAGATCTTTTCCAGCTGCGACCGATACTTGCGAACTGATGTCAGCCCGTCACTCAGACGTCGAACGGGTGAGTACCTTTCGCTCGGAAGTCGCAGAATGTTGCTGTCCTTCACTGGCTCTACATCTGCACAACATCCACTGAGTAAAGTGAAGCAAGCAAGCAAGTAAATAAGTAACAAATTTATGTAGCACATAGTAATAATAACTCTAATGCGCTCGATATGTTGTGCCTAATAGTGTGCAAACAAGAATGTATTTAACGGACGCAGGCTAAAACTGTTAAGTCCAAGAGCCGGATGACGCAGATGACCTGGAGGGAGGAGAGAAAGCAAATGAGAGCTTACTGGGTCGGTCACGTGACGAGTAGAGGGTGCCAGCTCGACTGTGTCTGATTGGGTTGCAAGCCAAACTTCGCTGGATGTCTTCGGGCAACTCACGACTGGGACTTGTGAGAGCCAGCGTGTAGCGCTTCGAGTATCGACGGCACCTCATGTACCTGACACACACATAGCCACACAGACACACAGGTAAGTTGTGACGATGACGATTGCTTTTTACCACAGGTGGCTCAAAAATTACAAAAACAGCTACACTGTTTGTTTGGTAGTGCAGCCTATACTCTGACCGGTCGTCATCAATAAAACCATCGTGCAGCAGAACAGAATTAAAACGTTGCACCAAAATCCGTTGCAACAAAAACGAAGTTGCTTTAACATTCCCGGTCATCACCAATCGCCAGCTGCCCAACTCGCTCAAGAGCTGAAGAGCATCGCTGTTAATTGGGCCGTGGGACTCTACCACAATCGCGACAAATTCACCGTTATAATTATTATCATTATTACTATATACTCAGAGATACACTAATTGATCGATTGGTTCACTAACTGACTGATTTATTTACTGGGATTTAACGACACTTTAAGCACAAAATAGGCTATATTGTGCCTTCCAGTTCAAAAGTATGTTGCAGTGGAAAAATGAATTAATGAAAGTTGACAATGTTACGTGTTCGAAATACGCAAAATGAAACCATTACAATAAATAACTTTTCAATCTGGTCTCCGTATGGGGAAACCATTCGACATGAAAAATATCACGAGAGTATAGTCTTCCCAGCCAATCAATTGGCTAACGTACTAACAAACAAACTATAAAACAACTAATGAGCAATACATGAATCCACACACCAAAACGCAGAAGACAATAATCTCTAGTTATTATTGAACAAAGACAACGGACAACTTACTATAATACTACCTCGGACGAGAGGCCAAACTTCAAATCTTTGAAGACGTCAAAAACAAAAACTGTTTTCACCCTCAATTTGTGGCCTGTATAGATGTAAAAAAAGTAGATTAACTACTACCCGTATACAGTTCCTCGGGATGGGTACCCAGGATGTCCTGGTAAAAGTTTTTCTGTGCGTCTGTGGGTGAGACAAACATGGACAGAGAGATAGACAATACCTGTCAAGAGCATCAGCATCCAGTTCCAAATCCAAAGTTTTGTCTTCCGCATCCAGAGGCTTGATCGCTTCCGGTTTCAGATGATAATTCTACGCACGGCAGCATTCACATTTCATGCAACCAAACAAACCGACTGTCTCGGAAAAACAATTGCCACAAATTCCAGAAGAAAGCAAATTTTTGAACCACCAGGGGACTGATTTCACATGGCGAAAAATAATGACACTAACGAATAATTAACGTAGTGCCCAAAAGTCGACAGCTGCAGTGGCGCTGGGACAACTGTTTCGTAAAAGAAACCTCGACCGGCAATTAACGACACACTTCAATGATACTTGTCGAGATATTAGCTGTGGATTGAAAAATCAGACTCGACAGTTAGAAAAGGTTGCTCCAAAAAGCCACAGGAACAAGCCACAGTGAGACACAGAAGGCTGTAGCCTAGGGTCCCAGAACTATCAATCTTCACCAGGCAGTTACCACGTAGCGTTGCCAGCATAGAAAATTGGTTAAAATGTCGGTCTTTGGCCGGCGGACTTCCCTGCCCTAAGCTAATCTATGGTTTACAGGAGACCAATTTGTGGGTAAACTGTCCACAATGGGTCAACCAACCAGGCGCCAACTCAGCCTTCCATCCCTCTGGGGTCGGTAAATGAGTAGCAATCCATGTATCCGTGTTGAGACCATTAAAACGACAGACTAGGGCTAAGTGTGACCGCATGGCTGCAGACTAAAGCCCGTGAGCGCAAGCTTTGCGGCGGCCTAGGCTGAATGCTGGCTCTGTCTGTGACGCACAGCACTGGCACATGCAGCTTCCGGTGCATTGAAAGTACACCTTTACCTTTACCTTACCAGTAGCGTTGGCCCTGCACATGGGGCCAGTGGAGAGTGACACAAGCAAAAAGCAATACAGGTGGGCGGAAAAGGTGTACCTGAACGAGACGCTCTTTACTGGATGTGGGCTGATGGAACACGGTCGCTGGCGACGGATGAAGAGGCTGCGGCGGAGCAGTGGTGGTCACTATGACGGCTGCTGCGCTGTGGAACAGGTTGATGTTCGTATCGCCATCGGACGCACGGCGAGGATAGCCTGCCATAAACAGCGTACTAACAAATCACAGAACCCTGCGAGAGACCGAGGTGTTCGGTGGCGTATTTAGAATTTCAGAACAAGGGGAGGGGGCAGCCCCGGCCCTCCTCTCTTCTCCCCTTCCCTACCAACCCCACTCCTGCCCACTGAAGTAGACCCCTTAATGCAGCTAGGGGCTACGTGGGAGCGTTGTAAACTCCCACAGAGGGGTTTGGGGCACTGCTCAGTATCCCCCCCTTAAATTATGGCATTACTGGGCGCCGCAGCGAAAGCCTGGACGTCACTCCCACCTTCCGTCAAACCAGTAGACCCCCATTGCGACATTTTTGATGTTTACAATCGGTATGACCAAATTTAAGCATTTTACTTCAGCTGGCGGGCAGAAGTCCTCCAAACGCCCTATATCGGGGCGTTGCCCTGGCCCCCACTCTGGGAATTCCGTCCCCAGGCCCCCTGGTTCGCCGCCACCTCGCTGGAAAATTCTTGAGATTTTGCTCCAGTAATGCGTGCAAAGTTTGTGCAGTGTCATCGTCGCGTTCACTGCTGCCTGTTTCTTGATTTTACGTTTGTTTCTTTGAAAAAAAAACATATAAAGCTCGAGAAGTGACGGAATATCACGACAGAATCTTACACAGCATCGTATCAATGTTACTAACAATTTATGCATAGTGTGTGTCTGTGCAGCAATCAATTTAGTTTTTGTGACAGCGTCGCCAAAATCTATGCTAAAATAAACAATGATAATAATATCATCACCATTACAGCACTCAGGATCACTACTACAGAAGACAGAAAAATAATAATTAACCATCGGGGTTTTCCTCTGTCATCAAGAAGTATAATTTGGTACTGGCAGTTAGCCGGGGAGTAAACAGGCACACCGTGCAACACACTGGCCCCAAGTCCATGGTCTTGCTGCTTTGGTGGCTGGTGTCTGGCTGAGGGCTGTAATGAAGATAATGAAGTTCAGTGCCGCCCTATGGTCCAAATAGCTGTAGAAGGACTTTTACTGAGGTTTCCCCCTGAAGTTACGAGCTTATGGCGATTAACAAATCAATTTATTACGGTATTATTTTTTGTTCCCTCGGTAGTAAAGATCTCGAGAGCTAAAAACATAAAGCTTGACTGGCCAGAGATCCAGTTCTTCATCGGCGAAAAGTTAAAACAAAGCTCTCGTGTATTGTACCGCATATGTTAAGACCGAATTGAAATGCTGTACAATGGAATAAATATGACATCTCGTACAAGTCGGTAGGTACCCGTCAAGCGTTTGCCGAAATATTATTAATATCAAAACCAAATAATAATAATAACGAAAGTACCAGCAACGAGTGGAGGCCGGAGCAGGTTGGCGTCAGCGATGGCCGACGACAGGCAGTTCGGTGGCAACGATTCGTCTTCACTCGCGTAATGAATGGAAAGATCTTGCGGCAGGAACATGTGCGGCGGCAGGCCGTGGCCAGCGCCCACCGCGGCGCCGAACATCGGCGGGTGCAGGAACTGGCCTGGTCCAGCCGGAGGATGATGATGATGATGGTGGTGGTGATGCTGGGCGAAATAGTTGGCAACATCGGCAGCCGGTGCCGGCGTCTCGTTCTGCGGGTGAGCTATGCCGACCGTGTGACGCCGCATTGTCAGGTACCGAGCCAGTGCTTCTGGCGATGGTTCCTCCGAGTCCGAGTCCAGACTGATCGTCTCATCAGTCTGCGACAAAGTCGGCGCAACATCATATTACGTGAAATCAATCATTCCGTTATTTCATGCAGGGAGAGTGACAATGACAACAGAAAGTAGTAGCAATGCGTGCGCATCATCTTGATCTTAATAATTATGATAACAGAAAAGAACACCAAAAACGGTATCGCAATCAACCATATAATTAGACCGCAACTAAAGGCAAGCAAGCAGCAGCAGCTGCTTAAAACAGCAGCTATACCATGCTTTTATAGTTAACAACTAGGCCTAAGCAGGCATCAGCTACATCTACACTGAAGCAACAACTATTTCTGTTTGTTCAAGCATTCACTCCATCACAAATTTATAGCTGATTACAATCACTAAACAAGACTAATGGTGCATAAGAGCAGCCAGTTAAAAAAAGTGCGGAAATAAAAAAAAAACAAAAAAGTGGAAAAGTGTGAGTAACGGTTTTTTCAAGAAAGCTTCTGACAACTAAAAGTACTAAATGAATGAATCAATCAAACGGGTGCAACTTACAGCAATAACAAACAACAAACAACATACATTAACTTGGCCACATATGATACTTTACAAACATTAAATGTTACTGAGTTGCATGGAATAATAAGCACAATTTTTTCCATTTAAAATAAAATCGAATGCATTCATTGGCAAGTCAGAACACGATAGCATGCTCTGCAGAACAGGCAATCACAAAATCAGCACCAGTCCTTTGCTACCTACTTTGCAAATTATTATCCTATGACTTGATACTTTAAAAACAGCTTAATTTCATAAATGAAACATAGAATACACAGATTTTCTGAGATATACATGTCAAATATATGTACATCCTTCAATATATCGCATGTGAAATATTCTATGTTAGTTTATTTTGCAAAAGATGTTGAAGACTGGTTTCATTATTGTAAAATAAACGTTTTGTTATATAAGTGCCTCACATTTTAGTTTTAATGTTAAATATGAAAAATGGACGAAAAACAATAACAACATCAGATATCAACAAACAGAATATTTTATAGACGATAAACAGAAGGATATATTTAACATCTAGATCTATGACTTTCATGTATGAATAAATCTGGAAATCAGTCTATAGTGATTAGACGGCTGATAGCCACCAAAGTACAAAGCCAAGCTAGACACGAACCTCGGACTTGCGGAATATTTGAACGTAGCTGGGCAGCAGCGTTGGACTTGGTCTTCGAACAGACTTCGACGGAGTGGCAATATCGGGCGTCACTGACGAATCTGCCTTCGTCTCAACTAGTCGACAAACACAAACGCATCAACTGGCCGCCACCTGGCGCTGACCGACTTTCACTTTGAGGACCCGAGTGAACTCTCGCACACGGCTTTGCCACATACGATAGCACTATGAATATCGTCCTGGTATTATTATTGTTATTTACTGACATTCTTACAGCATCATCAACAAACACTTTGGTGGAATGCCAGACGCTGAATGAATGCCTTAAATAACTAAATAACGACAGCTTGTCAAACGGGTCAACATCAGGGGTCTTTTGTGCGGTATTTAAAAACTTGCCTTTTCACAAACCCATTGCCCAGACCACACACTACTATCAGTGCCTCTGCATCTTCCTACTCAAGAAACTGCATTATGCAAATCTTTTACAATAATAATATAACAAAAACAAACAACAAAGAAATGCCACAAATTATGATTATAGTTATTATTACAAAGAAAAACAAACGGTAAATGTAGCAGGTAATGAGTCGACCAAAAAACTCCCAAAATCTGGTTTTATAGCAAAGAGTAAACAAAAAAATTCGGCATGAATCAATGCATGTCCAAAAATAAATGGTAACGTTTGCTTCTGGTTAAGTCTCAGGAGTGCCCCCCCCCCAAAGGAACCTGTTAGGGTTATACTAAAAAACAAGACCAATCTGTCTCTGTATTCTGTAGCACAGCAACAGATAAACAGCTGACCATGTAAATGACAAATCAGTGATCTGTGAAATCAGTGATCTGTGAAATCAGTGATTTCGCAAATCACTGATTTCGCAAATCACTGATTTCGCAAATCACTGATATCGCAAATCACTGATTTGCGAAATCAGTGCGGGTGACAGCACAAAAACAGTTCCATTTACGTTTTCCCTATCCAGTGATGCACGCATGAATTCATATTAATAATAAAACACAGTTTATTTTTAAAACTTATTTATCCTATATGTAGTGTGTGAATGTTTTTTTCTGCGCGCATTTGTGTATTTTTTCCACATTTCTTGTGCAACCTTTTTCGTGTGTGCTCCGTGAATAATTTCGTCATAAAAGCAACAAAAATGGCGCAAAAAAGGCCGAAAAGACTGACCAATCCCGGTCGTAATACTGGATCGTCGCCGCTCGGAGCTGAACTTCGCCGCGATTGGCAAATGTGTCGGCGAAATGCTGCTATTGGTCGCTGGCTGCTGAGTGGGCGTGGCCGACTGGCCGGCCGCTATGGCAGCCTGGTGTTTTTTACATCGGTCGACGAGCAGGTGATATATTGCGCTCAGGTGGTCGTACTTGTTTTCAAACACGCTCTGAAAACGAAACAACGCTCCAAAATGCATCCACACAGCACATGTCACTAACGCAGCAATAGACATAAATTCATGGTTTCGCTATAATTAACGGCGAAACAGTACAATGATACAAAGTAGCACCTTTAGCGTCTGTTTGCGGTCGATCTCGAGACGATCCATGTGTTTCAAAACGAGTTCGTTCAGGGGCTCGATCGGCTCGGGACTCGCGGGTCGCAAAGACTCGTGCATCAGTTTTTCGAACTCCGCGTCGGAGCCGGCCATCGTCATCCAACGGTGACAGACAATCTCGGCGACCGTGATTCGACGCGCAGGTTCAATCGTCAGCATCCGCTTTATCAGCTCCTCGCATTCTGAAAAAAAACAACACCAAAAGTTTAGTGTCAAACTCCATCTAAGACACAAACAGACAGACATGCGGACATACAGACACATCCATTTGTTTGTTTTTTTGTCCGCTGTGTCTGTCAGGGGCGTCCTCCCCCTCCAAAATGACCTATGTTATGTCGAGTGGGGCATTGAACTCTACTCACTAATTCCACTGGTCAGGCGCGTCCATACTACGGGTAGACGAAGCGTAGAAATTTAAGGGGGGGATAAAAATATGAAGTTAATAAAAAAATGAAATTTGGTCAATTGATTGTCGGGATGACTATTAACATTACTGCCACCGGATGTCACATTTTAAGGCGAAAATGCGCCAAATTCGATTCATGACGTCTGTACGTTTGTCTCTTTGTACGTTTGTCTGTTTGTGTCTTTGATAGAGTTTGACACTGAGGGTTACAAGAACGATTATAGTGTCTGAAATGACGAAAAGATATCACAACAGCAGTGCTGCGACAATAACGTGAAAACGTCAAAAATTAGAGAAGACAAAAAGCATACGAAAAAATACACATCTTAATGAAAAACGCAAAAACTACACAGAACGCTAATCTGGATCGGTCACCTCTTACGATAATCAGCGCGAAAACGCGGTTGGATTACTCTACGACTCGCAAGAAACAAGGAACCGACATGTGGCAAATACAAACTAACAACGCCTCCATAGAGACTCAAAACACTACCACAGATAACCGAACAGCGTTCAATCAATCAATCATGGATTTTTAGAGTGGCCTAAGTATTAAAAACATTACTTGGTCCACTATAGACAGTGTGTAGAGTAGCTGCCAGATGCGTTGAATGTCGGCAAATGACTCAGTGAACAGAAATGTCTCGAGTCGAGTGCGGAAGGTCGCCAGAGATGGTGCCGACGTAACCTCCGGTGGCAGGCAGTTGAACATTTGAGGGCCAGCAACCGAGAATGCTCGGCTGCCAAAAGTAGATCGGTTCAGAGTAGAACCAGAGTAGAAAGAGCAGAAAGTAGAACCCTAACCCTAACCTTTACCCTAACCCAGCAACCGAAAATTCTCGGCTGCCAACAGTGTTATACTGAAATGCAGCAGTTTTCCGATACAACGATAGAGACGGAAGCAAAGAGCAAAGAATATTAAACAAATTTAACGCGAGAGAAAATGCCAGCAGACCAGTGGACATGAAGAACGGCACTCGGAATTTCCCAGCGAGGATTCTCCGCCGCAGAATCTGTAGCGTGCTTCCGTCGAACGGCAAAGTACCACAGACGAGGACATAAAGTACGATGCCAAGACTCTGCACACACAAACACAGTACTTTTAGTCCATCGGCAAAAAAACATAATTTTTAAGTAAGTAAGCAAGCGAGCAAGTAAGCAATTAAGTAAATGACTTGTATAGCGCCAAACTGTAGTGAGAACCAGGGGTCCAATTTACGAAAAAATCTTACGCTCATCTTGTGATAATTTTGTTATCATAACAAACTTATGACGAAGTTGTGAGTACGACAAAGTTATGACTATTTATGATGTTCATGAGATTTTTCGTATATCGGGCACCCGGGGCATACTTGTGCATGGCTGGTCTCTGGAGTGTGGTAAAGACAGACTGAAAGTACATAATTGTTTAGCCTGGTCACACGCATTATGAATTTAAACACTGAACATCTGGTTATAATTTAGTTCAGTTCATACAAAGTGCTTTTCTGACGACACGTGCTACCAGTGACGACGATTAAAGATGATTGTTAAAACATTCATTCAGTCATTATATATTTGCTCATAAACATAATAAAACACGAGTTATTACACTAGAAAACGAGCAGGGCAGTGCAGTGTCTGTTCTTCAGGCGCCAAGCTAACAGAAAGCCAGGCCAGCCAGTGATTTTAAGACATCCGCAAAAAAATACAGTTTTAAACACTCGCCATCCGAATGTTGATAACAGCATCACAAACTGCATGACAAAACAAAAGACAGAAACAAAATGCGAATCGGCAAAAGCAGTTGCTTCACGCAAGCGAAACAGAGCACTGCGACCACAGCACCGCCAATTATCGCACTGTAGTTGTAGTAGCAGTGCTGGACCTAAGCAAAAAAATCCAGTTACACCATCTAGAAGTAGGTTCATAAACAACAGCTTAATTTCGACAGACTTGCAAACATGCCAGTGTAATTGTTTTCACTTACTTGCTTCAGTAACAACAGAAAAAAAGGTGAGGTTGGGGAGACTTGGGGGAGGAGAAGAGGAAATTAAGGAAGGGCAGAAAGTGAGGAAAGGACAGCAGGGAAG
>Ga0056115_1000886_pt1 | contig 13476 bp, 5 predicted proteins | sample WorMetOlspDAHAB1_FD_77007 | JGI IMG/M metagenome (GOLD analysis project Ga0056115, IMG submission 77007) | Marine gutless worms symbiont microbial communities from Max Planck institute for Marine Microbiology, Germany - Olavius sp. DAHAB.1 ...
TATATATATATGTAAAGTCATTTACCGACCCCAGAGGGGTGGAAGGCTGAGTTGGCCTGTTTGGTTGACCCATAGTGGACACTTTTCTCCACAAAGTGGTCACATGCCAACCACAGATCAAGCATAGATCGGGGAAAGTCCGCCAACCAGAGACCGACATCGTAACCACTGAGCCACACCGCCAAACTAGCATTGGATTTAGCCATTTTGCTGGTGACTGTGTTATTGTTTCTGGTAAACACTTTGGAATATGCACAGTTGACTGAGTTTCTGAAAAAAATTTTTTTTGTAGCTTTAATACATAAACATGATGTCAGCAGTATCAAAAACAACTCAGCAGTGTACGCTTGACCTTCGTGTCTATGATGATGATACTACACATACAGGTATGCACCTGTTTGTTAAAGGTTTATGGTAACAGTGTAGTTAAGCTCCGCCACACCAGATCTGTTGCTTATTCAGTAGAACTTGTTCTGCTTAATAAGCATCAGGTCTCGGTTTATTGTCATTAAACTTTTGTTTTGCCTTTTGCCTTTTACAATGTTTTAATATTTTTTTCCGTGAAAAATATAACGTCACATTTTGCTGTAACCCGGCATCCCGTATCAATTTGTAGTTGTAAAATTGCATCTGTAACATTTTGCAGATGTCGAAAGGAATTATAAAACGAGTGGAAAATACTGATATTGCTGACCACTTATTTATCTTCTGACTACATGGGACTCTTCAAATCATTCATTTTACGGTCATTGTTGTTATTTGTTATTATTACTTAGGCAAATCTAACTGTGTTTGTCTTCAGCAAACCGAGGTAACAGTCGATCATCAACACGCGTCACTAAGAATCGACAGAAACCAGGAAAGATAATCTTTCCAACAGGCAGCAGAGTAACTTTGTCCCCAAAATATCAGGTACTGATTACAATGTCATTCTAATGAGTAATATTTGCTATCGTACATGTAGAAATATGAATTCAAAAAATTTTTCTGGAAGTATTGCATACTGTATAATTGCATAATTTGTTATTGTTGTTTGTGTCCATGTTTTATTTTATTTAATATTCATTATTTATACACAGGATGTGGGTGAAATGTTAACAGCCTTATAGACAGTGTATGCTGATAGGATGACCTCTATGGCTCGGCATGGACTAGTATCACCAATTACAGTAAACTTGTCCAACTTTTGACATAACGTGTCTTTCTGTGCACTGCTAAAGGTTGTAATAATTGCTATTTGTGCTGTTAAATGGTAATACATGCAGCAGCCAGAGAATCATTGTGTTCCAGCAAAGCGACCGTATGCACGTCGATACAATTCAAACTGGAATTCCGATTCATCACTTAAAGGTGCATGTGTGTTTAATATTCTAGCATGCTATATTTTTTTCGCTTGATTGTCTCACTAAAACTTGAGTGTAGCATTGCATCAGAAGTAATTGAACTGAATGCCCCATGTTGGTTTGGGAGCTACAGAATAACCCCACCTTGGTTCTCGGTCAAGTGTCGTAAAAGGATACACATCCATGGTTTATCTGGTTGTTTGAGTTTATTGCATTATAGTGAGTTGTGCTTTTTCGCCTGCTCTTTTGACTTTTTGAAGTGTACCATTTGGCTGCTTCTCTAACTCTTAAATTTTCTTGCGCAATGTTTTGAAAGCTTTCTGACCAATATCAACCTTCTTACCAAACTAACTGGATTTTTAAAGGAAAGGTATAAGCTAATTGTTTATGCTGAAAGAGCCGTTATATCTGACCCAGCCGAATGAAATGAACTGCGTCACTTCTGGTCGTTTAAAATAGGCTGTCTCGTAAACCCTGTTCCTCATTCAGTTGGTCCATAAAGGTTAATCCGAATTAATGCTGCTAAATCTAAATATGTTTATTGATGTTTTGTTTAGGGTGGATAGAGTCAGTGCCCGATGATGTGCACACAGCACGTTGTAAAAAATGCAACATTCTGTTACCTGCACATTATCAGCAGCTAAAATCACACGCATTATGTCCAGTGCATGTTAGCAATAGTGCTAGCCTGCAAACGATCACAGGTCTTGTATTTTTCTATATTTTTCAGCATTTTTGATGTACATGTCTGTCTCTTTCCATCTGTTTACCATGTTGAGTGGAGTTGTTTATTTTTCCTTTGTTTTTGTCTTCTCCAACTCTCAACCTTTGTTGTGGTTTTTCACATAGCATAATACACTTTAAACATTTCTCATCAGCTAAACTATTATAGTTTAATTATGCTGACGGAGCCATTAAATGCCAATCTATAAACCTTGTTCTTCCTTTTTGCCTGTAGATGATTACTCAGAGATTGTGTACTTTTATCCTTTGTGGCATGCTAAAGCATTGTGGCTAAAAAGTGCCCTTATGGCCTCTTTTTGACTCTGTTGGCAAGTGAGCCTACTTATGCCATAGTTTTAAAGCAACGAGGGAGTAAAATTGTTATTGTTAAGCATCATATTTTTTGCAGATAAAGCGAACGACAATTTCTGATGTGTGTGTGATATTCGGAGCAGATGCGAAACTTGTGGCTAGAAGTGAAGAAATTGACCATAGAGTTGCTGCCACTTCTAAACAGGTTGGATTTCTTGTTTAACGGAAATGTAAAATCAGTTAGATTGCAGACATGCATTTACCAACAGTAATCCAGTAAAGTACTCTTGTCTATTACAGTGCAAATTGCCTTTGTCTGCACTGAAGGTTGTATAAAAAGGCACAATGATTGTCAACGTTGCTGCAAGCCATGCTGGTGTCTTTTCTAGCCCAGATTTTGATTGAGAGTGTGGAATATATTACAATGTTTTTATTGATTTTACATTTCACCTCTTACTAGTTTTAAGGTGCATGGTTGAACAGCCTGTGAAGATCAGTCTCTACTTAGGATTAATGTAAAAAAACTTTCAGTTTAATAAAACAGTGTGTAATGGCGACACAGCCTACATCACACAACTAAAACAGCAAAAATCAAAAAAGGAGTTCAAATGGCGGTTATTCGGAAATTTAAGGGTATAAATATTAATTGTGGTCATCAGAACCTCCAAAGGCACGTCCTTGGCTGGAATGACGTCTTTTGACGTATTTTTTGTAGAAATCCGTTTAGGGGTGTAGGCTGTAGCGAGTTGCAAGAACCCAAAAAACGTTAAAAACTAGTCACTCCCTGTAGCACGTAAAAATCACGTATCTGGGGAGCAGAAACCGCGAACCAATCGCTACAAATTGTGCATGTCGGATGCCGTCCATGACATAATCACGCCTGCCAGTTTTAGTGAAGATTGTTTAAGGGGTTTTGGTGTGGCGAGGGGTCGAATTTGAGCGTTTTCCATTGACTTGGGTTGGGTGCCTTTACAACACTCTCGCACTACCTTGCGAGTGTGTGTGATTATTGTGGTATGTAAGACCGTCTTGTGTTAAAAAAAAGCCTTACACGTGAAGTGAATATGCCTCGAAAGAAGGTACAGATTAATAGGTATAGATTAATCCATTAATGAAAAAGTTTTGATTTTTTGTGAGTGATGTATGTGCTGGGTGCAGGTTGCTGTGAGCAGTGATAACTGTAATAATAATAACGATTGCGTGAAGCGCTGTCACTTGTCACAGAAAACTATTCGGCCTCTTCCACGAGGTACATGACGTGTTTGCTTTTTCGCATTTTGTTGGCATACCTGCATTACGACTTTTTATCACAGGATGATGTAGATTGAAATAAATCTGTTAATGAGTTCAAGCATTGCGGCTGCTTTTCTCGTGGCATTTAAAAACAAAGGTGGCAGTAAAACTTTAATAAAAATGTGGAAAAACATTTCACCAGCACGGCACTTTATCCACAAATGGTGGCAATTTTTTAATCGTTCCCGCAGATGGCCCGCAAAAATACCGCAGATGTCGGATCTGTATCTTCATTGGAGTTTTAACGCATCATGATTTAATTCTATAGTTTCTGAATCTCTGTGTATTACTCCGTAAGTGTGCCTGATATGTATTTGTCCAGTATACCTACACAGCATGCATGTTATACCAGCAACGACAGTGTATACATATAAGAACAACAATCCTGTAAGTTCTGCTACCGCCTCTGAAATGACCTATATTGTGTCGTGTGGGGTGTTAAACTCTACTCACTCACTCCACTGCTACTCAATGCACTTATGTGTTGATGATGCCACTGAAACCAGCTACAGTAATCACCATATTGTTCTTATTAGAGCTTTCGAGCGATTAATTTTTAAAATTCCTGCGATTAAAAAATTAATCACATGTTAATGCTTGTGGGACAATGTGTGAGGGACCAGGTATATCGACCCCATTTCCCGTACTTCGTCTTAGGCTTTTGAAATAGTAGGCCTACATATTACAGCGTAGCAGTCAGCGACCTGAAAAGTGCAATATGCGCGCTAACCCATATGTGCGTGCAGAAAACGTCGTCCTAAAGGGCATTTGCGATCTCTTGGTGGTGTATTTGCAAATGAGTGTGAGTGAGTAGAGTTTAACGCCCCACTCGACACAATATAGGTCATTTCGGAGGCGGAATATTTGCAAATTCCGTGGCGTCCTTGTAGCATTATTTCAGTAGCAGCGTTATTTTTTTAACGGCATCAAGTTTTTAATTGCGATTAATTTTTTAGTGCGAAAGCTGTAGTTGCAGAATATAATCGTTTTCTAGCGACACATAGTATGTTGGTATGTATGCCTTGCATTTTTTGTGTAGCCTGTGAAATGCCCCAAACTTTGTTTGGTGGTGTGCTAACCTTTACTCGCAGTGTGATGAAGGTTTCTGTCGGTTCTCTTGTGACACGGTCTTTTATTTTTTCGTGCCGGTCAACTGTTACAACAGCTGCTTTGTGAATTAATGTTGTGCAGATAATTCTGAGGCAGCAGTGGCTAATTCTGGCAAAAGTCGAATGGTGAGCAGAAAGTTCTAATTCTTTAATTTAAAATGTGAACAAGATACTTAATGCTAAGTCATGTTCATTAAATGCTTCTTATTGTTTGTTAGTATTGCTGTCAATTTTTACCATGCCATTGATACAGTCTGTCAGCACAGAAAGAAATTGTTTTGGCATGTTCAAGAATGGATGATGAAGTCTGTACATAAGAATTGCAATTTGTAGTGTGCACACTTAAACAAGGGCTGGGGAGAGCAGAAAAAATTGAAAGAATGAACTCGATAGTGGTATGAGAAACTGCATTTGGATTTTGGGTCAAAGTGATGTTATGAATTCATTTATGCTCACATATTCTGTTGTCATGAAATGGTATGAATTCATTATTTTTTGCACATAATTTTTACTTGTGTGTTTGATGTCACTGTTGTATTTACTGCATTTTCTGTACGTGTTGCTGCCAGTGGCATAATAATAATAATAATAATAATAATAATACAGACAGACAGCTCTCCTGATAAATATAGCTCTACCTGGAATGCCAGAGTCAATTAGAAGGAGCAGGAAAAGGTAATTAAGTATCAAGACTTGGCGATGGATCTAGTGAGGTTGTGGAAGGTTAAAACAAAAGTTATTCCGATAGTGGTAGGTGCTCTAGGTACAGCACCAAGGCCCGGTGATAAACCTGAAGAAAGCAGGAATAATGATAAGTGTCGAGTTGCTTCAGAAGACTGCGTGCCTTGGAACAGTACACATACTCAGACGGGTACTAGAGTCTAGCTAGGATAGCACTAGGTTAAGGCTCCTGGGCTATGGGACATGTCTCATTCCTTGACATGACAAAAATCCAGCAACAAGCTGTGAAATCTCGACAGTAATAATAATAATAGTAATATGGGTTATGTTAGGTACTTGTGTTACGTCATCATCGTCTGCGCTCATCCTCGTCACACCGGCTGCAGGATCCGGCATATCGTCCAACTACCGTTGGCCGGCGTTCATTTCCAGTTGCTGCATCCATCCTCTGGAACAGCCTGCCTCCTGATATTCAGTCATCCACCTCCTTGACCGATTTCTGCCACAAACTAAAGACGTACTTCTTCCAGCATTCATTTCCAGACATTTTGCTTCAACTATTCACATACCGACTTCGCTTCCGTTGACTTTGTAACGACACCTGATCTTCAAGCCACGTTAAAAATTCTGACTTTATCAATTGATTGTTTGATTGATTGATTGATTGATTAATTGATTGACATGTTGACAGAAGACAAAGTCCAGCTGCTATTTGCTGAGTCGTTCGCAGTGGGAACGTTACAGGCAGAAATATCGTGCTGAGTGGGAGACAGATCCTTTGTTTCAAGGTTTGCTTTTGTCTCGTGACTTTCGCTGATTCTGCTGCTTTTCAAACCCAAACGCCGCAGCTGCATTTTTTTCCACACTGTGTTGTGTTTGGTGTACATTATTGATTTTTTTTCCTTATACCGTTTCTGTTAATGTCAACTGTTACGAGTTACGTTTGATTATACTGTGCTGCCAATTCGTGATATATCATACATTGATTCTACGATTAGTAGCTTGTGCACTGACTTACTTCTATTGTAATATTGTTACAAATGGTAAATTTTTTATGTAATTTGTAACTTGTATAATTTGTTTAAAAACGTTTTTACCTGTATATTTTTCGACATTGCATTATTATTAGTATTTTTTGCTCTTAAGCTTGTACATTTTGTGTTTGTGTGTGCATATGTTGCTGTACTGCATACGATTTTATAATCTGTAACAACTGTTCTTCGTAATTGATGAACACAGTGTTTAAATTGGCGAGATTTGACTGTGCCGATACTGCGAGAATTTTCTTTTTATTATTGCGATCAAACTACCATTTTTCAAAGCCGTAATCAATCAATCCATCAAGTTTTTTTATCACTTTTCAGCATAATTCCACTTGCAGTAGCTGGCTGTCTTCGCTGACTGTTGCCGTTTGCTTTGTGTGTAGGTTGGATCGCGCCAGTTAGCGGAGACGTATACAAGGCGCGGTGTCTTTATTGCCACATAATCGTCCGTGCACACTATAAGGACCTGAAAGTTCATGCTCGCACGGCCAAACATGCCCACAATGTCGCCGTCAATCAGCCTGGCTTCATCGCTGATCCAAGCAGTCCGGCCGCAAAGCCGCTGCTGAATCGAAGACGGGCGTTTGGTCCACAGCGGACTACTCGATTTGGTTGGTACTGTCCGTTCCCAGTTGTTGTTTTTTTAATATTGCTATTGCGCAAATTTATAGTGCCTGGTCTTCAGATAGACACAATGACCACGTATTACAGTGACAGAGCGCATATAAATTTACCTTTTTCCAGTTAAAGTGATTTATTTAAAGTGTTCTGAGATATTGTTTGCTAATGTCAAACATGGAAACGTATATTTGCTGTAGCACTGGTGTAGCTGTTTTCATTGGGTGACTTCGTAACAAACGAGCAGTTTTCGGTAATGATAGCTTTCAAAATAAATAATAAAAACCACATTTACACGGCGTAATGTTAGATTGAAGCTGTGGAGCGCATTTTGCAATGCAAATGTGAAGGTTGTTAGAAATTAGGGTTTGGAAGTGGTTACAGCTGTTACGTGCTCATCCTGTACCCTAACCACTTCACTAGTAAGTATCTGAGTTGATGTTTAGTGTTATCGTTGTGTGACAGTCGGGATGCATTTGCATGTGGGTTGGTAGGGTTGAGTGAGTAAGTAGAGTTTAAAGCCCTACTCAACACAATGTGCGTCATTTCGGAGCCGACTGCATCAGCTGGAACTCGAGTCTGGGTCAGTCAGTCGACGGACGTCAGCAGACAGCGGGACTTAACATATAGCCAATTTCGTCACTTGCTGACGTTTTTATTAGCGCTGTGGGACCATTGCACTTTAGAAATGCTCAACAATTAATCAATCAGTTGACCGAATTAGTATAGCGCCCCCTACGAAATATGGACGGCGGTGCTTAACAATGTAAAAATATAAGAAGTAGAAAAACAGTAAAAGCAAAATAAAAGCGGATGACAGCGAACGCAAATCCTGAACAGTTTAACATAAGTGAGTGACGGTCTGGTCGTCAGAACTGTTAAGAGAAACGTCTTGCGAGAACAGCTCAGCCTTCAGACGACGCTTGAAGGTGGAAGGCACGACGATGCATTTGATCGCCAGAGGAAGACTCTTACTTATTTACTTTGCTAAACAGAAGACTGAAAGTTATGAGTCTTAAGATTACTTCTGAAAGCAGTGAGTGATCTATACTTTATGACGGCGGCGGAAAAACTGAGTTTGCTGTGTTTGTTAAAGACTCGCTGCACGGGACTGGTCCTTTGTCAGCCGCTGGCTTGACTGCTCACGAACAGGGAGACGACGCCGTTCTTCTAGTTCCCGATGAGTCTCTGGCGTCTCAGTCGAGTCTGGTGTCCATGGCCGTGTATCCGTCAGGTCAGCCGATAGCGCAGAACGTGACCACACTGGTGATGCCCAACCGACTTCCGCTTGACGAGACTGTAGCTGCGTCGCTGCTGGTCTCTCCCGACTGTGACAATACCACATACAGTGTGAAGAAACTGCACCCGTTGTCAGTGGACAAAGTATGTGTCTCGATCACTTACGCTGAATGTAAGGTGGTGGTGCAGATTTTTATACAAGTTTTATCGATTTCTCCAGAAAAATTATCTGTACATTAATCAATTTATTTTGGACAACTTTTTTTAGTGAATCACAGAATTAAGAAAACCACAGAATCCAAGTACTGGCAGTTTGTCAAAAACTAAAGCAAAATTGGAAAAGTGTATTTTGTATTTCTGGATTGGATTTTAATCTTTATAATGAGCCAAATAGTCAGTTGTTTACTTTGCACTTGGCCAGAAATGCGCAAATTACTGAAATTAAGAAGTCCCAAATTTTAATTGATAACGAAAAAATTAATTGAACAATTTGAAGTCTTAGTTGTCAGTCATATAGGAGACTTAATTTAATCCATACTTGACACGTCTTTAAGAACTTTTTTCTGCTGTTTATTTGTTTTCAACTGTACTCTCACATTTTCTGCCCAGTAATCTTAGATGCTTTTAATAATTGCTGAGTGTGTCACCGTAATGTGGTTTCCGTTGTTTCGATGGCATTTCCCATCAGCTTTGCTGTGCACTGTCATCACAGCCGAACGTTAGTTCCAGCAGTTTTAACGGCGACATCACAATCCAATTGGAATGGTCAAAATTCAACCCTTCACGGAATCCAAACCCTTAATCGATTACGATAAAACTTTGCACAATTTATTACGTACACGAGACGAACAGGTAACCCAAAATTTGTGCCAGTCGGTCAAAAGGAAGCGTCTTAACACATACGTGAAATATAAGGCCTGTTTTTTTATTTTTATTTATTTTTCCCGGAGTGACCCGTGAGTGGATTTTGACGAACAATGGCTCGAAACACACGCAAGCATGCAAGGAAGTGCCTTTTTGGGGTTCACACGATGGCCGACCAGATTAGGGGGTCAAATTCCCCCAAAACCGTCAAAATTGGGCGTCAACATGCACTGCCGAGCATCTCAACTTCGCGTAAATGAAAATTGACATTATAGAAGAATGACGTCATTGGTGCGTTGCGGCGTTGTCAACTAATTTTCGACGATCACTGCCAAACGTACGGTAATTTATTGGCACACTGCTGTCAAAAATGCCAAATCATTGTACCCATCCACATTGACCTAAACAAACTGTAGTATGCACTTATGTGTACATTTTTGTCCATAAATCTTGAAATTTCTGAAACTATCATATTGTGATTTCTATTTTGGCAATTCTGCACGAATTATACTTTAAACTTGGCACCACCAATGCAGTGTGGTAGCGAATAAGCCTATTAGTATACAAATGTATACAATAACGGGTTCCAGCGACCACTACATTGCTGTATATTGTGCAACTCATCGAAAACAATTTCATATAATTAATCATTTACGCCTGTTTGCATTTACGGCAACAGTGGCTAATGGTGCAGTTCGGCTTTCTATCGGCCTATGACTTGTTTGCTTTATACATGTATTTCAAAAAGGTGATGGAAACGGACACCATAAAGAAGAAACCATGGCAAAAATAACTATCTTTGAATAAACAACTTGGCGGCCGCTTTTGGATTTTTTTTCAAAGTGCTAGTAGTCTGGTTTGTCCGTCACTTGGTGATGTTGGAAAGCTTCAAAAACTTTGACAACTTCAAAACCTTGATACGCAAGGGGCCAAAATTATGAAATCTTTTTTATTTGACACAAATAGGTGAACTAAAAATAATTTAAGTTAACCACTGAGTGAAAGTCGCTAATAAAACAGCAAATATTAATGTGCAACAAAGTGATATTGCTCAGCAGTACATTGACACTTAGGCAATGTCATGCTGTGTAATATCACATTTCATTGATATTTGCTGTTTTTTATGTGTAATGTCGTCGTTAACTAGCGTATAAACTGCGGTTTTGTTCATTAATAACAATTAATACTTGTGCCGCTTGGCAATTGAAAAAAGTAGTCACAATCGGATCAGTCACACTAATGCTTAATATTCATGAGTAGGAACTAGGAAGAAAAGCTTAACAGTTGTGAGACGAACTAGCTTCTTTTTCTTCAGGTTTCTCTACCATGATATATTATTTCATGTGAACTAAACTAATACAAATACAAGCGACATTAACAATGATGTCATTATATTTAAATTTAAAGATCGTAACAATGTCAAGTGAGTTACAGATATCATACTGCGATTAAAGTTTTAATTGCGACAATTTTCTTTTATTGCATTTAAAATTTTAACACATTAGTCATGCGTTAACTGCGTTTAATGATCAGCACTACTTTGTATGTACTGTGGGTTTGTGCAGACTCGCCAGAAATCGGGAAGTGAGACCGATGCTTGTGTCAACTCTATGCCGTCTCTGTATGACGTGGCGCGGGGAATCACGCTGTGGGAATTTCTGCGGCTGAAAGTCCGCAAGGACTCCGATCGGCCGCACTCAGCGCCGCGGCTGGCGCAGATGATCGGAGAGTTTGACGCGCTGATGCAGCAATTGCGGTCGGTCGTGCAAGATCAGCTCGTACCGGTCTCCCCCAAAACCGGCATCGCTCATCATGCATCCAAGATTCTCGTGGTTAGTTTACTTCCTGCTCTGTTCAGTCTGTTAATTTTTTCTCGCACACCATTGCCAGTTTTTCCGGAAAATCTGGATACTCGGTTCAGTCGGGTAATTCAAATGTCGGTTCATGGGATTTGTATTGTCAGGCAAATACATATTCTCCCTGCAGTTATTAATGCCATTTTTTATCTACATGCGGTCCCCTTTATAACACAGTTATAAAGTGTACTAATAAAAAATTTATAGGCTTACTTTGCATTGGCCGAACACGTTTTTGTAGAGCAAACAAAGTTTGAGTTTGTTGTTAGGTGGCCCGGTACGTTGTGAAAGCTGTCTAAAGTATGAGAGTTCACATGCTTCAGGACTGTAAACTTCCGCTTTGTTTTTGGTACTAGCTCTGGTAATTTGAGCACCGGACTCGTGATCAAGTGGTCGCTGGTTCAGGTGTCACCTGCAGCACTGCTGAGTACGGACTTGGGAAAGCCAGTCACGCACATTTTCCTCTGTCACCAAACATTATACTTGGTACCACCAGCCAAGGGGTGGCTATGTTCTGCTTTCGGGCTCAAAACCGTTAGAATGGGACAAAAGCACCCCCTTTGTGCCGTACTTACAGTGCTTAAAGTGCAATAGGACGCAGGGGAACGCCGTGCCGCCACCTACAGAAAATGGCCCAAGGCGTTCCTCCACGTCATATTTTCCGTGGAAGCGGGGAACGGTATGGGGAACGCTATGAAGACGGAATGTGGGCTGAGTGTATATACAGTTGCAATCCCAGTTGAAAACATGTTTCTGCGTTTCAAAACACCGCAGTCAAACACAATCTGGAGTACCTCCTGTGGGACTTGTACGTGACCACAATGATTGGCCATGGGGGCCCGTGATTACGTGTACAGCAGCGGGACCCACAACCATAAACGGGGCCCAACTCCAAGTCTACAGTTCCGCTCCCTCCCCCCCACCACTAACTTTCCACTTTAACCACTGTGTACTTATTATAGGATCGTTGCATCTTTGCGTTATTCACTGACTCACTCAGAATAATTGTGCATAAAGACGACTGTAAATGTGTGATTATGTGCGAGTGTCATTTTTCGAGACAAAAAAGTCAGTTTTGTTATGAAGATGCAGGATGAAGATCTGGCACGGAGTCTTGGTCTGAAGACTGGACGGTACGCGATTAAACAGTCACCGCAAACGGCGGCCAGCTCTCGGCAGAGGCCGAAGAAACGTGATCGGAAGTCTGCATCTGTGCAGGAAAACATTCCACCCGATGCTGTCGGGAGTGGAGATTGGAGCATGGGAGAGTCATTCGTGCAGGCCAACAGCTTTGATGAGCTGATCGAATTTGCCACTTCGTCGGCAACTCCAAGGGACGTTGGCGACTTTGAACCGACACAAATGGAGTCGGACTACATGGACGGGCCGGTCGTCAAGATTGAGGAACTTCCCGGCAGTGTGTCCGGGATTTCCGGTGCGTCCGAAGAGGAGGTGCTGTTCTGTTATATGGCACAGGGTTCACAGTCAGCTGATGATCTACCTTCAATGGAACAGGGTTTATCGTTCAGTCAGTCGACGACTGTGACTTCAGTGCCTGTCACTCAGTGTTCAACGTTGTCATTTTCCTTGACGCTGACTGTTGATTCGTCTTCGCTTGTTACAAGTTTACAATTCTCGTGACAGTTTTTGCTGTTGCTACGAAAATAACATAATAATAATGATATATATTGGATAAATAAATCAGCGATTCATAGCCTTCAAAGTAAACTATTAACATCAGCAGTGTATAATGATGTATTGTGTGGCCTTGCTCAGTCATTAGGGGCATGGACCTTACTGTTTTAGGAACCCAAGTCTCACTGTATCAGGTGACTGCCATCGTATGCTGCCTAGCCTAGGTCAGTTAGGTCTCGTGAATGTTTTACAAATCGAGACAAAATTATGTGCTTTTCAAACGATGTTCGGAAGAAAATGTGCTTTTCTGCAGACTTCATAGTGCCACGAGTTCCCTTTCTGCTGATGTTTAAGGTAATGTTAATACGACAATGTACACCACATAGTTTAGTTTTAACATAGTGAATGACTCCATAGTTATCACCTTTCATTTCTCTGGTTTGAGTCCGAGTTGCCACATCATTATCGGACAATTTTGTAATTGCTTCAATTTCCATTAACATGCTTCGACTTAATCAATTTGATTAAATGAAGCTAGTCTTACATAAGTATTACACGATGAACTGAAGCGTTTTCACTGTTTTGACTGATTAGTGTTTTTTAAACTAATCGTGAGGTGTGGTGACGTCATTGACCACTGTAAAAACAGGTCGCCATGTTGGAGGTATACTTATTGTTAAAAAAAAGGAGAAAAAATGCGGAAATGTGAAAATTCTTATGCTAAGGTATGTGCAGGTCGTGTTTTTTGACTGGTGTGTAA
>Ga0056115_1000887_pt1 | contig 13476 bp, 12 predicted proteins | sample WorMetOlspDAHAB1_FD_77007 | JGI IMG/M metagenome (GOLD analysis project Ga0056115, IMG submission 77007) | Marine gutless worms symbiont microbial communities from Max Planck institute for Marine Microbiology, Germany - Olavius sp. DAHAB.1 ...
GTCACTCATTACGTGTTTTATGTTTTGCGGGCAGTGAAAATGTTGAATTTCTTCAGTTGACCGTCGTTCATTATATAAACAACAGGTTTGCAGCTCTTGTGATTGGTTGCTATTTTTGTTTACGATCATAACTTGTGACGATGAAGTTATGACAAATTTACGATCGTAAACTGAGTTATGATGATTTTACGATTTATCGAAAATCGGGCCCCATGACACTAACTCATCATTTCTAGATCTCCTTCCATTGCTGGCGATTGTCACCTTCATGTTGTGTGGAAATGAATTCGTGTTTTCTGAACACCTTTTCAACCACCAGTTCTGGACATATACGAGACAGACTGCAGTACACATACGACAATTGTAAAAGTTAAAAGGGCCCCAGTCTCTCAGAATAAATGCACGTGTATTTTTTTGCAATGACATGCCTGTGCAGCCAGTATTTGTAGTAGTTGTCCAGGACGTGCTCGAAGTCATCCGACTCAAACTTATCGACCAGCTGCTCGAGTACAGTCACCGACCTTGCAACCACCTCTTCTACAGTGAATGACCTTGACGCTGCTGATTCAAGGTCACCAGAACGGCACACAAGGTCATTTATGCAAACTGTCGGATCTTTGTTGGTCACGTTGACACCACAGCCTAAAGCACCAGCCATGCTGGAATATTGAGTAAGTAACAAAAGTGACAAAACTGTCGATTGTTGTTGTATTTTGTCATGTATAGGGCGAAATGTGCCGTTTTTATGTGAACAGTATAATGTCTGCAGACTGGATATTTATCAACATAATCCGTCAAGTTTTAGCGCTACTGTGAGTACATGTAACGAAATTCATACTGATCAGCATTTGCATATGAGAACACGATGTGTTTTTGAATTATTGATGGTTAGAGATGATTTGTGGTGTCTGTCTGATGTCCACTTTATGCACTCGGATGTTTATGGGCCATCACGGTTCTTTCTGCTTATTAAGTGTGTTTTATGAATTGATTTGATTTTATTTTTATTTTTTGCACTTCTCGTACAAATACAATATTAAATAAAAATTGGCAAATAGTTATCTGGTTAGTTGGGAATTTTAACGACACGTTCAGGCTAAATGTGCTACATCACGCCTTTAAAAAGTATGACTACTTAAAAAGTTGATATTAGCACGTACATTCAAAATATTACTTGGCGGGAAATGCATAATTCAAGAAAGTTGAGAGAACAAAACGCAGCACATGAAAACACAACAAAATACAACACAGCAAACCTAAAAAACATAAAATAATCAAATTTATTCAGCGTGTGGAGGACATGGGCTGTGGCCTGGGCTGAACCCCGGCCCCTGTCTGTGATGCAAAACCTCGCTCCTGGTTGGCCCAAACCTATCTAGCATGTTCTTGAAAAAGTTAACATCATTAGCACTGATCACTGAAGCTAGAGAGACAGCCAAATAGTTACCGTACCAATGTTGGCATGAATGACGTCACTGACAACTGACGACTTGACGATGACTCCGCCCAGTTTCACATCGCGACCGAAGTAGATGTCGTTCGGCCACTTGATACGCATGTCTACAGACTGCAATCACCAGCCAATTGCAACCCACAGAAGCAGGTCAACAGACTACAATCACCTGCCAATTGCAACCAACAAAAGCAAGTCAACAGACTACAATCACCTGCCAATTGCAACCAACAAAAGCAAGTCAACAGACTACACATCACCAGCCAATTGAAGCCTGCAGGTCACTCCAACAACTTGGCACATGCAAGTGGTTGCTCACTATGGCGCCACCTCTGTAAACTTAATTTCAGCTCTACTCCCTCAGTGCTTCGATCACACCGCAGCTCACATGTTGATTCACAATGCATTCTTTGTACTAGTAATTTTTGAGTGTGAAGACTAATTTTCTTGACATCATACGACATAAATTTCCAGCACTCCTACAGAACAGCTAAAAACCATCACGACATAAACACGACAACGGAATCGTTCTATTTGCTCGCATGCATAGACACGGGCACATGGCAGTAACAGTAAAGATGCATTCAGATTAACGCCCTGCGCGCTACACAGCTCAGTGTTCAGCTGGACTGCTTTAACTTATGAGGCTCATTCGTGGGTGGCGGACTGAAAGCGGCTTGCCAGTGTCTTTGAGCTGAATTAGAACACTGAATTCAAAGGGGAATAATAATAATACGAGCAATATTTATTTTGCTATAAAACAATCAGCAATCGGGGTGTAGGCATGAGGATACAAGAATAAATAACCCAAAATATGAGTCACAAGTCATCTCTGCTTCATGACAGCGACCGTGACATTGCATACAATGTTAACTTTGTGTATCTTCCACGATGACCAACAGTTTATACGTCTAGTCCAGATTATTGCTATGGCTGCTAGCAATCTGTTGCACCTTTATGACACGACTATCAGAGGGGCTACAGTAAAACAATGCATGCCACCGCCAACCTGTATAATGTGATACGATAACATACGCATTCAGCTACAAACGATATTACATTCGAATGTCTACACCAACTTACGGCTTTCTCTAAGCATGATGTCAATGCTATTTTATTCCATGTTGTGACAGACTGCGATGATAAAGGTTTACAGGTTTTATCTCCCTTTTTACTCTTATGCATTTGGTCATTTCTTATGCTGAAATCTGCGTATGATTTCCAGTTAAACATAAAACACACTACCGAACCACAATCACATCACAGAACTAATCTAGTGTTGGGGATATACTCACATCACAGCCGGCTTTCTGCCTGACAGCGAGGACGACGGCAAGCGCCATTAGATGTTGAAGGAAAGAAACTCGTTGTCCAAGACGACTGGACGTAGGCACACGGACATGAACGGAAAACATGGCACAGCCATCCGGACTGAGCCATCTGTTGCCTCCACGACCTGCACCCAATGCAACGACACACAGAGAGTGGCCAGTTTTTCAACAACAAAAAACAACCACAAAACTAATGCCATTCATTTTAACGACCTTTTCTTCGATAATTAGCGGTATCGGTAAATACGCCAGTAAGTAAGTAAGTAACAGTAACAAGTCACTTCACACTCGAGACAAGATGGGAGAAGAAGACGTGACGTGGTAGTTGATTTCAGACACGGACACTAGTGACTGGAAAATCTCGGTCACAGACAGTCGACAATTGGCGATCGGCGATGAGAAGGCGACCTCAAACTTTGAGGTCTGATAACGGGAAAAACTTGTCAGTGACGGAGGAAGGTGTCGTTCCATGCAAACTTATGAAGCTGGAAATGGCAAGTTTTTAGCGATTCTCCATGGAACCTGCAGCCAAAGCAGTTGACGGATAATGAGACAGAAGACACTGTTGATGTTCATCATCTCTCTCAGTTTTTCAACTACGTTTATCACAGACAAACACACACACGTGAGCAAATTGCGGCTCATCAGTCTTGGAATGCCCAACAACTATCTTCTTAACGCTGCATCTTGACTCAGTGCCACCTAAGCCAGTTAACCATTTTAACCCATAATTTCACTTCACCAATACATGGCTCTAACTAATTACCATACCAGACATAACCTCACACAATATGCAGCTTACTTCAAAAGACACGTTATCATTACCTCGTCCAGCGACCTGACGTCGAGCAACAGCAATGAGACCGATGTCAGACGGAGCTGACAACATGAGGCTACAGACACACATGCACACACGAGGTGAGCAAGTTCCAACGAACACGTCAGAACTATTTCGTAGACCCGAAACTGATAATCAGAGTGGCAAATTATCAGATGAGACACGAGCCTGGATAACAGAACTCACTACCTTCATCGAGTTGCAAAATTCTCAATCCACTGTTATCATAACAATTCCACAAAAGACTGAAGACATTTCCTGATACCTCCAATGACCGGGCTCGCACTCCTGTAACTGCTTTGACCGTAAGAAATGAGCGCCATAACTTCTCGAAACACGCCAAACTGTTTTCTATTGTCCAAGATCGCACATAATATTTAACTGCTGTCTGCTTCTGCTGTCATGTCACATTCCGAGAATTATTAAAGTTTTAGATTAACGGCAAAGTTCTGTTTACCACTTTTGGCCACTGTTCTTAATCTCCCTGTGTATTTGCATGATCTACGATGTCATCTTACATATGCCTATGCAGGTGCACTTCCCAAATTGTCATGAAGCCGGACATTGCAGATAACACGACGACAATACAGTACTGGTAAAGGAATATAACTGTCAAGTGTTTGATTGTTAGACCTGGATTAAAGGGAGGACAGGTGAGGGAAGAAAAACTGCTGAAGACACATCCTTTTAAGCTAGCTTTAAACGTACATTGACATTCTGGTTTTTATAGTAGGCCTATGTGATATTTGGAATGCACCTATGTTCAGTATGTAATAGGTGCACTACAAATGCACTGGATGATGATGATGATGATGATGATTACGACAGAGAAGAACAGGAGAGGCGAAGAATGAATGGTGTCAACTTAAGTAAGGAGAAAACGGTGTGCCATAGTTGACATTCGTGACAACTGGCAGTATATAAATGTACATACTTACTCCATAGCAACGTGCAGAACTGACCTATCAAGTATGGTCATCGTGGTTGTCGTGACATCTGCATAGAGGACGACATTGCCAAGAACCCGAGTACAGAGATGCTGACGATAGACAGACTCCGTGAAGCTGTGGTGTTCGGGCGCACAGTCGGTCAGCACGGTCAGAACACTACCGCTGTCACTCGCACCACCACTGCCGACATCAGTAGCCTCTGCCGGCGGAGATGTGACGTTAGAGCTGCGCGTACTCACAAAATTCAGCATCGGTTCTCGGGTGACGAGTCGACACCCGTTCTGAAGTCGTGTCTTCACCGAGTGCAAAAAGCGCGACTTGTGTGTCTGCGAACAGAACCACACAAGACACGATACAGTGTGTACAGATGCAGCGTTACGTGGCCACTCAAATGAAAACTCAAGACCCGACTCTTAACTGCGAACAGTTTTATAGACATTATACAGTATACCCACAATTAGTTTTTCTTGCCTTTGAAGTTACGACCTTATGGCGCTATATAAATCAGTTTATTATTATTATTATTATCATTATTACACTGTTGTTCTGCTACTAGACAATTATGACGTGCTTACGTTCTTACTGTAGCAGGCATGCGGGCTTTCCAGATGACGATGATGATGAAGATGGCAATGATAATGACGATAACGGATTCTCACACTATCCAGACATAAAACCACAGGACAGGACCACGAGTGACAAGTTGTGATGATAAACTATTTTTTATGTTTGTGACAGCAAGTTACGCACAAGTTTCATCCCACAAATGACAAATCCAAAACTTAATGAGCAGATATTTTGCACAGTAGATTGCATCAATATGCTGTATATGGTGCCAATCACGTAGCATTGGCTCCTGGGCAAATGCGTGAGCCACAAAATATACCGTTTTCCGCATATAACAAACACACAAGCACTGAAAATATATGTACAATCATTTGCGACTGACCTCAGAAGCAGGCAACAGCCACAGCGGACTAAGCCGCGGCACTTTCGGCTTGTCGCAGTTCAGTCCGAGACGACACAACAGATCCGTCAACAGACGGAAGCGACCGGCATTTGACCGCTTCAGCATCGAAAACACTTCGCTGCTAATTGCCAGCTCCGCCGGATCTTTCTCGAGACAAGCCTGCATGCAGCATATCGTCACTATGACATCGGACGGGGATTGCGGTAATGCAGCAGTGAAATCCGCGGAAATGGGAAAAACGCTGTGGCATTCCTGCTAAATTGGGAAAAAAATTCACGGCAAAACCATGGTACCATGAATGTGGTAACAGACTCGGCAGCAAACCAGCGATAATAGGGACTGTTTAGTTAATAATGAAAAATTATATGATGCAATTTGCTTTCCATCGGTACAGGGACGAGGTCAATGTGTGTGGTGATGGGGACAGTTTCATGCAAAGTACAGCTACCTTTTCACCAGTATTGATTACACTGCCTGGTGACAAGCACATGTTTATGACCTGTTGATCGAGTTTTGTGCAGTTGTCAACAGCTTTCTCTAGCAAAGTGGGTTTATTATTATTATTATTATTACATTATTATTCGCCCACTAGCAGGAACTGTTGCAGTCATATCTTGCGTCTAATCAGAGTCAAACGTGTTGAAAAAGGCACCATATTTCCCCTCTAGAGCGCTATTGTCAGCTGCTAAAATAGAAAATGGATTCTCTCGGTTCGCCAGTGATTAATGTGGTCAAGAAGTTTAGTCAGTATTAGATATTTTACTTAGTAACTTGCATCAGATGTGTGCTCAATGCGCTAGTACAGCAAAAACTTACCAACGTTTTTTGAAAAGACAAAACAGTTTCCGCAGACCTGTGAAAGAATGGCCACAGCTGATGACGGCTGGTGAACAGCCTCCATGACAATAGAGTTCTCCGTTCCATCCTCCGTTGCCAGACTTGTCAACGCTACATCCGGCACGACCGAACGACAGCCTCGGTCGTAGCAGTAACGTGTTCCAATGACCGACAAACCGTCATCATGACCACACCGAACAGTGACGACACCCAGCGGCGCCGAAACGGCCTTTACACGATCTCTCCTCTTCGCCACCAGATCGTTAAACATACTTCCGAAACTCAGTAGCATTCCGCCACACAAAAAAAACCTCAAGAACTCCCGGTCGACGCCATCGTAGACTTTCTCGCTGGCAATGACGAGCAATGCGGTGTTGTCTTGCCACGGGGTCGAGAGCACCTGCTCATGCTTCAGGTGATAGACAACATATCGGTCTGTGTTCACACACTGGCTGATTACAGATCTTACGCCGGAAAAGAGTCGGCCGGAGTCTTTCTTTCCACAGTAGACGAGGATGTTTGGCGGCTTGGAATTGACGGCTGATCTACGCTCGGAACTTGCGGCAGGCGACAGCGTTGCAGTAGTCAAGTCATCCGCCATGACATCCACATTACCATGTGGATCACCACTGAACCTGACAGCTGCACAATCAGCCACCAGCAGCAATTATAACTGGTGTGACTGTGAAATACATGAAATATGCACATTATAAATTTTCAATTTTTTCTTCGTCAAATTTTCAGTACCAAACCTGGTATACCGTTAAAATAATTTTAATCGACTAAGCACCAGAAATTAACTTAAAGTGACTGATTAATTTCAAAAAAAATTGCAGTCATCCGGAAAGAACAGAAAACTACACTATATGTGTACATTAAACCGAAACCTATCAGCAAATCAATCAATCAATCAATCAGTATACTAACGTGCGTCAACAAGTTGACAGAGACCGGGACAACTTAGTCTGCCGCGTGTGAGGAATAACTAAAACAGAAAGAAATAAAACTAAAACATAAAAACCGATGAGCAAAGAAATACGGTAGATGGTCTAGAGCCATGATATCAGACCTAACTCTAATTCTTCTATCAACTTTTGAAGTGTTCAGTGGTGTAACCTGCTGCAAATCACATTTACAACGATTATTTACTGCAAATTTTAAATCACACATTTCCACGAGTTGACTAATGAACAACATGACTGACCACAAGTTGTTTTGGCAGTGAACTGTCCGGTTACCATCCAACAACCATTCACTCTCGCATGTTGTGTTCAAATGCTGGCATGCACCAGTGGATGTGGCACAGCTAGAAAATAACTACAACGACTCTGATCCATTCTGCACAACTGGCACAATATAAATTTACAAAGTTACTTAACTTAGTTGGTTAAAATTTCTCAACAGTTTTTACCGTCTCTGTTTTATCATTCCCGCTGCCCGGGCCGCTGCTGGCTGCACAGCACACGCGTGCGAAACTCACTGGCAAGTAGATTCAACAGATGATCACCATGTCGCAGAGTTGAACCAGACAGCAGCAAACGTAACAAACTGCCAAAGTTGTTTCGGTGGCACGTCGCAGCAATCACCTTACTGTGAACGTCTGTCACATGTGACTTCCATGCAACCAAACGCACAAAATCCTTCAGCTGCAATATAAGTCACACATCACCAACGAAAGCCACTCAGTATGAAAATCTTTACTCCATCTGTTCCACAATACTCCGTGTCTGTCTATCAGACTGATCTCGTGGCTCTAGACCTATTACCAGATTTACTTGGTCGTAAGTTTTTATATTTCAGTTTTATTTCTTTCTGATTTTAGTTATTCATTACATGCAACAGACTAAGTTGGCCAGCTCTCTGGTCAATTTTTGGGCACATGATACTATACTGATGTTATTATTATTATTAATATTATTATTATTTTTATTATTATGACAAGAGCCATTATCTTTACCAATCAGTATATGCTTCTGTTACTGCTGCTAACAAGCAGTACTGTAACTAATCTTCGATTAATGACAGACTTTACAGCTCCATTTTCCAGGACAACAGGGCGATCCATTTCCAGTGTTTGTTAGATGTCCAAATTTGTGTTGAAACGACAAATGCTTTGCACTGAAAACTAAATATATCATATTGCAAAGTTAACTCACACAAAGCTGAACATAATGTAACAATGTTATATATTGAGTGAATAATAATAATAATAATAATAACCACGACGATATTTATAGTGCTGTCATTTACGGCGCTAGCCATATGGCTATTTTAGATTCTGTCCAATGCAACTGTAAAACGATGGTCACATAAAACCAAACTGGCTGACATACAAGTTTTGACAGCCAGGTCTAAGAGTCTATCAAATTGGCAAGAGATAGGCAGACAGATTGGCAGACAACAGTTTGAAAGACAACTGAAAAATATTTGTAAGCTCGAGTGATGGAGTGACTAGTGAAATTGGTTTGAGATAATACACTAGTAAATGTAACAATCTTAAGTAATGAACTGAGCCATGCAACAAATATGCAGTGCGTGATAGAGCGAATGCTTGAGTAAACAGAGTAGTGGATACTTAGTATAGAAGTAGCTGTTGCATGCTTAGGCCTAGTCATTACTTATAGAAGTGAGATTCAGCTGCTGTTTCAGGCAGCTGCTGCTTGCTTGCCTTTAGTTTCAGTTTTAATTATATGGTTGATTGCGATCCTGTTTTTTGTGTTCTTTTCTGTCATCATAATTTTTAAGATTATTAAGTAATCAACCATAATGTATTCCGCACTGTAGTCACAAGTGCTCAGTCGAGTAACGACAGGGAGGGAGTGAGTATGCAAAGTTCAACATCCTATAGACGCAGTCTTGTCGTTTTGACAGTAGTCCTGGCAGCCAATCGCTAACTACCGTATCTGGCGCACAAAAAGCTGCCACGATTCAGTCTCCTCTTATGTATGACACTCAGCTAGGAGAAGAGTTAGGCTCATTGTACAGCTGCCAAGCCCACACAAAGACAAGACTCGATACATTCTCAATACTAGCAATACAGTACTGTTCACCTGTATAGCACTGTTCAGCTGTGAGGCTTCACATGCAGCCGAAGACTGAATCATATCAAGGACTAGGTTTACGTCATCATCAGAAAGATCATTGCAAGCAGAATGACATGAATGTACACCATCACACAATGTCCAGCCATTAGATAAACTCAACTCCAGCTGAGAGCACACCAAATGCAATTGTTGTCATTAACACATCATAGCCAAAAAACAAAAGATCTCTAGTGCAGAACTAATGGTCCTATTGTTGAACTGAAGGTATGGTGACCATCTCACTCACATAAACAATGAAGCCCAAAGGCGGTATAAACAACAAAGTCGGTGAAACACTGTTTGTAGCACCTCTATGGATGCCAGTCAAGTTTTAAGTTTTCTCCAAACAGGCTGCATTGTTAGGTCAGTTTTATGGCTGTGATAAAGAGATATCACCTGCAACAATTTATTATGACAGGGTCACTTTAACCAGACCTACTGTAACCTTCCAGGCAGCAGAGCAAAGCCTTTGGTCATTCCATATAATAATGCTTTATTACAGAGGCAGTATCGCCTATGGCTGTTACTCAACAATGCTAATCTTATTACAACAATAATAAATGAAGTGTAAAACATCTACAGAAACGGAAGCAATAACATCACAGCTCTCACACTAACGAATTTACAGGCATTTTTAGAGACAAGCTGGTACCAGAAACAAATTCCGGGTTTTAATAGAGCTGAAAAATAATATGAAATATGGTGTGCTAGGTCTCCTCTCTGTTTAAGCAGACAGATGAAAACCCACAATCTGTTGCCGGTACCAGGCTCCGCCTCCGAAATGACCTATATTGTGTCGAGTGGGGCGTTAAACTCTACTCACTCACTCGGTACCAGGCTGCTGGCAGGCTCGCTTACGTTGTCTCGAAAGAGCTCAACAAAATCAGCATAAAACTATTTCCGGGTGAATTCAACACTGGGCATCGGCTGTTTGGATGACATTATTTATCGTGACTATGGTGAAAAGTAAGTATCAATTCACTGATTCATGACTGGGTAACAGTCTAGTTTAGGTGCGCCACCTCAGATCTGTCGCTTATTCAGTAGAACTTGTTCCGCTGAATAAGCATCAGATCTGAGGTGGCGCACCTAAACTAGACTGTTACCGATGACTGCAGAGAAAAGTGTCAGAAGAAAGCATGCAGTTAACCTGCGTTGGTGCAACCGCCAACTCCCGACTCTGGTCTGTCCACAAAACTTGTGCTGTAGATGTAACACATCTCTTGTTCGCAATCCAAGACAATCGTTCATCACACGTCGCAGCCGCTCGTCGCAGAATAACAGTCGACCGATGCAATTGCCCGTCAATCAACCGAACACAACGCACTATACTTCTCCATCGACACAGCCACTCAACGGCCTGATACATCAAGTTAAGCACAGTCACTAACATCGGTCTGAATTTTCAACTGCAACAGATACAAACAGGACACTGACATTACTGGAGACATCAGAGTCTTAACATTAGTTTGTCGTCAAGCCCTGTTTGCTATATCAGTTGATAGCTGACTCGTGAACTATTCCAAAAGTCGCTATTTAACTAAAATGGGTATCTTCTTAAATCATTTTGTTTAAAATTAAACAAACTGAGAGATGTATCAAAAGAATGAAACTAAAATGACTTCTACGACTTGTCATGCGCAATAACGGCATAAAAGTCTCTATTTTAAATGACCCGAAAAAGTTACACTCTGGATCATGAATCATACCCAACAATATAGCAGCCGAATAGTGCCGTTCCCGATTACAAATGCATAAACGTTTTATACATTGACCATTATGATGATGAACAGATGAACCCTAACCTCCAGCAAGAAATCCGTCGGTCTTGTAAACGAAACGTTAAACGCGCGAAAGAGAAAGAAATTTGGCACTCAGAAATGAAAAGTCAAAGCTAACAGGTATACTAAGCGGCTGTGCGGTAAATGACCGCCGTCATCGGTCGCCAGGGTCGCCGATTGCAGATTAATGCGTGGTTTCCATCTACACGTATCCGTTCCTCCGTTCCCGCTTCGCTGTTGTCCGTTGCAAAAGTACGTAAGAATTACGTTCATCCGTAAGAATTCCGTAATGCCTGGTTTCGAGCATCACGTATTCACGTTGCTACTGGTCACTATAGGTGTAAGCGGCGCTATAGAAATGTCGTGTTATACTTATACTTATGTCGTGTTATACGTTTCCGTGCCGTTCAGCCGTTACCGTAGCCATTGCCGTACAGCCGTAGCCGTGCCGTTATGCCGTACCGTACCGTGTCCGTACAGGCCGTTCAGCTGGGGTCTGTAGCGCGGCAAGCCCAGGAGGGCGGAGCTCCAGGCGCGTAGCCTCGAATACGAACTGGAGAACGGTAAAATAGAACTCGATCCTATATGTACGGAAACGGGAACGGCGAACAGAAACGCTTAATTTTACGTAAGCTACGGAGTTCTTGCGGAATTCTTACGGAAGAACGTAATTCTTACGTACTTTTGAAACGGCAACGGCTGAACGGCACGGAAACGTGATTGTGGAAACCAGGTGTAAGAACTCCGTAGCTTACGTAAAAATAATGTTCTTCGTTTCCGTAAGTTCGCCGTTGCCGTTTATTCGTTCATATAGGATCGAGTTTTATTTTTCCGTATCTGCCGTTCGTACGGGCCTGCAGCTCCGCCCACTCTTTTGCGTGGGAAACTAGGCCCCTTTTTCCCGCGCCTGGCGTCCTGGGCCTGCCGCGCTATTACCGCGCACAGGTCCCAGCAGCAACGGCATGAACGGCTTGTACGGACTCGGTTTTTACGGAAACGGTACGGCTACGGCTCAGGTACGGCTGCGGCAACGGCTTTACAGCAACGGGTCGGATACGGAATGCTGGAAATCTGGCATAAGTCACGTGCCATCAATAACTGTTTTGTAAACATCAGTGATCAGTCACATGCTGCAGTCACAGTCTAGTGCAGCGTAGATGGCCGTGTTTTGTGATGTTAATTATCGCGATAATCACATGAGTCGTCTGATTGACAAGGCGGAACTGTGAACTGTACATCGCCGCTGCGCAGTTACATTGTCGTCGTCTGATGACATTTTATGCTGTGTAACAGTGGAAGTCATTCCGATTGAGCCAAAATGGTGTTCCGTACTTGTGTGTTGTGTCTGGTGGCGTTGCTGACGTTTACTGCACTAGGAAGTGTCGCTGCCATTAAAGTGAAAGAAGGTAATCGAAAGCGGTCCATTTAATAAGTTAGGGTTAGGATATGGTATACAGGGGTCTATCTAAAAACTGACGGGACGACGGGACAGGACATAGCATCCCTCCCGCAGCTGGCGGCCATATCGTCGCCCTAATGACACGACGGGGCGGACGACGGGACAGTAATTATTGCCAATTAATTAAACCTTAGTTGTTGGGGCGACGGGACAGACATAACGGTTAGTGAGAAGCTTTCAGTTTTCATCAACGTGTACATGGACTTAATTTTACTGATATGAAGAGTCAGTTTCATTGCAGATAACCAATGCTCTCAGGAACTGTGCTGATCTGTCTTAAAGACCAAAGCGAGCTGCTTACGACCAAACGTTGTTCTGAATCTTGTGTTGTGGCTGTTAGACATAACGCATCCCATTGCAAGCCTGCAATTACTTTGATAATGCTAGGTTGTACAGGATGTCATGTTGCCAGATTGGCTCGCCGTCGTCATCATCATCATGCTTTGGTACGGGCTGCACACTGACTGCAGTGCCTAGGTCGACTCAGCCTTCCACCCTCCGAGGGATGGTAAATGAGTATCAACCTTACGGTTGAGTAATGATACCAGTGGCGATGGGCGAATGTTCGGCTTCTAGCAGCCTACAGGCGGACTCAAAGGTCAAGTTTGCAGCTTGGCATGCGAGTTGGCGGCCACCTGGCGGTGACCGACCTTGGCCCAGATGAACCGCAGTGAACTCTCGCATATGGCTGGTGCCGTAGATGACAGCACTATAAATATCGTCGTGGTTATTATTATTATTAGTACACTGAGCATTAAGCGCACACCTTTGTTA
>Ga0056115_1000888_pt1 | contig 13473 bp, 7 predicted proteins | sample WorMetOlspDAHAB1_FD_77007 | JGI IMG/M metagenome (GOLD analysis project Ga0056115, IMG submission 77007) | Marine gutless worms symbiont microbial communities from Max Planck institute for Marine Microbiology, Germany - Olavius sp. DAHAB.1 ...
ACTGACTTCTTTCAGCAGCGGTAGTGAATTTTCCAGATCTTCATGAAATTGCTTGAGCGTGGTGAGGAATTCAAGGCTGAAAATATCGGAAGAGGAGATCAGCAGCACGATCTCTTCGTCACGTCCGAATTGATTGCGAAACTGTTGGTAATCGGCAAGTATCTGATCGTGCCGCCTGAACATGCTTTCCACGGAGGTGGCGATACTGAGCTTGGGGAGCTGTCCAGCCGCCAATCCGGCCACCACAACCGTCATTAGCAAAATAGCCAAACGGTAGCGAATGACCCCGATGCCCCAGGATTGAAACCCTTTTTCTATCTTACGCTTGTAATCATGCATTTTTGCACGAGCTGTTTTTGATCGTTTCTCTTAAGCAGGACAGTTTGGCGGAAAATCGGTCGATTAAGGCCGCTTCAGAGGCGCTTTTATGCCCTATTATCTGCAATGTCGATTGCTGAACGAGCCATCTCAGTGAATTCTGTTTTTTGTCTGGTGGAATATCGATAACATTTTAGTTTGATGTTTAAGAAAAAAACATCAACCTGAACAAAAATCACCTTGACAATCACCAACTAATTATTATAGAACACCAAAAACGATTAAATGAAATCAAAAACATATAATCAAAACAATTAAATTTAGTCAATAAAAAATAATGAATAATATTCAGTTTGGGTGTTAACCTGTTGGATTTTATATATTTTGTGAGAGAGAGATATCTTTCTGAATTCTAAACCCAACAAAGAGAGGAGGTAAATATGGCTGATAAGGAAATCGTGGAAACTTCCGAAGCCGAAATTGCGGTACATTGGGGGGAAGAGGAATATTTTCATCCAAGCACAGAATTTATTGCCCAGGCCAACATGGCCGATCCGGCAGTCTTTGACCGGTTCAGCCTGGAAAACTTCCCGAACTGTTTCAAGGAATACGCCGATCTGCTCGACTGGTACGAGTACTGGGATACGATCCTGGATACCAGCGATGCACCCTGCTGGAAATGGTTTTCCGGCGGTAAGGTCAATGCCAGCTACAATTGCGTGGATCGTCATCTGGCCAAAAACAAAAACAAGACCGCCATTCATTTTGTCCCCGAACTTGAAGAAGAAAAAATTGAACACATCACCTTCCAGGAACTCTACGTCAGGGTGAACGAGTTCGCCGCCCTGCTGAGGGATTTTGCCGGCTTAAAAGCCGGTGATCGGGTGACCCTGCATATGCCAATGTCGGCCGAACTGCCGATTACCATGCTGGCCTGTGCCCGTCTGGGTGTTATTCATTCCGAGGTTTTCGGCGGCTTCAGCGGCCGGGCCAGTGCCGACCGTATTGTCGACTCCCAGAGCCGTGTGCTCATCGTGATGGATTCTTACTATCGGGCCGGCAATCTGCTCAACCACAAGGAAAACGCCGATATCGCCGTGGACCTGGCTGAAAAAGATGGTCAGACGGTCGACAAAGTCCTGGTCTGGCAACGCTATCCGGGCAAAGCCTCGAGCCCCACCCCCATGGTCGAGGGGCGTGATTATTTTGTCAATGATGTACTCAAGGATTTTTACGGCGCACGCGTCGACCCGGTGCCCATGCCGGCCGAAGATCCGCTGTTTCTGATGTACACCAGCGGGACGACGGGCAAGCCCAAGGGCTGCCAGCACAGCACGGGCGGATATCTGGCCTATGCCGCCGGAACTTCCAAATACGTCCAGGACATCCATCCGGAAGACGTCTACTGGTGCATGGCCGATATCGGCTGGATCACGGGTCATTCCTACATCGTCTACGGACCGCTGGCCCTGTGCGCTTCAACGGTTATTTACGAAGGCATCCCAAATTACCCGGACCCCGGCCGACCCTGGCGGATCGCCCAGGAATTGGATGTAAATATCTTCCACACGGCCCCCACCGCCATCCGGGCTCTGCGTAAGATCGGTCCGGACGAGCCGGCAAAATACAATTACAAATTCAAACACATGACCACTGTCGGTGAACCCATCGAACCGGAAGTCTGGAAATGGTACTATAAAGTGGTCGGCAAAGGTCAGGCCGCCATCGTGGATACCTGGTGGCAGACGGAAACCGGCGGATTCCTGTGCAGCACGCTGCCGGCCCTGGCCCCCATGAAACCGGGCAGTGCCGGTAAGGGCGTGCCGGGCATCCACCCCATCATCTATGACGATGAAGGCAAGGTCATTCCTTCAGGGGCCGGCAAAGCCGGCAACATCTGCATCCAAAATCCCTGGCCGGGCGGCTTCCAGACCATCTGGGGCGATCGTGACCGTTTTGTGGATACCTATTATGCCCGCTACTGCAAGGATCCCGAAAGCAAAGACTGGCGGGATTGGCCCTATATGACCGGAGACGCCGCCGTGGAGGCCGAAGACGGTTATTACCGTATTTTAGGCCGTATCGACGATGTGATCAACGTTTCCGGCCACCGCCTGGGAACCAAGGAAATCGAATCGGCGGCCCTGGTGGTGGAGGAAGTGGCCGAAGCGGCCGTGGTGCCGGTGGCCCATGAGATCAAGGGCCGCGAACCGGATCTGTTTGTGTCGCTCAAACCCGGATTCGAGGCCACCAAGGAACTGGAACAAAAAGTGTCCGACGCCATCAGTACAGAAATTGGGAAAATCGCCAAGCCGCGACATGTCTGGATCGTGGCCGATATGCCCAAAACCCGCTCGGGCAAGATCATGCGCCGGGTACTGGGCGCTATTTCGAATAACCAGGATGTCGGCGATGTCACGACCCTGGCCAACCCGGAAATTGTCGAGGAAATCAAGCAAATGGCCGGGAAATAATCATCGCATTGATGAATGAACTTTAGGCCAGGTTGGGGCTAATCGCCGTAAACCGGGGATTTGAAATTAAGGATGAACTCCCCAATACCCGCATCCGAAATATCATCCACCGCGGGGTTTTCATGCTCCTGAATTGGGGCTGTTAAGAAGAGGATATGGTGATTGCTATGACCATTAAGATAAACATTCAAAGGAAAGGAGGAGAATTATGTCAGCAAGTGTCGTCTGGTTATTTCTTTTTGTTTTAGCCTATTGGGCCTACTGTATCGCCTGGGGTATCAAAGGCTACATCTCGTCAAGAACGGCATCAGACTATTTCATTGCCGGCCGCGCCATCCCGACGTGGGTGTTTGTCCTGGCAGCGACAGCCACGTCCTTTTCAGGATGGACTTTCATGGGGCATCCCGGACTACTGTATCGTGATGGCTTTCAATATGCGTATGCATCGTTTTATGCCATCACGATTCCGTTCACAGGGGTTATGTTCCTGAAAAAGCAGTGGATGCTGGGCAAACACTTCGGATATGTTACACCGGGAGAAATGTTCTCGGATTACTTTAAATCCGATGCGATTCGAATTCTGGTTGTTGTTGTGGCCCTGTTTTTTTCCATACCCTATCTGGGGGTGCAACTCAGATCATCCGGATTTTTGTTCAACGTTCTAACAAACGGGATGTTTTCCGTTAACGTGGGTATGTGGATGTTGTCCCTCGTGGTTTTTCTTTATGTGGCGTCCGGCGGGCTGAGAGCGGTGGCCTATGTCGATACGGTGCAGTGTCTACTGCTGGCCGGCGGTATTACCGCTATCGGTATCATTGGCATTTCCTATGCCGGCGGCTGGGGCGCCTTGAATCAAGGCATTGCCAACCTGGTCAGTATTGATAAAAAATTGACGGCCGAGGGCTACAGTCACTATATTGCCATCCCGGGTGTCATTCAGTTTGTAAAATCCGGCCCGAGCGCGCTTGGCGGCGCCTGGACGGGCATCATGATTCTCTCGTATGCCTTTGCACTCATGGGAATTCAGTCCTCCCCGGCTTTTTCCATGTGGGCGTTTGCCAATAAAAATCCCAAACCGTTTGCACCGCAGCAGGTATGGGCCTCCTCAATGGGCATCGGCGGTATCCTGATCATTTTTACGGCGTTTCAAGCCTTTTCGGGACACCTCATCGGCGCCGATACGAAAATGCTGGAAGCCGGATTTGCCAAGGACGTCATGAAACTTGGCAAAGACCTCATGGATATGGAAGGTGCACAGGGAATGATCGTGCCGGCCTTGATCAATCTGCTGTCCGATGCGGCCCCATGGATGGTTGGTCTGCTTGCGGTTTGTGCGTTGGCAGCCATGCAGTCAACGGGTGCGGCTTACATGTCCACGGCTAGCGGTATGCTAACCCGGGACATTTACAAACACTTTTTTAATAAGGAGGCTTCCAACACGACTCAAAAAGTCCTCGGAAGAGTTGGTGTGGCGGTTATCGTTTTTTCGGCGTTGATCGTTGCGACAACTTCGACCGACGCCCTGGTGCTTTTGGGTGGACTTGCGGTTGCTTATGGCTTCCAGATGTGGCCCGCACTGATCGGCATCTGCTACTGGCCCATGCTTAACCGCACAGGCATCACAATCGGGCTTATTGCCGGCATCATTGCGGTAACCTGTACCGAAACCATCGGCACGAACTGGTTTGGAATCACGGCCTGGGGGCGCTGGCCCTGGACCATTCACTCCGCCGGCTGGGGCATCATCTTCAATTTCAGCATCGCTGTGATTGTGTCGGCCCTGACCCAGAATAAGGAAGACCTGGCACACCGGATGAAATTCCATGATTTCCTCCAGGAGCATGCCGGTTTGCCCGAGGCAAAGAAAGGCCTGGTCAAGGTCGCATGGGTGGTCGTCATCGGCTGGTTCTTTTTTGCTCAAGGACCGGGTGCTGTTCTGGGAAACACGATTTTCGGTAATCCAACCGATTCATCGACCTGGTTGTTTGGAATGCCTTCCATCTGGCTGTGGCAGATAATCTGGTGGGCCCTCGGCGTAGCGATGATGTGGTTTCTGGCCTACAAGCTGGAAATGTCTACGATTCCTGCTAAGGAAGTCGAAGCGCTTATCGAAGACGTCGGTGACATGTCCAAAGCTAAGGGTTAATCCGAATTAAACCAAACCAATTGGGGGGGAATACTTCGGTATCCCCCCTTACTTTCAACAGGCTGGGCGGGGGCAAAGAAGGGAGAAATTTTAGTCATGGACGCAATGACAATTTGGTACTGGATTTCGTCGATCGGCCTGGCCGCCCTCCTTTTTCGACCCACTAAAAAATTTATACTTTCACAAAGATTGACCAGGACCGCTCGTAAACTCGACCGGCAGCTGACGGAAGATGAGATTCAGGACCTGGGAAAAAGAACGATCCCCATGACTGTATTCATTGTCGTAACCTTTTCTTTTTTATTTAACAGCGTTATCATGAACAAGTACTTTTAATATTTATGAATAAAAACATTCTGGCCGCAATATTCACGCTAACCATACTTGGTATTGTCGGTTTCTACTATTATAAATACTCGGTTTTAGAAACTACCCCGGGTGAAAACAAGTACCGGCTTGGCAACAAATATCTCGAGGACGGCAAGTATGAAAAAGCGCTCCAGGAATTGGACGAGGTATTAGTTGAACACACAGAATATAAGGAAGCTCACCTCGCCAGGGCAATTACCCTTCTCCAAATGGGACATTTTGATGCATCTCGAACGTCTTTTGATAGAGCAATAGGCTTGGATGACCGGTATGCCCAAGCCTATGCAAACCGGGGTATTCTAAACGACCGGGTTGGCCGGCATGAGGCAGCGCTGCACGACTACCGAAAAGCACTCGAACTCAATCCCGAATTGGCCAAGGGTCCTGGATGGCTTTGGCGGTTTCTGCGAAATATTCCTGATCCCCCGCCAACCATTGCCGATCGTGCTGATTATCTGGAAGAGGAGTTAAAGAAGCCTGAAAGTGAGCGACTTATTCGGGTACCGGAACTAGATTCACAACAAAGGATGTATAAGCAATAAGATGCCTTGGGTGTAAGGCGGCATCGTAGAAAAACATCCCATAGTATGAAAAGCAGCGTAGAAGCGATTACCCCGGAATTCGGAACCTTGAACTAGACCGAATATGGGTCTATTAATAGGAGGATGAACATGACCAACCCTTATGAAATTGCATACCAGCAGTCCATTGAAGACCCCGCTACTTTCTGGGCCAATGCTGCAGAAGATTGTCACTGGTATAAGAAATGGGACAAGGTGCTAGATGACAGCAACAAACCTTTTTATCGCTGGTTTAGCGGAGGGGAGGTCAACACCTGTTACAATGCCCTGGACTATCACATTGAAAACGGCCGCGGTGATCAAAATGCGATTATCTATGACAGTCCGGTCACCGACACTATAAGAAAAATCACCTATAACCAGATGCGGGACGAGGTCGCCCGGTTTGCCGGGGTGCTGGCGGCCCAGGGGGTTGCCAAAGGAGACCGGGTGCTGGTTTACATGCCGATGATCCCTGAAGCCCTGGTGGCCATGCTGGCCTGTGCCCGGATCGGGGCCGTTCATTCGGTGGTTTTTGGCGGATTTGCCGCCAATGAGTTGGCCGTGCGAATCGACGACGCCAAACCAAAGGTGATTGTCTCCGCCTCCTGCGGGATTGAAGTGGCGCGGGTGATTGCCTATAAACCGCTGCTGGATAAGGCCATCGATATGGCGGACTTCAAACCCAGTGCCTGCATTATCAAGCAGCGGCCAATGGAAGCCGCCCCCATGCTTGAGGGGCGGGACTTGGACTGGGATGCCGTCGTGAAAGATGCCCAACCCCATGACTGCGTGCCGGTGGCAGCCACCGACCCACTTTATATCCTGTACACCTCCGGAACCACCGGTGTCCCCAAAGGTGTTGTGCGGGACAACGGCGGCCATCTGGTGGCCCTGAAGTGGACCATGGGCGCTGTTTACAACGTTGAGGCCGGCGACGTTTACTGGGCGGCTTCCGATGTGGGCTGGGTGGTGGGACATTCCTATATCGTCTACGCCCCACTGTTAAAAGGTTGTACGACCATTGTTTTTGAGGGCAAACCGGTCGGCACACCGGATGCCGGTGTTTTCTGGCGGGTCATATCGGAGCACAAGGTCAAAGTGATGTTTACTGCACCCACCGCCTTCAGGGCCATTAAGCGTGAAGATCCCCAGGCGGAACTGATTAAAAACTACGATCTGACCAATTTTAAAGCCCTGTTTCTGGCCGGTGAGCGGCTTGACCCGGACACCCTGAAATGGGCCGAAACCAACCTGGGGGTTCCCGTAATCGATCACTGGTGGCAAACCGAGACCGGCTGGTCGATTGCCGGCAACAGCCTCGGACTTCATCATTACCCGATTAAAGAGGGTTCCCCAACCAAACCGGCCCCAGGCTGGAATCTGCAGGTGGTTGATGAAAACTGCGATCAGATCAAAGCCGGGGATATCGGTGCGCTGGTGGTAAAACTGCCGCTGCCGCCCGGAACCCTGCCGACGCTTTGGAACAATGATGAGGGATTTATCAAAGCCTATCTGGAGGAGTTTCCCGGCTACTACAAAACCGCCGATGCCGGTTTCATCGATGAAGACGGCTATGTTTTCGTGATGAGCCGCACCGACGATATTATCAACGTTGCCGGCCATCGCCTGTCCACCGGTGCCATGGAAGAAGTCCTGGCCGATCATCCGGAGGTGGCGGAATGCGCAGTGCTGGGTGTCGATGATAAACTCAAAGGTCAGGTGCCCATCGGATTTCTGGTCCTCAACGCCGGGGTTTCACGAGAACCATCTGAAATTATTAAAGAAACCATCCAGATGGTCAGAGACCGGATTGGACCGGTGGCATCCTTTAAAACCGCGACGGTGGTGAAACGTCTGCCTAAAACCCGTTCCGGTAAAATCTTACGGGGAACGATTCAAAAAATTGCGGACAATAAACCCTATAAAACACCGGCCACCATCGACGATCCCGTGATCCTGGATGAAATGGAGGAAGCCTTGACCGGCATCGGATTCGCGAAGGGCAAAAGCGAGGATTAAGGTTTCGGGTGTCAGGTTTCAGGTGTCAGTGAGAGGAATTGATAAATACTGAAATTTGCTAAATTAACTTTGAGGTATTCTGAATTTGCTTTTATTGACAGGCATTTGAGGAAGTCATAAAAAAAGGTAACTCGATATGCCGAAAGAAATTCTGATCGTGGATGATGAACCCAGTATCGTGGTACCCATCCAGTTTCTGATGGAGCAGCAGGGCTATAGCGTTCTCATTGCAGAAAATGGCCATGATGCGCTGGATATGATCTACCAGTATAATCCGGATCTGATCCTGCTGGATATAATGCTGCCCGGGATTGACGGATATGAGGTTTGCGAAATTGTGCGCTTGAATCCAAAATTGAGGGGGATTAAAATAATCTTTCTGACTGCGAAGGGGCGCGAGGTTGAAATCGCCAAGGGACTGGCCCTGGGAGCAGATGCTTACATTACCAAGCCTTTTTCGAATGCCGATCTTGTTGCCAAGGTCAAAACGGTTTTAGACAATATCCATGAGGAAGCCGGGTAATCATTATTGGGGGGTTGTTGCACTTTCTGCTTTTTTAATCATCATCATCCTCACCGGATCTGCAGTCTGGGTTAAGTACCAGGTGACCCCAAAGCAGCTGCAATTTATCCTCCTGCTTTTGCACCAATTTAGCGGGCCGGCTGTCGTCATCACCATAATGCTGCTGGCAGTGGTCGGTGCCTTTGTGCTGACGGTTTTTGGCAAATACATCCTTCCCACGCGCCGGATAGTCGATGAAATCGCCCTGATCAACTCCTCGAATCCGGCCCACCGGATTCGCAGCATTGGGGGGGAGGAAATCCGCCGGCTGTGTGAGCGTATTAATGAAGGGGCGGAACGATATGAACTTCTTGCTAATAATGTTGAAGATAAGATTCGCCGTGCCCGGGCAGACTCGGAGCAGGAGAAAAATACCCTGGCGGCCATCATGGCTGAGCTGCCGGAAGGCGTAGTGATCTGCAATACCGAAGACCGGATTCTTTTGTACAATAATCGCGCCCGCCAACTGTTGATCGGACCCGCCGACCCACCGGAAAGCAAACAAAAAGATAAGTTCCCATCAGGTGATTCGGCCCGCTATATCGGGCTGGGACGATCTGTTTACGGAATTATCGATAAAAACCTGATTGGCCACGCCCTGGATCAAATCGGCCTCAAACTACTGGAAAATGATCCTGAAGTGGTTTCGTATTTCGTCGTACCGGGGGCCGATGATCGGCTGCTGCGGGTGGAGGCGGTTCCGGTCCTGGACGCCAAGCGCCGGTATTCCGGTTTGATATTGATCTTCAATGATATTACCCGTCAACTTGAAACCGACAGTCATTTGAATCTGGCTTTACAATCCTTTGCGCGCGGGATCCGGGCATCGCTGGCCGGTATCCGATCGGCCATCGAGACCATCATCGAATTTCCCCAGATGGAAGTCCGTCAGCTCGATGCGCTCAAAGGTATCATTCACAAAGAATCCCTGATTATGGGTGAGATTCTGGAGAGCAAACTCCCCCATGACGCCCGCAGCGATTTCAGTCAGTGGCCCTTGATAGCGATGAGCGCCAAAGATCTGGCTGAACTGATCAAAACTAAGGCCGGTGAGAAATTGCAGGTTGAAGTTCATGCGGAAAATCTCAATCCGGCGATTAAAATCAAGATTGACAGCTATTCCTTTGTGCTGGTGCTGGTGTTCGTTATCAATAAATTAAAAACCTTGACCGGCTCAACGACATATACCTGCCGCCTGAATGAACTGGACTGGTATGTCGGATTTGATTTGCTCTGGCAGGGCACTCCGGTTGAAATCGGGACCCTGCGCGAATGGGAAGAACAGCCGTTGGTGTTCGAAGAAGAAGGGATGTCTCTGACCCTGCGGGAAATTATCGATCATCATGCGGCTGACTTCGGGTCCTATCCATCCAAACGACTAAAGGACACGTCGTACTTACGTTTTTTTATGCCGGTCGTTGATGTGACCGAACCGGAAGCGGTCCGATCCCTGACCATCCTGCCGGAAAGCCGCCCGGAATTTTATGATTTTGACCTGTTCGGTAATGTACAGCAATTACCGGAGCTGGAAGACCGGCCCTTGACCGACCTGACATTCACGGTATTTGACATGGAAACCACCGGATTGAACCCGGCTGGAGGCGACGAAATAGTATCGATCGGGGCCTTTCGCATGGTTAATTGTCGTCTGTTGCGCGAAGAGTGCTTCGAGCAGTTGATCGATCCCCAACGGTCAATTCCCTGGACCTCGGTTAAAATCCACGGAATTCATCCTGAAATGCTGATCGGGCAGCCGTTGATCGACCAGGTTTTGCCCCAATTTCACCAATTTGCTGAAGATACGATTCTGGTGGCTCACAATGCGGCCTTTGACATGCGATTTTTACAGTTGAAGGAAGCCCGGACTGGGGCCAAATTTGTCAATCCGGTACTGGATACCCTGCTGCTGTCCGCCGTGATTCACCCCTCCCATGAAAACCATGATCTGGAGGCCATATCACAGCGGTTGGGTGTCCGGATCATCGGCCGCCACACTGCCCTGGGAGATGCCTCAGCGACCGGTGAAATATTTCTGAAAATGTTGCCTTTGCTGGCACAGAAAAGAATTTACACCCTGAAGGAAGCCCTGGCTGCATCAAGGAAGACATACTATGCACGGCAAAAGTTTTGAGCAGTTAAACTCACTCTTGGGGAAAAACAACATCTGGCTAAAAAGTGAAGCCCACTAAATTCCAAATAACAAATGCCAAAAATTAAATAAATTACAATGACCAAAATTTAAAATCTCAAACGTTTTGGACATTGTGTATTGGAATTTGGATATTGTTTGTAATTTGTTAATTGGTGCTTGGAATTTTCTTACTACAATGTTTGTACCCAGGAATGCACGACGTTTTATCTGGTATAATTTTGAGGCACCTCATTTATGTGACGGCCGGTGCCCGGTTCGTGGGCAGGGTAAACGAAAATGTCGCGCCCTTACCGGGTGTGCTCTCGGCCCAGATCCGGCCGTGATGAAAATCGATAATACGCTTGGTGATGGTCAAACCGATACCGGTTCCGACCGGGCGACCGCGGGTCGGGTTTTTGATCTGGTGAAAAGGTTCGAATATCCTGTTGATATTTTCCGGCTTAATACCGATTCCGTTGTCTTCGACCTGAACCAGGAGGTGCGCGGCTTTGGCCCGCAGGCGAACCGTAATGGAGCCCCGATCGATTTCGCTGAATTTTACCGCATTTGAGATCAGATTGACCATGACCTGAACCAGGCGGTCGCGGTCACCGGCAACGGAAGGTATGTGGGGATCAATAGCAAGATTGATTTTGATGTTTTTGTCCTGGATCAGCTGCCGGGTGCTGGTAACGGCATCCTTGATGACTTCTTCAAGGTTGAGGGAGGCCACCGACCAGGCAATCTGGGCGGATTCGATTTTTTCATAATCCAACACCTGGCTGATCAGGCGGATGAGCCGATCGCTTTCTTTGATGATGATGCCGGTGAATTTTTGGATCTGGTCCGAATCGATGTTGGGATTTGAGTGAAGAATTTCCGAGAGGGACCGCACCGAGGTCAGCGGTGTGCGCAACTCGTGGGAGACCGTCGATATAAAATCATCCTTGAGGCGATCCAGTTCCTGCAGTTGGGCATTGGCCTCCTTGAGTTCGGTCGTGGCCCTTTCAAGTTCGTGGCTGTATGCGATCACCTGGCGGGTCTCGTCCAGGATGTTCAATACCTCTTCGATTCCCAGGGGTTCTTCTTTGACAACCGATGATACCATGACCCGGGCCGAGGCCGATCCGATTGCCCCGGTTAACAGTTTTTCGGCATAGCTGACCAGATCGGCATCCGCCGTTAGATACTGGCTCCAGTTAATGTTGCGTTTTTTGGCGTATTCGTCCAGGGCGTTATCCGCCCGTCTGCGGCCGAGAAATCGCCGCAGCAGTGATTGTAACGCCGGCAGGCTGGCGGTGCCGCGCCAGAAGAGAGAGTCTCCCGTTTCACCGGAATACTTGAAAACTTCGACAAAGAATGCCGCCTGGGTGTGCTCGACGGCCCGGGGGCGGCTCATAACGGATACGCCGATATACGCACTGACATTAAACAGCATGCTCCAGAATACCGATTGGGAGATCGGGCTCAAGTGCTGCAATCCGAAAAGCTGGTATGGTTTCAATAGTTCGATGCCAAAGGGGCCCTGGTTTACAAAGCTTGCGGGAAACAGGCCGGCCTGGACCAGGTAAGGCAAGGGCAGGGTGTAAGCCCAGACGATGAATCCGGCAATTAAGCCGCTGAGGGCTCCCGCCCGGGTTCCGCCTTTCCAGAATATGCCGCCGAGCATGGACGGCGCAAACTGGGCCACGGCTGCAAAGGACACCAGGCCGATGGATACCAGGGCATAAAATTCACCGATGGTGTGAAAATAGGCATACCCCAGCATCAGAACCAGGGCAATGCTGGCCCGGCGGATGGTCAACAGCAAACCACGCAGATCGTTTTGTCCGGAAACGGCCGTGATCGGCAACCGGATTAAAACCGGCATCACCAGATCGTTGCAGATCATGGTGCTCAAGGCAATAGTTTCAACAATCACCATGCCGGTGGCAGCCGACATGCCACCCAGGTACACCAACAGCGCCAGCAGTTGCTGGGATTCTGCCATGGGCAGCATCAGCACGAACCAGTCCGCCTGCGCTGCATCGGAAAAGCGCAGCAACCCGGCCATTGCAACCGGTAGCACAAAGATATTGATGGCCAGCAGGTAGAGAGGAAAAAGCCAGGTCGCACGGTTTAAATGTTCTTCGTTGACGTTTTCGACCACCATCACCTGGAATTGACGTGGCAAGAAGAGAATGGCCATCATCGAGAGAAACAGGTAGATACTCCAATCAAGGTAGGTGGCTTGGCGGGCATTGATAGTCAGGATATCTTTAAAGTAATTGAGCGGCTGGTCACTGGCAAGGGGTTCTGTTGGCTGAAGGCTTGGCAGGCTGTGGGCCTTTTGGAACAAATCGGCAAAACCACTGTGAAGATAATAGGTTACGAAAATACCCACGGTTAAAAATGCGGCCAGCTTAACGACCGATTCAAAGGCAATGGCCGCCACGAGCCCCTCGTGCCGCTCGGTGGCCTCCAGATTTCGCGTGCCGAACAAAATGGCAAAAAGGGCCAGGGTCACGGCGACGTAAAACGCGGTGTCGCCCAGCACGGGAATATCTGCAAAATTAAATGATACTGAGACTTCGGGGTATTGATTGATCATTAAAAAGCCGGTGGAGATGGCTTTTAACTGCAGGGCGATATACGGGATGACGCCTGCGACGGCAATGATGGTTACCGCTCCGCCCAGTACGGGACTTTTACCGTAGCGGGAGGCAATGAAATCGGCAATTGAAGTAATCCGCTGGACCTTGCTGATACGAATGATTTTACGCAGCACTAGCCAGCCCAGGATAGTCATCAGGGTTGGGCCCAGATAAATGGTTAAAAAGCCCAGGCCGCTGCGGGCTGCCATTCCCACGCTGCCGTAAAAAGTCCAGGCCGTACAGTAAACCGCCAGAGAC
>Ga0056115_1000889_pt1 | contig 13470 bp, 8 predicted proteins | sample WorMetOlspDAHAB1_FD_77007 | JGI IMG/M metagenome (GOLD analysis project Ga0056115, IMG submission 77007) | Marine gutless worms symbiont microbial communities from Max Planck institute for Marine Microbiology, Germany - Olavius sp. DAHAB.1 ...
AATGATATTAATTAATATCACGAAAATAGACAATACACAATAGATAAGCAAGACAATCATTAAGGCAAATAAACACACAATCATAACAACGTCTTGTCGAGCGTTATTTCGTTATAAGCCAAAATTCCACTTGGTCCGTCACGTCACGTCACGACAAGCGCGACAAAGTCGTGCATGTCGTGCGTGTCGGGCTCATAGCTCAACATTCCCATTGCCAATTATTGCCATTTTTTTCGTAAAGTTTCGATTTCATTTAGATTACCTTCACTCAGAACCGCGTCGATAACGGTTTTCGGCGATAACAGAAGAGTAATGATTTTAACATTATGCACGAGCAAAACATAAACGAATCGTTTATAACAAAACGTTTGCTTGGTCGTTTGCTGCTAATGAGTGAGCGCCGTACTTGCGTTTCTGCTGCGTGTCACGCTTGTCGCGCCGTGCGTGTTGCACCGTGCTGCCCGACAAGCGCGACACGGCTCGTCACATCACGGCTTTTCCTGTGCCAAAAGTCATAAGCTATAGTCGCTTAACCCATTCCAGACCACCCACGAAGTTACCATAACGGCGGCATCGCTGTATTTATTAGGAATATCGTTAAATCCCAATCCAGGAAAACCGTCTAGAGAACGATTGGCCTGTGCTGAACATTTCATGTGCCTGATTACAACTTTTTGTACAACGATTTAAGTCGGACTTCTTGAAACAATGAATAATGCGTGTTGTGTCCGAAGACTGTGTGCTAGAGATAACCACACAACATTACATTAGAGTTTAGCACAAATGAAAACATAACGTGCTGTTATAATAATATTATTCAAATAATATCACGTTATGTCTTCATTTGTGCTGAACTCTAATGTAAAATATTGTGTGATTATAACACATAATACGCTAGCGTGTCACTTAAACAAGAGCCATATTATTCAGAAATAAACTGCTTACATGGCTTACTCCGCCTTATATACTTTATATTTTTCGATGCGCCGTGTATATACCTTGGTGAAGTAGTCGGCAACGAAACTGTAGAGGTCGGCGGGTCGGTCTCTGAGGACAGCCACTGTGACGCCCTTCAGAAGGTCATACAGTCCTTCTGGAATGTCGGTCGGATTCTGCTTGTGCTGCTGAGGCTGCTGCGCATTGCTGCTGGGCTCAGCCGTCTTGCCCGTCGACTGCGAGGCGCCGTCACAACTACTGTGACCAGGTGTCGCATCCATGCCGCTGCTTCACACACAAATACATCACCGTTAATATTATTTCGTTAAGGATCTCGTTGCAATTCGTCAAATGTGAACACAACAGTTTCTACTGTCAGTTCGAACTACTATGTGATAAAAATCCCGACTAAATTGACATAATCCATAGGCTATATCCTCTTACGGATACAGGGCCTGTACAACTAAAAGTTCATCCCAACGGTGATAACAAAAGTGTGGTTCTAAATCAGTATATACACTGTAGTAATTGTGCAATTTTCGGAATCATTTGTTCTCTGGAAGTCAGAATCGAAAATTAAGACATAATTTCAGCATGGCATCTGCGTTGCGCTTAGATTTACCGACGCCTTTTGCGACGACATGACGTCAAAACCTCAAATTAACTTAAAACAAAAACTAAAATAATTCAAAAACGTGGTAAAAAGACGAGGTATTGGTGGAAAATATTTTGCTATAGCAAATGAGATGTAGTGCGAAGAGACGGATAGCAGAACTGTTTTAAACAAAATCACATGACATTGACATTAGATTAAATCGTAAAGTTTTTACTATCTACCTCAGACAAATAAGTTAGTTGTTTTGCTGCTATTCCGGTATCATCGAAACTAATTTGTTGCTCGCACTTTCAAAAATTTCAAACAAACACGCTCTTACGTTTGAATAATGCCACCGACTAAAAGATAAACAAAAATAGCCTACATAAGGCCTACACAAATAAAACTTAATAACATGAATCTCAGAGCTTTAAGCGGTGCAATGCAGTTAAATTAAACAAAACTACGACTTTCTTCGTATATTAGGTAATAAAGTTTAGAAATATTTTTAAATTCTTTTCTAGTCGAGTTATGCCCTATTTGAGTGCTTTTCAAAAACATGACGTCGACAATTTTTAGCCAACATTAAGCAAAAAAATTGCAACGCATTGCGAACCCGCATAATTACACTGTGAGCCATAAAATTTCACCTTTTTTATTTTACAATAAATGAAACAATTAAGTCGATTCATTGTTTTCGTAATTCTTTGCAATAGGTTACCTAAATTACTAAAAGTACTAAAAAGGCCATTTTAGTTCTCAGGATTCTTTGCAGTTTTGAATTCAATACAAAATCAAAATCATTTAATGACAGGCAGTCAAAACTTAAAAAGTCAGGACGTATAAAATTTTGGGGTCAATACACTAACGTAAGTTTGAAAACTAACAACTAATTGTTGACATTCGCAAAACAACACGTCATGTGTTCAAAGTGCTTTCCATTGGCGTCGTACACATTACTTATTAAAATTAGACCATCTTTATTGAAAACCACGAAGTATTTACGAATTACGACGGCGTTATATGCCACTTAGTCAAAAATAAATCTTAAGCTGGTTCCCCATTTTCAATTATACAAAGAAATATCAAACATGCAAATTATGAGAAATCCATTTGAATATCTTCATGAAAAAATTATCAAAGTAAAGCACACTTTTGAAAAGTTATGGTAAAAAATGAATGGTGCGATTTTTATGGCTCAGAGAGTAGTTTCCTAATAGGAATAATAATAAAGATAATTCAAACGTTGCGTATGAACGGTAGAAATAATATAAACTCGATAGAAAAAGTAATATGAAAAAGCAGACGCCGCGGAAAGAAAGCCCACGCTCACACTGCGAGGACTGTACACGGAAATTAATTCTCATCTCACGCAACTGCCATCGCGCAACAGGTGAAAAGAAAGCTGGGTGTGTCTGCAGAAAATGATATTAACCCTCTACTCGCGAGTGCCGCTACAGCAGGTTATCACACCAAAAGTAAAGCCCCACCGAAATAGCCTATTCACACAACATCGAATTAAATCGTCGTATTAAAGCCTGCTAATAAGATTCGATTTTTAAAGTCAAGAGTTTGATGCACGTTATTCAACACACTCAGCGCAGAAGAGATGCGCCGTGACTCTGTGCTATTTTAGCATCTTCTGGTGACATCGACACTGACATTGACATCGTGCAGAAGCATACATGGACGTCATGATATCACTCGGTACTATAGGGAACAGCGAGCCATGGTGGCATGGCCTGGTCACACGCTTTCATTTCACGGTACTTGTATACAGAATGATCTGAGGACCAACGAACGCGGTGTGTGTGTGTGCGTGCGTGTGTGCGTGTGTGATCCCAGCGGAACGTTTCATAGCCACCCTTCACGGCGACGATCGAGTGCAAAAAAGACGTCGCGTGATGAGAAAACGAGATTTGCAGATATGGCAGATGCATTTGCGCCGGCGGGCATCATCGAGACCACAATCTTGTGGAGCCACAAGCGACCGACGCCGCGTAAGGATCGGGCCACTTCTTCAAAATTTGGGATGCGTGTGATACAGTTATCGTCGTCAGCATTAGAAATACACACTGCAGCCCTATCCACTATACGCTATACACGTAAAACGAAGGCATGCATTGTCCACGAGCAAAACAACAGATAAAAAAACCAAAAAAAACTAAGAAAAAAAATGAAGATTTGCTGCATATTAGCCTACATCTCAGAAACCTTCGCGGTCGAAAGGCAGGAGGGAAAATGACGACTTCAGTTAAAACACACTATGCAGACGGGGAGGACTGATTCTCAAACCACACAGTGCTATTGTCAGTATTGACGGTGATATGAATGGAAATGAACTTGTGCAGTCAAACACAAATAACAATTAAATATATTTTTGTAAACCAGAAAAAAAAAACAGAAAACCAAGGACAGCAACATCCTATAGTCCAGATAGAGTGGTCGTAGTCGAATACCGGAACTAGAAAGGTTATTAAATGAATCAGGTTTTGCCATTAGCATTAAATAACCTTTGCTTTGCATTGTACATAAGGTATTTACCCATCCCCTTATATGGGGGGTCACAAACCCCTGCTTGAATCCCTCCTGCTACAAAGTAACAAGATAGACAACGTCCGTTGCAATGCGACGTCCTTCAATAGATGTCGATGCCGCGATAAACCTCGCTATCTTCATCTCATTATGGTCTATAGTATGAAGTATTCATATGATCTGCATCCACACTGGCGCCTTTCTACGTTATTATTCCGCGTGCTATTGCCGTTCGTCTGCAGTACATATGTCGTGACAGTGAACGGCGGGAAGTTGGTGGAACTGAGTTTTTGCACACAGTTAAATTTCGCGTTTGACAGCGAACGGTTTAATTAACTAGCTGTACGGTTCGCATTCCATGCCGAGTGTTCACAAACGGAAGTTGAAACTGAAATTAAAAAAAATATTTATTTAAGAACTTTATGTCGCAATATTATGGCCTCAGTAAGCCAAACCGACAGTGATCTCTAAAACTGCTTCTGGCCTACAACATTTTAAGCGTTTTTCAAAACGCAAAAACTTGACTTTTAACGTTTCCTGAGCTGCTGCATACGTAGACCACTCAGCCGAATTTTTCTAGATTTTTAAAAGGCTGACCGAATTTACGCGTAAAGAAAATCGGGCGAATTTACGTCTGACCATTTCCAAATGACGGCTGAGATACGTGATCATAATTAACTATGTTACACAGAAATCTACAATAATAGCGTAACCATGATTAGAATACTTTAACGGATTTCTTAATGATTTTAATCCGAATGGAGGTTTCAGTCCAACTTGTGACATAAAAACTAACCCTACAAATGGGGAGAGGGAGATATTCCAATTCGATGTATTTTTTCGTCCTATCCTCAGGATAACAAACTTGTAATTTAAGTGTAATAAGTCATTTAAGGCAATGTCAAGGCAGCAAGTTACTAACTGTACCGTATTCGAATATATTCTAATATTTTTCGGCGGATTTTCGGCTGCGGCGCCAGCTGATGGATCTATGCACACGTTGTGTTGGACAAGTGATGTGTAAACATTAAACCAAATCATCACGAAATAGTTTGCGAATTCTGCAGCAAACACGTACACGAATCGTTTCTGTCGTGTTTTCAAAACTTGTTTTCTAGCTCACCGATCGTACAACATCGATATAGCGTTAAAACGACAGAAGGCTGGCTGTTGTCGCTCCAGTCGTCTGTGGAGCACAGTGTTCACAGGCTGTTTATGTCACTGCCGCATCGTCTGTCAGTGTTCAGAAATAGTTTAAAAACACCCATCTGCATAGCTTGTGAAATTTTTCGAAATATAGTATGGCATCTTTGGATAATATCGTGTGTTCTCGATAGTTATGGTGTTAGTAATAATAATAATAATAATAACAATAACAATAACAATGCAAATTTTTAAATCGCCGTAATGCCGGCTACAGATTATTATTCTGTAGGCCCATATTTGTCGAATAACTGCCTCTGGTGTACTGATGTAGGCCTACTAGCAGGAGTTCATGTTCAACAGTCACTGCTATGTTACGTTTGTTTGTTTGCTTCTTATCCTTTCGTTCTTATTTCTTATACAAGTGTAGCTACCATTGCAATGGTGAATAAAAGCTGTTATTAACTTCTGATAGTTTATCTACAGACTACACTAAGCATCGATTTCTGTGTTACCTGCAACCATTTTCGAAGAAAAACGGCCACATTATACATGACAAACACGGTGTCACGATATAGTTTTAGTAATTCAGGTTTTGGCCCATCAGTAAGTGGCGCGAGTGGGAGTAGCGTTGTGGGTCGCTTTGCCGCCTGTGTAGGCCTATAGTCACTTGTGCTCTGACCAGGCCAGTTGAGTAGTCAGACATGTGTAAATGACCTGTGTGGTCCAGTTTTGTGGGAAGTCGAGCGACGGATTAAACTTGTTATTTTGAGACTCAAGTGAGTACATTTTGTGAAATGAGGTTTGAATACTGAGTATGATACATTGATTTTGGTTAGTGTCTTGACGTATCGAGGTATATCGGCTACGGTATTGTGTCTATTGATACAGCTGTAGTATTGATTTACTGACTTAAGTTGTGCAAAGTTGGTTATGCGATTAAACGTATAATTGTATAGAGGTTGTGAGTACCGACAACCTGTATTTTGTTTCAGCTGGTGCTTAATGCTTACTGATGTTCGTCGGAAGTGGCATATTGTCTGAATGCTGATGTACGCTGAATGTTGAAATCGCTGGACGGTGTACGGCGCTGATGTTGTTGAAACTGACATTAACCGAATGCTGAAGTTTGTTGAATCTTGTTGTTCGTCGGTGTTTCGGTTCTGAAGTTGGAACGTGTTGCTGTTACATGTATGTTCGACGTTCTCGCGTAGAGGTGACTGCTGTATTGTAGATTTCTCTCTATATAAGGCTGTAAATAAATCGCACTTTTTACCCATACATTCTTTATTGATCTTTTCTAAATAGCGTATTGCTACACACGGATTAGACTAGATGAGTGGTTAGGGCATTGACAATGCGATAAATTCATTAAATTAAGTACTTAAGTTATCTGTGTTCAAAAAAAGGTACTGCCGATACGGTCTAAAGATGTTTCAATTTCGACAACGAAACTAATTTATCGTTAAGAAGAAAAAAAAATAAAGCTAGTTATTCACGATGAACACGCTGAATACGTATCGATCACAAAGTCGAGCCGTGGCATATGCTACCGGAAAACTATTGCCATATATTCTGCGCGCCCGTGACGGGGATGGTAATCTCATCTATAGCGTATTTCATTCATAGCACAGTATCATCAACCAAGTAAAACTTTTCCAGTTAGTCGTGACGAAAGAAAATATCTAATCCAATCCCATCCAATCTCCAATCGTTTATTTCGGACACTATATAGGTCCATATAGCCTATTATATAATAACATAAATGGTTTAAAGTGATATTTAAAAAAGTAAAAAAAAACAGTAGATAAAGTCAATGACAAGACAGAGGAAAACGAGCGCTAATATCTACCTGGACCATATTCAGCATGCAACGTATGAAACATAATCTGCTTATATAGCTAATTTACTGTGGAGTTAGATCTGTTGCGCCGCTAAGATGCAGTGCAAGATACGCACCTATCGATGTGTTCAGTTATGGTGTTGTTGCTCAACTCGTCTTGTCACGAGCAGACAACGGAGTCGACTGGCGAATGATGCGACTTGGCGCGCCAACGCACATAGCATCACCAGCACGACCGAGCAACATTACCATCTGCAGCAGCAGCAGCAGCAGTCACTGCAGTGCCGCCAGAGGAACACGGCGGGGCGGCGATGTGGGGACTGGATTCTATGATGGCACTGTGATGCGGTGGGACATGACAACATGCACAACAGGAGCATGTAACTAGAGCGATTAAAACGATTAAAGATTAATGACAAAGATCGCTTTAAAGCGGAGTCGTGTTCACTATTGAGATTTACTTATGGCACTTATTGTATAAGCAAACTTTGCAATATTTTCACTCAAAACAGCCATCAAAATCCAACCATCAAGTTCACTGACTTCTTAAACTGTCCGCACAATTGAAATAAAATTGAAACAAAACTGAAATAAAATTGTTTTGTCAGCTGAATTAAAACGCTCCAGTCATGAAACGTTTAAACTGTTTTAACCTATCACATAAGATATCCGCTGTTTGCGTGCCAAGCCAGACGCGGGAAGCGGGGCGATGACGTGTGTTTGTGATGTCGTCGTAGTCAGTGCTGGGTATAGTAACGCGTTTTTGTAACGTTACTTTTTTATAACGCGTTACATTCTGCCTAAAGTAACACCTTCAGTAACTAGTTACATTTTTACATAAACGAGTAACGCATATGATGCGCTCGTCATCTTCCATGTTTGTTGATTAAAGTTTGATTGACACATGGTAGACAGCAGTTTTGCATAACATAACATCTTCGTCTGCAGCCAACACAAAAACATGTATATAATAACGCTTATAAAAACATCATTGTTTTTTATAGGCATTACTATATACATGTTTTTGTGTTGGCTTGCGGCTGACAAGCAGAATTGAACGAAGATGTTATGTTATGTTATGAGGTTTCACGGAAGATTGTTCCGGAGACATGTTCCTACTATGCACCGAAGGCTAAGTCGATAAAGCAAATCACAACTAATTCAGAAGTCGCTAGAAGTCATCGAAGACGTTTTTCGTTGACGAGTTACCGTAGTATGTGAACTTTGTTTAAGTGTGCTGGATAGAAATATTCGAGTTTTCTTACTTACTTACATGGTGCAAAAAGCAATTTAACTGGTTTTAGTAAGCAAAATATACTTAAGAAACATAAATATTCACCGTATATTGAAATCTGCAGTGAAATACAATTAAAATTATTTAGAATTAAATTTACACGACAAAACTTTCCTTTTCCAGCGATCCTTCTGCTGTTAGTACTGTATCGGACCCTATCTTTGTTATCGGTCTCTATTAATCGAGCCATTATAAAGACAGTGAGCGATTGACTGCTTTTATTGTTATTTTTTACTTTATATTCATTATTATTATTTTCACCCTCGGTAGTAAAGAGCCCGCGGGCTAAAACAAAGAAAACAGTAAATCACATGCTAAAATGATTTGGTAGCAAAACAAATTAACAATAAACCACATAGTTTCATTGTAATTGTCATTTGACCTGTTGTTTTGATTTACCATGCCTTACGTAGCGTTTTGGTGCTTAGTGAACAGGCGCTTGCAATTTTTTTCTAATGATGATAACTGATTGATTGAGCGAGCGAGTGAGTGAGTGAGTGAGTGGCGCACGTTGCTGACCGGAAACAAATCCGCAGTCCATCACATCTTCGAGATGCTCCTTGGTCCCCACACCATCACCATAGCCACATGCAAACTCGACGCCCCAAAGAAGCCATTTGCGACGCCGACGACGGGCGGCGAGCGACACCTTGCGGAGATGATGCGCTGCTGCATCAGCGGCTGCGGAGGCTAAATCTGCATCCGAGGCTGAGACTGTTGGATGCCAATGACGTCAATGGTGGCCTACTGCGAGCGTCTCATTCGCTTTGCCACATCACCACGGCGACGCCGACTTGCTCAGCTGCATACAGTTTCATCTAATTTGCTTTCCATTTCTTATCTTGATTGTCATGACCGGGTTAAGGAATGGTCAAACATGTTGGGCCAAACAGAGCCCCCAACACTTTAGAAGCCCCCACACATGTTGCCAAAATTTTATGAGGTCAAAGTTGCCTTTTATTAAAACTAAGAAAAACATCTCAGAACAAACCAGTTGAAAGTATGCACTATTGTATGTATAAGTTTATCGTTTGCAAACACGAGAAAATTTCTTAGTTTTTACTGTGTGTCACGGTCATTCAACCTTTCATTTTGATCTTGTGGGTAGGCCCCATAATTTGTTCCGAACAGGGCCTCTACATTTGTTAATCCGGCCCTGTTGATTGTTGTCTCGTTTTCGAATTTTAACATGTGAATGACGGCAATAAAATGCCCTTCTAACCATATGTGCTGTTAGGAAACAATCACTCACCTACTGCAAACACACACCGAATAAGGTCCAAATTCTACTTGTTCAACTTGACAAGACAAGCTTTAGAGCTAACTGAAAACGGCCTGTGAAGATTTGTTGCGCATAGTAAGTCTGAGACACGTCCAGCAGGTCGAAAACGTCTTCACATTTCAACTTGTCCTGAATTTTTTTATGCTCAAGCAACAACCAATCACCGAACAGAGTTGACACCACGTGACTCGCTCAATCGATTTTGTCATAAATGATGTCAATCATATCATTATTAGTAAATATAGTTGTAGGCCCACGAGAAATTTGCTATAAGGTGTCTGTTTTTGCGCTTTCATCCAATGTTAATGTTATACCGGTTTTTATTATTTTTATTATTATTTTTTATTATTGTGGCAAAACGTTATCGACTTTGTAAAGGGAGTATAGCCCAGATCTGAACTCCGCGCGGAGGAGAAAAAACTGGCGTTGGGGCACAAACTCACCGCAACATGACACGAGCTTGTCATGTCGTGTCAAGTAACTGGAATTTGTGCTTTAGTGCGAGCACGTTAATGCCATGCACTGCGACACTCTGCTAGTCCCACGGCGCCAGCAGTGGCACTTCGCTTCGTTGCTTTCAATGCCGAGTCGCGCGAGCACCTGCATCTGCTGATTAACAATCACCAGTTGCATCACTCAGTCCGTCTGTGCAACATCTTCCTAGTTCGTTTCGTCAGCATCATCGCAATTGTTTTTCTCCACCGACCGACCGTGTGCACATTAAAACATACTGACGGATTTTCTCACTACTCGCGGTGAGAAAATTTGCTTCTCAGTCACACTTCTGCTCTTTCAATCATTCATTCATTCGTTCGTTCGTTTGTTCTGTCATAGAATATTTTAGGTTTCAGAAACTTTGTTTCTACAGAATGATTGTCACCAGTCAATAGTCACCAATGAGTCTAGTCTTGTCGGTGAACTTGCGTTCAGTCTGTTTTTTTAATATTCTTTAGGTTTTATTTTTGCTACTGTTTGTTTGCACGTTCACACTGTTGACTTTCGGTGACAACTTTAATAAAGTAGGTTTATTACTAGTTTTTTTCCAACGTGAAAAGTATAGCATTATTATTATTTGTAACCATCGATAGACGAGGGGTGAGCATGGTCCACAGTGTCATGTAGGGTGCACTTGCAACGAAACTATCTGGAGCAGAAAAGCTCGTCTTTGTCATCGCCTGAGGTTAAGGTAAACTTCTTCCAAGATTGGCAAAAGAATTGGCGACCTAGTAGCCTATTATTATCATTAACTGATAATGATGATGATTAGGCATATGATGAACACATGCCTTCGACTGCCTGTCTTTGGGCAGTTCCACGAACAGTAATAAGCTGTCAGCTCGTCATATTCAGCGTAAACTGTATTTTACTGCATCGTATCGAATAATCATAACTTCGGTCGTTACAATTACTTTCGCATGCACCTGTGAAAACACGTGCATAGGCTTACAATGAAAAGGTATAGTTAATGCAGAAACATTTTACTTTGGCATGTAAAGTACTATTATACATACAATAAGATATTACATTATCACACGCCTACAAATTACAGGACGTGTTCAGTCGATCTCTGGATTTGTCCAATGCCGGTTTTTAAATGTAGTAAAATATCCTAAAGTTCAAGCTATACAAAAATTGGATACTAAGTCGGCTGTGAAATACGAGGTTTCTTCTGTAATATCTAGAGTCTTGTTGTGGAAAATGGGTGTTGAACAAATGCAACTGACACTGTTTAATTCGCCGGCCTCATAGTGGCATACTTCGGTGATACAATCTACCATGTAGGTCTATCTGCTACAAAATACTAACTGTCGTCTATTTTGTTTGAAAATTCACAAATTTTCGTTGTCATGACAAAAGGGAGTCGGCATAAAAATGTTGACTGACAACCGGAGTTGTGGTTAATTCTCTTCCACTTCTGTCCAATTTTTTTTGTTTCCAGGAAGACGACGGTAGGTTTTCCAGCTAAAAGAGCATATAAGATAACAAACCTAATTGCACGCGCACAATATTTGAAGTGCTATATGACCGCTCGTTTCCAAGTATCGCCACATTTTGCATAAACAGCTTATGCCGTTCACACACGCACCTGCGGACATACGAACAAGATTTTATAATCTGTCGAACACCACTGCGTTGGATAGACAGCTACACAAAAATACACCAAAATACGGCTTGATATCGTGTTGTAAAATAACGTAAGAAATTCGAAATTCGGTAATTTTTCCGTCAAGCAGGACCAATGCAAAGTCACGTTAAGACTGGGTTTTCATCTGCACGAAAAACCCAGATGTCTGACCTTTAAAGACTTTTTCGATAGGGCCTACGTTTTTCTCCAAGCAACCATGCAGTGAGTCTATACCACTGGTCTATTACGCATTACACAGCGACCGTCATTATATCGAATGCGCCATTTTCATTTTACTGATCTACACCGTTCACGTATTCTTGACCGCTATAATTGTACATTAGGTCTAATGGCTTTGTTTGTTGTCAGGTATATGGACGTCGGGCCTACGTGACAGTTGCTAATTAAACGTCAACCGCAGTACAGCGCTATTTATGGAAAGCAGAATTAGGATATTTTGGTCAATTGGAGAAGGCCTAGCCTATATGCTAGCATCCGGTAATCAATCATATAACTAAGTATACATGTACACTGTAGTTATACAGACACTAAGCTCGTGTCTCTGTATAGATAAGAGTTAATCTGCATTGCGTGACATTAGTAATATGACCTTCATGATAAAATTGTGAATCAACACGCACTTTTACTTTATCAACTAAACAAGTAGCCCTACATCAAACATCTTTTAGGCTCTTAGCAGCAAATTAGCGTCCACCTGGATTTGCTAATTTAGTACAGAAGCCTAGCGCATAGGTTTGGGCTAAACAGTAAGTTCCTTTTTAATTTGTGTGATGTAAAGCTACTATGTAATCAGGGACGCGGGGAAAGAAACCAATCCAACAATAAAACATTACTAGGTTCAAAATGAGCCACATATACAGGGTGGCCCAAAAAAAGTAAGCCACTACCAAATTATAAAAAAACCGTTTAAAGCCTGTCAACTAGATTAGATTTTTTGATCAAATTAAAGTATGAATCAAGCACTATAGTACTATTTGTTGGAATTAGATATTATATCCGTGACCTACTTTCTGACCTTAATAACTATGCTTGACCCGCAAACTAGCGATATGCGTCAGATACGGTAAATGATGTCAGCGCTTCCTCTGGCGTCAGTTCGCCTTAGTAAGTCGTGAATTCTATTTCTAAATAATTATTTAGATGAAACTTTATGTAAAAATATTTTTTATTTCCATATTTTATCTCTTTGTCTGGTTTTCAAACATCATTTTATCACATGCGTTGATTTTACCCATATCGCAGCTGCAAACACAGCAAGTGATGACGTCACAAATTATGTCACACGTGGAATATTTAATACAGACTTATTATATCCTTGTGCTCATTTTCTAGTCGAAATTGATGAAAAATATAGCCATAATGGCGGGTTTTAATACGATTTAATGATGATTACTGATAGTGGCTTACTTTTTTGGGCCACCCTGTAGTTTTATCTCTTCGCGTTACTTACTAAATTGGTAAACTAGGATAATGGCACTTATCTCGGTGTATTTATCAGTTGCTCTACTAAGTTTTCTTGTTCCTTTGACAGTGCTAAACGATCATTTTATCGTAGTTTCAACGCTATATTTGATAAAGTCTGTAGAGCTGCCTCGGAGGAGGTTGTTTTGCACTTAGTTAAGACAAAATGTTTGCCTATTTTATTGTATGCTCTAGAAGCTTGTCCTACGAATCGCACACTTGAAAGATCATTAGA